>Ga0210403_10000143_pt1 | contig 79913 bp, 61 predicted proteins | sample IncBWC19MmetaG_FD_150863 | JGI IMG/M metagenome (GOLD analysis project Ga0210403, IMG submission 150863) | Forest soil microbial communities from Barre Woods Harvard Forest LTER site, Petersham, Massachusetts, United States - Inc-BW-C-19-M | ecosystem: Environmental > Terrestrial > Soil >...
ATGATTACTTTGGGCAAATCCTCGATTCAGATGGAACTGTTTTGCTCTGCCTCCACGAGTGGGGCGCCCACGAGCATCCCTCATTGATGAGCCCCGATCACGGGACACCTGGCAACGGGCTCCTGTTGTTCTTCCGTGTCGATGATTTCGACCTGGCGCTTCTAAGGGCACGCTCTCTCGTCACTCGGCTCGAAGAGGAGCCACACGTGAACCCGAACACGCAAACCAAGGAGTTCTCGCTCCGAGATCCGGACGCATATTACGTTACGATCAGTGCGCTCCCGACAATGCGCGTTCACCGCGAGTCGCCGGAGATGTGAAAACTTAGGGGTCGCCAGATGCAGGAAACTACTACGAATTTACTACAGTGCTGGTTTTTGGGACTTCAAATCTTCCACCAAATTTTCCCAAAGCGATATAAAATCAATACGTTAGCCTTTGTGGGGCCCGTAGCTCAGCGGTTAGAGCAGCGGACTCATAATCCGTTGGTCCTAGGTTCAAATCCTAGCGGGCCCACCAACAAATTGTTACCTATGTTTCGGGTCCCTTATCCCCAGGGCCATCTTCGCGAACAGCCAGAAGGGAGCAGCAGCACCGCGACCTAATCTCGGAAGCGATCTCCCTCAAGCACTGATCGAGTAGCCGTAAGCGCGAATGGTCTCCACAGCTTCGCTCCGACTCCCGGCGTCCACTTGTTTTAAGATTCGATGGATGTGATTTCTCACTGTAAACTCAGAAAGATTCAAATGAGAAGCAATCTCTTTATTGGTGAGTCCCTTGGCCACGAGAGTGACCAACTGCTGCTGGCGCAAAGTGAGATCGGGCTTCGAAACCGGGTTTTGCAGAGGCCTCTCCTTGGGCATTTGAGCAATAAAGCGGAATAACGTGGAGCACAACTGGGGAGGACATACGCCTTCCCCGCGAAAGACCGCGCGCACGGCGGAGACGACGTCTGAAGCAGAAGCGTCTGGCAGCAAGTACCCTGTTACTCCGGAACGGATGGCAGACAGGAATTGTTCTCCACCTGGTTCCATGCCTATCAGGAGAGCCTTAAATGCAGCGCGCCCCCCATTGGGGAGAGTAATACTTGCCGGCAGCCACGCCGGCTGAAAAGAGTCGGAAACAAGAACATCACATTGTGTTTCGAGTAGCTGGCGAGGCGTAGCCTCACCTTGACTGCTCTGGCCGACGACCAAAAGGTCGAGGCGTTTGCGGAACATTCGACTGAGTGCTTCGCGCAGCAGCCGGCCTTCAATCAGTAGATAGACACGGATTGAAGTGACAGGGACGATGTCATTTAAGGCGCCCATCTATGTTGGTACCCAACGTTGCGTAAGACAACAAACCCCGAGTTACCCTGAATTGATTCAATTGCCCTGTGAATGCTGGGGCAAAGTAACCTTAATGTATCGCTAGTGTCAAGCAAAAGTAATGTAATAGTCCATTAACGTTGGATCGCCGAACTACTCTTCATCCAAGTCTCGCAGATGTCGCAGATCTCTCCTGCGAATATTTTTGAATGTATCGATGCAAGTTTTCTATTTCGGGTTTGCCACTACCTCCCTCCGGAAGTCTTCCTGGCTAGTGTCGCCTCTGGCCGACAGTTCCCCTTAGGTCAGAATTGGTAGCCATTGGGTCTTTAATTGGTAGCTAAACCCCGTCAGAACCAGCCCCCGCCAGTAGATTTCTTTTGAGTCTTACTTCAACTACCAGAGAACACGATACTTATGGCACAGGAGCGCCCCATGGAAAAAGCCATTCGTGTTCTCGTGGCAAACCGCCCACGACTCATGCGGGAAACTATTCTCACGACCTTCGCCGACCAGCCGGATATAGAAATCGTCGGTGAGGTTGCTGACGATTCGGAAATTATGGAGAGCGTGAAGAGAACCCTGCCGAATTTCGTGGTCATCGCGCTCGATCAACCGGGCAGAAGGCCGCCGGTCTGTGACGATCTGCTCCGAGAGCATCCGGATGTGCGCGTCATCGCGGTGGCCCCTGCAAACAATTACATCGTTTACTACTGGGCCTCTCTCGATATCCATTCCAGCAATATCGAAGCGTCTGAAGAGGGAATGTTGGACGCTTTGCGAAGCAAGCTAGTGCTGAAGGAAACGAATTGAGGAATTTCATGCCTAGCCCCAGGTTGAAATCATGTTGAACCAAAACAGAGTGACCAGCGTTTTCTCAGTTGTTGGCTTGGCGTTCTTGTTCTGCGCACCCGCCCGTGCGCAACAGCGGGTCGACAAGCCTCGTCCGGTGCGCGAACAAGACCGAAATGAGAATGGGGTTGCGCAGCCTCCCGACTTGACTCAGGAAAACTTGGGCAGGGTAGCTGCGTCGGCAAATCAGATCCGAGCCGTGCTGGTCAAAGATGAAGGGCTGCTGGTCGAACTGAAGCGCTGGGTGGCGAAGGAGGCTACCGACAACGGTCAGGTGGTTGAGGATTCGACCCTCACCGATCAGGCAATATTTGAGCGCTTGGACCAGGACGTAGCTTTTAGGTCCGTCGCCACCCGTCTCCTGCAACGATACGGCTATCTGACTCCGACTCCCAATCCGGACTCGGACTTTGCAAAGGAAAAGGAATTAGTACTGAAGGAGCGGGCGCGGCGGCTCGTTCAGATTGAGTCACAGGAAGATTCAGAGGCGCTTCGGCCGCAAAGAAACGATCGAGATCTTGATCGCACCGCGACGTGCGATCCGCGTCGTGACGAAGATTGTCCGCAGTCGTCACCGGCAGACCGCAGCCAAAAGACGCGCAGTCCCGGCCGGATTTCCTCGCCCGATGTGAACCCTCAGCCGCTCCCCGAGCAAGGGCCATCACAGAGCCCGTCGCGAATCCTGCGCGCAGACGGATTGCCACAGGCCACCGATCCGCTGGACGGCACCGGTGGCACTGGTTCATCGCTGAACCTCCAATTGGCTTCCGAGTCAGTCAAGCGTGACGCCAATCCATTGGGAGGCATCCAGGGTTTGGGCCAGGGAGCCATCGATGGCTCGCCCTCGGGGCGCGACGCGCGCTCCTCACCTAGTGAGCCACGTCGAGGTGAGGTAGGACCTGCCTCAGACAAAAACGGAATGGAACGAGCCCCGCGCACTAGACCTGCGAGTGAAAAGGCCAATGAGGAAGACCTGTCGCCGGTGAGAATGGTCCACCGTTCTAATCCCTACGCGGACATTCCATCCCTTTATGACATGTATGTGCAAGCTTCAGCGCATCAGCGGCCGAACGAGCGCTTCGGCATGGAGGTTTTCCGCAACAGTGCGAATGATCCGGAAGCAATTCCGATGGATCTTCCGGTCGGACCCGACTACGTCCTCGGCCCGGGCGACAGTATCGAGATTGATCTTTGGGGCGGCGTTTCCCAGCGGATGTTTCGCATCGTCGATCGTGAAGGGCGCGTGTCGCTGCCGGAAGCCGGACCACTTCTCGTGAGTGGGAGGAATTTGGGCGAGGTGCAGTTGGCCGTGCAACAGGTGCTGAGGACCGAGTATCGGGATGTCTCGGCAGATGTTTCCCTCTCGAAATTGAGAACGGTTCGTGTGTATGTAGTCGGAGACGTGGCGCAGCCGGGCGCATACGACATCAGCTCACTTTCGACTCCGCTAAACGCGTTGTTTGTTGCGGGTGGAGTGACGCCTCGCGGCTCACTGCGGGCTCTGAAACACTTTCATGGCAAGCAGCTTGTGGAAGAGGTGGACGCTTACGATTTGCTTTTGCACGGCGTCCGGGCCGATATGCACCGGTTGGAGAATGGGGACACTCTGCTCGTCCCTGCTTTGGGTTCACAAGTGACGGTGGATGGGATGGTGCGGCGACCGGCTATTTACGAGTTGCGCGGTGAGAACTCCCTTGCGGACGTGCTCGAACTGGCAGGCGGAATCCTACCAACGGCAACGCTGCGGCACATTGAGGTGCAACGCGTCGAAGCGCACGAAAAGCGCACGATGCTCGCCCTCGATCTCTCGCCTACGGGAGACCCTGATTCAGCCAAGAAGCAGCTCGATGCCTTCAAGATCAACGACGGCGACGAGGTGCACATTTTCCCCATAGCCCCCTACAACGAAGACGCCATCTACATTCAGGGACACGTCTTGCGGCCTGGGCGTTATTCCTACAAACAAGGAATGAACCTATCGGAGCTGATTGGCTCCTATAAAGATTTGTTGCCGGAGCCGGCGCCACACTATGCGGAGATCGTCAGATTAAATCCGCCGGACTTTCATCCGAGCGTTGAAAGCTTCGATCTGACCGCGGCGCTGGCGAATCCAGCTTCCGCGCCAAAACTTCAGCCGCTTGATACCGTGCGCGTATTCAGCCGCTATGATTTTGAGCCCGCTCCCGAAGTTTGGGTTGGCGGGGAGGTTCGAGAACCGGGGAAGTACCGCACTTCGGGTCAGGCGCACTTGAGAGACACCGTCTATTTAGCCGGCGGGGTCACGCAGGACGCCTCGCTTGACTCCGCGCAGCTGTTCCGCACCCAGCCGGACGGCACGATGAAAATCCTGAGCGTCAATCTCCGCGAAGCCCTGGCGGGCAATCCGCTGGACAACGTAATTATGCAACCGCGTGACCGCTTGCTTGTGCACCGCAATTCGGCCCGAGTTGATCCGCCAACCGTTTACATCAAGGGTGAAGTCGCCAAGCCGGGACGCTATCCCCTCACCACGAATATGCACGTCGAAGACTTAGTTCACGTGGCCGGTGGATTGAAGAGGAGCGCCTACACGGAAAGCGCGGATCTTTCCCGTTTCGAGACGAATGGTTCGCGCATAAATCCAAATGATCGCCTGGAAGTCAACCTTTCGGCTGCCCTGAGCGGAGATACGAAGAACGACATACCGCTCCGCGACGGGGACATTCTGACGATTCGCCAGCTTCCCCGCTGGACCGACATAGGCTCATCCATGACGGTGCGCGGGGAAGTTCTGCACCCGGGTACATACGGCATCGAGCCTGGGGAACGACTCAGCTCTGTTTTGGCGCGAAGCGGAGGGCTTGGTTCGGAAGCTTATGCCTACGGAGCCGTATTGATGAGGCGCGAAGTGCGCGACATCGAGTTGAAGGCTCATCAGGAGCTCGTGCAGCGGGTGAAAGCGGAGCAGGTAACGCTTAAAGCGCTCCCGGACACAACTGCTGATGAGAAGAACGCTAAGTTAACGGCCATAGGTCAGACAGAGGCGACTCTCGTTCAACTGCAAGCGAGCGCCCCGATCGGCCGCGTGGTGATCCATATCTCGCCGGAGATGAAGACTTGGCAACACACTGCGGCAGACGTGCAGGTTCGCGACGGCGACGTTCTTTTTGTTCCTAAAAAAGCGGGCTACGTGATGGTGAACGGACAGGTGTTCAATCCAACAGCCATCAGTTTCCGGCCAGGGCACAGCGCCAAGTGGTATCTCAGCCAGGCTGGCGGCGAGACGGAGCTCGCGGACAAGAAAGCCGTATTCGTGGTTCGCGCAGACGGTTCGGTGATTGCCGCGAAAAACAACCACGATGGTTGGTGGGGAGGCGATCCGATGAGCGCGACCTTGCGAGCGGGGGACACGATCGTGGTGCCAGAAAAAGCGCCAAAGATCGGTGGTCGCAACTGGGCGCTGCTCATGCAATCAGCGTCAGTGGCTTCGTCTGTAGCTTTGGCAGTGGCGTACATCCATCCATGATGACGATGTTCACAAAGCGGAGCTGTTTCGTCCTGTTGGCGATTGGCTTGGCGGCGTCGAGCCTGACGCTTACTGCGAGAGTCTCGAGGTCCGCGCCACGTCAGGCGCACGAGCAAGACGGGGGGGATTCAAAAGAGAGTAGTTCGGCTACGGAAGCAAAGGCAATAAAGCCAGAGAAGAAATTCGCCAACGATCCGCTGTCGGAATACGCCGCGCCGGCGCCGCGGAGTTTTAGAGGCCTAGGAAAGGAATTCTTGCTAGACCAGGAACAAATCTGGACGAGTCCTGCCAAGCTTCAATTTTCGGATACTCAGTGGTTAGTGCCACTGAGCGGAATTGCCGCAGGCCTATTCGTGACAGACGCGGAATATAGCAGACACCTATCGCACAACCCTTCGACGATTAGCCACTACAAGACAGTATCGGATGCCGGGATTGGAGCGCTCATCGGCGGTGCAGGCGGAATGTGGCTGCTGGGCCACGTTAAGCACAACGAGCATTGGAGCGAGACTGGGTTCCTCGCGGGCGAAGCCGCCCTAAACAGCCTTGTGGCGGTGGAAACTTTTAAATATTCCCTAGGTCGCGAACGGCCTTACCAAGGCAACGGGACTGGACCGTTCTTTCAAGGCGGCACATCGTTTCCCTCGGAACATGCGGCCGCAGCCTGGTCGGTGGCAGGTGTGATCGCGCACGAGTATCCCAGCCCGTTCATGAAAATCATGGCTTACGGCATGGCGTCTCTTGTCGATTATTCCCGAATTCGAGGTCGCCAACATTTTCCTTCGGATGTGTTCGTCGGCAGCATCATGGGCAACCTCATCGCACAGAATATCTACAGTCGGCACCACGATCCGGATCTGGGTGGCGAGGCATGGCGATCTATCAGTCAAATCTTTCACGGTGATGGCAGCTACTCTCCAGCCAATCAGGGCTCCCCGTATGTTCCACTCGACAGCTGGGTTTATCCGGCTCTCGACCGCTTGATTGGCATGGGCATGATTGATAGTGGGTTTTCTGGAGTCCGGCCATGGACGAGGAGCGAATGCGCGCGACTGCTGAATGAAGCTTCTGACCGAGTTGACGGAGGACCTGCGGATGCACAAAGAACTTATCAATTTCTCGCGGCTGAATTTAAGGATGAATTAGACGAAACCAGTACGGGCTCGCAATTTCGCGGACGGCTCGAATCCGTCTATACGAGATCCACTGAAATTGCAGGCCAGCCGCTTACGAACAGTTACACATTTGGCCAGACGCTGATCAACGACTTCGGTCGGCCGTATGAAAGAGGATTCAATTCTGTAACAGGGTTTTCCGCGTGGACCACTGCTGGCCACTGGGTTGGGTATGTCCGGGGCGAATACCAGCAGAGTCCCTCAGCGCCTGCCCTATCCGAGTCCGCGCGCTTGACTATAGCCAGGGTCGACGTATTCCCCGGACCGCCCCCGGCCACGCCGACACCTCAAGTTAGTCAGTTTCAACTTCTTGACGCTTATGTCGGGTTGAACTTCGACAATTGGCAAGTCACTTTCGGCCAACAAAGCCTATCGTGGGGATCCGGCGACGGTGGTTCTCTGGACCTCAGCAATAATGCGCCTCCGATCAAGATGTTTCACATTAACCGCATCACGCCGTTGGAACTGCCCCGCTTTCTCCGCTGGCTAGGGCCAATGAAGACGGAATTCTTCCTCGGCCAATTGACAGGCCATGAGTTTATACTAAACCCATCTGGCTTCGTGGGGCAGTACGGCAAATTCCTCGATCCGCAGCCCTTTATTCACGGACAGTTGATCAGTTTTAAGCCGACGCCCAATTTTGAGTTCGCTTTTTACAGAACTACCATCTTTGGGGGGCCCGGTTATCCCTTCACATTCCACAGACTAATCAGCAGCCTATTCACGACGGGCAATTCACCCGCAGGTAGCGCGGACAAGCCGGGGAAACGAACGTCGGGGCTGGAGTTTAGCTATCGCCTCCCGTACTTGCGCAACTGGTTGACGCTCTATGCCGATGGCCTCACCTACGACGAATTCTCACCGATCGCTTATGTGGATGTCTCAGCCTGGCACGCCGGGCTCTATCTTTCACACGTCCCTCGAGTCTCCCGGTTGGATCTTCGGGTCGAAGGCGTCTATACAGATGTACCCGGAGGAGTAAATGCCAACACGAAGAACCCTGGTTCTTTCTATCAAAACTCGACCTGGCGGAACGGCTACACAAACAACGGGGACATAATTGGCAGCTGGGTTGGCCGCGGGGGACAAGGCGCCCAGGCTTGGTCGAACTACTGGTTTACCCCGCGCAACCGCTTGCAGCTCTACTTCCGACACGAGAAGGTCAGCCAGGAGTTTATCCCTGGTGGTGGCTCGCTCACAGACGCAGGTGTTCGAAGCGATTATTCGTTGCGTCCGAATCTCAGTCTTTCACTTTCCGTGCAACACGAGCGGTGGCTTTTCCCGGCGATCCAGCCGAATATAGCCCACAATGTGTCGGCCTCGATCGGTATTGTGTTTGAGCCACAAAAGATTCTTCACCTTGCTGAAACCGATACGGTAGAGGCGCCCTCCGCGAAAGGTGGGCGCCCATGAACTCCGCGGCCAGCGCTCCCGTTCGTCAACCTGTCCCTGAGGTGCCGGAACATCGCCTCCCAATGGCACCCGAACTTGAGGAAACTCGACAAGCGAACGAAAACTCGGTCGCGCATCTGCGGCTCCTCTGGGACCATCGTCTGCTGGCTGCACGCATTGTCTTCGTCGGCATCCTTGCAGGCGCGTTGATAGCCTTCCTCATCCCGGCGCGCTACGAATCGACGGCGCGCCTTATGCCGCCAGACAACACACAGTCTGGAGGCATCGCCATGGCTGCCGCGGCCCTCTCCGGCAGCGCCGGAAGCCTCGGGGGCATTGCCAGCGACGTGCTTGGCCTCAAGAGCACGAGCGACATCTTTGTTGGCATCCTTTCAAGCCGCACGGTCCAGGACAAGCTGATCCAGGAGTTTGACCTCAGGAAGCTTTATGGTGACCGGCGCATGGAGGATGCGCGCAGGGACTTGGCTGCGCGCACCGGCATTTCCGTAGATCGGAAGAGTCAAATCATCACAATCACTGTGACCGACTACGATCCGAAGCGCGCTGCGGCAATGGGTCAGGCGTACATTGAAGAGCTCAACCGGCTTGTCGCCGATCTCAGTACCTCGTCCGCGCGTCGCGAACGCATGTTCTTGGAAGAACGCTTGAAAGCCGTGAACCAAGGTTTGGAAACGGCGGAGAAAGACTTCAGCCAGTTCGCCAGCAAGAACGCGGCGATCGATGTCAAGGAACAAGGCAAAGCCATGGTCGAAGCGGCAGCGACCCTTCAGGGGCAGCTCATAGCCGCGGAATCAGAACTAGAAGGCCTACGGCAGATTTATACGGACAACAACGTGCGTGTTCGGTCCGTGCGAGCCCGCATTGACGAGTTGAAGCACCAACTCGATAAGTTAGGCGGGAAAGGCGAGAGCGTGACGGAGGTCTCCAACCAGGCGAGCGACTCCCTGTATCCCTCCATCCGAAAACTTCCGCTGCTTGGCGTGACATACGCGGATCTCTACCGCCGCACGAGAGTGCAGGAAGCGGTTTTCGAAACTCTGACCAAAGAATATGAACTGGCCAAAGTTCAGGAAGCGAAAGAGATTCCGACCGTGAAGGTGCTCGACGCCGCGAATATTCCGGAGAAGAAATCGTACCCCCCGCGGTCGCTCATCATTTTTGTGGGAATGACATTGGCTTTTGGCGCGGCCACCACTTGGGTCTTCGCCAAAACGACCTGGGATCGGACGGATTCGCACGATCCGCGCAAACAGTTCGCGCAAGAAGTGTTCACAGCCGTGAAGGCGACGATCCCGCATTTTTCGCAAAACGGTGCGGGAGAAACTGCCGGTGCGGAAAAGTCTCGGCGTTGGTTCCGCCGGCACAGTGACGAAGACGCAACACAAAAGTAAGAGTTTTGTATGTAACTGATTTAATTTGAATGGGTTAGGTCACAAACGTCTCTGTAAGTGACAGGGCGAAGCTGTGATTGAAGTTGTGAGGGGTAAACCGCATGGCGACGGCGGCTGTCAACGCAACGACTCATGAGAGCTATCCTGGTATGGACAAGGCTTTTTTCGAGCCGCTTTGGTACGTTGTTTACACAAATGCAAACCACGAGAAGCGCGTGGCGCAGCAATTGGGACAACGGTCCATCGAGCACCTCCTGCCGCTCTACGACTCCGTGCGGCGCTGGAAAGACCGTCGCGTCCATCTGCAGATGCCCCTGTTTCCCGGATACGTTTTTGTACGCATCGCGCTCCGCGATCGATTGCAAGTGTTGCAAATCCCCAGCGTCGCTCACCTGGTCAGTTTTAATGGCCAGGCCGCTGCGTTGCCGGAAGGGGACATTCACGCCATCCAGAACTGCCTGAACCACGGCCATCAGGTCGAACCACATCCATACCTGGCAGCTGGGCGGCGCGTGCGAGTCAAGAGTGGACCTTTGCAAGGGCTGGAAGGAACTATCTTGCGCAGGAAAAATAAAATGCGCTTTATTCTCTCGTTCGAGCTGATCATGCGGTCGGTGGCAGTGGAGATTGACGAGACTGAGCTCATGTCGGCCTGTTAAGGCCGCCGTCGAGCCAGGGTGAGGAGTCGTCGGTACTCGGAATTCGTGTCCTAGATTCTTAAACAACTGCTGAAGCTGCAGGTGCTCTGCGAGCCATTATGGGGAATGTGCCTCAATTGAACACTGACGAAACCTTGGGCGTGCCTCGTCCTCTCGTGAACGAAATCGAACAGACGAATGGCTGGCTTCGTTCCGTCGTTTCAGCTCTCCCCGCCGCATCCCGACTCGTCCCGGTTGCGTACAGCTTCGCGGACCAGGCGCTGGCAGTGGGAGCTACTTTCCTGGCCAACGTGATGCTGGCTCGAACGCAGACCAAGGAAGAGTACGGGATGTTCGCGCTCTCCTATTCGCTCTTCACGTTTTTGGCTGGCCTGCACAATTCCGCCCTCCTTGAGCCTTTCACCGTTTACGCTTCCGGAAGGTATCGCAATCGCTTTTCCGAATACTTGCGGTTGATGGTCCGCATGAATGCGTTCGTCGGACTTCTGCTCAGCATGGTGGTGCTGCTGGTTTGCCTGCTGCTTTACTGGGCCGCTCCTCAGTACGTCTCTCGCGCGCTGCTCGGCCTGGGGCTGACCGCGAGCGTCCTCCTATCCGGCTCATTCCTCCGCCGCGTGTTTTATCTGCGACGTCAGCCGGCGTTCGCCGCCCAAGCGTCCCTCATCTGCTTTGTGACCGTCGCCTGTGCGCTCTTGCTTGTGGCCAAAGCACATCTCCTGAACGGTTTTTCAGCATTCATAATTCTCGCGCTGGGTTGGATCGCCGCAGGATTCGGCTTGGGAGGGAAGCTCGTGCTCGCGCCCTCAGGTCCGTCCTTTTTAGATTTGGAACCGGGTTATTGGCGCGAACACTGGAAGTATTCGAGATGGGTTCTCTCAACCGCGTTAGTGTTTCAACTCACCTCGCAGGGCTATTACTGGATCGTCGCTGGATTTGTTTCTATCAAGGAAGTCGCGGGCTTGAGGGCCATGCAAATGGTCGTCGGACCGATAGACCAGGTCTTCATTGCCATATCCTTTTTGGTCCTCCCCGCGCTGGCCGCGCGGCACGCGAGCAACAGGGTGGGGAGTTTCCTTGCATTTTCAAAGCGGTATGCAATGGCGGTTGTGACTGCGACCGCGCTGTTCGCCCTTGCCGTCCGCCTCACGGGCAAGCCCGTGATGCACTGGTTGTACAACGGGAAGTTTGATGATCTCGTTCCCATGCTCTACGTGCTCGCTTTCTTGCCCCTAGTAATGGGAATCGGCAACACCATGAACGATGCGCTGAAAGCCTCTGAGCACCCCAAAATGGTCTTCTATGCTTATGTGTGCAGCGGATCCTCAACGCTCCTCGGGGGGATTCCATTGGTGATCCGCTTCGGCCTGCCCGGTGCAGTTTATGGAATGTTTCTCTCCGCGGCCGTTTACAGCATCGCTCTTGGCGTGGGCTATTTCTCTACCGTTTACCCGAGAGAACGGCACCGGACGTGCCCGGCAACTTCCACCGAGTGAAGGAGATCACGAAAATGCTTTCAACATCAGTCGCCACCGATCCACACCTGTCAAACGCGGCGGACGTCGAGTATGTAAGGCATGCTGAAAACCTACTAGCTATTATCCTGCCTGCGAACTTTCGTAATTCCGGCATCCATTTTTTTACACCAAATGATTTTTCCCAGCAGCTTGCTTGCATGTGTCATCCGTCCGGCAAAATCATTCTTCCCCATGTGCATAACCAAGTGCCCCGCGAAGTGCGATATACACTGGAGGTTTTGTTTATCAAGCGCGGCAAAATCCGCGTTGACTTTTATGCTGAGAACGAACAATACCTCGAGAGCAGGATTTTATTTACGGGTGATGTGATTCTCCTCGCGGCGGGTGGACATGGCTTCGAGGTGCTAGAGGAAACCGAAATGATCGAAGTGAAGCAAGGTCCCTATGCCGGCGATGAGGACAAGCGTCGATTCGAAGGCATTTCGGCCGAGAGGGTCAGATTTCGGCGATAAGTATGCTGCAGCCCATTCCAGTCAACGAAGTGCTCCTCACCGGCAACGAGAAGGCGTACCTGAATCAGTGTATCGATTCGGGTTGGATCTCGTCGGAGGGTCCTTTCGTCAAGCAATTCGAAGAACAGTTTGCGAGCAGAGTCGGCCGCCGCTATGGGGTTGCTGTCTCCAACGGCTCTGTCGCTCTTCAAGCCGCAGCTGCAGCCATGGGGCTGACTGGTGGCGACGAAGTGCTTCTGCCGTCGTTCACCATCATATCTTGCGCCGCCGCCATCCTCCGGACTGGCGCTACGCCCATCTTAGTTGATAGCGACCCGCAAACCTGGAACATAGATGTTGACCAGGTGGAAAAGAGGATCACGCCCCGAACAAAAGCGATCATGGTCGTTCACACGTTCGGACTTCCTGTTGACATGGACCCTTTGCTCGCCATCGCCGAGCGCCACGGCCTGCGCGTTCTCGAGGATGCAGCGGAGGCGCACGGGCAAGTTTATCGTGGACGTCCGTGCGGCAGTTTCGGTGATACCAGTATCTTCAGCTTCTACCCAAACAAACTCGTCACCACAGGCGAAGGGGGCATGGTTGTCACTGACGACGCAGCGCTTGCCGAGAAGTGCCGCAGCCTTCGCAACCTCTGTTTCGAACCGAAGAAGAGATTCGTTCATCATGAGTTAGGCTGGAATTTTCGCATGACGAATCTGCAGGCCGCAGTCGGTGTTGCACAGTTGGAACGCCTTGATGAATTCGTCTCCCGCAAGCGGCGGATGGGTTGTCGGTATACGCAGCACCTCGCTCACCTCTCGAAGCTCCAGCTTCCGCTTTGCAGTACTAACTATGCCGACAACATCTATTGGGTTTATGGCGTAGTCCTAGATGATGCCGTTCCCTTCGATGCCGAGGAAGTCATGCGGAGGCTAGGTGACAAAGGAATTGGTACGCGCCCCTTCTTTTGGCCTATGCACGAGCAGCCGGTCTTCAAGAAAATGGGGCTATTTACGGAGGAAGCCTATCCAGTTGCGGAACGCCTCGCCCGGCGCGGGTTTTACATCCCTAGCGGACTCGGGCTCACTGACGGGCAGATGGATCGCGTGATTGAAGTCATGGAGGAGACTTTTTCGTGAGCACGTTTGCGAGTTACGCCTCCTATTACGATCTGCTTTATCAGGACAAAGACTACGCCGCCGAGGCCGCCTTCATCCGGCGCGTCATGCGACAATTTTGTCCGAGTGTGGGTCGCGTCCTCGATCTTGGCTGTGGTACCGGAATACATGCGCGTCATTTGGCTGCCTCTGGGCTCTCGGTGTGCGGTGTCGACGGCAGTTCTTGCATGGTGGAATGCGCCCTTTCGAGCTACGCGACTCTCACTCACGATTCTCGCCGGCGGCTAACTTTCTTACAGGGTGATCTCCGAAACCTCCGTCTTGGCGAAACATTCGATTGTGTCCTCTCGCTTTTTCATGTCATGAGCTACATGACCACCAACGCAGACCTGCAGCATGCGTTTCAAACGATCAGGCATCATCTAGCCCCGGGAGGAATTTGCGTGTTCGACTGTTGGTATGGACCCTCTGTACTCCATCTCCGTCCATCGCTGCGCGTCAAAGAGCTTGAAAACGAAGAGTTCAGCCTCCTTCGAATTGCCGAACCCGCGATGCATCCTAACGAAAACGTTGTGGATGTCAATTACACCCTCTGGATCAGGAATCGCGCGACCGATACTCTCGAAATTGTCAGAGAAATGCACAGAATGCGATACCTCTTTCGGCCCGAAATCGACTCACTTGCTGAGCAAGCTGGTCTGCAAATCCTTGACGCTCGCGAGTGGATGACCGGCAGAGAGCCCGGCCTCGACACTTGGGGCGTCTATTTCGTGGCGCAGGGATGAAGCGGATCGGTCTATTTCTCACCGCCAGCCCCTCTGGCGGGGGCATGTTTCAATACAGCATGGCAATCTTGTCCGCTCTGCTTGCTTTACCGCGGGCAGAAAACGAGCTGGTTGTTGGCTACTCTGATCCGGCGTGGACCCGGTTCGTTCCGGCCGATCTTGAGCGATTTCCTCTGCGCCTCAGTCGGACGCTTTCCTCAGTTGCTGCCCTTTGGGCCACGATTGGGATTTCCCACAAACTTTGGCTGCGATGCGCAGTTCGGTTCTCTGCCTCGGTTCGCGAAGTCGTGCATAAGGATTGCGATCTCTGGATCTTTCCCCGTCAGGACGTCTGGAGCAGTCGCTTTCCTGTTCCCGCACTCGCAGCCGTGCATGATCTCATGCACCGTTACGAACCGCACTTTCCAGAAGCAGGAGGACTCGGCCGGCAGAGCTACCGTCAACGCTATATACAAGAACTCATCAATTACTCCATGGGCATCCTCGTTGATTCGGAGGTTGGAAAGCAGCACGTCTTGGAGTCATTTGGGGCCGATCCTGGCAAGGTTTTCATCCTGCCCTATGTTCCTCCGTCCTATATCTACGAGTCCGGAGTGCCGTCAGACTTTGACGCAAAGTACCGTCTTCCCGAGAAATTCTTGTTCTATCCGGCGGAGTTTTGGCCACACAAGAATCATCTCCGCTTGATCGATGCGATCGCTCGAGTTCGCGCAACCTGCGGTGATATCCGTCTCCTTCTGGCGGGCTCTTTTGGGAAGGAATATTCGCGGGTTCGTTTGCATGTAGAGCAGCTGGGACTCGGGGATCACGTTCAATTTGTTGGCTACCTTCCCGATGCGGACATCCCGGAGTTTTATCGCCAGGCGCGCGCCTTGATTTTCCCCACATTTTTCGGCCCGACAAACATCCCGCCGCTCGAAGCTTTCGCCCTTGGCTGTCCCGTCGCCGCATCCGGCATCTACGGTATGCCGGAACAACTGGGCGACGCCGCGCTTTTCTTTGCCCCGCATTCGGAAGAGCAAATGGCGGACTGCATTTGCCGGTTATGGCGGGACGACGCCTTGTGTCAGCGCCTTACTTCACGCGGCCAGGAACGAGCCCGTCAATGGGGGCCTTCCCAATTTGAAGTCGCTCTACGCTCAATCATCGAACAACTCACGCTCGACCGCGTCCCGGCCCGCTCCTGCTCGGATGCCGTGGCAGTTCCATCTTTTTCACGATGATGTGCCCAGGTCATCTTAAATGCGGCTCGGAGTGATCCGGTCCAATAAGGCGCAGACGGTCGCACTTGGCCGTCTACTGGCGGTTTCGTTGCGATGAGAATGCTCTACATTTCATTTCTGCTTGTCCTGCTCGGGACCTTCGGGTTTGTTTTGAACCGAGTCAGAAAAGCGTTCGATATGCTCACCCCCCTACTGGGCTGGATGGCCGGTCTGGCGTACTTTTTCATCGCCCCCTTGACCATTCTCACGCTCAACGGCGGATTCAAATTTTCGGCTGTATACGTGATGAACGGAAACTGGGGAGAGGTAGATCTTTCGAAGTTGCAGTTCCTGGGTCCCTACCTAGTCATCTGGCTCTCTCTGATGTTTACGTGTGCCGTCGTTTGCTTCCTTGTCCCGGCACCCACCCACAGGAGGAATGGCGAGAATCAACTAATCTCGCTCCGCCAACTCCAACGCGTCATCCTCATTACCACGGCTCTCTCTGTGTTGGACTGGATTGTCACCATTTGGCTCAACGGCGGCATTGCGGAGTTCCTGATCTCCCATTGGTATCTGCGCCAAGAAGGGATGGCCGCGCGTTTCGGAGGCATCTTCGTCCTGTACGAGCGGTGTTCACTGGTGAATCAGATCCTGTTCACCGGCGCCGCAGTGCTTTATACGGGCGAAGGGTTGAAACATCGGAAGTTTCATTGGAAGTTCTCGTCCTTGATCTTCCTCTTTCTGCTTCTCGGAATGGTTATGAGCGGGAATCGGATCTTTATCGCGACGTATCTTCTAGGCTTTTTGGCTTCCTGCTGGCTGTTTGGGCGGAAAAAGATCCTCGTCTCAATACTTGCTGCCTCGCCTCTAATTGTTCTAGTCTTCAGCGCCTGGGGATGGGTGCGGCAAGACGTCAGCAGAATCCCCGATTCTCTGGACACCTACGTGATCCACTCCGATGTGGAGAACCCGGCCGTCAGCAAACTGATGGAGGTGACGGAAGGCAGCGCCGTCACGCTTCTGATGCACATGATTAACGATTTTGGCGACAAGTATGACTACCTATATGGGAACACGTATAGCAGGCTGTTCACTTTCTTTCAGCCCAGGAGCTTGCACCCCGAGCGAACTCCGGACTTTGCGACACTGGCCGCAATGCTCTACGAGCCAGGCGAGATAACAAGTTTCGGATCGACGCCACTCGGGGAGGCTTACGCAAATTTCGGATTTTTCGGCATCTTCGTTCTGCCTCTGTTTACCTGGCTCGCGTTCTCCTACTCGCGGCGACTTGCCCTGGCAGGCGAGAAACACACTCTTCTGACAGCAGTTTCCTTTGTTGTGTTCATCTGGTTCGCCAGATCCACTTTCGCGGAGAATGGTATGACTCTGATAGGGGCGGCGCTGCTGATTTGGATACTCAGGATCGAGAAGGGTCTGTGCATTCGGGCCGGCGACGCCCGTGATTCGGCGAACTCATCGAACATCACCCGACCAACCACAGTATCGGGGCTTGCCAGGATCCCAGGATGGGAATCTCGGTGAAGTAAGTCTCGGCGAAAAGGAGGACCACGATTGATTCGTCTCTCTGCGCTACCGGCTTCCACACTTTTGGGAAAACTCTCCCGCTCTCCGCTCCGAATTCTGCCGCGAAGTTGGGTTGTCCCAATCCTTCAAGGCCCGCTTCGAGGAAGGAAATGGGTGATCGGGTCGCAGCGCCACGCTTTCTGGTTGGGCATTTATGAACCCCACATGCAAGGCCTTATCGCCCAGGTCGTCAAAAAGGACAGCGTTTTTTACGATATTGGTGCGAACGTTGGCTTCTATTCTCTCCTTGCCTCCACGCTGGTTCTCCCCGGCAAGGTGTACGCCTTCGAGCCGGTGTCTGAAAACGTTCGCTACATCCAGCGACATCTCACCTTGAACGACATTCGAAATGTTCAGGTACTTGAACTTGCCATTTGCGACCAAGTTGGCACGTCAACCTTCCAGGAGGAAGCGACCAGGGCCATGGGGCATTTGCAAGCGGAAGGGAATACACGCGTGCAGACCACTACTCTCGATTCGCTCCTTCAGGCCCATCGAATCGACCCACCCCATTACATCAAGATGGACATCGAAGGCGCTGAACTGATGGCGCTCCGCGGGGCTAGCGAGTGTATTCAGCGGCACCGGCCGATAATCTTTCTCGCCACCCATGGACGCGACATGGAAACGGAATGCGGGCGGCTACTCAACTCTTGGGGATACGAACTGCAAAACATTGGCGATACGACCGACCCCGATCGAGCTGAGTTCTTGGCGAAGTTTCCGTCATGAAATCGACAACTTTCGGAAGACTCCCCAAAAACATGGATCCAGGATGGCGCGAATGAAAGTGGCACTGCTGACCGAAGTCTTCACCAGAAGCATGGGCTATCTGGAGAATTTCCTTCCCAAATATCTAGTGCGGCTTGGAATTGACGTCCACGTCATCACTATGGACTTGCCTCCCTACTACTATATGAAGGAAAAGGAGTTTAAAGAAACCTACGCCGGCTTTGCGGATTCTGGCGACCTGATCCCCGGGACCGTGGAAACTATCGAGGGATTCACACTTCACGTTCTCCGGCACAAGAAGGTGCTGGGATACATGCAAATGGCCTGGCTACGGAAGAAACTCGCCTCCATTCGCCCCGACATCGTGCAAACGACGGCGCCCATCGGGTGGATTCCCCTGCAAGCCGCTCTCGCCAAGCCTTTTCTCGGCTTCAAGCTCTTCACCGGCAACCATTATCATGCTTCTGTTTTTCCACTCGCGCACAAGAAACTCTCACCTTGGAACCTAGAACTCCTCCGCTGCCGGATGACGCGAACCTCGCCCGGCCGGCTAGTGAGCATGTTCACGGAGAAGTGTTACGCCATCGCGCCCGATTGCGCTGACGTCGCTACTCGCTTCTTCGGGGTTCCCAGGAGCAAGATTTCTGTTTGCCCGCTCGGTGTTGACACCGAATTGTTCAATCCCATTTCCACGGAGCGAGACCACCAGAACAGACTGTCAGTGCGCCAGCGTTTGGGGTTTTCCGACTCCGAGATTGTCTGCATCTATACAGGGCGCTTTAGCGAGGACAAGAACCCGCTCCTGCTTGCGAAAGCGGTAGCGCAACTCGCTTCCACAGGACTCCCGTACCGCGGGCTGTTTGTGGGGAATGGAGTGCAGGCGCATGCAATTCAAACCTGCGCAGGCTGCACGACAAACCCGTTTGTCCCCGTTCGTGAACTCGGCGACTACTATCGCGCTTCGGATATTGGCGTTTGGCCGACCCAAGAATCTCTATCGATGATGGATGCGGCTGCCTGCGGGTTGCCGATTGTCGCAAATCATACCATGACCGCGCCGGAGCGCCTGGATGGAAACGGCGCGGCGTACAAGATGAACGATCTGCCAGACCTGCTCCGGGTACTGCTGGAATTGCGCGACCCGGAGACCCGAAAACGGTTGGGAGCTTTTGGCGCGCAAAAGATGGCCGATGATTATAGCTGGGAATCAATTGCCACTAGGCGGCTCCGAGACTATGAAGCCGCGCTGCGCCTGACCGGCCAGAGGGAAGAAACCTTAGCTCCAGAGCGAAAGTCCCTCGCTAAAGGATGAGCCAGGAGCGATTTAAGGCTCGCTGCGGCTGTCAAAATTGAGAAAGGCGATGTTCGAGTTTTGAAGAAAGCACTTATGTTCTCGGCATCGAGGAAGTCAAAGAGACGAGAAAAGCATTGAACGGCACTGAAACCTTTGTCGAGGGCAGAAAACCGTAACGCGCAGGACCGCAAGGCGAATCACGGAGGAAATGCATGCGGCAAGCAGTTGTGAGAGTCTCTGAGCGCGAATCGATTCCAATGCGAACTGACGAACCCGCGGCAAGCCATGCGCGCGAGGCAGCAGCCTGTCTTCTATGTAATGGCGCACTCAAGAAGTCTGCCGGCGAGCTAACTGACACGCGGTTTGGGATCGATGGCACTTATGAAGTGTGGCGCTGCCTTGACTGCGGTTTAGAGCAGATTTTTCCAGTCCCAACCCCCGCGGAGCTAGGGCGACTGTATGAGTCGTACTACAACTTTGGGGGAGAGCGAGGGACGAGGTACACGCGCCTTCGGGAATGGTTCTTTTCTTCCTGGCTTTACCGCATGTGGATTTTTATCGATGGTGATATTTCGTTTCATGGACGCAAAGGCGCCGGACGCTTGCTGGATGCGGGTTGCAACGAGGGACGCGGGCTGAGGATTTATGCGCGCAACGGTTTCCAGGTGGAGGGATTGGAGTTGAACCCAAGCGCGGCGGCGGTGGCGCGGGAAGCGGGATTCACGGTTCACGTGGGCGACACGACGGACTTCACCGCATCTGCAGCTTACGATGTGGTGGTGCTGTCCAACGTCTTGGAGCATGCGCCCGATCCGAAGAAGGTGCTGAGCAATCTTCGCGCAAACCTGCAGCCCGGCGGCCAGCTGTGGATCAGTTGTCCGAATAGCCGGAGCTGGCTGCGGAACGTGTTCGTGCGGTCTTGGATCAACTGGCATGTGCCGTTTCACATTTCGCACTTTTCTGGAGAGAGTTTGCGGCGTCTACTAAACGATGCGGGTTTTCAGAACGTGGAAACTCGCCAGATCACTCCTGCGCTCTGGGTTACACAGTCCTGTATCGCGTGGCTGTTCGCAAGAGAAGGCAGGAAAAACAGGCAGCTGCGGAACCCAATTTTGACGATGGCGCTGATGGTGTTTGCCAGGTTTTTATTATTCCCGGCGCTGTGGCTGGGGAATCGGCTCGGACGGGGAGATTGTCTTTTGGTTGTCGCAACTAAGGCATAAGCGTGCGAATTCTGATTCACGGAATTAATTTCCATCCCGAGGCTGCCGGAGTCGGGAAATATACGGGAGAGATGGCCAACTGGCTCGCGGGCGCTGGGCACGAAGTCCGTGTTGTGACAGCGCCGCCGCATTTCCCGCAGTGGCGAGTTTCACGAGGATACCGCGCATGGCGTTACGACTGGCAGCGGCTTCCCTCGCAGGCAAAAAAGGTGGAGGTCTGCCGGTGCCCAACCTGGGTGCCAAAGAGTCCAAATGGGTTAAAACGATTGCTGCACCTCGCCAGTTTTGCGCTGAGCAGCCTGCCAATCCTGTTGTGGCAAACGCGATGGCATCCTGACGTGGTGTTAGTGATAGAGCCGACATTTTTCTGCGTACCCCAAGCTTTGCTGGCAGCGCGCTTGTCGCGTTCCAAGGCGTGGCTGCATATCCAAGATTTTGAGGTGGATGCAGCATTCGAATTGGGAGATCTGGCTTCGCCCCGCGTGCGGAATTTAGCCCTGACCCTGGAGCGATGGCTGCTGCGAAAGTTTGATCGAGTCTCGGCGATCTCCGGGCAAATGGTTGACAGTGTCAAGATGAAGGGGGTTGATTCGTCCCGCTGCGTGCATTTCCCGAACTGGGTAGACACAAGTGCAATCTTTCCTCTCCCCAGTCCTAGTCCTTTCCGGAGGGAGCTTGGAATCGCGGAAGACGCCGTTGTTGCACTGTATTCAGGAAGCATGGGAAGGAAACAAGGGCTCGACCTCTTGGTGGATGCCGCTCGCCGGTTGTCGCACCGCTCCGATCTACGATTTGTCTTTTGCGGCGAGGGTTCTTATCGGCAGGCTTTTGCGGAGAAATCGAGGGGTTTGCAGAACGTCATTCTTCTGCCGTTCCAGCCATCCGAGCGCTTGAATGATCTGCTGAGCCTGGCAGACATTCATCTCCTTCCGCAACGAGCCGATGCCGCTGATCTCGTGATGCCCTCTAAACTGACGGGAATGCTGGCAAGTGGCCGGCCCGTGCTCGTGACGGCCCATGACGGAACGCAATTGGCAAGTGCGATACAGGGGCTGGGGAGAATTGTCCCACCAGGAGATCTGGATGCGTTTGTATCGGCCCTGGTTGAGCTCGCGGGAAACAGGGATTTACGGCTGATGCTAGGACAAGAGGCACGACGATACGCATTAACCCATCTGGATTCGCGGGTAATTCTCGACAAATTTGAACTGTCTCTGCTTGCGGTCTGCGGGATTTCAGGAGCTCACAGCAGGGATAAGCAGGCCCAAGGGAGCGCCAACGAAACTCTACCCCGTGATTTACGCGCGAAGTTTGTCGAGCCCTCAACCACACTCGGAGCGACTAGCACTGGCAAGCGCTGCGCTTGAAACCATCGAGAGGTGATGACGCAAGAATAGCTGCGGTCGAGATTGTGATCCGATGGACCTAGGGAGTTATTGATGGCGGTGACTCAATCCAGGGTAGTTCCAATGCAGGATTTCTCTCCCCATTGGGGCAATCCGTTCTTGCTGGGATGGAAGAGGTTCTTCGATCTCATCGTCGCAGGACCGCTCCTAATCTTACTCTCGCCGCTTTTCCTGATCTTAGGGCTGGCAATAAAACTGGGCTCGTCTGGTCCTGTGCTTTATCGCTGGCAGGTCGTGGGAAAGGGAGGGCGCCCATTCACGGGGTACAAGTTTCGGTCCATGTGCACGAATGCGGATCAGCTGAAAGTTCAACTTGAATCGCTCAATGAAATGCGCGGACCCGCGTTTAAGCTTACGAATGATCCGCGAGTGACAAAACTCGGCGCTTGGATGAGGCGTCACAGCTTGGATGAACTTCCCCAACTCTACAGTGTGCTCAAGGGCGACATGAGTCTGGTCGGTCCCAGGCCTCCCCTTGTTAGTGAGTACGCCCGTTTTACTGAGTATCAGAAGCAGAAACTTGCGGTGAAACCGGGCATAACGTGTCTCTGGCAGGTAAACGGCAGGAACGAAGTGAAGGATTTCGACGAGTGGGTGAGACTCGACTTGGATTACATCCGTCGTTGGACCCCGATGCTGGACGTAAAGATCCTCGTGAAGACAGCGAGCGAGGTCTTCGCTGGGTCGGGCAAATGATTCGCTTTCTGACAGCACGAAATGCGCGCCGATATTGCAAAGCAAATTCCTATGGGAGAACTCTGGAATGAGAGTACTGGTAACAGGGGGAGCTGGCTTTATTGGATCACATCTGGTCGATCGATTTCTGAAAGAGGGCTTTCAGGTTCGCGTCTTGGATAGTCTCGATCTGAAAGTCCATCCCCACGGTCGGCCAAATGATATTCCCTCCACCGTTGATTTTATTCAAGGAGACGTAACCGATCGCATCACCCTTCTTGCGGCTTTGCAAGACGTGGATATCGTGTCTCACCAGGCAGCCTATCAGGATTACATGCCCGACTTTTCCCGATTCTTGCATGTGAACGCGGTTGGTACCGCGTTGCTTTATGAACTGATTGTCCAGGAAAAGTTGAAAGTCAAGAAGATCATCGTTGCCTCTTCGCAAGCCGTATATGGCGAAGGTCAGTACATCTGCCCTGTTCATGGATTTTTTCAACCAGCGCCGAGGAGTCAAAAGCAGCTCTCACTTGGGCAGTGGGACGTCAGATGTGCTGTGTGCAATCAGCAAGCCGAGTCATGCCTTCTAGAAGAGAGCAACACAAATCCATATAACCAATACGCGGTCTCAAAACTCGCCGAAGAAAAGATAGCACTAGGTCTCGGCTGGCTTCATGGTATTCCAAGTGTCGCTCTTCGTTATTCGATCACGCAAGGCCCGCGGCAGTCGCTCTTCAATCAATACTCGGGGGTCTGCCGCATATTCGTGGGACGGGCTCTCAAGAGAGAGCCGCTAATTATCTATGAAGACGGGCTCCAAACTCGGGACTTTGTTCACATCAATGACGTAGTAGCCGCAAATATGTGCGTTCTGGAAAGCAATGACGCGAACTTTCAAGCGTTCAACGTTGGCAGCGGTAAGCCGACGACTGTTCTTGAGTACGCAAATCTTGTCCGTGCAAAGCTTTCAACCGATGTCCACTTGAGTTTGTCCCAGGAATATCGACGCGGGGACAATCGAAATAGCGTGTCGAAGGTCGACAAACTCAAAATGCTCGGCTGGGCTCCCCAATACGATCTGTCAGCGATCCTAGATGATTTTCTTGCCTGGGTCGAAAGTATCGGCGGAATCCCGTCACAAATACAAGATGCTTACGGCGCCATGAGGAGTGCTGGAGTCGTTCTCTCGGCAACGGTTGGTCGCTAGGGTTGACTCTTTCAATGAAGCTCGTAGCTCTGGCGGACGCGAAGACACGCCGGGTGTTGACGTCGCACCATTCATCGCCGGATGCCAGCCAGCGAGCTTTCATGGTTTGTGGCCCAGTGACGAAAACGCCCTAGTCGGCTAGCTTGCACGCTTCTGTGAACAATTCCTGATCGGCCATCCAAAAACGGAATCTGTGGTTTGCGGCGTGAAGAAAAGCTCCAGAGCGGGGTACGTCGCAAGTTTTCCCGCGTCAACCCCGCCAAATCGGTCGTGCAACGAGCTCTTTGCTGCCTGGAGGACACCCAATGAATGACGGAATAGAAATTTTGGGCGCGAAGCAATATTTTGAGGAATTACAGCACGTTATAGGTAGTCTTCCCAAGGACGCTATCGATCAAATCGCGGAAACGCTCGTGAAAGCCTATGACGCCGGGCGGACGGTGTACCTGTTCGGGAATGGGGGAAGCGCTTCTCTCGCGTCCCATTTTGCTTGTGATCTCGGAAAAGGCACAGCTTATTGTAATGGCGGGAAGAGGTTCCGCGCCCTCGCTCTTACCGACAATCTGCCAACTTTGACGGCTTGGGCAAATGATTCCAGTTATGAAGACGTTTTCTCGGAACAACTTAGGAATTTTGTGCAGGCCGGAGATGTGACGCTGGCCATAAGTGGAAGCGGCAATTCCAAAAACGTTTTGAATGCCCTTCGAGTGGCGCAAGAGGCTGGAGCGACGACGGTTGGAATCTCCGGTTTCCAAGGTGGGGAAATGAAATCCCTATGCGACATCTGCGTAGTCGTCCCTTCCAATAACATGCAAATCATCGAGGACTTGCATGTTGCGATGGCTCATTCGATATTCCGGATAGTCTACAGCCGAATTTCGCGTCGCACGATGACGGCGTCCTGCGCCTGATGGGCCGATGGTTGGTCTACCGGAAGGAATGAGCGGAACTCGGTCAAGCAGCACAAAATTGTCCGCCATCCCGCTTTGCAGCTGACTTGATAAACCGAGATCCAAATCGCAATTCCCGAACCTAGGGCTTTCACGAAAGATTACGGGCGGGATAGCGGCTCACACTGGTCACGGAACGACTTTGACTTGCCCTGCGAAAGCATAAGTTGCGTCCCAACTGAAAATGAAAATTAAAATCAAAAACATTCGCTACTTGTTTTTGACCTTCGATTTGGCCCTTGTACTCACTGCTCTGGGGTTCGCCATCGGACTGCGATACGCGGGTACCGAAGAAACGACCGACTTCGTCTCTCGCTTTCAATCGTATTCGTCCGTGGTAATTGTTGCCATCTTTGCTTGGACTTTTCTTCATATGGAGATGGGTCTAGACGGTTTCAAAGGCGGTTGGCATTTTCCCTCTATTCTTTCAAAGCTCATCGTTGCCAATTTGCTTTTGATGGTTGTCATGTTAGCCTTCGCCTTCCTGACTCAGCATAACTATTCCCGGCTTGTCCTATTGTACTTTTCCATTTTTTTCCTCCTTGGGCTGATCACCGTGAGATGTGCGGCTCGTTTCTTGGTTAGTTCTCAGTTAAGGAACGTGGCGGATCATCGATGCGTCATTCTTGGACACGGGCCGATAGCGCAAGAGCTCGCCAGTAAGATCGCTCTGCACCCGGAACTTCCGTTTCAGGTCGTCGGATTTCTGTTTCCCGGCGAATCAGAAGCTCTCAATGGGTTTGCCAGCTCGCTTGGGGCGCCGCTCCCCTCCGTCAAGACTCTTCAGGTCTTGGAACTCTTGGTGCAGCAAAGGGTCCAGAAGCTCATTATCGCGATGCCGCAGCCGAACGGCGCGGAAGTACGGAAACTCATCGCCGGATGTCGAGGGGCCGCGATCCAGGTGTATCTGGTTCCTCAGTGGTACGACCTGTATCTGTCAAAAGCGGAATTGGTGGAGATCGATGGCCTTCCGCTGCTTTCGCTGCAGGAGCGAAACCCCCGCGCCATAAGCCTTGCGCTTAAGCGAACGATGGACTTTGCACTAAGCTCTGGAATTTTGCTATTGGTGTCGCCGATGCTGGCGCTCGCGGCTTTTGTTGTTCATAAAAGAAAGGGTCGGGCGTTCCGCACCGAACTCCGATGCGGCAGGGGTGGAATTCCTTTCGGGATGTATCGGCTAAACGTGGATCGGCATGCAACCGATCTGGGGCGCTACGAGAGACTGTTGGTCAGATGGAGCCTGACGGAACTGCCCCAGCTGTGGAACGCGTTGCGCGGCGATATGTCGCTGGTTGGTCCGCGACCCGAGTCGCCCGAGAGGGTCAAATATTACTCAGAGTGGCAGCGGCAGCGATTGAAAGTTCCTGCCGGTGTCACGGGCCTTGCCCAGGTCCACGGGCTTCGAGAGCAACACCCCTCGGAAGACAAAGCTCGTTTTGACTTGCAGTACATCTTTAACTGGTCGCCACTTCTGGACCTCAGCCTAATTTTGCAGACGGTGTGGACTTTGCTCATCAGAGGTTTGAGCCACGAGCCTCCATCATCTCAAGCCGACGGTTTTGTCAACACGCCAAACGATTTCGCAGGCAGGGAGGTTATAGATGTTAATCGTTCGTAGCCCTGTGAGAATCAGCTTCGGAGGCGGCGGCACTGATCTTCCGTCCTATTACGAAAGATTCGGAGGCGCTGTACTCAGCGCGGCCATTAACAAACACTTCTATACGGTGCTTGAGAAAAGAGGCGACGGGAAAGTTCAAATCATCTCCGCAGACCTCCGCACCGTCGAAACCTGGCAAGACATTGCGCGAATGGACATTCGTGGCAATGCTCTGGAAATTCCCCTCGCGGTTCTAAAAGAGTTTGGGCGTGATGTCTCCGTGAACCTTTTTCTTGCCTCTGAGATTCCACCTGGGACGGGACTTGGTTCTTCCGCCAGTGTGTGCGTCAATTTGACAAAGATGCTCGCCGCTTATAATCACATCTCACTTTCGAAATATGAGCTTGCGGAGCGAGCCTTCCACGTTGCTCGCAATGTTTTGGGCCGGCCTGTTGGCAAGCAGGACGAATATGCGTCCGCGTTTGGCGGATTGAATTTCATTTCCTTCCACCAGGATGGCACGACTCACGTGGAACCCTTGAATCTCGAGCCCGACCTTGTCCGCGAGCTGCAGTCGAGCTTGCTGCTGTTTTTCACTGGTGCCTCCCATCATTCCTGGACGATTCTTAAGGAACAAGAGGAGTCCACGCGAAGAACTGAGGGTGGGACAGTAGACTACTTGCACGAAATTCGGAAACTGGCGGAACCAATGAAGGCTTCTCTCTTGGCCGGGGAACTCAGGCAGTTTGGTCTTTTGCTTCACGAAGGCTGGGAGATCAAGAAGCGGCTTTCTTCAAGAATCTCCAATGAGCAGATCAATGAGATGTATGAAGCAGCGCTTCGGAGCGGGGCCGTGGGAGGCAAGATCACGGGAGCGGGAGGAGGCGGATTCCTACTTCTGTTTTGCCAGAAGGGGTGCCAGCAGAACGTGCGTGAGTCCTTAGTTGCGCTGGGTGCCCGTGAGATGGGTTTCGAATTTGACTTTCAGGGCGCCCAAATTGTCGCGGACGATCCCTTCATTGATGGCGACGAAAATGGCGGGATGCGCTGGACCTTCGCCCCGGTAGCTAACAAAGCTCTTGCCAACAATCGTGTCTCAGAAAAGAGTACTTTGTGAATCTTAGTTGGGCGGCTCCACATACGGAGTCCTCCGAATGAAAGCTTTTCTCCTGGCGGGCGGTCTTGGGACTCGACTGCGGCCGCTGACCGACAGCACGCCAAAGTGTCTTCTGCCGGTCCAAGGAATGCCTCTGCTGCAGATTTGGTTCGATATATTTCGTCAGTACGGGATTGAAGAAGTTTTGATCAACCTTCATTCGCACGGCGATGTCGTCCGCAGGTTCATTGACGAACACAAGGACAGTCTAAGGGTACGCCTTTTCGAGGAGACCATCCTCCTTGGCAGCGCTGGAACGATTCTTGCCAACCGAGAATGGGTCAACAAAGAGAGCTGCTTTTGGGTGTTTTATGCAGATGTACTTACGACCACCAATTTAAATCAAATGCTGGCTTTCCATGTTAGCCGCGGCCAGATCGCCACAATAGGTGTCTATGAGGTGCCTGACCCATCCCGATGCGGCATCGTTCAGGTGGATGAACGGGGCGTGGTCATTGATTTTGTAGAAAAACCTAAAGCACCAATCGGCAATTTAGCCTTCTCTGGATTGATGCTGGCCAGGCCTACTCTATTGAATTTCATTCCGGACATTTGTCCGGTCGATTTGGGATTTCACGTCTTGCCTCACATCGTCGGTCAAATGGCAGCGTATCAAATTCCTAATTTTCTAATTGATATTGGAACGTCGGAGACTTATCGGGCCGCTCAAGAAACCTGGCCGGGAGTCTCTCGAACTCAAAAATCTAGGTGAATCTCGTGCTTAAAGGCGTCATTTTCGACTTCGACGGAGTAATTGTGGACAGCCATCCTGTGCACAAACGTGCCTGGATCAGATTCCTCGAATCAGTGGAGAAAACGGCTTCCGAGGAAGAGCTGCAATTCATCCTAGACGGACGAAAGCGCGATGACATCCTGCGGCACTTTCTAGGAGAGTTGGACGATGAGCGGATGGCCGAATATGGACGTCGAAAGGAACAGATTTTTCGAGACGAAGCCACGGACGTGCAAACAGTAAATGGTTTGTTGGGCTTCTTGGAAGACCTTAAGGGTGCGGGCATGGCCATAGGCATTGCCAGCTCGGGAAGCAGAAGCCGTGTTAACTTTCTTCTTGATCGGCTCGATTTGAAGAAGCACTTTCAAGTCGTAATCACTGGAGATGAAGTAAAGAAAGGGAAGCCCGACCCATCGGTTTTCCTTAGCGCCGCTCAGGCTTTACAAAAGGATCCCCATGAGTTGTTGGCATTCGAGGATGCCGCCTCAGGCGTAGAATCAGCCAAGGCAGCCGGCATGAAATGCTTTGGAATTGCCCAGCCCGATCGCGCCTCGCTTCTGTTCGACGCAGGCGCAGATGATGTGGTGCCTGATTTGTGCTCCCTGTCGTATTCGAAACTCCAGGAATTGTTTGTTTGATGATTCAGGTAAAAATCCGACGTCATCGGTTCCTAATGTGGCCCGGGCGTCCGATGAGAGTCTAAACTTTCACTTCCGTCCCAGCAGGGTATTCGCCCAATCGGTGTTACTGCCACTGAACTTCTAGATCCATCTCCTGCGGGGCCCACCGTAAACCTTCTTTAGAAGTTCGTTTGTAAGCTCGCATTCTGCAACGATCCATTCAGGTTTCATGCCCGGCGTTCCTGCTGTTCCGATGATCTGGAGTTTTCATACATCCTCGTCTTACCCCTTGAGCTGCCAGCGAAATTGGTTCCCACCTCCCAATCTTTTACGTAACATCTGCGCACCTTCTCCCACGAAGCCCAGCACCCACGAGAATTTCCACTATCCGTTCGGCGGCGTGGCCATCCCAGAGTGGGGGCGTTTGGCCTTTCTTGCCGTCTCCTCGAAGGATCTGCTCAGCAGCCGCCACGATTCTGGAAGCATTTGTTCCTACTAGTAAATTTGTGCCCCGGGAGACTGTAACCGGGCGCTCGGTGTTTTCACGCAGGGTCAAGCAAGGGATGCCGAGGGCCGTGGTTTCTTCTTGGATCCCCCCGGAATCGGTCAAAGCAAAGGTTGCCTTGCTGAGCAGGCAGAGAAATTCGAGATAGCCCAGAGGCTGAATAAGGCGGAGTTGCGGGTGGTGTTTTATGCCGGCTTGGCTGAGTCGGTGTTGAGTGCGGGGATGCACGGGGAACACTATGGGCACCTGTTGTGCAATCGTATCGATTGCGCCGAGTAGCTCAGCGAGCTTTTCCATAGAATCGACATTTGAAGGACGGTGAAGCGTCAGAACACCAAAGTATTCCCAACCTTTACCGTTGCGGAGACCGAGATCATCACCGATGTGAGATTGTTGGGCGAGAGGAAGGAAGTGAAGGAGCGAATCAATCATCACGTTCCCCACGAGATGGATGAATTCACGGGGTCGTCCCTCTCTGAGCAAATTGTCGACTGCGTCATCTTCCGTGACAAAAAGATATTCGGCTAGGGCATCCGTAAGAACTCGATTAATTTCTTCCGGCATGGAACGATCAAAGCTACGCAGGCCAGCTTCCACGTGGGCCACCGGGATTCCCATTTTGACCGCCGCCAATGAAACGGCAATGGTGGAATTAACGTCCCCAACCACAAGAACGAGGTCGGGGCGCTGTTCCAGAAAGATAGGCTCGACGCGTTTAAGGATTTCTCCCGTCTGCTCTGCGTGAGTACCGGAACCGACTCCAAGATTGATCTGCGGGGCGGGAATGCCCATCTGGCGAAAGAAAATGTTCGAGAGGTTTTCGTCGTAATGCTGACCAGTGTGGACGAGCAGGGGCTCGATTTCTGGACGGCGTTGCATTTCCCTAATGATTGGAGCGATTTTGGGAAGATTCGGGCGCGCCCCCACGATATTGATGATCTTAGAGCGATCACTCATCGGTTGTGCTTTTCGGTTACTCTATGAGTATAACATCCAGGCTTCGGATACATGTTCGAAACCCGGAACTATTCGAGAACAAAACGCCTCAATGACCGTCCGAAGAACTCTGGCGAAATTAAGGTTTAGATAAGATGGCAAAGAGATTCTCCCACCCGAGTTCTAAGAGCATTACCTGTCCCCTCTCAAAACGCGCGAAAAAAGGAGGGCACGTCCGCCGGGAAGCTAACCACTGCTAGCGTTACAGGCTGGCTCTATCGAGTGGACGAAACACCGGGGGCGGCAACTGAACGTTTACGGATAATGTTGCTCAAACCTTTTCTGGAGGAATCGGCACCGAACCTGCCTCAAAGCGAGATTGCGAGAATCGGAACTGGCATCTCAGAAGCGGGAACTAAGGTGCGTTTGATGGGTCGTAGTCCACTCCCCATAATGGGCCAAAGGTGTTTGGAGAAACTGTGTTTCCAAGGGAAGGCATCGGGGTGTCAAGACCATACGCTGGTCCGATGGAAATACCTATGCTCGTAGGTCCGGCTCCTCCAGCTAGAAAATTGCTCGTAATGACTACACGTTGAGTGCCTCGGGCCAACAGCCCCACAACAACGCCCGAGTCCCCGGTTGCCCCCGAAGTTCCAACGAATGATATCGAGTTGTCTTGGATGCTGCCGTCATGTACCCCAAAGAGCAAGTAGGCTCCAATGTTGGAACTAGAAGGTACGACATTTCTGGTTACTTGGAAGAATCCAGTGCCGAAGTCAAGACCCAGGCCCGCACTGCGGTCAGTGCTGAAAGAGTTGTCGTTAAGTCTCAGGTCTACAGTAGCTGCGAACTCATTGAGGACTTGCTCCCCGATACCACTGGAGTTTTGGATCGTCAAGTTCTTGGCTAGGTAGCTGTAAAGAGGTTGGCCGTGAGAGTTTTGAACAGTGACACTGTCTATCTGCGTGTTCAGAGCTGCAAATACCGAGATACCGGCTGCATTTTGACCTGAATCGGGAACAACGATTTTGAGATTTCGCAGCTGTACCCCTTCAACTAGCTGCGGAATCTTGTAATAGCCAAGTCCGCTGGCCTCTGGATCCCACTCACGGACATTGGGAAAGGCCGTACGGAACGGGACTTGCACCCCGACAGTGTTGCCGGATACGGCTCCGACCTGAGCCCAGTCGATGACAACAACATCTCCAGCTTTTCGGTCTAGATCCTCAATAATAAGCCAGTCGCCTGTATGCAGGTCAGAAACATCGCCGGCTGAAACAAAGGATTCGCCCCCGATTGCGATAGGACCCAGAATTTGCCGTCGAGGTGTGGTTTTGACGTCGCATGGAGTGGTAAAAGCTCGATCATTCACACAATGGACCTGTGGAAGAGTCGGCTCAAACACAAACACGGTCTCCGGTCCAATACCCTGGATAATTGTGTTACTTTTCCTGACGATGATTGTTTGTTTGAGTATGTAGGTACCCGCGGGAAACGTAACAGAACCTCCCGCGTCCACTGCCCTCTGAACGTCTGCGGTGTCATCATGGAATGCTGAGCCGCACCCCGTCAGAAGAAGTGCAGCCAACAACGGGACTAGAACCACTCTCTTCTTGCTTCGCAGGCGCATTATGCTTTACAGGGAAAATATTCTACTACAGACGGTCGCTACATCATGGATCTCCTCTCCGGAATTGGGTTTTAGGGTCACGAGCTCGGCGAAGGCTTTCCATGCCGAATCTGTGATGAAGAAGTAGCATTGGGCACCCGACGCCGTTAAGATTATCTTGGGGGGCGCGTCGTTTCTACCGGCGCCCTCCATGACATTTGCTGTGACAACCGACACAAAGCGTAATCAGGTTGTCCATCACATCATCACCAAACCGGCCCGAGGGTTCATATGATGGACCTCCAAGCCCTCCATGGCACCACGCTCTTGACACCGCCAACCATCTCGCTCCAGAACCCGGATTCGGAGTTTCGTGTACTCTTCCAGGCCCAGTTTGAGTCTGGGTCGCCTTTGACGTAGACGCGTCGGATTCATTGAACTTTGCATAATCAAATCTATTGTTGCGTCTCCCCCAGCTTGGCCCCCGCCAGGAAATCAGCGCAAATTTGTGAAAGGCTCGTTCGCCGGCGGCCTGGAATCGTACAGAAAAAGGGCAAGAGGTAGGCTTGCCAAAAGCGGAGATATTCCCCTCATTCTTTCCCTGTTAGTGGCGGGCGCCCTCGTGCAGCCACTCCTTCCAGATGAAGGATGCTAGCCCGCCATTAGGCTAGGCCTGCTTTCGCGAGAGGCAGCTCCCGGATGCGCTTTCCGGTTGCAGAGAAAATGGCGTTGCACAGCGCGGGGGCAAAGGGCGGCAGACCTGGTTCGCCAATTCCCGCCGGTGGCGCGTCGCTAGGCACGATGTAAACATGCGTTTCCCCGGGTGCGTTGTTCATTCGTGCCACCTGGAACGAATCGAAGTTGGATTGGTCGATCACCCCGTTTGTCGCCGTGATCTCGCCATAAAAGGCCAGGCTGGTACCCATCACCGCCGCGCCTTCGAATTGTTGGCGCACCATCTCTGGGTTTACTACGGTCCCCGCATCCAGAGCAGTATCCACGCGCTTGATCTGCACCTGGCCCGCGTCGTTCAACTGCACCTGAACCACCGTGGCCACGTATGTCAGGAAGCTGCGATGCATTGCTACTCCAATGCCATAACCATTCCCCGGCTTCTGCTTTCCCCAGCCAGCTTTTTCCGAAGCCAAAGTCAGCACCCGCCGGAATCGGCCGGTGTCAATCGGATACTGCTCGTAGGCGCCGTCGTAATTCGGAAACTCCTTTGGAAGGTCCGTCCTTGCGATAACGCGGTCCGGACCGAGAAGTTGCAGCAGGTATTCGACAGGATCTTTCCCCGCCGCATGCGCCAGCTCATCCGCAAAAGAATGAATTCCGAACGCGTGATAAATGTTAGCCACGGAACGGAACCAGCCAATGCGCATGTGAGCTGTCGCCGGCCCATTTTCGGCGCGAAAGTTTGACACCGCGAAAGGAACATCCGTAAATCCGAGTCCTAACTCGCCGGCATCGGAATATTTTGCGCTGGGATCGAAGGTCGAACCGATAGGAGGAAAAACTGTCCGCTGCAGCCATGCCGTTGGCTTTCCATCCGGCGCCAGCGAAGCCTTCATATACATCGCCGCCACGGAATGATAGACGTCAAACTTGATGTCGTCTTCGCGGCTCCAGACCACTTTCACGGGTTTCCCCGTTTTTTTCGCGAGCACTGCCGCTTCCACCACAAAATCCGGGAAGGACTTGCGGCCGAAACCGCCGCCGAGCAGCGTCACGTTCACCGTCACATCTTCCTTCTTCAATCCCAGAGCTTGCGCAACGGCATCCCGCGCCCCCTGGGGGTTCTGGGTCGAAGCCCAGGCCTCTACTTTTCCATCGCGGTAAACCGCCAGTGCCGCAGGTGGCTCCATCGAGGCGTGCGCCAGCAGCGGGGCATAGTATTCGGCTTCGACGATTTTTCCGCCCTTCGCAAAGGCTCCATCCACGTCGCCGTTTTCGCGAACGACTTTCCCTGGTTTGCGCGCGGTTTCCTGCAGCTCTTTCTTGTACGCATCCGAGTTCCACACGCTGTGCGGGCTCTTCTCCCATTCAATCTTCAATTTTTTCTTTCCCTGCATCGCCGCCCAGGTGTTGTCCGCCAGCACGGCCACGCCGCCCAAGGCCTGAAATCCAATCGGCGGCTTGAACGCGTCAATCGTAGCGGTCTGTTTTACGCCTGCTACGCCGAGGGCCGCCTTGTCATCGAACGACTTCACACTGCTTCCAAACACCGGCGGATGCGCCACGCTGGCGTACAGCATTCCCTCCATGTGCGTATCCTGGCCGTACGCGGCCTTCCCGGTGCACATGTCTTTCAGGTCGTAGCTTGTGACTCCTTTTCCGATGTAGCGCCACTCGCTTCGCGTTTTGAGCTTTACTTCCTCTTTCTTCGGCACTTCCAGCTTTCCCGCCGCCGCGGCAAGTTCCCCATAGCCCAGTTTTTTCCCAGACGTCTTGTGCGTGACGGCATGCAAGCTCGTCGTGCACTCCGCCTCCGGCACGCCCCACTGCGCCGCCGCGGCACGCACCAGCATCAGCCGCGCGGTCGCGCCGGACACCCGCAGCGTGTCGAAGAAACTCCGCACCGAATGCGAGCCGTCCGTATCCTGATCGCCGTATTTTTCATCGCCGATGGCTTGTACGATCTTCACGCGGGACCAGTCCGCATCCAGCTCGTCCGCCACGATTCGCGGAAGCGCGGTGCGGCTCCCGCTGCCCATCTCGGAGCGATGCGCGACGATGTAGGCCGTTCCATCCGTATCGATCGCCAGGTACACATTTGGCTGCAGCGCGGCTTTCGTCATGCCCTCCGAGGCGCTGGCCTTCGCAGACGCAGCAAACAGCGATTCCGGCGTCCATCGGACGCTGATCACCAGCGCTCCGGCTCCGAGCACTCCCTTGAGAAATGCGCGCCGGCCGTTGCCCCCGGCTCGGCCGAAGTCACGCTGTGAGATATTTTCGATCTGAATCATGCGGCCCCCACTGTGCTCATGGACGAAAATAGATGCAAATCCGTCTAAACCACCGCTCCATCCTACCGCCATTCTCGTTTCTTGCAACCCTGCAGGCAGGTGCTCCGCTTTGCCGATGGCGCGGCAGTTGAATCATTCTGCGCATCGGGGAAATGCCGCATTGCAGATTCGGGCAGGGCAGTGCAATCTGAACCTCGGAAGACAATGTCATCATGTCCCCAGACTTCATGCGCCGCGCCATAGCGCTGGCGCTCGAGAACGTGCGTTCAGGCAACGGAGGCCCTTTCGCCGCGGTGATTGCGAAGGAGGGCCGAATCATCGCCGAAGGCGTGAACCGCGTCACCGCCGCAAACGACCCGACCGCCCATGCAGAGGTCGTGGCGATACGTGAAGCCTGCCGCGCCCTCGGAGACTTTCAACTCGCGGGCTGCGATCTCTATACCACCTGCGAGCCTTGCCCCATGTGCCTCGGCGCCATCTACTGGGCGCGCCCCGCGCGAGTTTTCTATGCCGCGACCGCTGCCGACGCGGCCGCCGCCGGGTTTGACGATGCCTTTATTTATGATGAGCTGAAGATCGCGCCAGCCGCGCGGCGAATCCCCACTTCACAACTTCTGCGCGAAGACGCGCTGGCCGTTTTTTCAGCTTGGAAGCAGCAGACAAACAAAAGACCTTATTGACGCGAGCTCTTGTTTAGACCGCACCAACCACGATTCACGAGCGCCTACGATTCCGGCCAGGCTCCCAGCGCGCGCCGCACATCCACTAATTGTCCCAGGTGATACGCGTTGTGATCGGCCAGAATCAGTGCCTCGCGCAGAACCGTTTGGCCGTCGCCGTGAGGAAGCTTGGCAAACAGATCCGTCTTTGGATTTTTCACCAGTTTGATCATTTCCTGCAGATCATCCTGGAACGCTTTGACGGTTCTGTCCCAGGCCGCATCGTCGGGCGGCACTGGCGTCTTTGGCCAGTACCCTTCGGGGAATCCAGGCGAAACGTGCTTGGGGTTGCGGCTGAACTCCAGGATGTCCCACTGCGCGATCCGCACATGCTCAAGGAGTTGCCATCCCGTGTGCTGCGTTCCCTCCATGAAGGCTCCGCGTTTCGCTTCCGGAAAGCCATCAATGGCATCCATGAAGTGCACGTGCGCGCCGCCGCCCTTCAAGAGGTTTGCCAGGTGTTCGCGCAGCGCCTGATCGTGATTTCCCGGCGCAGCTTTCTTTTTCGAAGCCTTCTTTCTCTTCTTTTTGGCCATTTCCTATTTCTCCGAAGCTAGCGTTGCTGCGGCATTTCCGGCAGAGGATGCGCGCGCATTCCCGCAAATCCCGCATTCGAGGACATCTTCTCATAACTCGGTTCAAGTCCATTGCCTGAATCCCACAAGGGCTGGCATACTTTCTCTCCCCGCAATTGACACGAGGCAATGAATGAAACGCGAATTTCACCGCTGGTATTCTGCGCGGCTCGGATTCGAGCTGGGCGTCGTTGTATTCGGCCACTGGGGACCGCCGCTGCTGGGATTTCCCACCAGTGCCGGAGACGAGTGGGAGCTGGAAGGCCAGAGCATGATCGGCGCCCTCGCGGATTTCATCGAGGCCGGTAAAGTCAAAGTATTCACCGTGAATTCGATCAACGGGCAAAGCTTTTACAACAAGGGTGCGCATCCGTTTCATCGCAGCTACGTGCAGGCGACGTTCGACTCCTATCTTCGCGAGGAAGTTGTCCCCTTCATCTGGAACAATTGCCAATCGCCCGGCATCGCCATCTCGACCATGGGTGCGTCCTTCGGCGCCTACCACGCCGCGAACTCGCTCTTCAAGCACCCCGACGTGATCAAGCGGTGCTTCGCCATGTCTGGAGTCTATGACGTCAGGAATTTCATGGACGGAATGTTCGATGACAATTTTTACTTCAATAATCCCGTGGACTATCTGGCGAACATGAGCGACCCGTGGTTTTACGAACAGATCGCCAGCTGCGACATTCACATCGCGACCGGCACCGGCCCATGGGAGAACAGCGGCCCGACGTATCGTCTCTCCGAAGTGCTTTCCAGCAAAGGCATCCGCCATTCGCTCGACAACTGGGGTCCGCAGGGCGGCCACGACTGGCCGTTCTGGAAACACCAGATGCGCGAATACATTTCTCGGCTTTTCTGAGTGAATTGGTCGGGCGGCTTGCTTGGAAAGAAAGACCTCAGCTGAGCCCAAGGTGCTCGAGCTGGTAGCGGCCCTTCTCGATGACCTGATCGTCATCAATCCAGACGTCGCAATTTCGTGTTAGCACATCCACGTGCGTTCTGGATTTCCAATCGGCGTGCGTCTGGCTGCCGTACGGATCGCCGAACGCCAGGTGCACCCCGGGAAATTTTTCGTCCTGCAGCAAGATTCCAATCATTTCGGATAAACCGAGATTCGTTCCGAATGCCAGCTCGCCGACGCGATCGCTATTTTCATCCGTGTGGCAATAGTCCCAGAATTCCTGCTCCAGCTCTTTGCACTCGCACTCGGCATGCACCAGCCGCGCACCTTTGATCGTCAGCACAAGCGGCGTGGCCTGTAAATCTCCATACTTGCCGTTGAAATGGTCACCTGCGGTCGCGTCGCAAACGAACGTGCCGTCCACGGTTGCAGGAGTGGTGAAGACTTCGCCCGCAGGAAGGTTCGACCAATAGCGCGGGCTGATTAAGCCGCTCGTTTTCACCCAATCGAGGCCGCGGTCGAAGTGTGCTGCAATCTCTGTTCCCGCTTCCGTCTTAACTGTCAGTGTTTCGGCGCGCAGCATCCGTTCGCGCAGCTTGTCGCTGAGGCGGTCCACCAGCCGGTAATCCGCGCGCATTCCTTGCTGCATGATCTGCGGCGTCACTCCGACCATGTGGGCGTAGCGAATCTGCCGGCGCTCAACGACCCGGACGATGGCCATCCGCGCGCCAAGTTCTCCCGGCTGCGGAGTCATGCACATCACGCCGGCGTCGGCGGTTTCCAGCGCTTGCAGCACCGCCGGCGGCGCCACACTCATCGGCCGCGGTCCAAAATCTTCCAGCAGCAAGCCCGTGTAGAGAGCATGGCGATCTTCCAAAGCGGCCGCGATGCTCGCCGCCACGGCACGGCTGGCCTCATCCGCAATCAGCGCAACGTGTTCGCCCGGCCGCACCGCAAGGCACGTTTCCACGGCGTTGCGCGCGCCCGGCATCAACTCTTCTTGTGGAGCACCAAAGTCCATCCTAATAATCTTACTTGAATTGCCGAATTTTTCTAGCGCCGTCGTTCTGGCAGGCCTCTTTTTCTAACTGGCCTTTAGGCCGGTGCCCGCACTGCGAGGATGGACAAAGGCAGCGGGGTTCCTAAAAGGGCTGCGAGGCCTGTTCCTCATCAATCTGCAGAAGAGGTTCGCGGGGTGACGCGAAACGCGGGGACCTGTCCGCCGCCGCTCGTCACATTGGCCAGGCCCGTGGCGCTCAGCCGCGTCAAGAAGCCGCACACTTTCCCGCGGAACAGGTACGGCGCAAAATCCACCAGCATGTCCCGGTAATGCACCTGGCCCACATCCGTGACGTATGGGAAAATCTCGCGGCGGATGGGTATGCGCTCCTGAACGATCCACACGCCATTCTGCGCGGTGAGGGCGCGCTCGATCGCCGCGTCCCAGGCCGCTTCTTCGGTTTCCCATCCAAGCGTCACGCCTGAGCCGCCGTACTCATCACTGGGCTTCAGCACCAGGTTCTCGCGTTCCCTGCGGATGAAGGCCAGCAATTCAACGGTCTGGCCGTAATGCGCCGTTTTCACGTCTCCCACCACGCGCGTCCACGGAATATGCCGCTTGATGAGTTCACGTTCTCCGTGGGAAAAGAGCGCGCCGTTCTGCTCATCTGTCAGCACCGCGAAGAAGGCCTTCACGTGCGGAATCTTGCAGCGAAAATTATTCGCCACGCACACCACATTCGCCGCGTAGGCATTGACGAGTGCCGCGCATTCCGCCGGTTTCGCCACGATGTCGTTGATGAGCACGCGCCGGTACACCAGGTCGATCACCTTGTCCTGCGCCACCAGTTGTTTGCCGTCGAATTCCAGTTCCCGAGGATCGGCGACCAGCGTCGGAATTCCCATCCTCTCGAATTTCGCCTGGAGGATTTCGAATTCACTCCACGTTGGCACACCCTCCCAATCCACAATGGCAATCTGCGGCGTGGTGGAAGAACCGCCCCAGTCCAAATAACTCAACATCAGCGCATCCAGAAGTTTGGCGCTCAGCGGGTAGCTGTGAGCCTCGTATTTTCTTGCGAATTGCGCCATCACCGGAAGCTCGCGGAAAATCTCCGCAAGCGATTCCGCGTAGCCCGCGCCCGCCGGCGACTCCCCGTTGTACTCCGCGAATTGTAAGGAGTCCGGAAGCAAAAAGGCATCCAGCCGCGACGCCGCGCACACCCGGCCGTATCCTGTGGGCAGCCGCGCGAGGCGTTCCTCCTCCTCGCGCAAATGCAATTGAGCAAATAAATGCTTGTCATCGAGCGCCGCGGCCGCCACGCGTTCACCGAGATCCGCAATGGTCTCGGCGACGGTTCGAACGCGCGCGTCGTCTTCCGGCGATAGAAAGAAGGGCCGCAGGAAAGGGCAGTGCACGCGGTCGCCAAACGTAAGTTTGGCTCGCCGCATCTTCTTGAACAAATCTTGCGGAAGCCCGGGCACCCGTATAAGGTGCGCCTTCAAAAGTTGATTCCACTCCTCTGCGGGACTTGGAAGCATCACCGAAGGTGTAGGCGCGCTTGTCATCTGGCTACGACCCGTGCGCCGATCCAGCCGAAGGAGCCGCCGCTGACCGCTGCCCCGCCGCGGCGCTCTTTGGCGAGCCCGTGAATCCCGCAGCAGCACCGACGCCCAGCATCTCTTCCCACCTCGGCCACGGATTCGATGCTTTGCCGTTCAGCGCGCGGTCAATCACCAGCCGGGCCATCTTCTCCACCACCTGCTCGAAATAAAACTCCGTAATCCGGTCGCGCTCAAAATCCGGCGCGGGATTTAGGAAGTCGATGGCGTAGGGCACGCCGTCTTTCACCGCGAATTCGATCGTGTTCATTTCATAGCCCAGCGCCTGATTGATGGTTTGCGAGTCCTTCACGACGCGCGCGCCCAGCTCCGCCGTCAAATATTCGTGATCCACCCGGTACTTGCGTTCCTTCGGATCGTAATGAACCGGCAAAATATCCGTCTTTCCAAACGTGAAGCACCGCACATACTGGGTGAAGTCGATGAATTCCTGAAGCGTCATGCAATACGGCGAAGTCTTATCGTAGGCTGCGAGCAGCTCCTCTTTATTATTCACTTTGTAGACATGCTTCCACCCGCCGCCGGAATATGGCTTGAGGATCGCGGGGCGCCCGACGTAATCCAGCAGCCCATCCCAGTCCACCGGGTAGTCCAGGTTGTGCAGCGATTCGCCCGTGATATCCACGTCGCCTGGATAACCCTTCTGTGGAAGAAGGACCGTTTTCGGAATCGCGATTCCCAGTTTTGCGGCCACTGAATAATTGAAAAACTTGTCGTCGGCCGTCCACCAGAACGGATTGTTGATGACATAGGTTCCCTGGAGAACCGCATGCTTCAAATAGCCTCGGTAGTATTCGACTTCGTGCGAAATACGGTCGACGATCACGCTGTACTTCGCAGGCTCTCCCATGCGCGTGCCGCCCAGCTTCACAAACTCCGCCGCGACGCTCTCCTTCCTGCCAAGCTCATTCACGCGCGCAATAAACGCCGGAGGAAAGCTGTACTCGCGCCCGCAAAGAAGGCCAACTTTTTTCATGTTCGTGCTCCTGGTAAATGCCTGAGGAACTGCCCAGCCTGCTGCTAGTTGATCGCATGCGCCGAGGAAGTACGCGGTTCGGTCACCCCCCCGCGCGTTTCTGCAACCAGATGGCGCACCACTGCTTTCAGGTCACCCGTCTCTTGGTACACCCGCAACTGCCGGTCCGCACTGGTGCCCTCATTCATGATCGTATGAACGTATTCGACGGCACTGCGGCTGCCAAGGTCATCCACCACGTCGTCTACGAATCCCAGCAGCTCGGGAATCAGCTGCCGCATGGGCACTTCCGTCTCTTTCCCAAAGTCGATCAGCTTTCCTTCGATCCCGTACCGTGCCGCGCGCCACTTGTTCTCTTCGATCAACGCGCGCCGGTACAGCCGCCAGCTCATGTTTCCCTCATAAAGGCGGTGCAGCTTGACGAGGATGGCCTGCGCCAGGGCCGCGATAGCCACGGCCTCCTCGACCCTTGTCGAGACGTCGAACATCCGGAATTCCAGCGTGCCAAACATGGGGTGCGGGCGAACATCCCACCAGATCTTCTTGCCGTTATCAATGCAATTCAATTTCATCAGGAGATTCACAAAATTCTCGTACTCACTCCACGATTCGAATTGCTCCGGTATGCCCGTCCGCGGAAACCGCCGGAAAACGGTGGTGCGGAACGACTTCAGCCCCGTGTTGCGGCCCATCCAGAACGGCGAGCTGGTCGAAAGCGCCAGCAGGTGCGGCAGGAAATAGCGCACTCCATTCATCAGGTCAATCGTGGTTTGTTTGTCCGGCATGGCCACGTGCACGTGCATGCCAAAGATGAGCAGCGACCTCGCCAGTTGTCCCATCTCTTCGACGATGTGCTGATAGCGCTCGCCGGGGGAAATGACCTGGTCAATCCAGCTGGAAAACGGATGCGTCCCTGCAGCGGCGACCTGCAGCCCTGCGCGTTCCGCCGCCGCCACCAGCTCGCCGCGCGTGCGGTGCATCTCGATGCGCAGCTCGCTGACGTTTTCGCAGATTCGCGACCCCGTTTCGACGATGGACTGGTGCAGCTCATGCTTGACCTGCTCCGCGATGTCCGGGGACGCCTCGGAAACCAGCTGGCTGACATGCGAGCGCAGCTCGCACGTTGCTGGATCTATGATTTGAAACTCTTCTTCGACACCGATGGTAAAGCGGTGAGCCATTGGGTGGCCCTCCGGGTTGCGCTAGAATAGGTTCGGGGACTTCGAGCCTCGTATCATACCCGTCAGCCCCTCAAATTGCACCTGCATCGATGGCCCTCGGAGCGCCATCTCCGCTCCATCTCCCGGGTTCAGCGGGACGAATCTCCCGATTGGCGCGCGTTGCCTGCGGCCCGGTCAATTTGGCACTGGACGGCGAGACATTTGGCTTGCCAGACTCTTTCGCATGCAAATCAGGCCTTTTCGAATCGAACAGTACTTCGGCAAATACGAATTCAACGCCAAATACTTGCTCTCCAGCTCCGATGCAGAATCCCGCACGATCCAGGAGCTCCTCGATCTCGAGCCCGGCTCCCAGGAACGCCTGCTCGCACATTGGTGTGGTTACACGGAATCCCCGGGCGCTCCCGATCTGCGCGAAGCCGTCGCCGCTATCTACAAACTGCTCAAACCGGACGACATTCTCGTCGTGGCCGCCGCCGAAGAGGGCATCTTCGTCCTCTATCACGCGCTCGCCGGGCGGGCCGATCACATCATCGTCGAAACACCTTGCTACGAGAGCGGCCTCGAAGTCGCCCGCAGCACCGGCGCGCAAATCAGCGAATGGCGCCGCTCATTTGAAAACGGCTGGGCGCATGACCTCGCCGCACTCGAAAAATTGCTCCAGCCCAACACCAAAATCATCTACATCAACACGCCGCACAACCCTACCGGGCTCTTGATGCCCGCCAACGTATTCAAGCAAGTCCTCGAATTGGCGGCCAGCCGCGGCATTATTGTGTTTTCCGATGAAGTCTACCGCGAGCTCGAACACGATCCCGCCACGCGCCTGGCGGCCGCGTGCGAAATTTACGAACATGCTGTAAGCCTGGGTTCCATGAGTAAGACCTATGGCTTGCCCGGCTTGCGCCTCGGATGGCTCGCCAGCCGCGATCGGCAGATTCTTCTGCGCTGCCTGGAATTCAGGTATTACACCACGATCTGCAACAGCGCCCCCAGCGAATTCCTCACCGCTCTGGCCTTGCGGCATCGCCAGGTCCTCGCCCAGCGCAACCTGGAAATCGTCTGGCGCAACTTGCCGCTTCTCGGCGCCTTCTTTCGCCAGCGGCCCAGTCTTTTCGAATGGGTGAAACCCAATGCCAGCACCATCGGCTTCGTGCGTTTCAAACCTGAGCGCGACGTCTTCTCCTTTTGCGAGGACGTTGTCCGGGATTCCGGCGTCTTGCTCCTGCCCGGCGCAGTCTACGACCAGCCGCGCCACATCCGCTTCGGCTATGGCAGAAAAAACATGCCCAAAGCCCTGGAGCAGTTCGGCGTTTATCTAGACGTTCATTCCTGAAGGTTTTTAAATCGGATGGAGGGATGTGAAAAGTAGGACAGACATTCCTGTCTGTCCCTCCGTAAGCTTCTGCGCGCCGGGCCGTCTCTTTGCTTCGTTACTTCATTATCTCCGTGCTTCAATCCTCTTACGCCGCGCCCATCGCCCTGCGCTGCTGGAAACATTCCCGGCAGAAGACCGGCCGCCCCTGCGTTGGCCGGAAAGGAACCGTGGTCTCCTTCCCGCACTGCGAACAGTTTGTCTTTGTTTCCGAGCGCATCGGTGAGGCGTGCCCGCCTCCACCTCCGCCCTCGGCCCGTTTCGCTTTGCAGGCCTTGCAGCGCTTGGGTTCGTTCTTGAACCCCTTGTCGGCGAAAAACATTTGTTCCCCGCCGGTAAATACAAATTCAGCGCCGCATTCCGCACACTTCAACACCTTGTCGTGGTATTCCATGAGCCGCTCTCCCCTGGTCCCGGGTCGGGCAGGAGATTGGGCGCACTTTGTACCTCAGAGCCGGATTGCTTGAGGAAACCTGTATCCGGGGACGCCGGGCGCGGATCCCTTGGGCCTGCGGGCACGAAGCTGAAACACGAACCCAAACTTCTCTGCCTTATAGGGGCCTGATTCTCGGAAGTGCGGCGCCGAGCCGCGTGGAAAACGGAGTGGCGGCCCCGACCTGGCCGGGGCCGCCCTTCTAAGCTTAATCCGCTTCCCGCCGCTGCTTCTTGCGCAGTCGCTTCCGCGAAAGCGCTTCCTTCGCCCGGCGCTTCTCGCCGGGTTTCATGTAGAAACTATGCTTCTTGATTTCCTTGATGATGTCTTCCTGTTGCACCTTGCGCTTGAAACGCCGCAGGGCATTTTCCAGGGATTCACTCTCTTGGATAATGACTTCAGCCACGTTATGAATTCACCCCCAATCCGGTTCGGATTGGTTTCTTGCGGCGCCTCTGGCCGGCCAAGCTACAGCCGGCTGTGCACGTCTTCGGGCACCGCCCCTGTTCATAATTATCGCACGTATTGTCCGATTCGCGGACGCACCTAGAATGGTAGCTGGCCTCTTCTAATCAATTCCGGCCATGCAAGTCAAGGAATCTTTGCACCTGCCTGCCTTTTTCGCAGTACTGAACCCACCTCATAGCAAGAAAGGTATGTCATAATTATAGAGTAAACTACAGTGATCTTCCTTGGATCGCCGCGGTCCGGCCTCCGCGCTCTCCCGCGTCCTCCCTTGCTGCTATCCCGCTTGTGCTCTTCCTGGCCGTTACGTAGAATGAGCCGCTTCTCAAGACGCTCTCATTGGGGGTCCACCCATGTCGGCGATGCGTGACGCTATCGGAGTTCTCCTCGCGGGAGGCCAGGGCGAACGCCTGTGGCCCCTCACCCGCGACCGCGCCAAGCCTGCCGTTCCCTTTGGCGCTCTTTACCGCATCATTGACATCACTCTCTCCAATTGCATCAACTCCGATCTCCGCCGTATCTTTGTCCTCACGCAGTACAAAGCGCTCAGCCTGAACCGTCACATTCGCGCCGGCTGGTCTCCTCTCGCCGGCCTCGGCGACTACATCGAAGTCCTCACCCCGCAAATGCGTGTTTCGAAAGAGTGGTACCAGGGCACTGCCGACGCTGTCTACCAGAACATCTACTCCATCGGCAGCGAGCGCTCCAAATACGTGTTCATCCTCTCCGGCGATCACATCTACAAGATGAACTACGCCAAAATGCTCCAGCAGCACGTGGATTCCGGGGCCGAGGTTTCCGTCGCCACCATCCAGATCTCCGCTACCCAGGCGGCCCGCCAGTTCGGCGTCATCGAGGTAGATAAAGATTGGCGCATCATCGGTTTCGAGGAAAAGCCCGCCGATCCCAAACACTCTCCTCACAATCCCGGGAATTGCAACGCTTCCATGGGCATCTACATCTTCAACACACAGCTGATGATTCCCATCCTTCTCGCCGATTCCGAGGATCCCAAATCCAGTCACGATTTCGGCAAGGACATCCTGCCGCGCATCATTTCGAAGCACCGCGTGTTTGCCTACAATTTCGTGGATGAAAATCAGAAGGACGCGCTCTACTGGCGCGATGTCGGCACGCTTGACGCCTATTACGAAGCCAACATGGATCTCGTCAGCGTGTCGCCAGTTTTCAACCTCTACGACAACAATTGGCCCCTGCGCACCTGGCAGCACCAGTATCCGCCCGCGAAATTCGTCTTTGCCGACCCGGAACGCATGGGCGTGGCGCTCGATTCCATCGTCGCCGGCGGCTCGGTCATTTCCGGCGGCCGCGTCCAGAAATCCGTGATCGGCAACAATGTCCGCGTCAACAGCTACTGCGAGGTCTCCGACTCCATCTTTTATAACCACGTGAACGTCGGCCGCCACTCCCGCATCCGCCGCGCCATCATTGACCGCCACGTCAGCCTTCCCGAGCGCACCGAAATCGGCTACGACCTCGAAGCCGACCGCCGCCGCTTCCACGTCACGGATTCCGGCATCGTCGTCGTCGTCCGTCAGGAATCCCTGATCGAAGAGCCCGAAACCGCCTAGCTCCTGGCCTCTCGTGGCGCAGCCTTCAGGCTGTGCTCCTACGACTACAATCCCAAATCGCGCCTCGATGGCTCTCGGACTTGCATCCCAGCAAAGGGCCCTCCTTCGGTCTGATACAATCTTCCATTCCTTCTGACCCAGGAGACCGCTGAAACATGTCCACTAAGATTACCGCCGTCCGCGCCCGCCAAATCATCGATTCGCGCGGCAATCCCACCGTTGAAGCGGATGTGTACGCCGGGGATGGCGCGAGGGGGCGCGCCGCAGTGCCTTCCGGTGCCTCCACCGGCGAACACGAAGCCCTCGAACTCCGCGACGGCGATAAATCCAAATACCTCGGCAAGGGCGTTCTCAAAGCGGTCGCCAACGCCAACAACGAAATCGCTAAAGCCGTCGTGGGCCTCGACGCCGCCGATCAGCGCGCCCTCGACAAGCGCATGATCGAGCTCGATGGCACACCCACCAAATCCCGCCTCGGCGCCAACGCCATCCTCGCCGTTTCCATGGCCGCCGCGCGCGCCGCCGCTGCGGCGCAAAGCCTTCCACTTTACAAATACCTCGCGCGATATTCCTCGGACACCTCCGCGAATCTTCTCCCGTGTCCCATGATGAACATTCTCAACGGCGGCGCCCATGCCGATAGCTCCGTGGACTTCCAGGAATTCATGGTCATGCCCGTCGGTGCGCCCAGCTTTTCCGAAGGCCTGCGCTGGGGCGTCGAAGTTTTCCACGCCCTGAAGGGTGCGCTGAAAAAACACGGTTACTCGACTGCCGTCGGCGACGAAGGCGGTTTCGCCCCGAGCTGCAAATCAAACGAAGAGGCCATCCAGATCGTTCTCGAAGCCATCGCCGCCGCCGGCTACAAACCGGGCGAACAAGTGAGCATCGCGCTCGATCCTGCTTCCAGCGAGTTCTACGACAAGGCCAGCGGCAACTACGTTTTCAAGAAATCGGACAAGTCCGCGCACCGTTCGGCAGAGATGGCCGCCTACTGGACCAACTGGGCGGAAAAATATCCCATCGTCTCCATCGAAGACGGCATGGCCGAAGACGATTGGGCTGGCTGGAAATCCCTGACGCAAAGCATCGGCAGCAACTCATCCAAAAAGAAGATTCAGCTTGTTGGCGACGACCTTTTCGTCACAAATACCGCACGACTTTCTCGCGGCATCAAGGAAGGCATCGCCAACGCCATTCTGATCAAGCTCAACCAAATCGGCACCGTCACCGAAACGATTGACGCCATCGAGCTCGGACGTAAAGCGGGCTACAAATCCATCATTTCGCACCGCTCCGGCGAAACCGAAGATACCTTCATCGCCGACCTTGCCGTAGCCACCGCCGCCGGACAGATCAAAACCGGCTCGGCCAGCCGCACCGACCGCGTCGCAAAATACAATCAGCTCGTGCGCATCGAAGAAGAACTTGGCGCCTCTGCCCGCTTCAACGGCAAAGCCGCGCTCGCGTAGAAACAATCGGGAAGATCAAAGCTCAACGACAAGGGCGAAAAGACAAACAGAAATTGGAAATGGGACAATTAGAAGGCAGGAGGTGGCTCGCTTGAAACACTCTCGATTGTTCCTGGAAATTGCATTCCTCCTGTTCTGCTATGTCCCGCGCGCGCAAGCGCAGTTGGACGGGGCCCCCAATCCTGCCGGCGAGCCGCCCAAAATGCTTCTCCTGGTGCACCGGGACTTCAAATCCGGCAAGGAAGGCGAGCGCCAGAAGCTGGAAGCCGCCATGTCCCGTGCCTGCGGCCATCTGAAAGTTCCCAATTCTTGGATAGACCTCGAATCCATTACCGGCTTTCCCGAAGCGCTTTCTTTTGATCCGTTCGATTCCTTCGCGCACGTGGGCTCCGCCTTCACAGAGTGGGCCCAGATTTATGCCACTCATCCTGAGCTTGCCCGCCTGCAGGAACAAATTAAAGCGCTCGTCTCCAGCGAACGCACCATCATCGCCGCGCGCCGCGACGATCTCGGCTACCGCCCGCTATCCATCGACCTCTCGAAAGCCCGCTTCCTGCGCGTTCTCGAAGTTCGCCTGCTTCCCGGGCACCAACGCGACTTTGACGAGTCCTTCAGAATGCTCGGCGAAGCCTACGAGAAAATTAAGGCGAATATGCCGTGGGTCGTTTATCAGGTGAACGTCGGAATGCCCTCGCCCACGTTTCTGGTTTTTGTGCCCATGCGCGCGCTCGAGCAAAACGACGATCTCCTTTCGTGGAGAAGAGCTCTGCGGGAAGCCGAAGGCGATGAAGCCGCCGCTCGCATGGAGCACATTGCGCGGGAAGCCTATCAGAGCACGGAAAGCAATCTTTACTTCATCAGCCCGGAAACGTCCCACGTATCCAAAGAATTTGCCGACGGCGACCGCGAATTCTGGTCCCCCAAGCCAAGCGCAGCCTCGAAGCCCGCGCCTCGCAAAGACACCGAGACAAAGCCGGATCAATAGCCATGTATTCTCGCGATCGCCACCGGCCGGCGATCAGTCGCTTTGGCGCTCACTTCCAACAGCTCGCTCACTTGGACAGCAAAGCTCAACTCTGCTCAAATGAACCCATGCCTGTTGCGAACTCGGCTCAGCGGTCCGCTCTCCAATGGCTTGGTTGGGCGGCATCCTTTCTAATCGTCCTCGCACTAACTCTTCCGTGGACGCTGTGGGTCCTGAATTCTCCTATGGCGGCATTTTCGAATAAGTTTAACGGCCACGTCTTCTTCCCACCGGATGGGCCGGAAGACAGGTTTCAGTATTTCCAAAACCTGGTCGTCGCTCCCGGCGAGCGCATCAATTACGTTACCTGTGTGCTCTGCTCCATCACGGTGCAGGGCATCGTGTACCGGCAGGCTACTGCACTCTGGGGGGACGTGACGGTCGAGGATGGTGGCACAGTTGGCCAAGGTGTCGAGGTCACGGGTGGCCGGATAACGCTCTTAAGAGGCTCGGGAGTAAATCCGCCCCCCTTGTCGGCCATCGGCGGCGCGGTACTCATCGAACCCAACGTAAAAACCTATCCAGCCTTTGTCCTCAGTCATCCGCGTCTTTTCTACGCTGGACAGCGGTCGTGGCCCGCCAGCGGTGTACCACTCTTTGTTCTCTTCGTGTTTTTGGCATCCGCCTGTGGTGGTTGGCTGCTGTTGGGATCATTCCGTGAACGCGCTGAGAATGCCACGAGGCGGCCCTTTCGGAGCGCGCTCTTTGGCCTTTTGCTGCTTGCCCTCGTATCGCCGCTCCTCTATTTGGCGGTTCTGTCACTATACATCTTCCCGCCACTGGCCTTCTTACTTTACCTCTCCATCCCCATCGTTTATTGGCTCACGCTCGCGATGGGCCTCGCCGCCGTGGCTGAATGGATCGGCTCGCTGCTAGGGAGGCAGAACCGGCTCGGCTCGCGAGTGACTGGCGCCACCCTTCTCATTGTTTTAATGCTTATTCCGGTGCTGGGTCTCTTGGTCTTGTTTGTCGCGATGGTAGTTGCACTGGGTGTTGGGCTAGGCGTTTTGCCGTGGCAGCGGATTCTTTACCGGCAAAGAAGCTCGCTGAACCGCTAGCTCGTCTCCCGAAATGTGCGAATCTAAACCAAGGCTGAGATCGTCCCTCTTGAACAGCAAACCTCAACTCTGTTGAAATGAATCCATGCCGGCCAGCGCTGAACCTCGCAAGGACTCAGAGATGGTCCGCATCCGTCCCGCCCAGGAGACCGACGTCGAATCCCTTGCCTGCCTCATCAACTCCGCCTTCCGCGTCGAGCTACCCTTCATTGAAGGCGACCGCACAAATCCAGACGGTGTTCGCGCTTACATGGAAAAAGGGAAGTTTCTGCTCGCGGAAGATGCTGCAGGCCTTGCAGGATGCGTTTACGTCGAGCTACGCGGCGATCGCGGCTATCTTGGCCTGCTTGGCGTGGAACCGGCGCGCCAGGGCTCGGGCCTTGGCCGCAAGCTCATGGACGCAGCAGAAAGGCATTTTCGCCAAGCAGGCTGCGTCGCCGTGGACCTCCGCGTAATTAGTCCGCGCACGCCGCTCCCGACTTTTTATCGCCACCTCGGCTACGTCGAGACCGGAACCGCGCCGTTTGCTCCCGGCATTCCTGTAAAAGTTCCTTGCCGCTACATCCTCATGTCCAAGAATATTGCCTGACAGCTTCAAATCGCTTCGCTAACAAGAGAGTCGCTGCCCCTGAAACCCAAGTTGGCGCTTGCGAGTCCTGCCAGTACAGGGAATAATCCTCGCTTTGTCTTTTGGGGGACCTATGAATCGAAGTGCCTTGCTCGCGTCAGTTCTGTTTGCTGGCCTCTCGCTCGCGCCCATCGGCAGCCACGTCGTAGCCGACGAGCAGCCGCTCTTCGGCTATTCCGCCGAATCTTCTCGCGCCGAGCGCCAGTGGGAAGAAAAACTCCGCGCCATTCCCAGCCCGGACAATCTCCGCGCCTACATGCAGCATCTCTCCGCGCGGCCGCATCATGTCGGTTCGCCCTACGACAAGGAAAACGCCGAATGGATCGCCGCGAAATTCAAGGAATTCGGCCTGGATACGCACATCGAACAATTTGACGTGCTCTTTCCCACGCCGAAAGAGCGCGTCGTCGAGCTCGTCGACGGCGGCCCCAAGTTTGTCGCCAAGCTCCAGGAGCCTGCACTCACGGAAGATCCCACCTCCGATCAGCAGGCCGAGCAGCTTCCCACCTACAATGCCTATTCCATTGATGGCGACGTCACCGCCCCGCTCGTCTACGTGAACTACGGCATCCCCGAAGACTACGAGCAGCTCGACCGCCTGGGCATCTCCGTAAAAGGCAAAATCGTCATCGCCCGTTATTACCATTCGTGGCGCGGCATCAAGCCCAAAGTCGCCGCCGAGCACGGCGCCATCGGCTGCCTGATCTTTTCCGATCCGCACGAAGACGGTTTCATGCAGGGCGATACGTTTCCGAAGGGCGCTTTTCGGCCGCCCGACGGCGTGCAACGTGGCAGCGTCGCCGACATGCCCTATTACCCCGGAGATCCCCTCACCCCCGGTGTCGGCGCAACCAAAGACGCCAAGCGGTTGAAAATTGAAGATGCTGCCACGATCACAAAAATTCCGGTTCTGCCGATTTCCTATGGCGATGCGCAGCCGCTTCTCGCCGCACTCACGGGTCCCGTCGCTCCCGCGGAATGGCGGGGCGGCCTTGCCATCACGTATCACGTTGGGCCGGGCCCCGCGAAAGTTCACCTGAAAGTGAAATCCAATTGGGACAGAAAACCCATTTACGACGTGATCGCCAGGATTCCGGGCTCCACCTTTCCCGGCGAATGGGTAATTCGCGGAAACCATCACGACGCGTGGGTAAACGGCGCGGAGGATCCCATCTCCGGATTGGTCGCCGTCCTGGAAGAAGCGCGTGCAGCGGGTGAACTAGTAAAAGCCGGCTGGAAGCCCAAGCGCACGATCATCTATTGCGCGTGGGACGGAGAGGAGCCGGGACTTCTCGGTTCCACGGAATGGGCCGAAGAGCACTATGACGAATTGCGCGCCCACGCTGTTGCCTATATCAATTCCGACGGCAACGGGCGCGGCTATCTCAATATCGAAGGTTCCCACACGCTCGAAAAATTCAGCAATGATATTGCTCACGAAATCTCCGACCCGGAAACAAAACTAAGTGCGTGGAAGCGCCAGCAGCTTCGGCAAATCGCCAATGCAAAAACCCCGGAACAGCGCGAGGAAATTCGCAAGCGCGCGGATCTTCGCATTCCCGCGCTCGGCTCCGGCTCGGATTACACCGCGTTTCTCCAGCACGATGGCGTGGCCGCGCTCAACATTGGTTTCGGCGGGGAAGATACAGGCGGCATCTACCATTCCGTGTACGACGATTTCTACTGGTTCACGCACTTCAGCGACACGGAGTTCGTCTACGAACGCGCCCTGGCACAGACCGGCGGCACGGCCGTGCTGCGTCTGGCCGATGCGGATTTGCTGCCATTCGAATTCGGCGATTTTGCGGACACCGTGCAAACGTACTTGAAGGAACTGAAAGCGCTCTCGCAGAAAATGCAAGATGACATGAAAGAGCGCAACCGCGAGCTCGAAGAAGGAGTCTTCAAAGCCACGAACGATCCGAAGCGCCCGCTCCTTCCGCCACCGGCGGAAACCGTACCGCCACACTTGAACTTCGCCCCCATGGAAAATGCAACGGATGCGCTCATCCACAGCGCCGCCGATTACCGCAAAGCACTCGAGCAGGCAAACGCCAATGGCGGTGCCGCGTTGGCTTCTGCTTCGCTCGCCGAAGTGAACAAAATGCTCATCGAGAGCGAGCGCAAACTCACCAATACCGAAGGCTTGCCGAATCGCCCCTGGTTTAAACACCAGCTCTACGCCCCGGGCTTTTACACCGGCTACGCGGCGAAGACGGTGCCCGCGGTCCGCGAAGCCATCGAGCAAAAGCAGTGGAAGCAGGCCGATGATGCCATCGTGGTCGTTGCCCGCGTTTTGCAGGGCGAAGCCGAACTTATTTCTTCTGCCGCTGAAAAACTGACGGCAGCCACGGCACATTGATTTGGAAAGGGCCGCGCCATTCCATCGTATAACCTTGCGATCGTTGGTTTTGGCAACGTGGGCCGCGCGTTTCTGCGCCTGCTCATCTCCAAAGAAACGGAGCTGCGCCGCCGCTACGATGTGCGCTGGCGGCTTACGGGCGTGGCCACGCGCCGCTACGGCTGGGTGGCTGATCCCGAGGGCCTGAATCCACTCGCACTCCTCAATGAGCACTGGCCTTCTGCGCCGGCACAAGCCTGCCGCAATGTTCGCGAGTGGCTGGAGAAAGCGCGCGCGGACATTTTGTTCGAAGCCAGCTCGCTCGATGCGCACACTGGCCAGCCCGCCATCGATCATCTCAAAGCTGCGCTCGAGCTCGGCGCCCACGCCATCACCGCGAACAAAGGCCCGATCGTCCACGCTTTCCCAGAGCTCACGGCGCTCGCTCATGAAAAACAGAAAAAGTTTCTTTATGAAGCGACCGTCATGGATGGCGCTCCGATATTTTCGCTGTTTCCACTGGGCTTGCCGGCGACGGTTCTGCAGGGTTTCTCAGGCGTGCTCAATTCCACGACCAACGTTGTTCTCACGGAAATTGAAAAGGGCCGTTCGTTCGACGAAGCAGTACGCCGCGCCCAGGCGCTTGGCGTCGCGGAAACGGATCCAACGGCCGACCTGGATGGCTGGGACTCCGCGCTGAAAGTTGCCGCGCTGACCATTGTCCTGATGGGTGTGCCCATGAAGCTGGAGCAGGTGCTGCGCATCGGCATTCGCGAGCTCAGCGAAGAAAAAATCCGCTCCGTGCGCGCCGCCGGCATGCGCTACAAGCTCGTATGCCGCGCCGTGCGCCGCGGCGACACCGCCGATTGCACCGTGCAACCGGAGCTGTTGCTGGCTTCCGATCCGCTTGCGAATCTCGAAGGCACGAGTTCCGCCATCCGGTTTGATTTGGACGTATTCAGTCTGTCGTTTGTCGAACACAATCCCGGGATCGAAGCGACCGGCTATGGCCTGCTTGCGGATTTCTTGCGCGCCGTACAGGCCTAGCGTGTCATCCGGCGCGAGTCCCATTTGGCACGGGGCGTTCCGGAACGGAGAGCACAGGCCTAACTCCGTCCGCGTAGCCGATGTCGAACATCATGCCTTCGGAGATTTCGCCGGCCATCTTGCGGGGTTCCAGATTCAAGACGAACAAGGCCTGATGGCCTTCGATCTCTCGCGGGTTTTCGCGTTCTTGTTTGATCCCCGCAAGAATCGTCCGCGAGTGGTCGCCGAAATTCACCGTGAGCTTCATGAGCTTGTCGGAACGCGAAACATCTTCGACGCGCTCGATGGTTCCGACGCGAATATCCAGCGCCTCGAGCGCTTCGATTCGAACGGCGGGCTTGACGGGAGCAGGAGTGAATTCACCCATGGCTCACCGTTTGTAGTGCGCCGCATAGGCAGGCGTGGGAATGGAAGGGTCGCACTTCTCGTCGCGGATTGGCGCGCCCGGCGTGAGATGAAGAGGGATCACGCCGGCCCAGATGGGCAGAGCATAGTCTGGGGCGTCGTCTTCCACCGGACCGCTCCTTATCTTTGCGGAAACCTCTGTCAGCGGCACGCGCAGGATGCTTGTGGCCTTCAATTCCTTTTCGTTGGGTTGGCGCGCATCGTTCCACCGGCCGCGAAGAACCTTTTCTGTGAAGGCGCGCAGTGCCCCGAGTTTCTCGTCCGGGGCATCCACGAGAGTGGCCTTTCCAAGCGCAACAACGGAACGGTAATTCATCGAGTGATTGAACACGGAGCGCGCCAGCACGAAGCCATCCGTAAGTGTCACCGTGACGCAGACGGAGATTCCTTCGCTCACATTGCGCAACATGCGGCTGGCGGCCGAGCCGTGGAAATAGACGGCGTCACCGATGCGCGCAAACAAGGTGGGAATAACGTAGGGCTGGCCATTGACGGAAAAACCGACGTGGCAAACGAAACCCTCGTCAAGAATTTTGTAGATGGTTTCGAGATCGTAAGCGCCGCGATGCGATTCGCGCACCACACGCGTGCGCTCGGTCGGCGGGATAGCTTCGGGCACAATGCACCTCATGGAAAAACGTGGCGCGAAGCCGGCCGATTCGTGGCCGCTCATTTGATTTATAGCCGGCGCCAAAGCGGCATGAGTGAGGAACAACTCCAACCATGCTACCACGTTCAAATCAGAACGAACGCCGCCGCTGGGACGAACGAAGGGAAATATGCCGCCAATTTGGATTTAGGGGAACTCATTGGCGGAGAGGAGCCCACTCTCGGATCGATTCGTACTTCTAGTGGCGGCGCTTGCGACGCCACTACAATGCCTGTGAAACGTATGAGAAACTAACGGTCCAGTGAAATGGCGGGTTCGAGGCCCCATCTAAAATGAGCACACCAGCATTGCATGGAGCGGAAACCAAAGCATTCGATATTGCCTGGGTGAGAGAACAATTTCCTTCGCTGAAATTACAGGTGCACGGGCACGCTGCGGCGTTCCTGGACGGGCCGGCCGGGACACAAGTCCCCAAGCAGGTCATGGACGCCATCCAGAACTATTTGCTGAACGCCAATGCCAACACGTACGGCGCGTTTCTAACCAGCCGGCGGACCAACGAGATCATTTTCTCAGCGCGCGCAGCGATGGCCGATTTTTTCAACTGCGATTCGAATGAAGTGGTCTTCGGGCAAAATATGACCACGATCACCTTCGCGCTCGCTCGCGCGATCGGGCGCGACCTGAAACCGGGTGACGAAATCGTCGTGACCGCGCTGGACCACGACGGAAACGTCGCGCCGTGGCGCGCCTTGGAAGAAAAAGGCGTGGTGATCCGGCAAGTGGATATTCGAGACGCAGATTGCACGCTGGATCTCGACGATCTAAAGAAAAAGATCACCGCCAAAACGAAGCTGGTTGCCGTCGGCTACGCTTCGAACATGGTCGGCACCATCAATCCAGTTGGTGAAATCACAAAGATGGCGCACGCCGCGGGCGCGCTGATGTTTATTGACGCCGTGCATTACACACCGCACGGGCTGGTCGACGTGAAAGCGCTGGATTGCGATTTCTTGGTGTGTTCACCGTATAAATTCTTTGGACCGCACATGGGCACGCTGTACGGCAAGAAAGAACACCTGGAGCGCTTTAAGCCTTACAAGGTGCGGCCCGCGACGGATGTTTCTCCCGAATGCTGGGAAACCGGAACGCAAGTGCAGGAATTGATTGCCGGAATTGCAGCCGCTGTTGACTACCTCGCCGAACTTGGCCGTCATTGCGACGCAACCGTGAAGAGCCGCCGCGAAGCCCTGCAAGCGGCCTACCGCGCGACCCACAAGTATGAAACTGGTTTGCTCACTCGATTGGTCGACGGCTTGCAGCCGATTCCGGAAGTACACATTTTCGGCATCACCGATTCGAAACGATTTGACGAGCGTTGTTCGACCCTCTCGCTTCGGCTGGGCAACCACAACCCAACGGAAATTGCGACATTCCTGGGAGAACGCGGAATTTTCACCTGGGACGGAAATTTCTACGCCTTGAATCTGTCCGAACGGCTCGGCGTCGAACAAAAAGGCGGCGTCCTGCGAGTCGGGTTGGTCCATTACAACACCGCCGAAGAGGTCGAGCGGTTGCTCACAGCCTTACGCGAGTTCGCTGCGCGATAGTCGGACAGATATTCCTGCCTGTCCTGTTTGAAGAAATGGCGTCTAGCACCGAAGTGCAGGAAAGGAAAACAAGAGGTCAGGCAGGAATGCCTGTCCCACTCGAACCCGATGAGCAAGAGACCGAAACCGATTGTGCTGACCGTGCTCGATGGATGGGGCTTCCGCGCGGAGACGAAGGGGAATGCGATCGCGCTGGCGCGCAAGCCGGCGTATGACGAGCTGGTGAAGAAATTTCCAAACACGCTGATCCATACAGCGGGACCGTTTGTGGGATTGCCCGAAGGGCAAATGGGCAACAGCGAAGTGGGCCACATGAACATGGGCGCAGGCCGCATCGTGCACATGGACATCACCCGGATCGACCTGCTGATCGCGAACAAGCAATTGCAGAATGTGCCGCTGTTTCAACAAGCAATGGAGCGCGGGCGCACTCGGCAACTGCATTTCATCGGACTGCTCAGCGATGGCGGCGTGCACTCGCACCTTCAGCATTTGTTCGCGCTGCTGGAAATGGCCAAGCGGCAGAAAGTGGAAAGCGTGTTCGTGCACTGTTTCATGGATGGGCGCGACACGCCGCCAAACAGCGGACGCGATTACCTGCGGCAGCTGCAGCAGAAGATGCGCGAGCTCCAAGTGGGCCAGATTGCGACGCTGGTGGGACGCTACTACGCGATGGACCGCGACAACCGCTGGGAGCGCGTGGAGCTGGCCTACGACGCGCTGGTTCATGGAGCCGCGGAAACGCGCACGGACGATCCCATCGCCGCGCTGCAACGCAGTTACGAAGCGGACGTGACGGATGAATTTATCAAGCCAATTGTAGTTACAAAGGGAGAAGGAGCCTCTGGCAAGCCCGTAGGACTCATCCGTGACGACGATGCAGTGATCTTCTTCAATTTTCGCGCGGACCGCGCGCGGCAAATGACCTATGCTCTGGCTGCGCCAGACTTCGATAAATTCGCGGATGCGAAACGGCCGAAGAGTCTCTTTTACGTGGGGATGACGCAGTACGACAAGAACTGGCCGTGGCTGAAGTATGTGATCGCTCCGGAAAAACTGGAGCATATCCTGGCGCAAGTGTTCGCGGATCTGCAGTACAAAAATTTGCGCACGGCAGAGACGGAAAAATACGCGCACGTGACCTATTTTTTCAATGGCGGCGTGGAGAAACCGTTCGGCGGAGAGGAACGAATCCTGGTGCCATCGCCGAAAGTCGCGACCTACGACTTGAAACCGGAAATGTCGGCCGCGGGAATTACGGACACGGTGGTGAAGGCCATCGAGAAAGGCGAATTCGACGCCATCATCATGAATTACGCAAACGCGGACATGGTGGGCCATTCGGGAAAACTGGAAGCGGCAATCAAGGCCGTGGAAGCCGTGGACGCGGGACTCGCGAGAATTTATCAGACGCTGAAACCGCGCGGCGGAGCCTGGATTATCACCGCAGATCACGGCAACGCAGAAACGATGATCGACCCGGTAACGGGCGGCCCGCACACGTATCACACGACGAATCCGGTCCCGTTTATTTTGGCAAGTGATGACGACAAACTGCGTTTGAAACCCGGCGGTTCGCTCCGTGACATCGCCCCAACAATGCTCAGCGTGCTGGGCCAGCCCTGGCCTGCGGACATGACGGGCACGGACTTGCGCGTCACTCCGTAAACACTCCATGAATCGCACGAAGCCTACAGAAACCAAGCTGGTCATTTGTGTGTGGCACCCGTTTACGGAGTGGCGGCCGAAGCCGCTTATGGCGGAGGCCATGCGAGCGCGATGGCCGGAGATGCGCGTTTTGCATTTGCCAAATTACGACCGTTTGCCGGAAGAACTCCCGGATACTGATATTTTTGTGGGCTATTCGCTGCGCGCAGAGCAATTGAAGGATGGGAAGAAATTGAAATGGATTCATTCGACGGCCGCGGGCGTGGCGCAATTGATGTATCCAGAGCTGCGAAATTCGGGAATAGTGGTGACGAATCCGAGCGGTATTTTCTCCGTGCCGATGGCGGAGCACGTCATCGGATTGCTTCTGGCTCTGGCGCGAAACCTTCCGGACTGCGTGCGGCAACAGGATCGCGCGCGATGGTCGCAGCAAGAATTGTGGGACAAGCCGCAGCATTTGACGGAACTGAACGGGAAAGTTCTGCTGATCGTGGGGTACGGCTCCATCGGCAGGGAAGTGGCGAAACGCGCGAAAGCCCTGGACATGCGCGTGTGGGGAGTGACACGCTCCGGCCAGGCCGACCGAACGCACGCGGAAAAGATTTTTGCGGCACCGCAGCTTCAGGAAGCATTGCCGGACGCGGACTACGTGTTGATCGCCGCGCCGGAGACGGCGGAGACGAAGCATCTGATCGGCGCTGTCGAAATTGCAAGAATGAAGCGCGGAGCGAGATTGATCAATGTTGGCCGCGGTTCGTTGTTAGACGAAGCAGCGCTGATCCGCGCGCTGGAAAGCGGAGCGCTGGGCGGCTCAGCGTTGGATGTGGTGCAAACGGAACCGCTTCCGGCGGAAAGCCCGTTGTGGCGGGTGCCGAACTTGATGCTCACTCCTCACACGAGCGCGGTCAGCGACCGGCTATGGGAACGCGAGACAACGCTCCTGATGGAGCTCCTCGAGAGATGGTTTGACGGCCGGGAATTATTTAATCAAGTTGATTTCGCGCGCGGCTACTGAACTGAAAATAGAAATTAGAAAATTAAAATTAGAAACAAGCGAACCGCACTAAACTCAAGTTTTTTCTATTTTCAAATTTCTGGATTTTTCAGTCGCCGACGCCGCCCTTGGGAGCCTGGTAGCCTTCCCGGGCATACACCTGGAGTTTCTGGTTCTTGCCTTTTTTATCGGGCACAGACAGAGGACCGCCGTCGGGAGCAACCAACTCGACTTTGATTTTATGGAATTTGCCGTCTTTCGCGCCGTTGGTTGGCGAATACGAGAGGCTGTACTGGTGGCGCAGGAACGCGGCGACGCTCTGCATGATCCCCGGAATCTCGCCGTCGAATTGCGGAAACCAGGCAAAGCCGCCCGTTTCATTGGCAAACGTACGCAATTGATTCTCGGCTTGCAGGTAGCTCATGTGTGACCCGAGAGAACCATGCGTCTCCAGAAAATTGGTGTAGATCTTGCCAAGGCCGACACAGAAAATCGTGACGTCGCTGCCGCGGAGCTGCTTCATGGTCTGGTCGAGGGTGTGCTTGGAGAACGTGTCCACGCCGCTGGCAAGGACAAGGATGGATTTTTTGCCGCTCACATCCTTCAGGCGATCGGTGGTTTCGAGAATCGCGTCGAAGACGTTCGATTCACTGAAGCCGGGGAAATAAAGATGATAGATGGCGTTGCGGACTTCGTCCTTGTTTTGCGTGAAGTCCGTCTCCAGGTGGGTTTGCATGTCGAATGTTTCAAGGGCCACCCAGTCCTTTTGCTGAAGTTGGGGGAGAAAGGCGTCGGCCCAGTAGCGGGAGTAGGAGGAAAAAAAGTTGTAGAAGCCGCGGCTGCTGAATTCGAGCAGCATGACGGTGGTGATGGGAGCTTCGGTGGGAGCGAAATTGGTGATGGTCTGCGGCACGCCATCGTCGGTGACGCGAAAGTTTTCTTTCTTGAGACCAGTGAGAATGTCTCCGTGCTGCGTGGTGGCCACTACTTCCAGGGTGACGATGGGGACATCCACGGCGATCGTGACGCCGGCCTGCGGAGGTTGCTGGGCCGGAGTGGGCGCTTGAGGCGAAGCCGGATTTTGCTGCTGTTGCGACGGAGGGGGCGCCCCGCCCTGCGGGCCCGTGGGAGCCTGGGCGTATACGGACTGATCGGCCAGCGGCAATACCAGCGCTGTTGCCAGAACTGCGAGTAGGATTACGGAAAAAGTGGCCTTCATCTTGAACCCCTCGATTCGTCTACAGAATAATCTAAACCAAGCCTGAGAACCATTCGCCGTGCATCCACGCGGCTGCGCGGTGGTAGAAACTTGGCAACGCTTCGGCGAAGCCGCAGCCACGGCCCACACCTGCATGTTAGTATGAAGCAGATTCGATGCAAAACGTTTGCTGAGGCTGCCGCGAGGCGGCCGATTTTATGAGGAGGACGGCTTCGTGAACTGGAAACACAAGATGCAGGTGGTGGCGGGAGCAGCCGCGTTGACTCTAGCGACCTGGCTTCCGACCGGGGCGCAAGTGACGCCCGCGACAGGGCCGGGAATTCCCGGAAATCCGTCGCCCATTGGAGATACGTCTGCGATCGCGCGGGAGGCGCAAGGCTGGCTGGCTGATTTAGTGCGCATTGACACCACGAATCCTCCGGGAAACGAGCAGGCCGCCGCGAAATATATTGCCGGGATCCTCGTGAAAGAAGGAATCACGCCGGAGATTCTGGAAGTAGCGCCGGGACGGAGCGCCTTAGTGGCGCGGCTGCGCAGCGCGGCGATGGCCGATCCGAAGCGGGCGCTGCTGCTGGTCGCGCACATGGATGTGGTCGGCGTGGACAAGTCCAAGTGGACGGTGGATCCGTTCGGGGCAGTTATAAAGGATGGCTATCTGTACGGCCGAGGCGCGATTGACGACAAGGGGATGCTGGCTGCGAATTTGGCGGCATTCATTGCAGTGAAGCGCGCCAGTCTGCACCTGAATCGCGACGTGATCTTCCTGGCCACCACCGACGAAGAGCAAGGCGGTGACGCGAGCATCCGGATTTTGATCGCGAAATACTGGGAGAAGTTTGCGGCCGGCTTTGCGCTGAACGAAGGCGGCCAAGTGGTCGTCAAGAACGGCAAGGTGCAGTACGTGGCGGTGCAGGCCAGCGAAAAGGTGCCTGTAAACGTTACGGTGATTGCGCGCGGGACGTCCGGCCATGCTTCGCAACCCACAAAAGACAACGCGGTGTTGCATCTCGCGGCGGCAGTCGAAAAAATCGGAAACTATTCCGCGCCGGTGCGCTTCACGACCATCGTGCGGCGTTATTTTGAACAGCTCGCGGCCGTGGAAGACGATGAAGTCGCAAAGTGGATGCGGTCGCTCGATACCGCGGACCGCGGGGAGCACGCGCAGAAGGTCCTTTCCGAGATGAGCCCGCTGTGGAATTCGATGCTGCGGGATTCCATCGCGCCGACGATGCTGACGGCAGGCGTGCGGGCAAACGTGATTCCAGCCGAGGCGCGAGCGATCCTGAACATCCGGCTGCTTCCCGGAGACACGATTACCGTTTTGCTGGCAGACTTGACGAAGCTCGTAAACGATCCGCAAATCCGTTTTGAGGTCCAGTCGGACGCCGGGCTGGCAGCGCCGCCTTCGTCGCTGGAGTCGGAGTTTTATGCCACAATCACAAGAGTCGCGGGGAAGGAATACGGCGATGCTCCGGTGATTCCGTTTCAGTCCACCGGGGCGACGGACTCCGCGCAGTTGCGGCTGCATAACGTGCAGGCCTATGGATTGATGCCGTTCCCGCTGCCGGCCGAGGAATTCCGGCGCATGCACGGGGATGACGAACGGATTCCGCTGGCTGCCTTCGCCAAGGGAGTGGAAGCGCTGGCGCGAATCACCGCGGAGTTTGCGGTCATGAGATAGCAAAGCAAAGAAGCCAATCGTGAGGATTGAAAAAAGACCGTCGTTTTCCGCAACCATCCAGTAAAGAATACTTACAGACAGGAATCGTTCCCACAGCAAGAGCATGAACTTTCGCCATTCCAAAATTGTTTGCACCATCGGACCCGCTAGCCGTTCGCCGCGGATGATCGACCGCTTGTTTTCGGCCGGAATGGACGTGGCGCGGCTCAACTTTTCGCACGGCACGCACGAAGAGCATGCGAAGAACATTTCCGCGCTGCGCGCGGCGGCCATCGAGCATGAAAAGCCGATCGCGATTCTGGCAGACCTGCAAGGGCCGAAGATCCGGACGGGAGCGCTGGCGGGCGGCGGACCGGTGCTGCTGCGGGCCGGGCAGCGCTTCGTGATCACCACCGCCAAGGTGCTGGGCGATTCGACGCGCGTAAACACCGTGTTTACGCCACTGCCGAGAGAGGTTCATCGCGGCGACCGCATCCTGCTTTCGGACGGGCTGATTGAACTGCGCGTCGAACAGGTGCGCGATTCGCAGGTGATTTGCGAGGTGGTGAACGGCGGCGCGCTCGGCGAGCACAAAGGAATCAATCTGCCGGGAGTGAAGCTGCGCGTTCCCGCGCTGACACCGAAAGACCGCGCGGACCTGGCCTTTGCGCTGAAACATGGCGCGGACTACATTGCGGTGAGTTTCGTGCGGCGCCCCGAAGATGTGCTGCTTGCGAAGCGGTTGATTCGCCGCGCCGGGAAAGAAACACCAGTGATCGCCAAGCTGGAAAAGCCGGAAGCCATCGAAAACTTGGACGCCATTCTGCGCGTGGCCGATGGCGTGATGGTGGCGCGCGGCGACCTGGGCGTGGAAATGAATCCGGAGCGCGTACCGGTCGTGCAGAAAACGATTATTTCAAGAGCCAGAGAGTTTCGCAGGCCGGTGATTACGGCGACGCAGATGCTCGAGTCCATGACCGAGAATCCCCGGCCGACGCGCGCGGAAGCTTCCGACGTGGCGAACGCGATATTCGACGGCTCGGACGCGGTGATGCTTTCCGCGGAGACGGCCAGCGGAAAGTATCCGATCGAAGCCGTGGAGATGATGGCGCGGATCATCGAAGAAGCGGAGGCCAGCATCCATGAATTTCCGCGGCCTGCCACCGAGGAACAGTTGAAAGTGGCGGAGACGGTGGCGGAGCTGGTGTGCCACGCTTCGCGCGAATTGCACATGAAACTGATTGCGGTGTTTACGCACAGCGGATTTACGGCGCGACTGGTCTCGCGTTACCGGCCGCTGGTGCCGATCGTGGCGTTCTCGCCGGAGGCGGAGACGCGGCGGCGGATGGCGCTGATCTGGGGCGTCTATCCAAGAAACATCCAGGACGTCCGCAAGGTGGACGGGCTGGCGCCGGTGGCGGAGAAACGGCTGCTCCAGGAACGCCTGGTGCGCAAAGGCGACGTCATCGGAATCGTGGCAGGCACCCCGATGGGGATTCGCGGGACGACGAACTTCATGAAATTCCACGTGATTGGCGGAACGAAGTAGGAGCCGGGTCGAATCGCTGTTCCTAGGAGAAGCTTGCACATAGAAGTGGCAAGCGGGAAACCAGGGACTTGCCGGCGCACGGGGTTACACGACCCGATTAATTGACCCAATTGTCGGGGCGCGAGGGCGGCTCTTTCTTCTGCTTGTTGATGTAGACCTCGAAGCGCTTGCGATTGCGTTTGTACTGCCAGTCGGTGACGGTGTTGCGAACGCTATAGAGGAAAGAGCCGCGGCGGAGGTAGAGGTAGCCGACAAGCATGCCGCCGAGGTGACAGATGTGGCTGACATTGTCGCCGCCAGCGCCGAGCGTGCTGAAGAATTCGATCGCACCCATTACGGCGACGTACGGACGCATGGGGATGGTCACAGGAAGAGGAATCAGCCAGATGCGGCGATCGGGGAAGAGTACCGCATTGGCCATGAGAATGCCGAAAATGGCGCCTGAGGCGCCAATGGTCGGAACTACCGACGGCAAGCTTCCAAAGAATACTGGAATCGTTTTGACAATAACCTCGATTAGCCCGGCGCCCGCTCCACAGAGAATGAAATAATTTAAAAACCGCCGCTTACCCCACACCAGCTCCAGTTCACGGCCAAACATCCAGAGCATGAGCATGTTGATCAGCAGGTGAAAAAGGCCACCATGCAAAAAGATGTAGGTGAAGGGCTGCCAGATGCGAGGAGGTATGTGGTGAGTTACGGCATCCGGGATCAGCGCAAACCATTTGAGCAGCCAGATGGTAACCCAGGGAGGAGCGAGCAGGCCGAGCAGCGTCTGTAAGAGGAAAACGCCGGAGCAAATCAAGACGAGCAGCTTTACGCCTGGGGTGATGAAACTGCGCCAGTCGAAGTTATATCGCCGCCCGCCAAACGTGGTGCTCATATTTTCAGTGTACGGCGGAGAGCCAAATCCGTCAAAGCACCCTTATTCTACTATTGCGCAAGCCGCGCCGCGGCGCGCGGCCAGCTTGCTCGACTGGTTAGTCGAGTTTCTTGCGGGCGAAGTAGAAGAGCGAGCCTGCGAGAAGCGCGAACATGAAAATGCCGAAGAGGTTGCTGGTGGCGAGAGGGCCCATGATTTTGGGGCCGAAGGCGAAAAGGTCGGCGCGCCAGGGAAGTCGCAAGGTGTTGGTGAGCCATTGCGGCGTGTGCGTGGAGATTTCCGGGTCCTGGAAGAGATTGATGATGATTCCGAGAAGGCCGAAGACGCCGCCCGCAGCGATCAGGCCGCTCGAATAGAGAGCGCCGGGGCTAGCTTCGCTTTCGTCTTTTTTCTTGGTGGTGGCTTCGACAAGCATGCGGACGAGGCCTCCGGCGAACATAGCAGCCGTCGTGCCAAGCGGGAGATATGACCCCGTGGCAAACGCCAGCGAGCGCACACCAAGAATTTCCACGGCGATTACCAAGGCCACGCCCATAAGCACCAAACGCCAGGGCAAGCGCTGATTGAGAATGCCGCTGATGACTGTGGCCATGAGGCGCGCTTGCGGAGCGGGGGCTTTGTCGCTGCCGATGCCTTGTGCCCACTGATACTCGATTTGATTGGTGCTTTGGTCGTACAAGTATTCGCCGTCGGGAACTTCATGGGCGCCCAGGGAGTTGATGAGCACGTAGGTTTTTCCGTGATAGGTGAAGTTGTCGCGTTCGACCTTCACGCCGGGCGGCAAAGACTGGATGTTGACGGGGATCTGCGTGGGCAGGTATTTCTCGAGCCCCGTGTTCATGAGGTTGAGCGTCGTGCCGATGGCTAAGGTCGAAACCGTTACACCGATCAGAAGACCCATCTGCTGCCAGAACGGCGTGGAGCCGACCAAGTAGCCGGTCTTGAGATCCTGAGAAGTGGCGCCGGCGATGGCCGCGGCGATGCAGACTACTCCACCGATCATCAGCGCAAGCACTTGATAGTTTGGCGCGGTCCAGCCGGCCACGAAGAAGATTGCACACGTGGCCATCAGCGTAGCGATACTCATGCCGCTGATGGGATTTGAGGAATTGCCGAGAAGCCCGCTGATGCGTCCCGCCACGGTGACGAAGAGAAACCCGAAAATGACGACAAAGACGCCGGCGAAAAGATTTTGGTACCAAGCGGTGGCTGCGCCCTTCATGGGATGAAAGGTCAGCAGGACCCACATCATGGCGACGATGACGATGGAGCCGACGATGACCCAGCGCATGGGCACGTCGCGGTCAATGCGGCTGGAGGCGGTGGACTGGCCTGCGCCCTCGGCGCGAACGTCCTTCAGACCTGCACGAAGGGCGGAAATGATGGTGGGCAGCGTGCGCAGAAGGGTGATCAGTCCGGCGGCGGCGACGGCGCCCGCACCCATCGGGCGGATGTAGGAACCCCAGATCTGGTCCGGCGTCATCAGCGGAATGGGAATCGTGGAGGGATAGATGGGCGTATTGCCGGCGAGCTGGCCGTAGAACTTGATGGCGGGCATGATCACCAGCCAAGAGATGATTCCCCCCGCGAAAAGAATGCCCGCGACTCGGGAGCCGATGATGTAGCCGACGCCGAGATATTCTGAAGTGATGGCGGCTCGAAAGGAAGCGCCTGGGAACCAGCTGGGGCGGGACTCGGGTTGCGAGGTCCAGGCTTGGACGGTGTTCATGAGAAAGGTGTAAGCGCCGCCGAGGCCGAGTCCCCAGAACACGCGGCCAGCGAAAGAGCCGCCGCGTTCGCCGGCAACCAGGACATCGGCGCAAGCCGTGCCTTCGGGGAAGGTGAGGTTGCCATGCTCCTTGACGATGAGCTGGCGGCGGAGGGGCACCATGAACAGGACACCGAGCCACCCGCCGAGGAGAGCCAGCGGGAAGATTCTCCAAAACGTGAATTCCGAGCCGAAGCCAAGGAAGATCAAGGCAGGCAGCGTGAACATGACGCCTGCGGCGAGCGATTCGCCTGCGGAGCCGGTGGTTTGCACGATGTTGTTTTCGAGAATGGTGGAGCGGCCGAAGGCGCGCAGGATGCTGATGGAGAGAACGGAGATGGGGATGGAGGCGGAAACTGTTAGCCCGGCGCGGAGGCCGACGTAGACGGTCACGGCGCCAAACAGCAGTCCGAAGAGGGCGCCGAGGATCACCGCGCGAATGGTGAATTCCTTGAGGGTTTCTTCGGCCGGGATGTAGGTGCGAAATTCGCCCGGAGGCGCCGTGGAACTCCAGGCCCGTCCGCGAGCTCCCGCTTGTTCGCTCACCGATTCCTCCCTCGTTCTGCGTGTGTATGTGGATACCGCCGTGCGCGGGGGAATTATGCCGCAGGTGGGCGGGACGGGGAAGAGAATCCTGCTGGGAAAGGGATCTGCTCGGGAAGGTTCACTTGACAGCGACAGTTCACGCTTGTAACGTCCGGCGCTATCTGTTGCTCAGCGGGTAATATTGTCAACGCGCTAGCACCCTTTGTTTGCAGGCAAGGGTGAATCGGAACTACGTGCGGGATCGGTTAGGCGCGATGACGATTTCGATTTGGCTCCGGAGGACAATTGTGAGGTACCGCGGCGCATTGCAGGTTGTGGTCCTTTTGCTTGCCGTGTCGGTGTGCCGCGCCCGGACTTCGAGCCCGGGAGACGTATGGCTGCCGATCACGGAGGAAGAATTGAAGATGACTTCTGAGCCGAAGGCGGCCGGGGCCTCAGCCATCATCCTCTATCGCCAGGTTGACCGCGACGATAGCACCAGAAAACCTCACGAATACAATTACGTCCGGGAGAAAATATTCACCGAGAAAGGCCGGCAATACGCCGACGTGGAAATCCCCTTTATTGATAAACAGGAAAAAATCCGAGACATTAGAGCCCGGACCGTGCACCCGGACGGGACGATTGTAGATTTCGGCGGGACTGTTTATGAGAAAGAGATCGTCAAGGCGCGCGGGTTCAAATATCTCGCCAAAACCTTCACGCTATCCGACGTGCAGCCCGGAAGCATCATTGAATTTCAATACTCGGTGGAGTTCCGGGAAGGCCTTGTCTTCAACTCGCACTGGACGCTAAGCCAGGAACTTTATACCAAGCGCGCCAGGTTCTCGTTGAAAAGATATCCATTCATGATTCTGCAAAGGACGTGGCCCAACGGGCTTCCCGAGGGAAGCACCCTTCCGACCCAACAGGGAGACACGATTCGTCTGGAATCGCAGAATATTCCCGCCTTTCAAATCGAGGATGATATGCCTCCCCCGGACTCGCTGAAGTTCAAAGTGGATTTCATTTATGGAGAGGCAGACCCCGAGCCAGATCCCGAAAAATTCTGGAAGAACCGAGTCCTGCGCGTGAACCAGGCGGTCGAGGGGTTTATCGGAAAACACAAGGCTATCGATGAGGCGGCTGCACGGATTATTTCGCCCACCGATTCACCGGAAGTCAAACTTCAGAAGATCTACGCGCGGGTGCAACAGTTCCGCAACACGTCGTACGAGGCCGAAAAAACGGAACAGGAGCAGAAACGAGACAAAGAAAAAGAGAACAAGAGCGCCGACGATGTTTGGAAGCAAGGGCGGGGGAATTGGGTGGAGATTAACTGGACCTTTGTGGCGCTCGCGCGCGCAGCTGGATTAGAAGCCTACGTGGTGATGATCGCCACGAGGGACGCAGGGGTGTTCAACCCCAAGCTGAGGAGCGCTTCCGATCTCAATACGAGTGCGGTTCTCGTCATGCTGAAGGGGATGGAGATCTACCTTGATCCGGGCGCGGCATTCACTCCCTTTGGATTTCTGCCTGCCGGAGAGACCGGCAGCAAGGGGCTCAGGGTGGATAAGGATGGCGGCAAGTGGGTAACCACACCGACACCGGAGAGTTTCGCGTCGCGGATGGAGCGCAAGGCCGACTTGAAACTGGACCCCGACGGCTCCCTGGAAGGCAAGCTGTCAATTACCTATACCGGACTCGAGGCGGCTTTGCGACGATACGATGAACGGGCCCAAGACGAGGTGCATCGCAAGAAGTTCCTTGAGGACGACGTCAAAGAATCCATCCCCTCCGGAGCCGAAGTCGAACTCGCCAACAAACCAGATTGGACAAGTACTGCGCCAACGCTGGTCGCCGATTTCAACGTGAAGGTGCCCAATTGGATTTCCGGAGCAGGCCGACGGGTGCTCCTGCCGGTAGGGTTGTTCAGCGCGGCAGAAAAGCACGCTTGCGAAAGCCCTACACGTGTGCACCCGCTCTATTTTCTCTTCAAATTCCAGAAAGTCGACGACATCAGGATTGAACTGCCCGCGAATTGGAAGGTGGACAGCTTGCCCCTACCCAGGACCAACGATGCCCAGCTAGTCTTTTATAGCCTCAAAGCAGAGAGTGAGAAAGGCGGGCTGCATCTACAGCGCACGTTCCGGTCGGAGCTGATCACCTTGGGACAAGAACAATACCAAATGCTTCGCAGCTTCTATCAGGGGGTGAGGACTGGAGATGAGGAGCAAATTGTCCTGCAGCCCGGGGGAGCTTCGGCCGCAAATTGAGGCGCGTGCATCCGCGGCATATTCGGCCGTGCGAGCGGCCTCCTAGGGCATCGTGTTAGACCGGGTTGACCGTCAGAGAATCCTATTGGCCGCGTGAAAAGCCGTGGGAAGTTCTCCGTGGGAAGTTCTCTTGACATAGACAGAGCATCCTTGTATTGTCCCGCGCTATACGGTATTCAGGTCGGCAACAAAGCCCATGGCTTGGGACCCCTTCATCTCGCTGACGGCCGCGAGGCGGACACGCGCACTGGCAACCCCAGGGCGGTCCACGCTCCGGACAGAACAACCCTGCTATCTGCTTGTAAATCCTAGACGTTGCGCGCTTCTTTCAAATTCAACGCGGAGGCCAGTCATGAATAATCGGCGGCTCTTTTTGCTGGCGGTGGTGCTGCTTGCCGTGAGCGTTGGACCGCAGCCGCGGATCGCGAGCGCTGGTGACGAATGGTTGCCGATCTCCCCGGAAGAACTGAGGATGACCAGCGTGCCCGAGGCTCCAGGCGCACCGGCAATCTATCTATACCGGCAGGTGGACCGGGATGACAGCGGGCAGACGCCCCACGAATACAATTACGCGAGGATCAAGATCCTGACAGAAGAGGGCCGAAAAAACGCGGACGTGGAGATACCGTTCGTGAGAGAAAACGAAAACATCCATAGCATCCGGGCAAGAACGATTCGGCCGGACGGAACGATCGCGAACTTCGAGGGAAAAGCCTTCGACAAAACCATCGTGAAAGCGAAGGATGTAAAGATACTGGCAAAAACCTTTACGCTACCCGACGTGCAGGTGGGAAGCATCATCGAGTATCACTACATGGACGACCTTAACTCGGGATACGTGTACAACTCGCATTGGATCCTGAGCGAGGAGCTGTTCACCAAGCGCGGCAAATTCAGCCTGAAACCGAGTAAGGATTTCGCTCTTCGCTGGAGCTGGCCAGCCGGGTTGCCAGCGGGAGCCGCCCCACCAAAAGAAGAGGGAGGTATCATCCGGCTAGAAGCGCAAAACATTTCCGCATTCCAGATTGAAGACTACATGCCGCCGCAGAACGAACTGAAATTCCGCGTTGATTTCGCTTACAGCGAGGACAGTGCGGAAAAGGAACCAGACAAGTTTTGGAAAAAAGAAGGGAAGAAGCTGAACGAGAAGGTGGAGAGCTTCACGGGGAAGCGAAAGGCGATGGAGCAGGCCGTGGCGGAAATCACCGGGCCGAATGACGCACCGGAAGTAAAACTGGAGAAGATTTACGCGAGAGTGCAAAAGGTGCGGAATACTTCCTGGGACACGGAGAAAACGGCGCAGGAGCAGAAGCGCGAAAAGCCAAAAGAGATCAATAACGTGGAAGATCTCTGGAAGCGAGGCTACGGAGATGCCCGCCAGATCAACTGGCTGTTTCTCGCATTGGCAAGGGCGGCCGGATTCGAGGCTTACTCCGTGTCTATATCCGCGCGCAGCGAGTATTTCTTCAATCCCCAAATGATGAATCCGTTCCAGTTGAATGGTGACGTCGTGCTGGTGAAGTTAGGCGGTAAGGACCTGTACTGCGACCCGGCGACGGCGTTTGCTCCGCTCGGAGTGCTGTCTTGGCCGGAAACCGGCGTAAGGGGATTGCGGCTCGACAAAGAGGGCGGAAGCTGGGTGACAACCACGCTGCCGCCGAGTTCCGATTCGCGGATCGACCGCAAGGCCGATCTGAGGCTGACAGACACGGGCTCGCTGGAAGGAAAGGTCACAGTCACATTCTCCGGGCTCGAAGCACTATGGCGGCGAATCGAGGAACGAAACGAAGACGAAGTGAACCGCAAGAAGTTCCTTGAGGACCAGGTAAAAGAGTACATCCCGGTCGGGGTCGAAGTGGAATTGGCCAATAAGCCGGACTGGGGGAGTTCGACGCGGACGCTGACTGCCGAGTACGACCTGAAGGTGCCTGGCTGGGCTTCAGGAGCAGGACGGCGGGCGCTCCTGCCGGTGGGATTGTTTGGAGGGCAGGAGAAGCACGCGTTCGAACACGCCAACCGCGTCCACCCGATCTACTTTTCCTATCCATCTGAGAAGGTTGACGACGTGAAGATTGAGATCCCTCTGGACTGGAAGGTGAACAGCCTTCCCACGGTGCAAAACGTGGACGCGAAGGCTGCCGTTTACAACCTGAAGGTGGAAAATAACCAAGGAACACTCCGCGTGACGCGGCGATTAAACCTGGATCTCGTCATGGTCGATCAGAAAGTTTATCCGACGCTCCGCAATTTCTTTCAAGTGGTGCGGACCGGAGATGAAGAGCAAATCGTTTTGCAGCCGGGCGCCTCTGCGGTGAGTAACTGAAATGCGGCGCTTCTGTTTGCTTCTCGCTTGTTCCATTCTTTGGCTTCTCGCGCCATTGCAGACTGCCATTGCCGGAGACGCGCCCGGATGGATGCACGCGCTGGTGAGTGCGCCACTGCCGGCGCACGACGAGAAGACGGACGCGGTGCTGCTCTATTCCGAAAGGATTGTGACGGTGCAATCCGCAGACAAGATCAAGATTACCGTCCGCGAAGCTTACAAGATTCTGCGGCCGGGCGGCCGCGAATACGGAACCGTGGCCGCGTCTTTCAATTCGCATTCAAAGATCAGCGGCATGCGCGGCTGGTGCATCCCAGCGCAGGGCAAAGACTACGAGGTGAAAGATAAGGAAGCAATCGAGATATCGCTTCCGAAAATTGATGGAAGCGAACTGGTGTCGGATGTAAAGGACAAATTTATTCGAATCCCCGCCGCCGATCCGGGAAACATCGTAGGTTACGAATACGAGGAGGAGGAGCAGCCGTTTGTTCTGCAAGACATCTGGCGATTCCAGGAATCGAGTCCCGTGCGCGAAGCCCATTACTCCGTACAACTCCCCCCGGGCTGGGAATACAAAGCAACCTGGATGAATTATCCAGAAGTCAAGCCAACTCAATCGGGAAACCAGGTGCAGTGGCTCGTGAGCGACGTCAAGGGTATCCGGCCAGAGGACGACATGCCTCCCTGGAATGGAGTTGCCGGGCTCCTGGTCGTCTCCTTCGTGCCGCCAGGCGGAGGCGCCAACAGGGGATTTCAGAACTGGAAAGAGATGGGAGATTGGGAAGCCGGGCTTGAAGCGGGGCGGCGAGATGCTTCTCCTGAAATCAGGCAGAAGGTTGCCGCGCTCGCCGCTTCATCGGCCACGCAGCTCGGGAAGATGCAGGCGCTGGCGAAGTTCGTTCAAGGCGATATTCGCTACGTTGCGATCGAGCTGGGGATTGGGGGCTGGCAGCCTCACCCGGCGCCCGAGATCTTCACGCACCGCTATGGGGACTGTAAAGATAAAGCGACGCTCATGAGCTCGATGCTGCACGAAATCGGGATTGAGTCGTTCTACATTTCCATCAATACAGTGCGTGGCGGGGCCGCTCCGGACCGCCCTCCCATGATCGGTTGGTTCAACCACGAAATTCTGGCGGTGCGGTTGCCGGCGGACATCAAGGATAAAACACTGGTCGCCGTAGTGGAGCACCCGAAGCTGGGGCGGCTCTTAATCTTTGATCCCACGGACGAATACACACCGTTCGGACAGTTGCGAGGCGAGCTGCAAGCGAACCACGGGCTACTCGTCACGCCCGACGGTGGGGAGCTGCTGAAACTGCCGGAGATGCCGCCGGCGATGAGCGGAATTCAGCGTACCGCAAAGCTGACATTGAACCCCAGGGGCACACTGAGCGGTGAGGTTGCCGAAACGCGGTTTGGCGATTCCGCGCTGTGGCAGAGGGCAATGCTCAAGTCGGTGACGAAGGAAACAGATAAAATCAAGCCGATTGAGAACGTGGTCGCGAATTCGTTTTCGACTTTTCAGATCACCAAGGCAAGTATTCTAAACCTCAACCAAACGGATCAACCTTTTGGATACCAGTACTCACTTGTCGCGGAGAGCTACGCAAAGACCGCCGGCAATCTATTGCTGGTCCGCCCAAGAGTTCTGGGGAGCAAGTCCCGCGACCTCCTGGAGACCAAGGAAGCGCGAAAGTACCCCGTGGAATTTGATGGGCCCTCGCGGGATACGGACACATTCGAAATTACGATACCGCCCGGCTATGAAGTAGATGATCTGCCTCCGCCCATCAATGCCGACTTCAGCTTTGCGAGCTACCATAGCAAGACGGAAGTGAATGGAAACACGCTGAAGTACACGCGGACGTATGAAGTGAAAGAGCTGAGTGTGCCGGTGAGCAAAGTGGACGAGCTGAAGAAGCTTTACCGGATCATCGCCAGCGACGAGCGAAATACCGCTGTCCTAAAGCCTGCGACCCACTAATTCAAAGCTCTTTAGGTTTGCGAGGGTGCCCTCGGGAATGGTGCCCGCGGAGTGAAGAAGAGCAGCGCTGAGGGCGGCTGCACTCCGGCAAGTTTTTTTTGCAGGGCGCGTGGCGCGGCGGTGCGCGTTTCTGCCAGCAGCGCTTGAGCGGCTTCGAGAGGAAGATTCAGGCGATAGACGTCAGCATGTTGGGCGTGGGAATATTTCTCGTAACGCGGCGCGGTTTTTTCCGTGGTGCTTAACAAAATTTCCCAGGGACGTCGCTTTTGGAACCAGCGCTTCGGCGAAGCCTCTTCGCGCGTGATCTCCATCAGCGAGCGTTGCGAGCCGCCTCCGATTTCGAGGGACATGGTGGTCACTCCAGAAGCGCGGAAGGGAAGCGAGGGATCGTCTTCGGGATACGGTCCAAGAAGCGCGGCGATTTCGCTGAGTTCCGGAGCGAAACTATCCCACCAGTAACGATAGCCGTTGTAGACCACCGTTCCGGCCCGGAAAATCTGCTGCACACGCTCGATGTTTTTTCCGGTAACGGTGAGAACCATGTCGGTGAGCTCGGCCATTCGAAAGGTCTGCCGCACTACGGGGCGCACGGTTACGTAGCCGGCGTCTTCTTCGGTGAAGCGAATCGCGATGGTTTCCGGCAGGGACATTTCGAAAGCAGTGTCTGAGGTGTCAGCCCAGTTTTGAAAGGCGATCGCGGACGCGCTCGCTGAGCGCCTTACCGTCCACGGTTTTTCCTTCGAGGGCGGATTTTGCGGCTTTCACCACGGCGCCCATCTGCTTGACGGAATTTGCGCCAGTTTCGGAAATGGCTTTTGCGACGGCGGCGTCCATCTCCGCCTCGCTGGCGCCGGCTGGCAGATACGACTCGATGATGGCGAGTTCCTTGGTTTCTTTTGAGGCGAGTTCCGGGCGGTTGCCTTTGGTGAACTGTTCGATGGATTCCTTGCGCTGCTTGACCAGCGTTTGCAGGATCTGGATGGACTCGGGCTCATCGAGCGCGCGCATCTTTTCGACTTCCTTGTTTTTGATGGCCGTTTTCATGCCACGCAGAACGCTGAGGCGCAGCTCGTCCTTTGCGCGCATGGCGTCCACCAGGTCCTTCTGGATCTTTTCGGCAAGACTCATCGCTAGTTCCTCACTGCAATGAATATAGCAGACGAGGAAAGCGCGCAAGCAAGAATGGTTGTATGTCCCGCCAACGAATCTGCAGCGCCTATTTGACAGTGCGCGAGTGGCTCGCTAACGTTATTCTCTTGCAGAGTGCGCGAAAAGCGCGCCTGAGATGCCAAAGGAACACATGAAAGTCATCGTAGCGGACAAGATCAGCGAGCGAGGAGTGCAGCTGCTGAAGGAGCAAGCGGGGTGGAACGTTGTGCTGTCCACGAAAGAAACGCTGAATGCGGAGATTGCGGATGCGGACGCTTTGATCGTGCGCAGCGCGACAAAAGTTACCGCCGACTTGCTGGACAAGGCGCCGAAACTGCGTGCGGTCGGCCGCGCCGGCGTGGGCGTTGACAATATCGACCTGGAAGCCGCTACGAAGCGTGGCGTGCTGGTAATGAGCACGCCCGGGGGAAATGCCATCAGCGTGGCGGAACACACATTCGCGCTGCTCTTGGCCCTGGCGCGGCAGGTTCCACGTCTGGACAAAGCGATCCATGAAGGGCGCTGGGAGAAGTCCTCGGCGGCGGGGACGGAAGTGCGCGGGAAGACGCTTGGTCTGATTGGGCTGGGGCGCATCGGAAGTGAAGTTGCCGTGCGAGCCGAAGCGTTTGACATGCGCGTGCTGGCGTACGATCCCTTTATCAGCGAGGCGGCCGCGCGTGAAGTTTCGGTCGAACTAGTGCCACTGGAAAAACTGCTGGCCGAGAGTGATTTTGTTTCGCTGCATACAGCGCTAAGTCCCGCGACGCAAAACCTGATCAACGCCGCAAATATCGAGAAAATGAAGACTGGCGCGCGACTGATCAACGCAGCGCGCGGGGAGCTGATTGATGAAGCGGCCCTGGCGCATGCCCTGAAGAATGGAAAGCTCGCCGGTGCAGCCCTTGACGTGTTCGTGGAAGAGCCGCCAAAGAATTCGCCACTGGTGGGATTGCCAAATGTGATTGCCACGCCGCATGTGGCGGGCTCGACGACGGAGGCGCAGGAAGAAGTGGGCACGCAGGTGGCGGTGCAGATCAAGGATTACCTCGCGGAAGGAATCATTCGCAACGCGGTCAATCTGCCGGCGCTTTCCGCGGACCAATACCGCCGCGTGCGGCCCTATCTGGAATTGGCGGAGCGCCTGGGGTCGCTGGTTTCGCAAGCAGCGGCGGTGCGCCCGGCGCGAATTCGCATCCGTTATGCGGGAGAAGTGGCCGAAGTGGGCACGCACCTGCTGCGCAGCGCGGTGCTCGCGGGGGTGTTGAACGCCGTGCTGGATGAAAAGGTCAACGTGGTCAACGCCCCGGCGGTGGCTGCGGCCAGAGGCTTGACCGTCGAGGAAGAAACGCGCAGGCGCGAGCATGGCTTCCCGAATACGCTGGAGGTTTCCACCTTGCCGGAAAAAACTGGATCGGCGCAGGGATTTACCGCCGAAGGCACGGTATTGCATGACGGCTCGGCACGCGTACTGCAAATCGAGGGAATTCCGCTGGAGGCGGAACTCGAAGGCACGATACTTTATTTGAGAAACCGCGACGAGCCCGGCGTTATCGGCCAGATCGGAAGCACCCTTGGGAAGCTCGGCGTCAACATCGCCACCTTTGCCCTGGGCCGTCGCGCACCGCAGCGCGGCGCCGACGCCGTCTCTCTTGTTCGCGTCGACGGGAAAATTTCGGCTTCGGTTCTGGACCCGATCCGCGAAATTCCCGCCATTACGGAAGCCAAACTACTGCATTTAGGATAGAGAAGACTGGCGGGTGCACCGCGGAGGTCGCGCCTCGCGCTGCTAAACCAAAAGACCGCTCTGACAAACCGGAATCAGCCTGCGAAAAGACGCGGAGTCTTGTGGCGGGAGTGTTCGAAAAAAAGCAGCATTGAATCGAAATAACGTGGCTTGACATACCCGCGAAACTATCCTAAAAGATATCTCAATTGTAGCTAAAGCGAGTGGTGGGTTGGTTGCCCGGGGACGCAGTTAGTTCCAAGCGTGCTGTTTCTGCTCGAAAGCCGGTCAGGGCCGGCTGAGCTGGGCATCTAGCACCTCCAATATCGTAAAAAAAGGAAACGTCCAGGCGGAGATGGAGGTGGCGTGTGCCATTGGCGCCGCCCAGTTGAATTGCTAGGGGTGTGTATTGGTGTGCCTATTATCCGGGAAAGCAGACCGCGAAGGAGTTTTTCAGGCAAGCCGAAGTGAGTTTCATCTTGGGGGTGACACTATGAAAGTCAATTCGACGATAATTCGCTCGTCCCTTCTCGCGCTAATCTTTTTTTGGATCGCTGCTGGAATGACGGTGGCGCAGGACGCCACGGGCCGGATTGTGGGCAATGTGACCGACCAGAGTGGGGCGGTGATTGTCGGCGCCAAAATCACAGCCACCAATCTGGGGACACTCGTTTCGCATGACACGATCACCGATAAGGACGGATTCTTCCAAATTCTTTCGCTGCCGATCGGAAGCTACAAGGTGACGATTGAACACACGGGGTTCCGAAGGCAAGTATTTGATCGAGAAGCCCTACAGATCAATCAGTCGCTGCGGGTGGATGCAAAGCTCGAGGTCGGCCAGATGAGCGAGGTGATTGAAGTAAGCGGGCAGGCTACCAACATCGAAACAGTCAACCAAACCATCAGTATGAGCGTGGTCGGAGAGACCATCCAGCGAGCGCCGCTCAATGGAAGAAACGTACTGGACCTGGCAAAGCTGCAACCGGGGGTCACGGAGACGAATTCGGACAACACCAGCGCGGGAACTTATAGCATCGCAGGAGGCCGAACAGATTCCGTCACTTTCCTTTTGGACGGGGCGCTAAACAACAACTTGTTGAGCAACGGGGTGGTCTACAATCCGAATCCGGACACCATCGCCGAGTTTCGCATCCTGGAGAGCAATTACTCCGCAGAATACGGGCGCAATGGCGGTGGCGTCATCAGTGTGGTGACGAAATCAGGGACGAACGAATGGCACGGAAGCGCCTTCGAGTTTCTGCGGAACGATGCATTCAATGCCAACTCATTTTTTAACAACCTCAACGGGTTGCCCCGCGACGTCTTGAAGCGCAACCAGTACGGAGGGACATTTGGCGCGCCGATTAAGAAAGACAGATTCTTCTTTTTTGTCGGGTATCAGGGACAGAGACTTTCTGCCCAACAAGCAACAGGGCAAGGGACCGTGTTTACCCCGGCGCAGCTGAATGGAGATTTCTCGGGTGTTGCGGGTGGTTATCAACCAGGAAGTGCCTGTACCGGTGCTGATTCCGGTGTTGCTTCGTTTCTGCAGGCAAATCCCTACTTTCAATCGAATGCGGCAGCTGCAGCATGTGCTGTTATTGATCCGTCGAAAATCAATCCGGTTTCCAAGAACTACATCGCCGCCGGCCTTATTCCTACGAACCCGACTGGATCGGCGGATTACCAGGGCGCGCTGACGAGCAACAGCAACGAACTGACGATGAAGTTCGATTTCCTGATGACGCAGAAGGATAAGCTCAGCGTTACGCTCGGAGGATACCGTAACCCCAGGTTGAACCCATTTGCATTTGCGACCGTGCCCGGGTTTCCCGACCTCAACGGGGACAATAATTACATCGCAAACGTCTCGTATTACCGTACCTTTACGCCCAACATGCTGAACGAATTCCGTGCTTTCATTCAGCGCAATAATCACCAGCAGGAGAAACCTTTGGGAACTGCCACATCCATTACAGCCGCGAAACTAGGCATCGGCACCACTCCCGATCAATCCACCGGCCCGCCAAACTTGTTCTTTGACAACGGCCTGTCCGTGGGATACAGCGAACAAGGTCCGACAGCGGAAATCAACAATACGTATGGGTTTACAGACACGCTGAACTACATTCACGGGCGCCACAACTGGAAGATGGGCGGTGGAATATCCACATACCAGAACAACACCGTCTATGACTTTTATGTGGACGGCGAATGGGATTTCACCGGGAGCGGGGGCTCTGGATCGGGTAATTCTCTTGCCGATTTCGTGTTGGGAATCCCCTCTTCGTATTTCCAGTTTCCCGCTGCGCCCTCGAATATCCGAAGCAAGTCCTATTTTGGATTTTTGCAGGACGAGTGGCGGCTGACCAGGCGGTTTACGCTGAATCTGGGAGCCCGTTACGAATACAATTCGCCAAAACTGGATACCAAGGGGCGGTCGTTCTCGGTGATCCCGGGCGTTACAACACCATCGACCGTTTTTGGGAATGCCCCGATTGGCATGTTATTCCCAGGAGATCCGAACGCTCCGAGAGGCGTGAACTACCCGGATAAGAACAACTGGGCGCCGCGCATTGGATTCGCATGGGATCCGAAAGGAAACGGCAAGACTAGCCTTCGTGGTGGATTCGGAATGTTCTACGACATTCTGAAGGGCGAGGACAATTTGCAATTCAACGGACAGCCTCCGTTTTTTGGTTCCGAGGGACTCTTTTTTCCCGCGGTCGGATCCGGCCAATCAGGCGCGGTTACGTATTTTACGGATCCCTTTACTGCCACGGGCACAGTCAATTCCTTCCCTTCGCACACGCCCCCGTCGAATCTTGACTTTGGGGCAGCTGGATTTTTGCCGATTAATGGGGGCGGAGCCATTTACCTGGTGGACCCGCACCTGAGGACTCCCTACACGTATCAATACAATCTGAGCGTGCAACACGAGTTCGCGCCTCATATGGCCGTGGAAGTGAGTTATGTAGGAAGCAGCTCTCACGGCCTTACTTCGCTGCAGGACATTAATCCATTTATCCTTGGTACCTCGAACCGTACTCTGAATTTGGTGAGTGGGAACACCAGTTGTTTTGATGAATATCAACTTGGTCTAATAGACCCAAACAATCCGCCGTCGCTAACGACCTGCAGCTATGCAACGTTGCCGGAGTTCAGGAACGTCTCGAAAGCAAGCTACAACAGCTTGCAGGCCAGCCTGACGCGACAAATTGCCGATACGCGCTATTTGGGCCGGACCTATTTCACACTCGCGTATACTTTCGCGCATAGCATCGATAACGTGTCCGGGTTCCGGCAGAGGAATAGCAATGTGCCCACTTACAATCCGAATCTGTTCCGTTCGTCCAGCGATCAGGACGTCAGGGATCGAATCACCTTCAGCGGCGGATGGGACATGCCGTGGGACCGGATGTGGAGTTCCGGGCCGAAGCGTTTGACGCAAGGGTGGAGCCTCTTTCCGATCGTGACGTGGCGCACAGGCTTTCCATTCGATGTTTTTTCAAGGCTTGGAGACAGATTCAATCCGGGTGCCGAGGGACCTTCGGGCGCGGGAGATCCCTACAACGTACATGCGAACATCGTTGGACCGACGAATACCCTTGATCCCAGGACGTCGCAAGATTTTGGGAACGGTCCAGGGAACTATTGGTTCAATCCAAATAGCTTCAGCAGCGCGCAGTGCCTAGACCCGACGTTTGCGAATCCGACTCCGCCGACTTGTACGCCGGGTCCGACAATGTTGCCATCCAACCATCAAGTCGTCGCAAATCCATCGTTGGCCACGTACGGCACTTTACCGCGGAATTTCTTGCGCGGGCCTGGCTATATCAACGTCGATATGTCATTCAGCAAAACGACGGCCATTACCGAGCGAATGAAGTTGGAGTTCCGGGCGGAATTCTTCAACATTTTCAACCACGCCAATTTTCAGAATCCGGGGGGCGACAGCACACAGGGCGTGAATATCAACAGTGCCCAATTTGGCCAGATTCTATCCACCGGTGTGGGGTCAGGCTCGACCTACGATCCTGAACCTCGCATCATTCAACTAGCATTGCGATTAACGTTCTGAATAGCACTCAGGGGCTATTTACATCGCCGGGGAGCTCAGACTTCCCGGCGGTTTTTTTCTTATTGCGCAGGCCGTTTTGAAGAGCCGAGACAGGCCGAAAGGGCCTGAGAATGGAGAGCAGGTCTCGAGCTCGAAATGCGGGAAAGATTGTTTGGGAAATGTCCGCTGTAGCTTGGGAGCGCGGAGCTGTGATAATCTGAGAGTCCTGCTTGGTTTGCAATGAGGCATCCGAGTGTAACAGTCGGGGCGTAGCGCAGCCTGGCTAGCGCGCCTGGTTCGGGACCAGGAGGTCGAAGGTTCAAATCCTTTCGCCCCGACCAATCTTTTAGTGTACAGTCCGAAGAGATCCTTTACAGAACGTTCCGGAGACATACTTTACACCTTTGGGCCAAAAGGGTTGTTTAGGGGCTGCAAGGTCTTCTCCTCCAAATCGATATAACCGAGATCATAGTCCATAAAGCTGACCAGCCAGATACCGTCGTCGACCTCTTTG
>Ga0210403_10000144_pt1 | contig 79651 bp, 66 predicted proteins | sample IncBWC19MmetaG_FD_150863 | JGI IMG/M metagenome (GOLD analysis project Ga0210403, IMG submission 150863) | Forest soil microbial communities from Barre Woods Harvard Forest LTER site, Petersham, Massachusetts, United States - Inc-BW-C-19-M | ecosystem: Environmental > Terrestrial > Soil >...
ACCCAGGGATCTGCGATCACCTGTTCGCTGCCAGCCAGGTCCAGAGGCACAGAAACATAAAGCCCATGTCCTATCCGTCGGAGCCAGCCCTGCTGTTTCCATCGTGATAGGAGCTTGGCCGCGGCACGCCTCTCGATCCCGAGTGTCCGAGACGTGACATCAACCGACACGACTTCCTTTGCTGCTCGTAGTACTGCACCGAGGCGTGCGCGGTGAGCTGGCAATGAATCTTTCCGCGGCTCCATGGCTATACGACAATACTATAAGTTCGCATATTATGGGAACTTGGTGCATTTGTATATAGTCAGACTGCCTTTGGAGGCCTAAAATCCTTTGCGGAATGAAGAGCTGGTCATTCAGCCGCTGCGCGAACCATCGCGAAGCGGGTTGTTTCGTGCGCAGGCGTAATAGCCGATGAAACGCAACTTGGCAAGCTGATTCATGACGGGCACAAATTTAACGTGTCGCTGGCGAATTGATACGAGGGCCGATATTACCGGCAAATCGCGCCGCGAAAGGGAGGTGCCTCTCCCTTTTTTAACGGACCTGGTGACAGTGAAACGATCGGAACCGCGAAACGCACTGCAACTAAGAACGCAAACACCGCATGATTTCATTCCAGGTTTTTGCGGCGCCTGACCGGATACCACAGTGAGCTCGAATATTTGAAAGTTAGGCAGCCATTGGGGTCTGAAATAAAGATCGACAATGGGGTTGCCATCCAAACGAGCGGAGATTTGCGATTGGTCGTGACATCGGCGTATCGGGTATTCGCCCTTCCCGTGAGGTATGCGTGCGATGGTTGTTGAAGTAGGTTCTGAAATCGAGCAGCTTCTTTTCGAGATCTGACGTCGTCCAGAACAACAGGTGATCCAAATACTCTCGGCGAAGAGTGCCGATCAGCCGTTCCACGAATGGATGGGAGAGGGGAACGTAGGGTATGACTTGATTTCCGTCAACTCCAGTACACGCAGATTGGCTTGCCATTGGTGGAACCGATAAAGTGGATAGTTGTGGGAGCTCAGGTACTTCGACATCCAGCGTTGCCCTCGAATGGCACGGTTGAACATCCGACAGAGGGCGACACCATCGACGGATCCCGCATGGACTCCGAAACCAATGATCCGGCGCGTATATTGATCCATGACGACCAGGACCCAGTGGGTCCGCATCGTTGCCGACTCGTACCTGAACAGATCCATGCTCCAGAGGCTCTCTTTCATGTGGCCCAGGAACGTCAGCCAGGAGGGACCACCGGAGGGCGGTCCCGGCCGGTAGTGATGGCCGAGAATCCTTCGAACCACGTCTTTGTCGATTTGGATGTGGAACGCCAAGGCCATCTGTTGTGCGATTCGCGGACAGCCCCAGTTGGGATTGCGCTGCTTCATTTCGACGGCCGCACGGATGAGTTCTGCGCTCGGTCCTTTCGGGCCGGGCTTCCGTCGGCGATTCGGGGAGAACAGCACGCGGTACTTTTGCTGGCCAAGCAGTGTCGAAGGCTTCAGAACGATTGCGGAACGGAGCAGACGAGTGGGACGTACCAAGAGTGCCATTAAGCCGGCGAGGATGCGGTCGGACGTGCATAAATTCGGCGATCGTTGCCGTGAGCGAGCCACGATCAAGAGTTGGTGCTTGAGGATAAGGGACTCCGCAACTATGGAACGGACGCCGCCAGGACCGAGCAAGCGGGCCAGGGTAGCAAGGAAATGGATAAAAAGAATGACCAGATTGCTCATCGAAGAACCGTAGCAGGAAGGGAATTGCTAAGGAAATATGGGAAAACAACAATTCGCCAGCCACAATCCGTGGTTCAGAACAACACCGAATCTCGGCTGACGACACGGATTGAATCGGCGCTGGGGACAAGGATTCCTTCATTCTCAATGAGTTTGATGTCTGTGCGTGCCATGGCGCGAAACTAATGCATTTCGTCGCTCCCCGTCTACTGTTTTTTCCCCTTCAGCGCATTGAGCGCGGCGGTAAACCTCTGATCGCTGCGAAGGCCTGCGAGCTCCGGGCTGTGCTCAAGTTCATAGGCGTCGTAGCCATTCGCGACTGCCTTGGCGATAAGCGGAATCGCCGCTTCGCGCCGGCCTGATAGTTCGAAGGCCTCCCCGGTCCTGTAGTTGACGGTGGGATCATTGGAGTCCATCGCCAGCGCCTGGCGCGCGAGTTCGAGGCTCTTTCTTGCGTCGCCAACGGCCGCATAATCATCGGCCAGCATGGCCACTCTCTCGGGGTCGCGTCGCTTTGCGTGGTCTGCTTCCTGCAACACGATTGCCTTGCGGTAAGCCTGCACAGCCTTGTCGTGATTGGTTCCGCTCCAGGAGTAAGCCGCGCCAAGATCCTCGTAGGCCTGGTAGCTGTTGGGATTCAATTCAATCGCCTTCTGTTCCATCTGTGCCGCCTTTTCGAACTGGCCCTGGAACAGGAGCAGCGAACCGAGGGCCGCGTATTTCGGGGCGGTCGGGTCAAGGCTGATTGAGCGGTCGAGATCGTTGCGTGCCTGCTCCAATTGACCCGATTGACGGTGCGCGATGCTCAGATCGTAAAACGCCACCGCATTGTCGGGCGCTAAATCAATCGCGCGCTGAAACTGGGCGATAGCTTCTTTCCGATGGCCTTGCCTGTACTCAGCGACGCCGAGCGACATCGGCCAGCGCCAGTCATCCGGGGCCAGATCGATGGCTTGCCGGTACTCGCCAATGGCCTCTGTATCCCGGCCTTGCGCTTCATAGACTTCACCCTGGGCGCCATGGGCTTCTGCGCTGTGAGGTTCAAAGCCGAGGGCTTTTTTCACGTACAGTGTCGCCTGATCCGTATCCCTCTCGAGCGCCGCAATGCGCGCCAGCGTAATATACGGCGCCGCCAACTCGGGTTGAAGGGCAATGGCACGGTTGGACCACTCCCTGGCATTGTCCAGCAGCTTTGGGTCGCGCTTGTAACCGTGTTGCGCAAAATACGCCGCCCCCAGCCGCGCCGCTGCCAGTGCATTAGTCGGGTCTGCCTGCAGCACCGCCTCAAAGCCCTGAACCGCTCCGGCGAGGTTCGATTCCTTGTACGAAGCCAGCAGCATGTCCTGCGCCTTCACAAATTCGGCACGGGAAGCGCCCGACAACGTGGCTTCGGAACCGCCCGCGCTTCGAGGCGCTTTCTGTCGAGTGCCGAACCAGACCAGCGAAATGGCCAGAATCAACGCGGCCGGCAAGAGGCCTGTGAAGACCCATTTTACGCCGGCCTTCCGTCCGGAGGCCTGTTGCTGCACCGTAGAAAGTTCTGCCGGCGCATGCGTGCCCAGCGATTCCGCAAGCTCGCGGGCCACTTGCCCGGCGCTGGTGAATCGCTTCGTTGGATCCATCTCCATGGCCGTGCTCACCGTGCGCAAGAGGGACTCTGGCAGATCGGGGCGGAGATCCATCAGCGGCTTGCGTCGGGGAAACTCGGCCCGAGCTTCCTGCCCGGTCAATCCGCTAAGTCGCGCGGGGTAGTCTCCCGCAACGAGGAAGTAGAGCAGCACGCCCATGGCATAGATATCGGTTGCCACCGTGCTGCGGCCGCCTTCAAAAAGCTCGGGGGCCATGTAATTCGGCGTACCCGCGATGTTGGTCTGGCGGTGCTCAAGCGCGCTGAGCCCGAAATCCATGAGCAGGATGCGTCCGCCTTCTTCGCGCATCACGTTTTCGGCCTTGATGTCCCGATGCAACAAGCCGGCGCGGTGGACCGCGCTGAGCGCGCGCGCAACATCGAGTCCGATCAGCGCCGCTTCGCGGGCGCCGAATGTGCCCTGTTCGCCCACCAACACGGAAAGCGTTTTGCCGCGCACAAAGTCGGTCCAGAAGCCGACCCGGCCATCAAGGCGATCAATGCCGTGCACCGCCACGATGTTGGGATGTCGCACCGAGGCGAGCGCGCGCGCTTCGCGCAGCATCGCTTCGTATTCCACCTTGCCCGTGACCGCGCCAGGCAACAGCAGCTTGAGAGCCACCTCCCGCTGCAGATGCGGATCCCATGCGCGGTACACCTCGCCGAATCCGCCGAAGCCCACCCGTGCCCGCAAAGAAAAACTGCCCCATGTAGCGGCGACTGCAGCTGCTTCGGTTTGTTTCACCGGGCCATTCTGCTTCCCGCCGACCGCGTCGTTCGAAATTGTCGGATCTTCGTTCATCGCAGGCGAAACCTACTTCGATGCCCCATGCATCCTCCGATGAATCCGTGCATGGGCCCCGTTCTGACCTGCGGCCGCAGGTCGCTGGTACTATCCTATTACGCAACTCAAGGATTTGCGTAATCCCCGCATCGAGGCCCGAGGTTTCCGAGTTGTGCCTCGCCAAAATTAAGGGCGCAATTGAATTGAATGACATACGAGGGGGTCGTGTAACACGTTACACGAATGAAATTTAGGCGTCCGCGTTGCGGAGTGTGGGCGAACGACGGGGCACGGCAGCTCCAAACGCCAGGCCCGACTCTCCTCGTAGACATGCGGGAGTAGAATCCGTTCAATTTCTCACGCTTCAGAGGATGGTTTGCAGGGATTGAGATGAAGGGACTTGGGAGGAAGAACTCGTTGGTGTGTACCAAGTTCAGCGCTACCTACCACCGGCTCGAACCCGACGATTAAGAGCGGCTCCTGTCAGACAACAACCCATACATAGAAGGTTACGCCAATGGTTTGCCTCTCGTATCGTCCCCAAACTACGAGGCTATACGGATTTCTTCCACAGCACACCCGTTTCGGTGCAACTTCGGTGCATTTCGAGGGGGTGATTGCACCGTGCGTTTCCGCGTAAGCGACACCAGCAGCGGCACTTAGTACCGTCGTTCGGAATCACGGTGACGTATTTTGCGGGTTCAAGCCGCCGTAGCAAGGGCCTTGGCGCGGAGATGGATCATAAGCTTTGCCAAATCCTCGCGGGTGAAGGTCCACTGGAACGGAGTGGCGGACTTCTCATAGCGTTGATGGAAGGCCAGTAGCGCCTCTTCCAATTGAGCCAGAGAGTGGAAATCGTTGGGCGTGAGAACTTTGCGCTGAACGACGGAGAAGTAGATCTCCACTTGGTTGAGCCAACTAGCATGGTTCGGAGTGTGAACCGGAACAATCGAAGGCCAGCGGGCTTGCAGCCGTTGGACGCACTTCTGGCCGCGGTGCACGGAGCAATTATCGATGATCCAAAACACACGTTTGGCCGAGCGATAGGGCTCTTGGTCCATGACCTCGCCGATCAAACCATCAAAGTGTTGGATCCCATTCCGGTGTGCGCAACGACCGAAGATTTTGGCGCGCCGGACGTCCCAGGCGGCGAGGTAGACCCAAGCTCCCTTGCGCTCATACTCGTGCTCGATGCGAGCTGGAAGGGCAGGGGCGGGAGGAAGCGGAGGGTGCTTCCGACGTCGTGCTTGAATACTCGGCTTTTCGTCAGCGCAAAGTACAAAATCCTGAGGACCGACGCCCTATCCAACCGAGCTAATTGCTAGAAATGAAGGATGTGGAGATTCCGCAGGATATGCAGCGGGTGATGGCAAGCGAAAAGCGCGCCCGAATCATCAAGGCGGAGGCCGAGTTGGAGGCGTCACAGAAACTGGCCGACGCGGCACAGTTGATGGTGGGAAACCCGGCCGCACTGGAATTGCGTCGTATGCAGATGGTTGCCGAGGTGGGTGCGGAGAACAACAGCACCACGGTGATTATGATCCCGGCCGACTTTGTGCACTTTGCAGGCACTTTGTCGAAGTTCCTTGAAGGCAAGAGCGGCGCTTGACTTCCACCGGCAATGACGGGCTGACTCCCGATAAGTCGTTACCGGCAGATGGACGTATGGATGAGCATTCGCGTAGTCAGGTTCATGGTCTGCGGATGCACTTTCTGTGCTTGCTTTGTGTCGGCCCTACTGAAGCCGGAAATGAAATCGTAGCTAACTTCCGAGCCCGTCATTCAGGAGAAATCGCGACGAGTGTTGCTATCGCTGCACGACTATCGCTGTACGACCGCATCTCTTCTGGAGGGCCAGCCTTTGGATTAGGTCAAGCAGAAATGTCTATTCCGTCCATGCTCGATCGCCCCCGCCAGCCTGACTGGAACGGTTTGTAACAAGAAAGATCAGGAGGCACTCGCTGCGCGGGCCGCCTGTTGGCTGGCTATTTGCTCCATCATCTTCTTTTGCATTTCCTTGGGTGTCGGTTGGGCAATGTGGGTAGCAACCATCCAAGTGTAACCCTCGGGATCGACCAGGGTTCCGCAGCGGTCGCCCCAAAACATATCCATCACGGGTCCCTTGAGCTCCGCGCCGACCTTTACGGCCTTCGCAACCGTCTTGTCTGCGTTCTCCGTCAGCAGATACAAAGTCGTCGGCGAAGCGCCGATTGTTTTCGCGGCGCGGGAACCCATCTGCGCCATTTCCGGTCCCAACATTAATGTCGTGCCGCGGAGTGTCAGCTCGGCATGGATCGCCTTGCCGTCGGGGCCATTCATGATCCCCCGTTTGGCAAAGCCGAATGCCTTTTGATAAAAGTCGGCTGCCGCTTTCACGTCGGTCACCGTTAGCATTGCCGTTACCGAACCGTAGAGTTTTTTATTGAGCGGATCGATTTTTCTGGGCATAACACTCCTTTCGTGAGGCGAGTATACGAGCTGAATTTCGGCGGAAGTTGTTCATGATGCACCGCTCGAAGAAACTTCTGGACACCAGAAATCAAGAATACTTCAAAGAGAAACACCCGGTCAACGTGCGAGTCGATAGCACAGCACACCTCGCCGAGCTCTTTCCCGCAACGGAGGAATGGTGACGAATACCGCCATCACCATGGTTTTGTCCGAGTGGTCGGCAAAGTGCAAAAGCTATGAAGCATTCTGTAGAGTAGCCTGATAAGGGGAGAACAGAATGAAAGTCGAGATCGTTCACTGCCCGACGGACAGGGCAATAAAGCGAAGGTCACGAGTCTCGTGGCTCTCATCATGCTGCAACGGTGACCGCTGGCGGAGAGCGAAGTCTGGGGCCTTTATATCACCTGGTCGAAAAACAAGACCAAAAAAAGAGCTTGCATCTCTTGGCCCCAACTTTTCGCCTGTGTTCGATTCCATAAGCATGGGAGTCCCGATCTTGGTGTCAACCGAACGCCTCGCGTAGCCAGCGCGCAACCGCGATGCAGACCCGCGTCGAGTAGTGCGACGGCACGCGGTCAATGCCAACCAGGTCTTCCGCTGGTGCAAAAACGGCATTCTCTTGCATGGCCTCTCGTGGCGCTCATCGAAATGCTTCACACCGCGTTGGATTTTCCCCGATGTACTTTCGCTTGAGAGCGAGGGTGTGATGAAGCTTGGAATTCGCAAACGCATCCGAATTGGAAGGAATACGATCTATTCAAGATCGGGCGGAGTTACCTTGGCAATCCAGGAGTCGTAGTCGGAAGTGAGGCCCGCTTTTTGCTGCAGGACATGAACTCGGCGCTCCACCTCCGCCATCTGGTCGTCCGAAAGCTGTGGGATCACTTCAATCTGCTTCCCAATCGCGTTCATGGCACTCGCGGCTTGCTGTTCAGCACTGCCGGCTCCAGCGGCGGCGTTTCCATCGTCGCCCTTCATGCAGTCCACCACGCGCTTGGTCACTTTCTGGCTATGCACCAGCGACACTCGGATGTTTCCCTGTCCCGTGACGACGTTTCCGACCCCGAATACGCGGTCCATAGCGGTGTACCGTGGCACATCCTTGCCAGCGAATGTGTAGTATTCACCATTCATGTTGATCCCAGAAAGTTTCTCCGGCACCGAGCCGATCGAAGAAACGACCAGCGGCGCGCGGAGTTCGTGTTCCGAGCTGGGGATCGGTTCAGCCTTGCGGCCCTCGATTTTCGTTTCAACCACTTTCAGCCCTGCGAGCCGTCCATTTTGCACGATGATCCCGGTCGTTAGCCTGCAATCCTGGAAGCGAAACAGGTACTTGTCGCGGGCCAGGCGCAACATTTTCTGCCGAACCTGTTCCGTTTTGGCGATCTGCTCGGACGTCGCGTTGTCGGGTGGTTGCGCCAGCGGCATGTCCTGTTCGCGGCGGCGATAAATTAAGAGGCAACCCTTTACGCCCAGCTCTTCCGGCTTGATGCCGTGCGCTTTGCATACCTCCGGAATACCTTTTTCCAACTCATGCATGCTGGTCTGAATGCCGCGAGCCCTTAAAGCACGTTCGTAGTTTTCGAGCTGGAGCACCTTGACCACGTCAATTGACGCCAGCCCGCCGCCCACCACCACGGCTTCGTCGGGAGTTTCGTAGCGCGGTCCGAGACCGTCCTTTTCGTTCTTGTGGTTGTACCAGTAGATAAAAGGATTTTGGTAAACGAGGCCTTTGCCGACGTACTGCTCTGCTTCCGGCACGCCCAATTCTCGGTCGCGCCACGCGCCATTGGCGAGAATCACCGCCGAAAAGCCCCACTCGAAAAGCTGGGGCAGATTGAAATCTCGGCCTAGCTTGGTAGAGGGGATGAAATACACATTCGGCTTCTTCATGCGCGCGTCGATTCGGGCGTATTCCTGCTTGCGCTGCTCGACGTGCCAACGCGGCAGACCGTCTTCGATCTTGCCGTACGGTCGCGTGTTCTGCTCGAACACGGCGACTCGAATTCCGTGATCCGCCAGAATCTCCGCCGCCACCGAGCCTGAAATCGCACCGCCAATTACCGCCACGAAATGATGCCCAGGATTCGTCATATATCTGCAACCCTCGCACTGCAGCGCGATTGTACAACGCAAATCGTTACAAAGTGTCCTCAATCACCGAGGGTTTTTCTCGTGAAGCGACGAGACGCACCCTACGAAAAGTATCGCTCCCCAGGAGACCAGAAGCAAATTGAACCAAACCCGGCCAGTCGACATTCTAGAAGTCGACAGCTTTATCGCGAACCTTCGGCGGTCCAGAGTTCGTCCCACCAAATACCACAAGACGACAATGTCAGCCAGATAGAATACATCTTTCACGCCCACGCCCCATATGGAGTGACCTTGCAACGGGAGTGACAATGCCAATCCTTTGAACAGAAGGGCTGGGGCGTTAATGCCGTGCGAGATTGTGTTGGTTATAACGCACTCGCCACCGCCTAAATTGTGGTAGAAGATCGGAATGGCTAGACGTAGATGCTAAACGGACCGGGACCGGAGCATGCTCAAGACCATCGCGATCTGCCCGGAATGGTAGATCGCGTGTTGCACGATCCCGTGGAGCATCGTTTTGTAGGGGTAGCTGCGTCCCGAAACCTGTTTCGCCAAATCTTCGATGGGAAACTTCCGAATCTTGACTTCTAGCAGATCGCGACTTTGGTTCCAGCGTGACAAGAGTTCATTCCAGGGAATCGGCGGCTCGGCCCATTCCTCTTCTGCCTGCCAGCGAGGCATGGGATTATTGCTGGAGGTGTTGCGAACTCTTTCGTTCCAGAGGAGCAAATGCTGAAGCAACGCTGAGATGGTATGAGCGCCTGGTGCATGGGGCGTGGTCGCAAGTTCAGGCGACATCTCGGCTAATAGCTCAGCGAGCGAGGGTCCATACCAAGCGCCTTTGATCGTCACGGCGTGGTAAGAATCGGCGATTAAGTGAGTTTCGTCCATGTGCGTTTAGGCGATACGCGGGCAGAATTGCGGCCTCCCGCGAGTTTAGTTTACATCAAGCGGCCTCGCGTTTAGAGCGCTACCAGACTTCGCATCCCTCGATAAGTCCTTCTGATTAACCGTCGATGTGGATTTCAAGTTTTTACTCACCGGGAGTTGCATTTCATAATCGGACTTATTTCGAGGGGCCGTACTCCTCCAGAACAGGCGGGTGGCGCCTGGACCGAAGCGGTTCTGCACAACTTTCCCGCCTTTAAAGGAGACGCCACCACTCCCTCCACAACACTCGCCATCGACCAGAGTGGCAACCTCTACGGCACCTCCGTCTTCGGCGGTTCCAACGCCTGTTACCTCGGTTGCGGGACCATTTTCAAGCTGGCTCCGCCGTCAGGCGGCGGCCCGTGGACTGAAACCATTCTTCACGACTTGGGCAACAGCGGACAGAACCCGAATAGCAGCTTAGTGGTGTTCCACAATGGCTTGCTGTACGGTGCAAGCACCTATCTCGGCGCTTCCGATGTAGACTCGGTGTTCACCCTGGTTCCCTAAACGAATACACATCCGCCGCTTAGACTCTTGAGCCCTCCGAGTGAAGACCAAGCGCCTCACCGGAGGGCCCTCGTATTTCTGTCCGGAGTGCTTCGCGCCCATCTGAAAAGGGACGGAGGAGCGCTCCTCGTGACTGCTACAAACGATTGCCAGTGGTTCTTGCCGAACATGGGAAGAGTACTCGCATGCTACGCAAGCTCACGCCAGTCGCAATGGCTGGTGCGGTCGAGTTCGATCCGTACAAAGACTGAAACAAGTGGCGGCTCACACACCAGAGCGTGTAGATGGCGGGCGTCAGTCGTGGCGAAGGGCCAGCATGGGGTCGATGCGGGCGGCGCGGCGGGCCGGGATCCAGCATGCTAACGCGGCTATGACTAAGAGGATGGCCGGGGCTGTTGCGAAGGTGACGGCGTCGGTGGGAGTGACGCTGTAGAGGAGAGTGGAGAGAAGGCGCGTCAGGGCGAAGGCGCCGAGGATTCCGACGGCGATGCCGGCGGTGGCGAGTGTTAGGCCTTGGCGGAAAACCAGGGTGAGCACGTTGACTTGGCGCGCGCCGAGGGCCATGCGCACGCCGATTTCGTTGGTGCGCTGTGCTACGAAAAAGTGCATCAGGCCGTAGATGCCGATTGCAGACAATAGAAGAGCGGCGAGAGAGAAAAGGCTGAGTAGAGAGGTTTGAAAACGCCGCGCAGCGGTTTGCTCACCGAGTTGTTGGTCAACCGTTGTTACGTTGAATCTGGCGACGCTCTTGTCCATTGACTGGATTGCGCTTCGCACGGATGCCGCGACGGTCTGCGGGCCCGCAGAGGTGCGCACGATCACGTCGAGCATGTCGTCGGTTTCTTGCGCGTGGGGGCGAAAGACCTGCGGTGCCACCTGGTTTTCTAGGCCCTGGCGATGCATGTCGCCGGTGACGCCGACGACGGTGATCCACGGGCTGGGTTGCTGGCTGGGGAAGCGGAAGCGCTTATCGAGGGGGTCATCGTTGGGCCAGTAAAGCCGCGCCATTGTTTCGTTGATGATGGCCACGGGAGGAGAGTCGCGGCGATCCTGGTCGGAAAACAAACGGCCTCGCTTGAGCGGGATGCCAGCGGTTTCAAAAAATGGGCCAGCGATTCCGTCATCGCAAGGGGCGTTTTTCTGCGCAGGGCGCCCTTCTATCTCAACGGAGTCTTCGGGGTCTGACCGGAGCAAGTCGGAGATGGCGGCGGCCGAATGGACGCCGGGAACGGATTGGGCGCGCTGGATGGCTTCGCGGAAATAGGCAACTTGCTGGTCGGCAGTTTTTCCGATGTGGAGATCAATGCGCATGACTAGAAGGTTTTCAGGGCGGAAGCCGGGATTTACGCTTTGCAGGAGCACGAAGCTGCGGAGCAAGAGGCCGGCTCCTGCCAGGAGGACCAGCGCTATGGAAAACTCCGCGACAACCAGAACGTTGCGAATGCTGAGGTCGGCGACGGTGTTCCACTGCCTGCTTCGAGCGAGAGTTGTGCCGGTTCCCATGGCGGGCCAGAGGGCGGATACGGTTGCGGCAAAGAGCGAGAGCAAGAGTGTGAAGAGCAGCACATGAGGATCGATATGGGCTTCGTTCAGTCGGGGGATGTCTCGCGGACCAAATGCGATCAGAGCTCTCAATGCGGCGGAGGCAATCGCCAGCCCGAGCGAGCCTCCCGCGACCGACAGCACCAAGCTCTCTGTCAGGAGCTGCGCGGCGAGCGCCACGCGGCCTGCGCCGAGAGCTCTGCGGACGGAGAACTCGCGCTCGCGCGCGGAACCGCGAGCAAGAAGGAGATTGGCGACGTTGGTGCACGCGATGAGGAGCATCAGAACTACTGAACCGAAAAGCACGATTAGCGAAAGCTGGACATGGCCGGTCGTTTGCGTATAGAGGGGTACGACGCGGATATCGGGAAGATTCTTGCTTTCGGAGTGCTCCGATTGGAGCTGGCTTCCGATGACGGTCAGCTCGGATTGCGCTTCTTGCCAGGCTACGCCGCTGCGGATGCGGCCCAACGCGTACCAGATTGAAGAGGAGCGCGGACTGGAACGATCGCGCGCCGCCCAGTAGGGGTGGGCGGTCATCGGCTCCCAGACCTGCGTATCGGCGAACGGGTACTGGAATGAGGCGGGCATGACGCCGATAATGCGTGACTCACGGGTGTCCATGATGAGGTCGGATCCGAGGACTTGCATGGACCCGCCGAATCGGCGCTGCCATAAGCCGTAACTCAAAACAACGACGGATTCGCCGCGTTTTTCTTCATCGGCGGAGAACAGGCGACCGAGAATCGGTTCGACGCCCAGTAACGAGAAGAAATTTGCCGAGACGCGCGCGGATCGCATGCGTTCAGGAGGACCGTCCTTGTTCCCCAAAAGAAAAGTTTGTCCGATGAAGGGCGTCATATCCTCAAAGGTGTGGCTGCGGGTTTTCCAATCGGCGAGATTGAGAAGGGAGACGCGGCCTTCCTGGATGCTGTGGGCGGGATCGGCTGACCAGAGCATGGCTAGGCGGGCTGGTTCTTTGTAAGGAAGAGGGCGGAGAAGGACGGCGTTGATCACGCTGAAGATGGCAGTGTTTGCGCCGATGCCGAGGGCGAGTGTCAGAACGACTACGGTGCTAAATCCGGGGCGCCGCCAGAACAGGCGAAGGGCGTGCCGAAGATCGCGCGCGAGCTGATCGTAAAGCAGCCATCGGCCGCGTTGGTAAGACGCTTCTTGGACTAAGGTGACGTTTCCAAACGCGCGACGCGCGGCCGTTTCGGCATCGGCGCGTTTTTCATCGCTTTGCTGAAGGTCGTCTGCTTCATGTTCTAGATGCGAGTGGATTTCGTCGGCGAAATCCCTCGAAGGACGTTTTTTGCGCCAGAACATCGTCTATACCTCCGCTTCACCGGGCGCGAGAATTCGAGAAATAGCTTTGGCTACGCGGCGCCACTGGCTAGTTTTTTGCGCGAGTTGTCTGCGGCCTTTGGCCGTCAGCGTATAAAAGCGCGCTTTGCGATTGTTCGCAGATACGCCCCACACGGCTTTCACCCAGGCCTTGTCCTCGAGGCGTTGCAGGGCAAGATAAAGCGAGCCGTGGTCCACCAGAAAAACATCATCGGATTGTTGCTGGATTGCGCGGGCGATGCCTTGTCCGTGGCGTGAGCCCAAGACGAGAGTACGCAGGATCAATAGATCTAGAGTGCCCTGGAGCAAGGCGGCCCTTTCTTTTTCAGCGCTTTGGGGAGGCATCCGACATGAGCGTACAACGCTCTTGGGTCGGATGTCAACAGGGGGTGTTTCGTGTTTCGTCGGGAAATTCGCCCCGATTCGAACGAAGACCGTCCGGGACGTGCAAGTCCAACGCCTATGGACCACCGTGCTTGGGTCGCCGCCGGCGCTCTTGCGTCAATCCTGTATGTTTTAGGTCAGCTGTGGGCGATCCATCTCCCTACAACTTTGTAGTTTTAATGTTCTCCGTCGCGTTCGGGTTTATCGCTGGTTTCAGCTTTGATAGCGTCTTCAAGAAGCTCGAATCTGACCACAACGGTTCGTTACCTCCCCGCTCTGCCTTGTGGGCCAAAACTGTAGCCTAGGCGAGATGGGACGCACGGTCTGATCGAGTTCCTTCTCTCCAGACAATCGTTTTCAGCAGTTTCCCGGTCGCACTGCGGTTACGCGACTAACGAGAACTTGGTAGCCAGTCCTACCTTTGCTCCGGAAAGCGCATCTAATGCTAGGGGCCTATGCAGGATTTCACTCGCCGCGAACTTCTCAAATTCGGAGCTGCAACCGCTGTTGCACAACTGGCCTCTTTGAGCTTGCACGGCTGCGGCGGTGGTTCTATCAGTTTTCCAACGGTTCCTCCCAACCCGCTGGCTTGCTCCAAACTATCTGACATCGAACATGTGGTGATCCTTCTTCAGGAAAACCGGTCTTTCGATCATTACTTTGGAAGCTACCGCGGCGTTCGCGGATTTTCCGATCCCAGCATGGCTTTCCAGCAGCCCGATCCAGCAAACACAATGAACTCTCCTGTGGGTAGACTTTTGCCGTTCCACCTGGACACCTCAACAACGAACGCAGCCTGCACTCACGACATCACCCACGACTGGGTGCCGCAGCATCAGAGCTGGGACAACGGCGCGATGGACGGTTTCGTCACTTCGCGTCTTCCGATTAATCCCAATGACGCGGTTTTAAGCATGGGCTATTACACTCGCGCGGACATTCCCTACTACTACGCCCTGGCCGATGGTTTCACGATTTGCGACAACTATTTTTGTTCAGTCATGGGCCCGACCGATCCGAACCGACTCTACTCTATGGCTGCGTCCCTCGATCCAGATGGACAAAACGGCGGACCGGTCTTGCAGACTATCGTCACAAATCGCTCAGACTTTTACGGCCGTCTGACGTATACCACGATGCCCGAGCAGCTTCAGGCTCGCGGAATTTCCTGGAAGGTCTACTCATCGCCCGATGAGACCGTTCTTGGCGGTATTCTCTCGGACAATGTTCTTTCTTACTTCAAGAATTTTCAGGATCCGGCATCGGTGCTACATCAAAAGGCATTCGGACCCCAGTTTCCCGTGGACTTTCTCGCCGATTTAGCGACGGGGAATTTGCCGCAAGTCTCCTGGCTGGTGGGGTCGGTGATAACCTCGGACCACCCGCCTTCGCCTTCCATCTTTGGTGAGAACGTTCTTTCGCTCATCATCAGTGCGCTGACCGCGAACCCCGCGCTTTGGGCAAAGACGATTTTGCTGGTCACCTACGATGAGAACGGCGGATTTTTTGATCACGTTCCGCCGGTGACGGCCCCTCCCGGCACGCCCGGCGAATATGTCACCGCACCCGCGGTACCGGACCCAACCGCAATCGGTAGTCCCGCGATAAGCGGCCCGATTGGATTGGGTTTTCGCGTCCCTATGCTGATCCTCTCGCCATTCAGTCGAGGCGGGTTCGTGTCCTCGGACCTCTTCGATCATACTTCCGTGTTGCGATTCCTGGAGACTCGGTTCGGAGCGGAAGTGCCCAATTTGAGCGCTTGGCGCCGCGCGGCGGTCGGGGACTTGACCAGCGCGCTTAATTTTAAGAAACCCGACCAGTCGATCCCGAATCTACCGTCCACACTTCAGGCCCTTCAGCAGGAAATCCAGGAATGTGTGGCAAACCTGGCTGGAACGACTCCTTACACCGTGCCAACTACGCAGACCGTTCCAATTCAGGAACCAGGATCTCCCACTCGCCCCAGCGGTGTGTGCTAGTCAAGAGCAAGTCAGCGTGAAAACACGCGTTTCCTGGTAGCAAGCAACCTCCTCGGTGATTTCGCCGTTGGAAACACTTTGGCAGCCACGTGGCTTCGCCGACCGAGAGAATCCTAAAGCAGTGTCGGCAACGGGCGTCAGTGTGAGGAGGATCTTGCAGGTAGAAGAGCGTTTACGAACTCCTCTTCATTGTAACTGTCTTGATTTCAGTAACTTCCCCTTTGGCCTTTCGGCTACCAAGTTGCTGCTCCACGCGTCAACTAACGGTCATGGAAAATCGGCGTACTCAAATGCAAGGTAGGTGAAACGTGGTGAAAACCTGCGCCGTTTAGGTCTGCGATTCTATTGATCGGGATTTCACCCCGTAGGCGCTCGCGTCCGATGGAGGGAACTGAAATGATGACACCTCGGGTCTCAAATCTCCTCTTTACAGCCATCGCAACGATAGCTCTTGCTTGCGCGCCAAGCCTTGCGTTCGCGCAACATCACGGACGAGGCTCTCGCGGGGGTGGTGGCTCCCATAGCCGCGGTTCTCGAGGTGGTGGCCATTCCCATTTCGGCGGAGGCGGCGGATTCCATCGCGGTAGCGGTGGACACAACGGCGGCAAGAGTTTTGCTCGCGGGGGGGCAGTCGCACCAAGGCAAATGAGCGGGCGCTCGTATAAGCAATTTGGAGGGTCGGCGCCTCGTACGAACAGCAATTTCGCCCTTGCCGGAAGCCGCAGTGTCGGCTCGATTGGCTCCCGTAGCCTAAATGGCATGACCGGACAAAGGTCGGGTGCCCATTTTGCCAGAGCAGTCGCGCCGGGAACGCACGCGGTTGGTATGAGCTTCAACTCGAATCGGCCTCCGAATGCTACGTCGACCTCTAGGAGTTGGTCCGGCCAAGGTCAGTCCTCATGGGCAAATGCGCCGAGATCGCTGTCCTCCTTCAACTCGAATCGGCCTCCAAACGCTACATCTTCGAGAAGTTGGCCTGGCCAAGGGCAATCCTCACGGGTGAGTACGCCGCGGTCGCCGTCCTCCTTCAACTCGAATCGGCCTCCGAATGGCACATCGGCTTCGAGGAATTGGCCTGGCCGAGGTCAATCCTCGTGGGCAAGTACGACGAGACTGCCGTCCTCCTTGGACCCGAATCACGGGCTGTCGAATTTCGGAAACTCTCGATTCGGTAATTCCGCATTCGCCCATTCGTCCCTATTCAATCCACGTTCACGATCCAATTCACGAGCCCGGTCCAGCGTCTCCCGCTTTGCTCCCTTGAGATTCGGGGATGCCCATCCGTTTGACTTGGGCGCAACTTCCTTTAGTGGAGTACCTTCTTTCGGCGGAGACGAATTTTCATTTGTCCCAGACTTATTTGGCTTGGCTTTGGACATGGGCGGATTGGGCTTGCGCGGTTTGAGTTTGCTGGGTTCCGGTTTGACCGGTATCGGCTTGCAAAGCCTGGATTTGCTGGGTTCAGGTTTGGGCGGTTTCAGCCCGGACGCGAGCCTGGAATCGCGACCTGGGGCGACAGGCTCGGCCTTCTCTCCAACCGAAAACTTGACCTGCAACCAATAAGCCAAGTTCAAATTCCATGTAAGAAGACCGGCGAACTAGCTCTAAAGATTGGCAATCTAAAGATTGGCAAAGCCAGAAGCACTTAAGCGAGAAGTTCCGTTCGTCCTCCGGGACCACGTCCTCGAAAGCCTCTTCCAGCCACTTCATATGGCCTGCCATACCTTCGAGCAGGACGTGATCGCCCTCGCGCAGGCGTTGCCGCAACGTCGCTCGCTGTGTCCGTTCACGAGGTGCCACCCGGTTTTCGATAACCACTCGTCCTGCGCGTGTGCTTTGGACTATGCACATTTCGACACCATAAAATCATCGTCTGCCATGCCAAAAAGGTAAGGATGCTAGGCTCATCTAAAGGGGATTGCCGACGGGTCGCTTTTCCCACACCGGTCGGTAGGAGCCCCGCTTGAAAAGGTTTCGGCTGCGCACGAAGTTCCTTCTTTCGCTCTTGGCAATTACGGCCGGGCTCACAACCGTTACGCTCCTGATCGTCCGCTACGACGTTGAGAAACAGGTCCGGAATAGCCTTCAGGAAGACCTCCGCAATTCCGTCAATACATACCAAAGTTTCGAGGGTCAACGCCAGGAAACCCTGACCCGCTCAGCGGAACTTCTCGCGAATTTGCCTATCGTCCGCTCCCTGATGACCACGCGAGACGAAGCCACTATTCAGGATGCCTCGGCAGAAATTTGGCGCCAAAGCGGAAGCGATTTGCTCCTTCTAGCCGGCCGTTCCGGAGAGGTGTTGGGAATTCAGACGATCACCGCTGGCTTTCAACGCGAAATGGCCCAGGGCTTGTTGCGCCGTTCGCTTGCCAAACAAGAGGCGAAGGGTTGGTGGTTTGGTGGAGGACATCTTTACGAAGTGTGGATTCAGCCCATTTATTTCGGCGCGCCATCCGAGAATTCAACAATTGGATTTCTGGCGGTGGGCCACGAAATTAACGCGCGTGCAGCGGAGGATTTCGGCAAAATCGCGGCGAGTGAAGTGGCGTTTTATTCGGGCGATACGCTCGTTGCCTCCACTCTTTCAAGTGCTCAACGGTTGATTCTGGCGCAAAGAATGCATGGGACTCGAACCTCATCCGACGGGTCTCCGGAAGAGGTAAAGCTGGGTACGGAGACATATCTCGCCACAACCGTCAGCCTGTCCCCAAAGAACGATTCATCCGTGTCTCTAACGGTTCTTAAGTCGCTTGATAAGGCCACTCTATTCCTCGGCACACTGAATCATGTCCTGATTGGATTGGGACTGTTCAGCGTAATTGCGGGGAGCTTCCTGGTATTTCTGATCTCCCACACCTTTACACGCCCCCTGGCGAGTTTAGTCGTCGGGGTGAGGGCGCTAGAGAAGGGAGACTTCAGTTACCCGCTCGACGGCGGCGGGGGAGATGAAGTAGCCGAAGTGACGGGCGCTTTCGACCGGATGCGCGCCAACCTGAAGAAAACTCAAGACGAGCAGAAAAAGTTGGAGGAGCGGCTTCGCCAAGCTCACAAGATGGAAGCTGTGGGCAGACTCGCCGGCGGCGTGGCCCATGACTTCAACAATCTGCTGACGATCATCCGCGGCCACGGCGACCTGCTGCTGGATCGTTCGGACGCCGTCGTGGCTCATCGGCACAGCATCGAGCAGATCCAAAAGGCGGCGGGGCGCGCCGTTTCCATGACGCGGCAGTTGCTGGCCTTTAGCCGGATGCAGGTGTTGCAACCGCGCGTCCTCGATCTCAACGCCATCGTCGCGGATATGGGAAAGATGCTGCCGCGGCTCATCGGCGAACACATCGAATACACATTCCACCCTGATCCCCAGCTGTCGCCGGTGAAGGCCGATCCGGGGCAAATCGAGCAGGTCATTCTAAATCTTGCGGTCAATGCGCGCGACGCAATGCCGAACGGCGGCGTGATCACGGTTCACACGCGGAGTGTCGAATTGAGCGAGGCCGAAGCCTTGGAACGCTCCCCGATGCCGGCCGGTCACTACGTGCTGCTTTCGTTGGCGGACACGGGACACGGTATGGACGAGGAGACCAAGACGCACATATTCGAACCTTTTTTCACAACCAAGGAAGTCGGCAAAGGCACGGGGCTTGGGTTGGCGACGGTGTATGGAGTCGTGAAGCAGAGTGGCGCGTACATCTGGGTCGAAAGCGAAGTTGGGAGAGGCACCACATTTGAAATTTATTTTCCTCCCGCCCGGGAACGGGTAACGCAAGGCAAGGACGAACCAAAGCCATCTTCGGAGCCACGCGGCAGCGAGGTGATTCTCGTCGTCGAAGATGAAGCAGGGGTTCGCGAGCTGACCTGCGAGTTCCTGAAAGTGAGCGGGTACGCCGTATTGGAAGCGAAGGATGGCTTTGAAGCGCTCGATATTGTGACGCGGTATACGGACCCGATCCATCTGATGCTGACCGACATGGTGATGCCAAAGATGAGCGGCCGGGAGCTGGCTGCGAGGCTGAAAGCGATCCGCCCCGACGTGAGAACCTTGTTCATGTCCGGCTATTCTGAATATACAAGCGGCGACCAGGCCGCTTCTCAACTTCCGCTCCTGCAAAAACCCTTCTCGATCTCTTCTCTCGCCGAAAAAATCCGGGAAGTTCTAGAAGGGAGCGCCGTGGAGGATCCAAACACAAAAAGGGTTGTGTTAAGTGAGTAGCCCGCGAAGTCCGGGGCTTCTATCGCAGAAAAAGAGTTTTCCGGTTTCGCGCAAGGAGAACGACATGTTCGATAACCGCCGCCGCTGGATGACGTCCAAGGCTTTTTTGACTGCGAGTGTGCTGTTTCTTACGCCCGCATTGGTGAAAAGCCAGGAGGCGAGGAGTGCTGCGACACCGAATGCGTCCTCTTCGTCGGCCGATTTGACGAGCGAGGTGCATGCACTCGTCGAAACGGTTCGTGAACTCCAGGCACAGGTGCAAGCGTTACATTCCCAGTTGAGCGAGCTGCGAGCCAAAGTGCAGGGCACGGGGACCGGCGCGCACGCCCCGGGTGCGGAACGCGAACCGATCGCCTCATCCCCAGCGGTTCTGACCAAAGGTGTGGGCGACCCCTATCCTGTATTTCCTGCTGGCGAACAAAGCGCGCTTGGACCGTCGAGTGCAAACGCCGCACAGACTTCAGCCCCCGCAAATGAAGACCTCGAAGGGCGCGTCTCGAAGCTGGAAGACGATCAGCAGCTCATCGATGCGAAGCTGACAGATCAAAACCAAACGAAGGTTGAAAGCGGATCAAAATACCGGGTGCGGCTGTCCGGTATGGTACTGGTGAATCTGTTTGAAAATCGTGGGACCATTGACAATGCGGATTTTCCCGCAATAGCTACCGCTCGCGGCACGTTCGACTCGCCCAGTTCGTTTGGAGGATCGCTCCGCCAATCTCAAATAAGGCTGCAGGTGTTTGGCCCCGAAATGTGGGGGGCTCACACCAGCGCCGATATTAATTCTGATTTTGCCGGGGGGTTTCCCAACGTGCCCAACGGAGCTGTGATGGGGCTGCCGCGACTTCGCACCGGGACAATTCGCCTGGATTGGGCGAACACTTCGATCGTGGCGGGGCAGGATTTTCTATTTTTCTCTCCCCTCCAGCCGACATCACTCGCTTCCGTCGCTACTCCCGCACTGGCTTACTCGGGAGATTTATGGGCTTGGACACCGCAGGTCCGAATCGAACACCGCATAGCCCTTTCAGAAACCGCACATCTTCTATTAGAAGGCGGAATTCTCGATTCTCTCTCTGGCGACTTGCCGGAGCCACAGTTCGGCCGATACCCCTCGTGGGGAGAGCAATCAGGCCAGCCGGCGTACGCGGGGCGGATCGCATGGAGCCATCGCGCATTCGGGCAGAACATCACGCTCGGCGAAGGGGCGTACTACGGCCGGCAAAATTGGAGCCTGGGTCGCTACGTGAACGGATGGGCTGCCACAACGGATTTGACGTTGCCACTTGGGCCGCGCTTCACGTTTACCGGAGCATTTTATAGAGGCCGCGGGCTCGGGGGCCTTGGTGGCGGCATCGGTCAGGACATTGTGCTTTCCGGTTCGTTTGAAAGTGCGGCGACCGTTATCCAGGGAATTGATTCCATGGGCGGATGGGCGCAGTTGAAGTTCAAGCCCAGCGCGAAGTTCGAGATCAATGGCGCTTTTGGCCAGGACAATCCGTTTGCAAGCCAACTCCGCCTGTTCGCTCCGGCGACGCCGGCGGTTTACGGCAGTGAACTATTGGCAAGAAATCGCAGCCCATTCGTAAATTTCATCTATCAGCCGAAGTCCAACATATTAATGTCGATCGAGTATCATCGTCTCCGGACGTTCGGTCTCAACGATTCGTTTACCGCGAACCACGTCAATCTGGCCCTGGGATACATCTTCTAATGCGAGCACCCAGTACAATGAGGCCTCCGCGCGTACCGATTATCCTAAGCATTTTGTTCTATGGTTGCTGCGTGGTTTCCATTTGTGCGCAACAGCCGCCGGTGACAATGCAGATCGAAGTGGCGAAGCGCGCAGCGGGCAATCCGGGCGCCACAAGCGCCGTAGAAGACGCTTCAAACGTCGCAGTGTGGCTTGATCCATTGAATCACCCCGCCGTGAGTCTGGCAGTGTCGGCTCCCGGGCACAGCCCGCAACTTCTCCAGCGGAATAAGGCCTTCGAGCCTCGTGTTCTGGTTGTCCAGATGGGAACCTTGGTGGAGTTCCCCAATAAGGACCCTTTCTTGCACAATGTATTTTCGTTGTTCAACGGCAAGCGATTCGATCTTGGCTTTTATGAAGCGGGGTCCAGCAAGTCCGTGCGATTCGATAGACCTGGAGTGAGCTTTCTGTTTTGCAACATCCATGAGGAGATGAGCGCGGCGGTGATTGCCGTCGACACCCCCTACTTTGGGCTGTCCGACCGTGCGGGACGCATCGCGATTCCGAATGTGCCTGACGGTCGCTACCAGATGCACGTATGGTTCGCGCGCGGCCTTCCGGAAGATCTGAAGAGCCTGGATCGCATCGTGCAGGTTTCGGGTTCCACTCGCTCCTTGGATCTCATCCGTGTGATTCAGAACTCCGATTACACTCTCGCGCACAAGAATAAGTTCGGACAGGATTACGTACCCCCACCAAGTTCGGGCTATCGCGTTCCGTAAATGCGATTTTCTCTGACAAACGCTGCTAGCCGAGGCGTTCCTCAGGAGCATAGGGCGGACCTGTCAGACCCTCAGTGGCACAGATATCAATGGACGATTACTCTACGGGTTTTTGTCGACTACCGCTTCCGTGGCCCAGCAGTGTTTTGTTCCAAGTGGAAGCGTGGTCGCCTCCGGTTTACTTTCCGATTTCCGGTGTCCGCAAGCGAGCGGCAGCGAAAAGAATTGAAACTTCGAGCTAAACTCTCGTTTCAGTCAAAGTTCAAACTCGATTCGCATCCGCGTTTCAGCGAGGCGCCAAGGTCGTCCGTATCGACTTCGTCCTACGTTCAACGCACTTGCACGGAATGTACCGCCAAGATAGAGTCGGGAACCATGTCCCAGCGTGTGGCCGTTCTCGGTGGCGGTGTTGGCGGCCTGAGCGCCGCTCATGAACTAGTCGAACGTGGCTTCGAGGTTTCTGTCTACGAGAAGCGGGATGTTATCGGTGGAAAAGCTCGAAGTCTTTCTGTTCCCAACACGGGGCAAAACGGCCGCAAGGACTTGCCGGGTGAGCATGGCTTCCGCTTCTTTCCTGCGTTCTATCGCCACCTGCCGGACACGATGAAGCGCATCCCTTGTGCAGGAAATCTGACTGTATTTGATAATCTCGTTCACGCCACGCGCATTCTGGTGGCCCGTGCCGGCAAGCCGTCGCTCATTCTGACCGCGCGAATCCCTCAAAATGTAGAGGACTGGGCGCTCACCTTTAAGGACACGTTCAGTGGGATCGGAGTTCCCGATGACGAGGTCTTGTACTTCGTCGACCGTTTACTCACTCTGTTGACAAGCTGCCCCGAAAGGAGGATTGCTGAGTACGAGCAGATTCCCTGGTGGACCTTCATCGATGCCGCGAATCGCTCGGTGGACTACCAAATCCTGTTGGGCAAAGGCCTCACGCGCTCTCTTGTTGCCGTTCGTGCTCAGGAGGGCAGCACTCGCACGGTAGGCTACACACTCTTACAACTTCTCTGCGGCCTATTGACCTACGGGGGTTTCGATCGGCTACTCACTGGTCCAACTAGCGATGTCTGGCTTACTCCCTGGTGGTCATACTTGCAGCAGCGCGGTGTTAGTTTTCAGACTAGCACAACCATTAAGTCGTTTAATCTGTCACCCGCGGGGATAACTTCCGTAGCCGCAGAGACCAACGGACAATCCCACGAAATCAGCGCTGATTATTACATTTCGGCCATGCCCGTCGAGATCATGGCTGCCCTTGTCGATGAACGGGTTAAAGCGTCTGCTCCTTCGCTTGCGAACCTTAACAAGCTTCGTACGGCATGGATGAACGGCATTCAGTTCTATCTTGTGCAGGACGTCCCGCTCGAATTCGGCCACTCACTTTATGCCGATTCCCCTTGGGCCCTTACCTCTATATCGCAGCGGCAGTTTTGGAGTCACGCCAATCTCGCCGACTTCGGCGATGGAAAACTTGGTGGCGTTCTTTCCGTTGACATCTCTGATTGGGAAACGCCTGGCATCGTCTATGGCAAAACCGCTATGCAGTGCTCGGCCACGGAGATCGAGAATGAGGTCTGGGCTCAAATCAAGCTCCACCTCAATGTGGCCGGCGCCGTCGTGATTCGCGACGACAATCTTCTCCGTTGGTTCCTCGATCCCGACGTCGAATTCCCTAACCCAACAACTACCGCAAATCTCGAGCCCTTGCTGATCAACACGTCCGGTTCGCTGCAATATCGGCCAGAAGCTTCTACAGAGATCCCAAATCTCTTTCTGGCTTCCGATTACGTGAAGACGTATACGGATGTTGCCTGTATGGAAGCGGCCAACGAAGCTGCCCGCCGAGCTGTCAACTTGCTCCTGGACCGGGCCGGTTCTACCGCCCCACGTGCTTTCGTGTGGCCTCTAATGGAACCTGACTTTTTCAAGCCGCTCATTGACTACGATCGCCTGCGGTTTCGACTTGGCCTGCCACATGCCAGCGGTCCGCCGATCCCTTTCCAAAGTCAGGATAACATTTAAAGCAATGCCGGTGCGCATAACTGCGCAGCAGCCCAAGCCGATGAAATCCTGGAGCTCCTGCTTCGCGGACCTTGACACCGCTGGAGTCTGACCGAAACAGTCAAGCATTTAGATTTCATCTGATTTCGTTCTGTCATCATTTGTGATGAGGAAGGATTCATTGTAAAACAGCGATCCCCGCCAACATCGGCTCACGGGCCAGAAATCGCGGATGAAGGAGTCGAGAACCTCCGCATAGCGAGACTGCACCATGCGCAGCGCGACTTGACATCAGCGCATCGCTCGGGTTACGCGCTTTACGGTAAGGGTCTCCTTGACCAGTTGACGAAACTAGAATTTCTCCAACAGCGTCGTCATCGCGACCCCTTAAGCTCAAAAGCTGTAGGAATGGAAGCCGCCAGATCGGCGCTTCGTGGCGCGCTGCTTAACCTACCTTTCCTGGGAGTCGGCCGCTTCAATATGGCCGGGAGCTTCCAGCGGCAGTTCGATCCTTGGAGATGAGTCCGGTGCAAACCTCGTCCGGGAATCCCTGGCAAAACGGTGTAGCGGAACGGTCTTGCGCGGGGTGGTGGAAGTATGGATAGAGACGCCACCGATGGCGCTGTGCTTTTCGATCACGGCAACGCGCTTTCCGGTCGTTGCTCCCTGGATGGCGTCACGCTGGCCCACCGGGCCGGAGCCAATATCGATCAGGTCATTCGGCTTCATGCGAAGTGTCTTGGGTTGCCAATCGACCGTCCCGCTTGGTTCGGCAGTTCGGGTCGGATGACTTGACGCCTGCCATCCCAACACTCTTCGAAATATCAGCGTCGCGTCTAACCGCCGCTCATCTTGCGGAACGCCCAGAACAAGAATCCAGCCAGCATGATCGAAGCGGGAAGCGTAAGCACCCAGGCCATCAAAAGGTTGCGCACCGTCCCCCATTGCAGGCCCGAATGATTGGCCGCCATCGTCCCCGCCACGCCAGAAGACAGCACGTGCGTCGTACTTACAGGTAAGCCGAACGCGTCGGCCGCTCCAATCGTGGCCATCGCCGTGATCTCAGCCGCCGCTCCCTGGGCGTACGTCAAATGGTCTTTTCCAATCTTCTCACCCACCGTGACGACGATGCGCTTCCACCCGATCATTGTTCCCAGGCCGAGCGCCAGCGCAACCGCTACCTTCACCCATGTAGGAATGAACTTTGTGGCGTTATCGATATGCTTCTTGTAGTTGCCGAGGATAGCCGCATCTTCCGTCGAAAACGTAGGCGCGCCGGTCTTCTTGATCAAGCGCAGTGCTTCACTTACCACGTACATGTCGTTGCGAAAGTTTCGCACCCTATCTTGCGGGACCAGCTTGAGTTGTTTGTACTGCGCCATTTCCGTACCGATCCCGTTGATCACTCCCCGCAATGCAAGCATGGTGTTCGGCGTAAATTTCTTTGTGCGGATGTAATCAGTCAGCTCGTCGCGCGAGTCGCCGACCACGGCGGCAGGAGAAATATAGTGGTCGAGTGCATCGGCCGCTTGCGTCGAAACCGCGATGAAGTCTGCCGTCTGCTGATACGTTACCGCGTGATTCACCGCGTATGCGGTCGGCACGGTTCCGATCAGGATCAGCATAATCAAGCCCATGCCCTTCTGCCCGTCATTCGAACCGTGAAAGAAGCTCACGCCTGTGCACGTCAGCACCAGCAACACTCGAATGTAGAACGGTGGTGGTTCACTGCCTCTAGGCGCCTCATAGAGCGACTTGTTGGGGATCAGCGCTTTGCTCGCCATCAGCAGCAGCGCAGCGCAAATGAACCCTACGACCGGCGAGAGCAGCAGGGACTTTCCGATGTTGGCGGCCTGCGCCCAGTCCACTCCGCTCGTTCCCGTCTTGACGGACATCAGTTGATTCGCAAAACCTACACCGATGATCGAACCGATCAGTGTGTGCGAACTCGATGCCGGCAGGCCGAAGTACCAGGTGCCCAGGTTCCAGATGATTGCCGCGATCAGCAGCGCAAACACCATAGAAAACCCAGCTTTGCCTCCTACCTGGAGAATCAATTCCACCGGCAGTAGTGATACGATGGCAAACGCCACCGCGCCGCTCGAGAGCACCACTCCGCTGAAATTCCAGAATCCCGACCACACCACTGCCACGTGCGGCTCGAGCGTATGCGTGTAAATCACCGTCGCCACCGCGTTCGCGGTGTCGTGAAATCCATTCACGAACTCGAACCCGAGCGCCACCAACAAAGCCAATCCCAGCAACAGATACGGCATGATGTTCGCCGCGTGTACTTCGGCTAGATCGCCGATCAATTGGCGCCCGATGTAGATGACGCCCACAAGAAGAACCACGCCAAAAATCCCCATACCGATTTTGGCCGCCGGCCCTGCGCTAATGCTTGCGTCGAGCGGCGATGTACGAACCGTTGCCACGTCCGCTTCGTTCGGCTGTGTTCCAGTTGTCGCCATAATGCACCTTTTGTCCGACAGAATATCGCAGCGCGCACGCGCCACTTTGCCAAGGCAAACAGCTGAATGCTTGCCGCAACCCCCGGCTCCAGAATTGCCGTGTGCCAATGTTGAGAGGCCCTTGACGCGTGTTAGCGGCAGCGGGTGAGCCGCGACACTACTGCGTCCTCATTAAGGGAATGTGACGGTCGTGTGAACACTTGCACCCTTTGCGCAGAGCCTGAAGTAAGTAGCGTTTCGTCGGTCCCAGCAGGGTGCCGGATGACGGAAAATAAAACCCGTTTGGCCAATTTAACGAAACTGAGACGTTGACGTCATATGATAAAAATTGCTCTGATTGCATCACTTCCGCCATGGTCATCGTTTTGAGAACTTGCCCAAAGGAAACAAAGCCATGATGCCCCCTCAAATGATCCTCGCTCCCATCGATTTCGGCGCCAACCAAGGGTTTTAGCGTAGCTTGAGTGTTTAAGCGCTGAGAGCAGGCTTGGAAGATCTCCAGAAAAATCCGCCGGCGTGATACATGGGTCTAAGCCCCGCAAGACTAACCCATCACGCGGCCCGCCACCGCGCGAAACGACGAATGTTACGGACGCTTCTTGTCGTCCCTCATGTCCGTGATGTGTTCATCTGCGTTCTTGCGGAAGATGTCCGCGGAAACGTCAGGAGGAAAAGTAGTTCCCTGCGATTTCCAGTAATCGATCAATTCCGAAGCCAGCTTGTACTCGCGCCCGATGTCGGAATGCTCCTCGCCACTGCCGTCGCTGCCTAGCAACGTGCGCACTCCGGCCTGCAACATGAATTTCAGGGAATGGCCGGAGAGAACCTCCACGGCGTGTCCGGTGCTGAGCACTTTGCCGGGAAGATTGTTGTACTCGAATTGTTCCTGTTCTTTCAACAGTTGGGGCCCGGCCGTCGCCAACGCCTCCGTGTAGTACGCGCGCGTGGAGATGTTGCTTTCGAGGTTGATGTCCGCTTCGACATTCAGCCGTTTCATCTCCCTGGCGTCGTCCAAGTCAGCATGCGTGACGTGTCCGAAGCGGAAAACCACGTAATCGTCGATGCCGGGGTCCTTCTGTTTGATACTCTCAACGGCTCTTAGGAGAGTCTTGATGTTCTTGTTGGCCTGTTCGAAATGGACGGGCTGCCGTGTCAACTTGTTCTTCTGGATACCGGGAAAGACCGAGAAGAGGTCTCTCGCTTTTTCACCTGGCGGAATCTCGTCCCACTGGTACGAAGGGCCACCCTCTCCCACGTGGGTATGGACAAGCAATTTTCCGTGCCATCCCTGGTTTCGGCGTTCTTTCGCGGCTCGGTAGACGGCACCAACCAGATCCTCGTAGTTCTTCATGCCCTCGCCTGGAATGTCTTTCGGATCGCTCCCGGTAAAGCAGGTGATCTCGGGTGCAGCGGTGTCCACGCCGACCACGTGATCGAGATACGCGGGCTTTTCCTCCCGCCCGACGATCGGTTTGCCGCCGTCCTCTTGCCCCAACAGGGCCAACTCGATCGTCTTAGGCAGCGTTGGTAGGACTGGTGCGGATGGGGAATTCTGCGCGCATTCGCCCGTGGACCCGTATTCCATCCAACGCCGCGTCTTGTCCGCGACGTCGATCTCGCCCAACTCGCTCGTGTGAGTCATGAAGAGAACCTTGATTTCCGGCACCACCCTTCCCCGCAATCCGCCAGCGGCGGCCAGCACACGCGGTCCGCCGGTGAAACAGCGAATAACGTCGAGCGTCGACGAAACTGGATGTCCCGTTACGGTCGCGAATCCCCAGCCGCCCACGAAACTGAGGAACTGCTCTGAGTAGGACGTCCGCGTCACGGCCAACTCGAGGATGGTGGCGTCGCACATCGTCCGGCTCTTTCGGACGAGGTCATCTGCAAAATACGCCTTAAGATAGGACTCGACCGGCGCGCTCCGAAACGCATACGCGCTGTCGAACTCGGTCCACGGCGTTGTGGTCAAAACGCGTTCTAGCGCTCCGTTGACCTGCTCGGCTGTAAGTTCAGAGATGTTCTTTCCGTAGGCCGCAACCGTCGCCGAAGCTCCTGGCTTGATTCGGGGGCTCGAGGCTTTGCCCGAAGGCTGGCTTGAGGCCAGGTATTTCCATAGTTCGCGCCGGTGTTCCAGATCCACTCCCGTCGGATCTTCAGGATTCTTGATAAACGCGTAAAGATCCGCATAAGCATAATAGGGCAGGATGCCGCTGAAGCCGTGATTGTGCGCGTCGAAGTAGGCCATGGGCTCCGGTTCGAACGTCTTCCCGCTGACCAGCCCCAGGTTGAACTTCGATCCAAACAGGATTGTCCAAACCACCAAGAAGACGATTGTCAACAATCGAACATTAGGCCGCGAGATGTATGCGACTCTTCGTTCGTACCGTAGTTTCCCTTGGTTCACAATCGGCCAGGCGGCGGCGAGAACAATCCCGTAGAGACATATCCCGAGCCCGCAGTAAGCGTAAGCGCCTTCATCGCGAACCCAGAACAGAAAGGCCGCTACAAGAGACAACTCAAGAAAAAGGAAGATTACGTCGAAGCAGCACGAAATCCTGCTTAGGAGAAACGAGATCACGGCGATCCGTCGTTCTTTCAGCACTGGCGTCCTTCGTCACAACTCCGCAAAAGCCCAATCGTCTCCTTATAACATGTTACACGGACCGAGATTCAAGGTGTCTCTGGCGAATTGATACGGTGGCAGTGAAACGATGGGATCCGCGAAACGACGCTGTGGGTCCGAAACGTGGCCGACTCGCACCTGCATACATGATGGAATTTTCCTGATTTCTCTTGATGATGAAGGGCGCTGCAAATCGCTTCAGGAGTGGTGGCCCAAACTGCAAGATTGACCGCGGGGCAACCGCCTCCTGCCTATCCACGCAGTTCCGTGCAAGGGTTGTGCGCGTCATCTCCGGGAACGATTATTCATATCGCAGAGCGATCAAGGGGGTCGCCGCGCATGGTCCGACGCGCGGGGATGCAATCCGCCGCCACAGCCATAATAATCAACAACATGGCGACCTCAGCAAGGTCCGTCGGTCATGGGCACTGACGCCGAAGAGCAGGTTGGCAATGAGACGCGTCAGTCCCAGCGCGCAGCCGATGCCGATCGCGACGCCGACCAGCGTCATTCTTGAGGGCTTGCTCAATGTGATGGAGAAAACTGCCCTACTTGATCTGCTGGTCTTGAGACAATGCCTGGTTAATGCTCTTTAATGTCTGGAATCCGTCCTTGACCACCGTTGTCTTGATGTTGTCCTTTGTGACGACCACGGGTTTGAGCATTATGGTAGGCACCTTTATCTTGCCATTGCTCATGGCCCCGTCCGCATGCGTCTTTTCGCCCTTCGCCAGGCGAACCGCTTCCTCCGCGGCTGTTACGGCTTCATTTACGATCGGTTTGTAAACAGTCATCGTCTGCGTGCCCTGGGCGATGCATATAACAGCGGCCAAATCCGCATCTTGTCCAGAAACCAGCACTTTGCCGGCGAGATTATGTTCGCGGAGGGCCTGAATGGCACCGCCAGCCAGTCCGTCGTTGGAAGCGAGAACAGCAGCCATCTTGCCCTGGGAGGAATCAATTGCCTTCAGCATAAAAAGGTAAGCCTCGGAAGGCAGCCAATCTTTGGTATACGCATCAGCGATCACCTTGATGTCGCCACGAGCAATATAGGGCCGCAGAACGTTCGTCTGGGCGTCATGCAGGGTTTTCGCACCTTCGTCATTTGGAGATCCCGCGATCAGCACGTAATTACCCGTTGGCGCATGTCTTACTAGATATTCTGCTTGCATCGTGCCAATCTCCAGCCGGTCGAAACTCACGTAGAGGTCGACATCGCTGTTCTGGACCAGGCGATCGTAACTGATGACTTTGACTACGGCCGACTTCGCGGCGTCCACTATCCGACTGGCCTTTGTGGTATCGCGCGGTAGTAAAACCAGCACTTTGATACCTGCCTTGATCATGTCCTGCACTTGATGGAACTGACGATCATCGTCTCCGCCGGCGTCGTCGGAGATCACCTCGGCCCCCAATTGTTTGGCGCGCACTTCAAAGGAATTCAGGTCCGTCTGCCAACGCTCTCCCTTCATGTCTTCTATGGAAAAACCTATTTTTAGCTTGTTACCGTCTTGCGCCGGCACAAGCTGCCCGCTAAGGACTATAACGAGTATGACGGACAGAACCGTCAGTCTGCGCCGGGCTTTTGTCAAGATATCCTCCTCCATATTTATGCCGACCATAGCAGAGCTTTCTGAAATTCAACGATGCTCAACAGAATGTTGTGTTCTGTAAAGTATCGAGCAATGCCCGCCTTCCCTGTACCGATGTTGAGTCGCTCGTGGGCGTCGTGCTCCATGCCTTGGACTTGCCGTGTAAACGAGGCCCTAGGCCGATCGCAGTCAATGTGAGTCGGGCATTACTCTGTCCAAACCAGCCTGGATCGGCGACGAGACCAATGCGCTGCTATCACGACGCCGCGTCGGGCGGTTTTGTCTTAGTCAGTATCCTTCCGACCCGGCATCTAAACAACAGTTCGACACAAATCAGTCAACTCCAGAAAAGTGCCAGTGCTCTATTAGAAGCGCACTTTCTCCAAGGAAGCCGCCGGCGCGGCGGACGCGGCACCGATGCGAATGGAATGGAGGATGGCTTGCAGCGGAGCACACCAGATCACGCGGCGCGCCCGGAAGCTGGTCTCTAGGAGAAAGTGTTGCGAAGCGAGCCCTTGAGCAAGCCGGTAGAGGAGACTTGGCCCTCGATAAGGCGAACAACGAAGGAGCATGTCCCGCGTCTCTCCGGAATCTAGGTTGCGGTCCGCTTGGAGACGCCCCCAAACGAAGAACGCCGCCGCTCTTTTGTTAACCTGCAAGCCATTTAGAATCAATACTTACGCGAGCGCCCACACGTGTTGCTTCTAAAGCGATTTAGAGAAAAGCTAAGTTCTTTAATTCCTATTTACGAAAACCTCGGCGAAGGGAGGGGATAGGACCACAAGGCTCGGAATACTAACCGGGGGAACGCTTAGCGGGATCTCAGGATTGCGGCCCCGGACGTACCTCGTCAGGCGCCTTCGCCGCTGTCAATTCCTTCAACAGCGCCTTGCCCTTACGGAACCACGGCCGCTCGTACCGCTGCATATACCGTGGGAGGGTGCGTTTCTTCGCGAGCAGCTTTTGCGCCCATTCGCGAGCCTCCTCGCGTCGGCCTGCGAGCCGCAGAAAGTACGCGTAGTTGTACAGCGTTTCGGTCGTTGTCGAGAACTGCGCCACATCGGCATAGAGTTGCTCGGCGCGATCCAATTGTCCGGTTTGCGCGTAGGCATCAGCCAAAAGCCCAGCGGCGCGGTAGTAGTCGAACTTTCGATCGCTGCGGAGCACAAGCTCGAGGTCTGGAATCGCCGCGGTGAAATCTTCCAACCCCAAAGAAGCCTGCGCGCGGTAATAAAACGTGTACACGGAATCGCTGCGCGCCATGATCGCGTTCGTAAACGCCTCGCGCGCTTTCGCAAATTGCTTCTGGTCCTTATAGAGCTCGCCCAGCTCTTCGTAGTTTGCAGCGGATGGATTGTCCAGAATCTGCGTTTCGACGGTCTGAATGCGTGACCTTCGGCCAAATCCCTGAAACACGCCGCGCAAAAGGCCGAGATCGGGCAGTACTTCCACCACGATGTACACGCCTGCACCAAGAAAGCCGCCGAAGAAAATAACGAAGAACCAGTAATTCTCCGGCCGCCGCCGCACGAAGTGCAGGATCGCAAGGCCCTGCACGATAAACCCCCAAGGATAGAAAAGGTGACTCAAGCCAAACATGGACGACCGTCCTTTGGACAGCATCGCTGTCCCGTGCCAAATCGTCAAACGGAACGTCTCGGCAGTATGAGCAGAAGTAACCGTCCACTAGGGCTATCCGGCTTGCTATGATGAGCGGAATGAATCCCATAGAAACACTGGGGCTCGCCCTCGGCGCCGGATTTTCCTCGGGCCTCAATCTTTACGCGACCATTGCAACCCTTGGGCTTCTGGAGCGTTTCGGAGTCATACATCTTCCGCCGTCGTTGCACGGACTTTCGCATTCCGCGGTTCTTGGTATCGCCGTTGTTCTGTATGTACTCGAGTTCTTCGCGGACAAAATCCCCTACATCGATACCGCTTGGGACGTGATCCACACTTTCATTCGCCCTCCGGCTGCCGCGTTTCTTGCCTTCAGCGCCGCGGGCGCCGCGCCCGCTGAGTGGCGCTGGGGCGCTGCGCTTCTCGCCGGTGGAGTAGCGCTTACCTCCCATGGCACCAAGGCTAGCGCTCGCGCGGCGGTTAACACCACGCCGGAGCCGTTCAGCAATTGGATATTGAGTTTCGGAGAAGACGCCTTGGCAGTCTGGCTGACCTGGATGGCCACAGCGCATCCGGTGGCAACGACGGCAATCGTTGTCGCGCTTCTCGCGCTCTCGGCTTACCTGCTGTTTCATCTCTTCCGGTTCGCACGCCGCGCTTGCCAGAAACTGTTTGCAGTCTGAATCGCCGGCTATTTCAAATACGTCGCCAGCCAATCCAGAAACGCTTTGTACCAGAACCGGCTGTTCTGTGGCTTCAGTATCCAATGGCCTTCATCCGGAAAAACGACCAGCTTCGACGGTACCCCTTGCCTTTGCAAAGTGTTGAAGAACTCGAGCGACTGTGTGTAGGGGACTCGATAATCTCGCTCGCCAGCAATCACCAGGGTAGGCGTTTTGAATTTCGCCAATTCGCTCGCATACGTCAGTGGCGCCCACTTGTGGTAATTCTCCGGACTCGTCCACGGCGTGCCTTGCATGTCGTGTTCTTCAAACCACAACTCTTCCGTGGCGTACATCGCGTTTTTATCATAAATGCCGGCGTGGCTGATGATCGCCTTGAACCGCCCCGTATGCGTCGCAATCCAGTTCGCCATGTAGCCGCCGTACGATCCTCCCACGGCTGCCATGCGCGCCCCGTCCATGTAGGGATATTTTTTCAACACAAAGTCGACGCCATCCATCACGTCGACGTACGCTTTGCCGCCCCAGTCGTTGGTGATCTCATCGGTGAATTTCTGGCCATAGCCGGTCGAGCCGCGCCGGTTGATCATCAGCGACACATAGCCAGCCGCGGAGAATACCTGGGCGTTCCAACGGTAGCCCCAGGCATTCGAGAACATCGTCTGCGGCCCGCCGTGCAGCACGACCAGCAGCGGATACTTCTTCGTCGCGTCAAAATCAGGCGGCCGGATCATCATGGCTTGAATTTTGGTCCCCCCGGCGCCCTCGAACCAAAACGTTTCTGGCTCGTTCATTTTGAGCGGCGCAAGAATGGAGTCGTTTTGATGAGTAAGCTGCCGCAAGCCGCTTCCATCGCTCGCAGCCGCAAAAATCTCGGCCGGCATCGTCAGGCTGGTGCGCTCGAACACCAAAGTCTTGCCGTCACTGCTCCACGAGACTCCCAGATTGTAGCTGTTGGCAATCAGTTTCTTTGGCTCGGCTCCCGCGCGCGCGGTCATCGCATAAATTGGCTGCAGCGTTTCGTCTTCCGCAGTGAAATAAAGGGTTTTGCTGTCTGGTGACCAAACAAGTTCGTTCGCGCTACGGTCGAATCCTTCAGATAAATTCTCGTTCTTATGCGTCGCCCGGTCGTACAGCATCACTCGCCAACGGTCAGACTCGAACTCCGGTGTCAATTGCGCGTGATACGCAATGTACTTTCCATCCGGCGAATACGCTGGCCCGCCATCAAATCCCGGCTGCGTCGTGATTCGTTTCACTTCGCCGCCTGCTACTGGCACCACGAACAGATCTCCGTTCGTGCTGATTGCTTCGACGGGATCGGTCACGGCCGTAAAGCAAATCTCCTTTGAGTCTGGCGAAAAATTCAGATCGCCGGGTCCGCCGCGTTCATCCGGAGGCACGTCGTAATTGGCTCCAGCCGTCAGATCTCGTGGAGCCCCACTTTCATCAACTGGAACAACGAACAAGTGGCCGCGCTTGCCGTCGTTCCAGTGCGTCCAGTGCCGGTACAAGAGATGCTCCGCGACGTGGGCTTTCACTTTGTTCTTTTCTTTTTCCGCGTCCCGCGCGTTGTTGCAAGCATCGTCTTTGCAGTCCGGATAAACTCCCGACGTAAACGCAACCGTCTTCCCATCCGGCGACCATTTCACGATGTCCGCGCCGGTCGAAAGATGCGTCAACGGTTTTGCCTCGCCGCCATCCATCGACAGCAAATACACCTGCGAATCCCCGCTTCGCGACGACAAAAATGCGATCATCTTTCCGTCCGGTGACCACACCGGCGACGAGTCGTGCCCACTCTGCGTCAGCTGCAATGCTGTTCCGCCCGTCGTCGGCACCATCCAGATATTGCTCGCGCCGCGATTCGCGTCCATATCCGGCGTCGACACGGTATACGCCACCCACTTGCCGTCCGGCGATACTTGCGCTTCTCCCACCCTATGCATCTGGATCATGTCGTCAAACGTGATGGCATGCTTCCCAGCTTCCTGTGCTATCACGCGGGACTGTCCAGCTAACGGCACCACAAGGAACAAACTGCACCGCAGAATGGCCCGCTTCATCGCGTTTCCTCCTGCATTTCCTTCCAATGACGTGCGGTGGGTGGCATTTCCCCTGCGCGGAACTTTGGATGATGTCACGATTCCACTGCGATTCCAAGCACGCTCCCGCGCCCCTAGTTTTTCGTGGTGGCAACCGGGGGCGCCTTCATTTTCGCAATTTCGCCGAGCAGGTCAGGCTTTCCGGCGATTCGTTCCAGATGTGGATATCGTTCGCCACCGTGGTAATCAACCTGGTAAGTCCGAAAAAAATCTTCATTCTCAATAAGCAGCTCGATCGGCTCGTGCCCGCGATACGCTTGCTTGATCGTTGCGTGAAGATCATCCGGATTCCACTTCCGCCCATTCACCGCAACCAGCTTCATCCCCGGAGCGATTCCCGCCTGCGCCGCTGGCGATCCTGGAATCACATCGATCACTTCGTCGCCGTTTTCGCCTCCCGGATCGCGCACCAAAAAGCCCAGCGAAAACTGCACATCGGTCAAATGTAATGCGGATTCGCCCGCTGCCCGGCTATCGTTCGGTGTCTCGCTGTAAACCAGTTTCCATCCGCTGTTCTCCAACCCCCCCAGCAGCGCGCCCGGTCCATGCGACTTCACCCGCTGCACGAAAAATCCTCGCCAATCGTAGGGTGCGATTTCCTGCATCGCAGCGACGACATCATCAAAGGTGTATGGCAGAATCTTCGGGCCGGTATTTTCTCCGCCCTCAAATGTCCGGCAAAAATCATCCAGCGATTTCTTTTCTTTGGTTTGCTGGCGGATAATGGTGTCCGCCTCCAGCCAGAGCAGCGTGCCCTCATCGTAGTAATCCGTATCGCGCCGCCATGTCCGGTATTCTTCCGGGGATCCATACAACAATTGCGCCGCAACGGCGGTGTCTTCGAGATCGCGCCACGTTCGCCCGCGGCGCTGATCCAAATACGCCCCGACCCATGCGAGAGTTTCCCGCAATCTTTCCGGCGTCCAGCTACCCATACGTGCCGAGAGCATCGTTCCGTAATACTGCGTCATGCCCTCATAGACCCAAAGCAATCCTCCTTTCATCGGCTCCTGATAGTTCGGAGTCGCCAGCCCCGCTGGCCTCCGGTATTTTCCATTCCACGAATGCGTGAATTCGTGCGGCAAGAGATCTGTCATCGCATCGGAAATGTTTGGGTCTTGAAACGTGCGTCCTGGCACTCGATTGTCACTCGATTCGTGGTGTTCAACGCCGTCTGTTTCCACGTTGTCGCTTTCCGCAAGCAAGAATTCGTAATGCCGGTAATGACGCGCTCCGAAGAGCGCCCCGGTTTCCGCAACCAATTGCCGCCACTGTTGCACGGTTTCCGGGGCGATCTCCAGCCCGGCTTCGCCTTCTGCCGCGATGTGGATGTGGTGCTCGGGTTTCTGTCCCGGAGACAAATCGATCACGCGCATATGCGCGCCCATCAACACCGGCGAATCTACCAGCGTCGTCAAGCTTGCTGGTCGAAACTCAATCGCTGCGCCGGTCTCGCTTGCTACCGGCAGCGCGGTTCCGTATTTCCATCCTGCGGGCGTTTGCAAACTGGCTGTGTATGTCAGATCGTCGCTCCTGGCATCTTGCGGATAGAGCAGCACGGTGTACCAGTTCAGAATTGCCAGTTGCGCAGTCGCCGAAGGATTCTCTCGGCCCGCGCTTGGCCCTGAGGGTGAGACGTAATCGAGCGAAACCTCGAGCTCGCTCACGCCTACAGGCACTTGGCAATGAAAAGCGAACATGTCCACATCGTCGCGCCGCCATTCGATTTCTTTGCCGTCCGCACGAAAGAGCAGGCCGGTTAGGTTGACAATTGGTCCCACGGGAGAATGTTCTCCGGGAATCCATTTTGGATACACGAGCGTGAGGGGGCCTGCCGTCACCGAGAACGACAGTTTCGCGTGGAAAATGTGTTTCGTGGCCTCGCGCAAATCCACGCTGAGCCGCACCGGCTTTCGCGCATCCTGCGCATTCACTGCGCCAGCCACACAGGGGAGTAGAACAACCAACGGCAAAATCAAACGTGGAACGCAGTTCAGCATGGATGGGTTCTCCCTAAAATCGGCGCCAGACTAGCATAATTGTTGCACACTCACGCAACATCACAGGCTGGTTGCGCACTTGCTGCTTCGGCTTGCCGTCTTCGGGCGGCCTGCGTCAGTCTGCTACAATCGCTCATTGAGCGCGCATGTCAAACGACGACGCCGTCTTTCCGCGTAACTTTCAAACACTTCTTCCCGTGGCCGTTCGTGGTGAGGGCTCGTGGCTTTTTTCCGCGGATGGGCGGAAATTCCTTGATGCTGCGGGACAGGCCTCTGTCGTTAGCATCGGCCATGGGGTTCCAGAAATCGGGCGCGCGATGGCCGAGCAATCTTCGCGACTGGCCTTCGCGCACACTTCGCAATTTCATTCTGTGCCGGCGGAAAAACTAGGGGCCCGGCTCCTCGCTCTCTCGCCGCCAAATTTTCGAAAGGGTGGCCGCGTTTACTTTACGTCGGGCGGTTCGGAAGCAACGGAAACGGCCATCAAGCTTGTCCGCCAATATCATCTTGAAAAAGGGCAGCCCGCTCGTTACCGCATTCTTTCCAGGCGCCAGAGTTATCACGGCAGTACGCTGGGCGCGATGACCGTTAGCGGAAATCTCGCTCGCCGCGCGCCCTACCAGCCCTTGCTCGCGGAATGGGGCCACATCGCTCCCTGTTTTTGCTATCACTGCCCGTTTGAAAAAATATTTCCACAATGCCAACTTGCCTGCGCCGATGATTTGGACTTTTTTCTCGAGGGGAAGGAAGCGGATTCAGCCGCGGCTTTCATCTTCGAGCCGGTGGTCGGCGCCACTCTCGGCGCCGCCGTCCCGCCGGAAGGCTACGCCGCTCGCGTCGCCGAGATTTGCCGCAAGCGCGGCATCCTTCTTATCGCCGATGAAGTTATGACTGGCATGGGCCGCACCGGCAAGCCATTCGCTGTCGAGCACTGGGGCATCGAGCCGGACATTATTCTCACCGGGAAGGGAATTGCCAGCGGCTACGCTCCGCTCGGTGCGGTGCTGGTCTCGCAAAATGTCGTCGAAGCTTTTGAAAAGGGCACGGGGAGCTTCAAGCATGGATTTACGTACCAGGCTCATCCCGTCGCGACCGCAGCAGGCAATGCCGTACTCGATTACATTGAAACGCACAATCTTTTTGCGCGCGTTGCTACCGCCGCTCAGGCGTTGCGCACCTCTCTCGCCCCGCTTCATTCGCATCGTCACGTTGGCGAGATCCGCGGACTTGGCCTTCTCCTGGGCATCGAGTTCCTCAGCGAAAAGTCAACCCGCGCGCCGTTCGATCCTTCCCAGGCCATTGCTGAAAACATTCGCTCGGCCGCGATGCAGGAAGGGATTCTAACCTACCCGACGCAAGGTTGTGTTAACGGAACGCGCGGGGATCACCTTCTTCTGGCGCCGCCCTTTATTATTACGCCCAAGGAATCGGCGTTTATCGCCACGGCGCTCGCGTCGGCGCTGGCGAAAGTATTTCCGAATTAACGTGTCGCTGTTTTTCTTGTTTATAGCGTAGGCTGTTCGTTCATCCGGTAGAGGAGACAGTTCGAAAATGCGTCAACTTTCTTTCAAGTTTGCACTCTTGCTTTGCGCAAACATGCTGAGTACATCGCTGCTCCTGGCACAGGACAAGCCTCCCGGAAAGCCCCGGGCACGCGACCTCGGCGTCCCGTTCGACGGCACTCCTGGTCCGCTCAATGCCATCACCGACGTTTCCGGCGTAACGGTCGGTCACACTACGCTCGTTTCTGGCGAAGGAAAACTCCAGATTGGCAAGGGTCCTGTGCGCACGGGAGTTACCGCAATTCTTCCGCGCGGAAAAGAAACCATGTCGAATCCAGTTTTCGCGGGATGGTGGTCGCTCAACGGTAACGGCGAAATGACCGGTACCACTTGGGTTGAAGAGTCTGGCTTCCTCGAAGGTCCCGTTATGATCACCAACACCCACAGCGTTGGCGTCGTTCGCGACGCCGTGATTCAATGGCGCGTCAATCATGGCCAGCCCGATCCCACCGGGTATTGGTGGTCGCTGCCGGTGGTCGCGGAGACTTGGGATGGGTGGCTCAACGACATCAACGGTTTTCACGTCAAGCCGGAAGACACGTTTCACGCGATTGACTCCGCGCACAGTGGCCCCATTGAGGAAGGAAGCGTCGGTGGCGGCACTGGAATGATTTGCAACGAGTTCAAGGGTGGCATTGGAACTTCTTCGCGCAAGTTCGAAATCAAAGGCGCTAGCTATGCCGTCGGCGTTCTGGTTCAGTGTAATTACGGGGTGCGGCCAAATCTTCGCATCGCGGGTGTTCCCGTCGGCAGAGAAATTCCTGAGAGTGCCGCCTACAGCTCCGCCTCCTTTGGTGAAGTCGATCGCGGTTCAATTATTGTCGTTGTCGCTACCGATGCACCGCTGGTCTCGCATCAACTCAAGCGCCTCGCTCGCCGCGTTTCGCTCGGCCTCGGCCGCAACGGCAGTATCTCTGGCAATGGCTCTGGCGATATATTCGTGGCCTTTTCGACGGCAAACTCCGGTGCTGCCGCGGCCGATCATCTCGTTGACCTCAAGATGCTTCCCAACGATCTGATCGAGCCCGTGTTCGCCTCCACCGTCCAGGCTACTGAAGAAGCCGTGATAAATGCCATGGTCGCCGCCGAAACAATGACCGGGATTGAAAATCATAAAGTGATTGCGCTTCCCCATGACAGACTGCGTGAAGTTCTCAAAAAATACAATCGCCTTGCGCAATGAATCACGGCCTCCACCTCTTGCGGCCTGACGCGTATGGTGAGTTGACCGCCACGAATCGTCGGCGCAGCCCAGCTACGCTCGGCTTTCTTGCAGCTGTCGTTCTATTTCTGACTTGCTCGTGCTCCTCGCATCCTCCACCGTCTCTCGCCATTACCCATGTAACGCTCATTGATGCTACCGGCGCGGCTCCAAAAACGGACATGACGGTTTTCCTCGCCGACGAGCAAATCGCCGCTATCGGCGCGTCAAAATCCGTATTCATCCCTCGCAAGACAAAGACTCTCGACGGCACCGGAAAATTCCTGGTCCCCGGCCTCGTTGACATGCACGTTCATCTCACCGGCGCAGGGGAACCAACCGGCAGCCGCGATTTTATTCTTCCGCTGCTTCTCGCGAACGGGATCACCACTGTTCGTGACATGGGTGGTGATCTCGAATCGCTCATAAAACTTCGCCATGAAATCGAGCACGGCCAGCTGCAGGCTCCACGAATTTTCTTTGCCGGCCCTTATCTCGACGGGAACCCACCGTTTTTCCAGCCTTCACTGGTCGTAACAAATTCCGCCGAAGCCACGGAAGATGTCCGTTCCTTGATTTCTCGCGGCGCTGATTTCATCAAAGTGCAATCCAATCTAAGCCGTGACGCCTATTTCGCCATCGCGGAGGTCTGTCGCCGCGAGCACATCACATTTGTTGGGCACGTTCCAGATCACGTCACTGCTTCTGAAGCCTCCGACGGTGGCCAAAAAAGCATCGAGCATCTCACCGGCGTCCTCCGCGCTTGTTCGAGCGATGAGCCGCTCCTTATCCGCAAACAGTTCGCCGCCGGTCCCAGGAAGGCAACGACTGGTCAATCACTGGACCGTGAACTCTTGTGGCAACGCAAACTGTTGCAGAGCTATTCGGATGAGCAAGCCAGAGAGCTGATTACAAAATTCCTGCGCAATCAAACTTGGCAGGTTCCGACGCTTATTCTTCTCCGGAACGATGCATTTCCCACGCCGGAGACCGACCCGTCGCGTGATCCTCGCCAAAAGTACATCCCACGGCAGGTCCTCGCGAACTGGCAAAAGGGCGTGAAGGACGGTGACAAGGGTGCAACGACGCAGCAATTCTCTTTGCGTTCCAGCTTAATGCAAGCATCGCTTCGCATCGTAGGAAAAATGAACACGGCGGGCGTTCCTATCTTGGCCGGTACGGACACGACAGCCCCATTTGTCTTCCCCGGCTCCAGTTTGCATGAAGAATTGGCGCTGCTGGTCCAGGCAGGTCTCACGCCGATGCAGGCGCTGGAAGCCGCAACGAAACTCCCCGCGGAATTCTTAGGCAAGCAGCAGACGCAAGGCACGATCGAACAAGACAAGACCGCTGATCTCCTGCTTCTCGATGGCAACCCGCTCGATGATATCCATAACACACGGAAAATCCGCGCCGTAATTCTTCGCGGCAAACTCTTGGACAGAGGTTTTCTGGATGAACTCTTAGTTAAGGAAGAGAACTTTGCCAAGGCCCACTGAACGGCGGAGGATTCTAGACTGCCGGGCCATGCTTCGGTCTTTCTTAGAGAGCCCTTGCGCCGGTCGAATGCATATGTCCAATGCTACGGAAACGCCTTAAATCACTGGGACCGCCGTCTTTCTCGCCGGGCTAAAAAACGGCAGCGCCACTACTTTTGCCGAAACCGTGTGCCGCACTGCTTCGACAGTCATTTCCATATCCACCGCCGCCCCCACTGACGATTGATCGCGATTAACTGAAGCTAGTGCGATCATTTTCTTCAGAGTCGGCGACCACGTCGTCGACGTGGCCTTTCCCACTTGCCTCCCGGCACGATAAACGGGCACCGCCACGCGTGACGCCACGTTGGGTACCTGCGGCGCCATTCCCATTTTGTCGTACAGCGCTTCCACTTCGTTCCAGTCGATTTCCAGCCCCACCAGAGCGCGCTCCGCGCCGCCTTTCTTTTTCTCGCGCACAAGGGCGTCCCGTCCGACGAAATTGTCTTTCTGCAAATCAACAAGCTTCCCGAGACCGATCTCCGACGGCGAGAACTTTTGCGATTCGATCAGGGCCTTCTTGCTGGATGTGTAGTCAACCTCGATCAAAATAAGACCGGCTTCAATCCTTGCGATATCCAGCGCGATCATACCTGCTGGATGAATGTCGAACGCTTTTCCTTTTTTGATTAGCTCATCCCACACTTTTCCGGCGTTTTTCCACGGCATCCAGATTTCAAATCCCAGATCGCCGGTATATCCAGTCCTCGAAATATCAACCGGCACTCCAGCGATTTGCCCGCGGGTCACGCGAAAATATTTCAAGTTCGCTACGCTCGCGTGCGTGACTGCGTGCAGCAGCTTTCCGGAAGTAGGCCCTTGCAGAGCGACCGCCGCGACTTGCTCGGAGATGTCCTCGATTTTTACGTCCAGCGCAAGCGCGTTTTGCTGAAACCAACGCAGGCTGGGGTCGGCTGCGGTCCAGCGGTACTCGTTTTCACCGAGCCGGGTGATGGTGCCGTCGTCGATGACTTTTCCTTCCGGGTCGCACCAACAGCAGTAAATCACCTGATCGATCGCCACTTTGTTGATGTCCCGCGAAATCACTCGGTTCACGAAACGCGTCGCGTCGCCTCCCGTGATGTGGTATTTGAAGAGCGGCGAAATATCGATCAGCGCGGCCGAACTGCGGATGGCGTTGTACTCGTGCTCGTGGTGCATCTCGTAAACGCCGACGGTGTAATAGCCCGACCATTCTCGATAGTTCAGGCTCTCGCACAGCGCGAGCGTCCTTTCATGAAATGCGGTTCCGACGGGCACGATTCCTCCGAGTTTGTTCCGCGGCATGAGCCGCAAGAGCGACATCGGATTATAGATGCGAACTTCGCGCCCTAGCAAGGCGGTTGCGTGCAGCGACGGTCGATCTGGCGTCGGTGTTCAAACGGCATAGTTTCGCTTGGTGACCATCGTCGGTGACGCACCTGAAGGTTTCGCCCTATCACCCTAGCGTGTGTGAAACGACCCAGTTAGAATGAGGGACAGAACGGAGACAAAGGCGGCAATCAAATGTCAGGGAACGGATCAACTCAGGCAAGAGTTCTAAGGCTCGATGAGAAGGACAACGTACTTGTCGCGTTGGCCGATTTGCATAAGGGCGAGATCGTAGGCTACTTGGGCAACGACTACTCTCTGTTGTCCGATGTGCCTTCGAAACATAAGTTTCTGACGCAGGACGTGAACGCCGGCGGGGAGATTATTATGTACGGCGTTTTGGTGGGTCATGCGGTTCTGAATCTTCGGCGCGGGGATTTACTTTCCACTCGCAATATCCGTCACGCCGCCGCCTCTTTTCACGAAACGGAGACGCTTCGCCCTCCTTGGACCCCACCTGATGTCTCGAAGTGGGCGGACGAAGCGTTTCTTGGGTATCACCGAGACGATGGACAGGTTGGTTCGCGAAATTACTGGCTCGTGCTTCCCCTGGTTTTTTGCGAAAACCGCAATCTCGCGGTCTTGAAGCAGGCGTTTGAAGAAGAATTGGGTTTTGCGGCTCCTCAAATTTACCGCCGACAGGTTGCGGAGCTGGCACGTCTATACCGCGAAGGAAAATCGGACGAGCTGAAGAAATTCGCGTTCGGCGAAACGCAGCGAGCCAGCGCTTCCCCAAGAGTTTTTCAAAATGTCGATGGCATCAAGTTTTTATTGCATCAGGCCGGCTGCGGCTGCACGCACGAGGATGCCAGGAACCTCTGCGGACTGTTAGCTGGCTATATTCACCATCCGAATGTCGCCGGCGTCACGGTCCTGAGCCTCGGCTGCCAGCACGCGCAAGTTCCGATGCTCCTGGAAGAAATCAAGTGCCGCGATTCGAATTTCAAAAAGACTATCCTGATCTATGAGCAGCAGAAAAGTCCCTCGGAAGCCGCGATGCTGAGCAAGGCTATCCGCGAAACATTTCTGGGAATGGTCGAAGCGGACAAGATCACTCGGCAACCTGCACCATTATCAAAACTCACGCTCGGCCTGCAATGCGGCGGGTCCGATGGTTTTTCCGGGCTATCCGCGAACCCCGCCATCGGATACGTCTCCGACATCGTCGCGGCGCTCGGAGGTATCGGTATCCTTTCGGAATTTCCGGAGCTCTGTGGCGTAGAACAGCAGCTTATCGACCGTTGCGTCCGCAAAGAAGTTGCGGACCGTTTTGCGCGCCTCATGAAGGACTACGCAGCACGCGCCAAGGCCGTAGGTGCGGGGTTCGAAATGAATCCTTCGCCGGGCAACATCCGCGATGGATTGCTGACGGATGCCATGAAGTCCGCGGGCGCGGCGAAGAAAGGCGGCACGTCTCCCGTCACGGCCGCTGTGGACTATCCAGAATACTGCACGGAGCCGGGATTGAACCTGCAATGCACGCCGGGGAGCGATGTGGAATCCGTCTCAGCGCAGGTGGGGGCCGGCGCAAATGTGATTCTCTTCACCACGGGGCTGGGCACGCCAACAGGAAACCCCATTGCGCCAGTTCTGAAAATCTCGACCAATTCGAGTCTCGCGCAGCGCATGCCCGACATCATCGACATCGACGCAGGCGGCATCATCTCGGGCGTGATCAATATTGAGGATATGGGCGAAACGATCCTCGAACGCGTAATTCAGGTTGCCAGCGGAGAAGCGCGCACTAAGGCGGAGATGCTCTCTCAGGACGATTTCATTCCCTGGAAACGAGGAGTCTCGCTCTGAGAAAGGACCGCCGCTCGTGAAAGCTCTTTTGCTCTCGGAATACAAGCATCTGGAAATTGCCCATATTCCTGACCCCCAGCCTGGCCACGGTGAAGTTGTAATAAGCGTGGCCGCGTGCGGCATCTGCGGCAGTGACGTTCACGGTTATGATGGCTCGTCTGGTCGGCGCATTCCGCCGATTGTTATGGGTCACGAAGCTTCGGGAACAATCGCCGCGCTCGGTGCTGGAGTGAGCGGATTCGCGGAAGGCGAAAGGGTCACCTTCGACTCGACTATCTTTTGCGGCGCGTGCAACAACTGCCGCCGGGGAGACGTGAATCTCTGCGACCACCGCCAGGTCTTGGGTGTTTCATGCGCCGAGTTTTGCCGCCCCGGAGCTTTTGCAGAATATGTCGCTGTTCCTTCGCGTATTCTCTATCGCTTGCCGGAAAATCTTTCGTTTGCAGAAGCAGCTATGCTAGAGGCGGTCTCCGTTGCACTCCATGGCGTTTCGTTGGCGCAAGTCTCTGCTGGCAGCACTGCTTTGGTGCTCGGAGCAGGGATGATTGGGTTGCTCACGCTGCAAGCTCTGCGCGTTGCCGGGTGCTCGCGAATATTTGTCGTCGATTTAGACAGCACGCGGCTCAAACTGGCTCGAGACGTCGGCGCTGACGCTGTTTTATCTTCGGACGCAGACGTAGTCGAGCAAGTGATGCAACTTACCGGAGGCACCGGCGTTGATCTCGCCATCGAAGCCGTCGGCAGAAACGAAACCGTGAAGGCGAGTATCGATAGCGTCCGAAAGGGAGCGACGGTCGTGCTGGTTGGCAACATTTCACCCGAGGTGCGGCTTCCGTTGCAAAAAGTTGTCACGCGCCAAATTCGGCTGCAGGGATCTTGCGCTTCGGCGGGGGAGTATCCTCGGGCGATCGAGCTTTTGGCGAACGGTGCGATTCAGGTGAAACCATTTATCACCGCCATTGCCCCGCTTGCGGAAGGCCCGCGCTGGTTCGAACGGCTGTACGCGCGCGAACCTAATTTGATGAAGGTGATTCTTGTGCCGGAGGCTGGTTCGTGAGCCATGGCCTCTTCGATCTTGGCGGCCGCGTCGCACTCGTTACCGGAACGAGCCGAGGACTCGGCCAGTACATGGCGCGAGCGCTCGCGAGAGCTGGTGCGGACCTCGTGCTCACCAGCAGGGGCGTCGATCGCCTGTCAGCGTTCGAGACGGAAATAAAATCTCTCGGTCGCCGGACCTTTTCCGTGGAACTCGACGTCCGCAGTCAGGAGAGCATCGAGAGAATGGTCGCGGCAGCGGAAGCGGCATTTGGCCATATAGATATTCTCGTTAACAATGCCGGGTGCAATGTCCGCAAGCCGGCGCTAGACGTAACTTGGGCAGACTGGAACTTGATTCTCGAAACTAATCTGCGCGGCAGTTTCTTTGTTGCTCAAGCGGTGGCGCGTGGCATGATCGCGCGGCGCTATGGCCGCATCATCAACATCGGCTCTGTCACCACGGTCGCCGGCTATGCAGGGCTCGCAGCCTATGGAGCTAGCCGCGGCGGGGTAAAGCAATTGACGATGAGTCTGGCCGACGACTGGGGCAAGTACGGTGTGACCGTGAATTGTCTTGCGCCCGGATGGTTTCGCACCGAACAGAACAAGGTTCTCTATGAGAACAGGGAATGGGTCGAATATCTTTGCGATCGCATTCCATTGAAGCGCCCGGGCCAGCCGCAGGATCTGGATGCCGCGGTCGTTTTCCTTGCGGCGGAGTCCAGCCGATATGTAACAGGTCAAACGCTGCTTGTGGATGGCGGAATCTCAACGGGTGCAACGCGCGCGCTGGCTGAGTCTGCGAAGACCGTTGCGGACGATTCTTAAAAATCTCATTGGGCAGCTGCGACGTCCAGAATGCCGTATCGTAAGCAACGAAACACTACATGCCAAGCACCCGTCTTTAATTGCCTGGAGTTCTCAGGAATCAAGCAGGTTCCGGCACAGCCTCCATGCGACCCAGCAGAAAAATATAAGCCCCGATGCTGATGAGAAGAATCGCGGTCGCGACTACGAAAGCCCATGAGTAGGAATGCGTGACCTCGACGACGTAGCCGGTGACGATCGGCGCGGCGATCGCCGCAAGTTGGTTGCTAAAGTTTAGAATCCCGCCCACGGTGCCAACGCTTTCTTTGGGGGCGATCAAGGAAGGAATTGACCATCCCACCGGCGAAGCGGCGGACAATCCTCCGATGGAAATGCTGATCCAGATGAGCGCTCCAGCGGCGCTCCGCGCGCCGGCAGCGCCGAGGATCCCGAGGCCAAGGCTCGTTCCACCGATCAGAACAGTCTGGCGAATGCGTACCGCATTCCACCCGCGCTGGATCAACGCATCGACCAGCCATCCGCCAATGACGAGATCCGTAAAAGTTGCAAAAAGCCACGGTACGCCGGTGTACACGACGGAGTGCAGCAAATCCACGTGATGTACAGCCAAAAAATAGGACGGCAGCCAGGTCAGGAGTAGGTAGAACGTGTAGTTGTAGCCCAAGAACCCAAGCGCGAGGCCGCTCACCCTCCGTTGACGGAGCAGATACCAGAGCGGTGCGCCTTTTTCAGCTTTCCCAGGATCTTCCGGCTGCGCTCCGCCTTTTGCGATGAACTGACGTTCCGCTGATGAGAGCCTTTGGTCTTCGCTTGGATTTCGGTAAAACGCATAGAACAAAACGAAATAGAGAATGCTGATGAATCCTGTCGCGGCGAAACTCCAGCGCCAGCCAAAATGCAGAAGCAGGATTCCAAGGAGCGGCACGCCGATGCCGGAAGAAAGTTTTGCCATTGAGTCGAAGATCGCCGTTGCGAGGCTGCGTTCTTGTTTTGGAAACCAGTAGCCGACGGCTTTTGAATTCGCAGGGAACGTCGGCGCTTCGCCGATTCCCAGAAGCAGACGCGCCGCTAGGAAGCCGCCGATCCCCGTGGATACGGCCGCTCCGAAAGAGGCTACCGCCCAGAGAATCGTGCTGATGCGGCCGACGCGCCGAACGCCGAACTTGTCCAGCAACAATCCTGACGGGAGTTGGAGCGCTGCGTAAGTCCAGTTGTAGGCGCTCGATAGATAGCCGAACGTAACTGCGGAAATTCCAAAGGCAGCGTTTAGCGCATCTTTTGAGACGGACAGATTTACTCGGTCAAAGTAGTTAACGAGAACTCCGAAACCGAGGAGGCAGGCGATCGCCCATCTGCGGCGGGGAACGCGATCCAGTTCAGAAACTGTCTGGTCTAGGGTGGCGGACATGAAAGTTCGGGTTGTCTCCTGTCAAAATCTAGCAGAACCGTCGCGCATAGTCGCCGCGCAGAGTATCCCATAGGAAGCCAGAATCAGTGGTTTTCTTCCACGCCTTGGGAGGGCTGGATCCAAGCTCGGCGCGAGTCCTGCCTCGTGCGTCGGCTCAATGTGCTTTTACCAAGCTTGCGTACTTGCCTCGCTTCTGCCGCTCGCAGTAGACTACGCCGTCTTCCATTCAGCATGGTTTGGCGATGAAGGTTCAAATCCTCGATCTATAGGGACAAACAAAATGAATTCGCTCTCGACACGACGCGATTTTCTTCGCACCACGGCGGCTGCAAGTGCCGGACTTCTCCTTTCCAATCCGGCAAGGCCTGCGAAAAACAAATCCGTTCTCTTGTTTACAAAATCCTCCGGCTTCGAGCACGCGGTCATAAAAACTTCGCCCGGCAATCCCAGCATCGCCGAAACTGCTATCCGCGGTTTCTCGGCTCAAAACAAATTCGATCTCAGCGCTTCGAAGGATGGCCGCATCTTTGACTCCAAGGAATTTCATGACTACGCTGCCGTCGTGTTTTTCACCACCGGTGACCTTACTCAGGCGGGTACCGATGGCCAGCCGCCGATGTCTGCGCAAGGCAAGCAGGCTTTTCTCGACGCCGTCCATAACGGCCTCGGCTTCGTCGGCATTCACGCCGCTAGCGACACTTTCCATACTCCGCCCGATCCGCAAGATCTTTCGAATCGTTACATAGCGCACGGCGAACAGTCCGATCCATATCTCCGGATGCTCGGCGGAGAGTTCATCATTCACGGTCAAGCCAAGGATCCTCGTCTGCAAACCGCGAACGTCATCATAAACGATTCGAAGTTTCCCGGCCTTGAAGGTGTGCAATCTCCCGTAAGCCTGATGGAGGAATGGTACTCCATGAAAGACTTTGCTGCCGACCTCCATGTGATTTGCACCCTGGACACTTCCACGATGAACGGGCTCGCTTACAAGCGCGCGCCGTATCCGGTCGTCTGGGCGCGCATGAACGGGCGGGGTAAGGTGTTTTACAACGCAATTGGTGACCGCGCCGAAAACTGGCAGAATGCATTTCATCTCAATCTGCTCGCGGGAGGAATTCGATGGGCGATGGGCGATGCGAGCGCCTCGGTTTCGCCTAACCTCAAGAGCGCCGCTCCGGGCTACGCCGAGATTCCGCCGCCGTATCCGCCGCCCGCAAAATAGCGCGTCACTTTGCGGGGTTCATCTATTGGGCCAACGCTCTTCGACGATTCATTGATTTTCCTTTCCGCGTCGTCCAATTTTGGAGGCGTTGAGTTCCGAAACGGGAAATTGCTCAGGTTCATTCGATAATTATCTCAAGCCCAGCCTCCTCTTGTGCCACACCTCAGCTGTCAGTAAAATGTGCCGTCTTCCATTCGCATTCAAATTTCTTCACAGTGCGGATTGCTAACGGAGTAACTCTGCATGGCGCAGCACTACGATGTCATCGTCATCGGCGGGGGCCACAACGGTCTCGTGAACGCCGCGTACCTTGCGAAAGCAGGGAAGAAGGTGCTGGCCCTCGAACGCCGCCATGTCCTCGGAGGCGCTGCCGTCACCGAAGAAATCTTTCCCGGGTTCCTTTTTTCTGAATGTTCGTACGTCGTCTCTCTGCTTCGCCCGGAAATCATTCGCGAGCTTGAGCTTCCGCGCCACGGCCTCGAAATTCTTCCTCTCGATGGTACGTTCACGCCCATGGCCAATGGGAATTCCCTCTGGCGCATGAACGACCATGCCCGCACCCAGCGCGAAATTCGCCGCCACTCCCGCGTCGACGCCGAAGCCTACGACGAATTTTCAAAGATGATGACCCCCATGTGCCGCTTCGTGAAGCCGTTGCTCTCGATGATTCCGCCGGATCCCACCACGCTCAAACCCGGGGACCTCAAGCAACTTCACTTTCTCATGCAGCGATTCCGCAGCCTTTCTTCTGATGAGCGCTACACGCTCGTCCAACTCATGACCATGAGCGCGGCGGATTTTCTCGACCAGTGGTTTGAAACCGATGTCCTCAAGGCCACCATGTCCGCCTCGGGTATCATCGGTACTTTTCTTGGGATTCGTTCTCCGGGCACAGCGTACGTTTTGCTCCATCATTACATGGGTGAAATCGACGGCGCGTTCCGCTCGTGGGGGTTCAGCCGGGGCGGCACCGGAGCCATCTCCAACGCCATCGCCGCCGCCGCCCGTGAAGCCGGCGTGGAAATTCGCACCCAGGCGGGCGTCGTGAAAATTCTAGTCAAAAACGGCCGCACCTGCGGAGTGGCCTTACAAAGCGGCGAAGAAATCTCCGCCAACGTCGTCTCTTCCAGCGTCGATCCCCATCTCACCTTCGAAAGATTTCTCGACCCCAGCGAGTTGCCGGCTGATTTTCTCGAAGGCGTCCGTCGTTACAAATACCGCGGCTCTTCCGGCAAAGTGAATCTCGCTCTCGACGCCCTTCCTGATTTCAAGTGCTTGCCCGGCCCCGGCGCTCATCTGCGCGGCGCGATTTCTATTTCTCCCAGCATCGAGTATATGGAGCGCGCCTACGACGACGCCAAGTACGGCAACTTTTCGCGCAAGCCGTACATCGATATCGTCATCCCTAGCCTCACGGATCCGAGTGTCGCTCCCCCAGGCAAGCACGTTATGTCCTGCTTCGTTCAGTACGCGCCCTACAAACTCGCGAAGGGCACCTGGGACGATCAACGCGAAGCTTTCGGCGACGCCGTCGTCAACACGATCGCCGAGCACGCTCCCAATATCAAAAAGATTATCACCGGCGGTCAAATTCTCACGCCGCTCGACCTCGAGCGCGAGTTCGGCCTCACGCAAGGCAATATTTTCCAGGGCGAGCTCTCCCTCGAGCAGCTCTTTTTCCTCCGTCCCGTCCCGGGATGGGCCTACTACCGCACGCCCATCGACAACCTTTATTTGTGCGGTTCCGCCACGCATCCCGGCGGCGGCATCATGGGCGCTCCCGGCCGCATCGCCAGCCAGGTCATTCTCAGGGATTGGAAAAAATCAAAATCCTCCCGTTCGAACGGGAGCAAGAACTGATCATGCCCATCGGACAGCGCGTAGCTCTTATCGGCGGCGGCCACAACGCTCTCATCACCGCGTTCTATCTTGCAAAGGGCGGATTCAAGCCGCTGGTACTCGAACGACGCGAAATGGTCGGCGGCGGCGCCATCACCGAGGAATTTCACCACGGTTTCCGAACGTCCGCTCTTTCCCACACCGTCGGCCCGCTTCGCGCGGACATTGCCCGCGACCTCGAGTTTCATAAACTCGATTGCAAGATTCTTCGCCCCGATCCCCGCGTCTTCGCTCCCACGCCCGATGGTAAATCGCTTCTCTTCTATAACGACCACGCCAAAACTGTCGCCGAAATTGCCCGCCACTCCGAAAGAGACGCCGCCAGGTACACGCAATTCGCTGAGACGCTCGATCATCTTTTCACCATTCTTGGTGAACTCGTTTCCATTACGCCGCCCGCCATCGATTCACCCTCGCCCGAGGATTTCTGGAATCTTTTCAAGGCCGGTCGCAGCGTCCGCAGCCTCGGGAAGCAAGGCATCTTTGATCTTCTCCGCTGGGGCCCCATGGCTGTCGCCGATTTCGTTTCCGAATTTTTCGAAACGGATCTGCTCCGCGCCGTCATCGCCGCGCGCGGCATTTTTGGCACCGCACTTGGTCCCTGGTCCGCCGGCTCCACGGCCGTGCTTCTGCTCCGCGCAACCGCGGACTCCCATCCCGTTGGCTCTGCCGCTTTCCCGCGCGGTGGACTTGGCTCGCTCACCCTCGCCCTCGCCGATGCCGCCCACAAGTCCGGAGTGGAAATACGCACCAATGCCGAGGTTCAACACATTCGCGTGAAAGACGGCTCCGTTACGGGCCTGGTTCTTGCCGATGGGGAAGAAATCGCCGTCGAAGCTGTCGTTTCCGGGGTCGATCCCAAGCGCACTTTTTTCAAACTCCTCGATCCCACCCAGCTCGATCCCACCTTCGCGCTTCGCATTCGCAACGTTCGCACCGCGGGCACCGTCGCCAAAGTTCATCTCGCCCTCGGCGGTCTCCCCGTTTTCTCCGCTCTCGACCCCGCCGAAGGATTCCTCAACTCCCTCTCCGGCCGTATCCACATAGGCCCGGAAATCGATTATCTGGAACGCGCCTTTGACGCCTCCAAGTACGGTGAGTTCTCCTCCTGGCCCTATCTCGACGTCACCATTCCCACGATTCTCGATCCGTCACTCGCGCCTGAAGGCAAACACGTGCTCTCCGCTTACGTTCAATTCGCTCCTTTCAAACTCGCCAGCGTTTCCGCGGACGGCAAAACCATGGTCAAGTCCGAATCGAACTGGGACACGCGCCGCAAGGATCTCGGCGACACTGTAATCAAAACTCTCGCGCAGTACGCGCAGAATCTGCCCAGCCTCATCGAACACATGCAGGTCATCACTCCGCATGACCTCGAAACGATTTACGGTTTCACCGGCGGCCACATGTTCCACGGCGAACTCGCCCTCGATCAGCTTTTCACCATGCGCCCGGTTCTCGATTGGGCCCGCTACAAAACGCCCATTCGCGGCCTCTTTCTTTGCGGCTCAGGTACGCACCCCGGCAACGGCCTAACCGGCGCATCTGGCAGAAACGCCGCCCGCGAAATCATCCACGCTCTCCGTTGAGGATCATGCATGGAATATCTACTCGTCTTGCAACTTCCGCCTTTTTCTTCGCTGGGTGAGTATGATCTGGGGATCTCTCTTGAATCCATAAGAGCGGGCATCGGGGACTTCGCTACAGCGGACGGCCATGACATCGGCTCCGGTGAAATGAATATTTTCTTTTTCAACGAGAAACCCAAATTGACGTTTGAGCGAATAGACGTGAGGCCTTCTGTTGCAAATCATATGTCCAATATGAAGGTCGGCTATCGGGAGGTCGCTGAGGATGAATACACACCCCTGTATCCAGAGGGTCTCCTGCAATTTGCTGTAGTCTAACCTGCGCGCCCTCTACCGATTCCGAAAAAGGGTTGATATATGACAACCATCGACCGCGCCAGACTCCACTCCCTCCACCAACGCGAAGAAAAACGCTTCATCGCCGATCATCCGCGTTCCGCCGAACTGTACCTCCGCGCCCAATCCTCTCTCCTCGGCGGCGTCCCCATGAACTGGATGAACAAATGGGCCGGCGCTTTTCCCGTCTTCGTAAAATCCGCCAGTGGCGCGCACTTCACCGACGTGGACGGTCATGACTACGTCGACCTCTGCCTCGGCGACACTGGTGCCATGACTGGCCACTCGCCTCCCATCGTCGCCGACGCCGTGGCACACCGAGTCCGCGAAGGCATCACGCTCATGCTCCCCACTGAAGACTCGCTCTGGGTCGGCGAAGAACTGCAGCACCGCTTCGGCCTCCCGTTCTGGCAGTTCACGCTTACAGCCACCGACGCCAACCGTTTCTCCATTCGCATCGCGCGCGAAATCACGCAGCGCCCCAAAATTCTCGTCTTCCACTACTGCTACCACGGCACGGTGGATGAAACCTTCGTCTCCCTTCAGGGCCGCGTAGTCGGCCCGCGCCGCGGCAATATCGGCCCACCTGTAGATCCCGTGGAAACCACACGCGTCGTCGAATTCAACGATCTCGAAGCCCTCGAAGACGCTCTCAAGTATCACGATGTCGCCTGCGTCCTGGCCGAGCCTGCCATGACCAACGTTGGCATCATCCTCCCCGATGCCGGCTACTGGTCCGCCGCGCGGGAACTCACGCGTCGCTACGGCGCGCTCCTTATCCTCGACGAAACCCACACCATCTGCGCCGGCCCTGGCGGCTGCACCCGCGACTGGAAGCTGCAACCCGACTTTCTCGTTTTTGGCAAGCCGATCGGCGGCGGCATTCCCGGTGCGACCTACGGTGTGACTGAGGAAGTCGCGCAGCGCATCGGCGCCCGCCTCCATCTTGAGGACATTGACGTGGGGGGCATTGGCGGCACGCTTGCCGGCAACGCTCTTTCTCTAGCGGCCATGCGCGCCACGCTCGAACACATCCTCACGCCCACAGCTTTCTCCCACATGGTCCCGCTGGCCAATCGGTTCGCCGATGGCGTCGCCGGTCAGATCCACGCAAGAGGCCTCCCGTGGAACGTCACCCGCCTGGGCGCTCGCGCCGAATACACCTTCTCCCCCCAGGCGCCCCGCAACGGTGCTCAATCCGCCGCCACCGCCGACTTCGAACTCGAGCGATTCCTCCACCTCTACGCCCTGAACCACGGCGTCCTCCTAACTCCCTTCCACAACATGGCCCTAATATCCCCAGCCACCAGCGAAGCCGACATCGACCTCCACACACAAATCTTCGCCGAAGCCACGCGCGAGCTCACTTCGTAGGGGCTCTTCAGACCGTGCCCGTTTTCGATTCCACCACCGCCGGAGGTCACCCCGGAGATCAGCGCCGTCGCACCAAACCGCATCTGTGGCCTTGGCCGTCAGAGGGTCACAGAACACGGGCCGCGAACCTCAAGCCTCCTTGTCGCAAATTCAACCCTCGCAGTACAATTCCCTGTTCGCAAATCGAGGAGGAATCCGCCATGGCCACGGCCGAAGCGAAAATCCAAGTTTCCGAGTTCACGAACGAGCCGTTTGTCGATTTCTCGAAGCCCGAAAACCGCAAGGCCATGGAAGACGCGCTGAAAAAAGTCGCCTCCGAATTTGGCCGCGAATATCCTATGTACATCGGCGGGGAGAAAATCATTACGGCCGAGAAGCGCACCTCGACCAATCCCTCTCATCCTTCGCAGGTCATTGGCATCTTCCAAACCGCGACTCCAGAGATGGCCGCGCAAGCCGTGGAAGCGGCCAACAAGGCTTTTGAATCTTGGAAGCGCGTGCCCGCCGAGCAACGCGTCGAATGCCTCTTCCGCGCCGCCAAGATTCTCCGCGATCGCAAATTTGAGATGAATGCCTTGATTTGTTACGAAGCCGGAAAAACTTGGCCCGAAGCTGACGCGGACACCGCCGAGACCATCGATTTTCTCGAGTTCTATGGCCGCGAAATGCTACGCCTGGCTGGCCCGCAAAAAGTAGTGCCCATAAAGGGCGAGAAAAACTATCTCGTCTACATCCCGCTGGGCGTCGGTGTGGTGATTCCACCTTGGAATTTTCCCGCCGCCATCGCCGCCGGAATGAGCATGGCCTCGCTCGTCACGGGAAACACCGTCGTTCTCAAGCCGGCTGGCGACACGCCCACGGTCGCCGCAAAATTTGTCGAAATCGCCTACCAGGCCGGCATTCCCAAAGACGCGCTCAACTTTCTGACAGGCCCTGGGGCAGAAGTCGGTGATGTTCTAGTGAAGCACCCCAAGACTCGCTACATCGCCTTCACGGGTTCCAAGGAAGTTGGCCTGCGCATCAGCGAACTCGCCGGCAAAACGGTTCCTGGACAGATCTGGATTAAGCGTACGGTGCTCGAAATGGGCGGTAAGGATTCGATCATCCTCGATGAAGAAGGCGACGTGGAGGCGGCCGTCGAAGGCGTTGCGCAAGCCGCGTTTGGCTACCAGGGCCAGAAGTGCTCGGCGTGTTCGCGCGCCATCGTTTCGGAGAAAGTCTACGACGCTTTCGTTGAGAAACTTGTCGAGCGCACCAAGAAAATCACCGTCGGCCCCAGCGAGGATCCCAACAACTACATGGGCCCGGTCGTAAGCAAGTCCGCTATGAAAACGATTCTCGAGTACATCGAAGTTGGAAAGAAAGAAGGAAAGTTGCTGCATGGCGGGGGCCGCGCTTCCGGTGATGGTTACTTTATCGAGCCGACGATTATCTCCGACGTCGATCCCAAAGCGCGCATCTCCCAGGAAGAGATTTTCGGCCCGGTTCTGGCGGTGATCAAAGCGCGCGACTTCGACCATGCACTCGAGATCGCCAACAATACCGAGTTCGGCCTGACGGGCGGCGTCTACTCGAACAATCCCGCGAAGCTGGAAAAAGCGCAGGAATCCTTTCACGTTGGCAATCTCTATCTGAATCGCAAATGCACCGGCGCGATGGTTGGCGCCCATCCCTTCGGCGGCTTCAATATGTCCGGCACAGATTCCAAAGCAGGTGGAAGAGACTACCTGCTGCTTTTCCTTCAAGCAAAAACCGTCGCCGAAAAAATACAGAGCTAAGAGATGTTGCGAAGAAGAAGTTCAGGTAAGGTAGCTGCGCCGTCTAAGATGATCTGTCCGTCAGAGCTCTATCTTTCGTTGCCCACTTAAGCGTGCGAAACACCGGGTAGCTGAGCACCAGAACTGCCAGCGCGAGGACCGCAGGGCTCGGTGGCCAGAAGCGCCCCGATGCAAGCGAGCCTTGGAGATCCGTCAGGATCGAAGCGACCAGAAACAGCGCCGAAGCGGCCAGCGCGATTCCCGTCGTCCACGGATAACCCCACGCGCGATACGGCCGCGCCATCTGGGGCTCTCGTTTGCGCAGCAGGAAAAGAGACGAATAAGAAAGCGTGTAATTCGCCACAAAGAAAAACGAAAGCATATCAATGACGCGCTCGAATGTTCCCGTCAGCAGGAAAAGCACACCGGCCACGGTGCTGAGAAAAAGCGCGAGGACCGGAGTGCCGCCCTTGTTCACGCGAGAAGCGCGGCGAAAAAATAATCCGTCGCAGCTCATGGCGTACAGCGTGCGCGTGCAAAAAATCTGATTGGCGTTGAGAGAGCTCAATATGGAGACGATCATGATGGAGCGGATTACCGGGTCGCCGTACTTTCCAAAAATGCGCGCGGCCGCCGCACCGAGTGCAAAGTCGTTTCCAGAGATTTCGCTGACGGGTAGCACATAAAGCACTGCGAGGTTCAGCAGCAGATAAATTCCCATCACGGAAAAAACGCTGCCAAAGATCGCGCGTGGAACGTCTCGTCCCGGATTGCGCACTTCGCCCCCAACGTAAACGACGCCGTCCCAGCCGTCGATGGTGTAAACGACAGCCTGCAGGCTCAGAATGATTGCGATGACAAATGGCCAGCCGGCTGGCATCGCCGGCAGCGGGGAAGCGGTGGCGGGAGCAGCAGAGCGGGTATGCCCGCCCAGGGTGAAGCAAGCAGCCACGAGGACCAAAAAGGAGGCTGTCTTGATTGCCGAGGTAACCAGCTGCGTACCGCTGCCCCAGCGGATTCCGCGCCACTGCAGGAAAAAAAATCCGCAGATGATGCCGACCGCAATCGTCGGTTCATGTCCCGCGAGGGCGGGAAAAAAATCGCGGCTGTACTCGGCTATGACAATGGAGACCGCGGCTGCCGTGCCGCACGTCGAGAGCCAGTCGCTCCATCCGACGATGAAGCCCGCGTATTCTCCGATGGCACGCCGCGAAAAATTGTACTGGCCACCGCTGCGAGGAATCGCGGCTCCCAGTTCGGCGAGCGAGGATGCGCCGAAGAGCGCGTACATTCCGCCGACGACCCAGACGCCGATGAACAGCCAGACGTTTGGCAGCATCTTGGCGATGTCGCCCGGAGTGCGCACGATGCCCGCACCAATGGAATTGCCAATTGCGACGGCAATGCCGAACCACATGCCGAGCACCTGGAGCAGTTTTCCGTGGCTGCTCGTTGCGCTCGCCGGCGTGGCGCTGGTGCTGGTGGAAGACTCGGCCGATGTGTTAGACAATGTGGAGTCTCGGGAGGGAACCGCGCCATCATAATGACGGGACGCCAAAATGCAAGCTGGAAGTCACGGCACCGGAGTCTGGCGTGAGAAGCTTTCGTCCGAATCGATCTTCGAAGGAACCGGGGAGGCAGGGAACTTGGCTGTAAACCGCGCGCCGACGATCAAAACGGAACGAACCAAGCGAATTGACGCGGGCGGCGATGGGCCGCCAGCGGATGTCTCGGTCGTAATCCCCTGTTTGAATGAGGCGAAGTCCATCTCTTTTTGCGTGGAAAAGGCGCTGCAGTCTTTTCAAGCGGCAGGCCTCTGCGGAGAAGTCCTCGTCGCCGATAACGGTTCGACGGACGGCTCGATCGAAATTGCAGAAAAACTCGGCGCGCGCGTGGTGCGTGTGGAGCAGCGCGGCTACGGCGCGGCGCTGCGCGCCGGAATTGCCGCGTCGGGCGGCGCTTTCATCATCATGGGCGACGCGGACGACAGCTACGACTTCAGCGAAGTGCCGCGTTTCGTCGAGATGTGGCGGCAGGGTAACGACGTGGTTATGGGCAACCGTTTCCGTGGCGAAATCAAACCCGGCGCGATGCCCTGGCACCACAAGTATGTCGGCAATCCCCTGCTCACCTCGGTACTGAATCTTTTTTTTCATGCGGGTATCGGTGACAGTCACTGCGGCATGCGAGGTTTCACGCGAGCCATCTACGACCGTATGGATTTACGGAGCACGGGGATGGAATTCGCCTCCGAGTTTGTGATCAAAGCTGCGCAGCTGGGCGCGCGCATCACGGAAATTCCCATCACCCTGTGGCCGGACAAGCGGGGCCGGCCGCCTCACCTTCGCAGCTTCCGGGATGGCTGGCGGCATTTGCGTTTCATGCTGCTGTATGCACCGAACTGGCTTTTTCTTTTGCCGGGTGCGTCGCTCGTGGTGCTCGGCCTTTTTATTGTCTTCTGGCTGCTGCCGGGGCCACGCAGCGTTTCGCCGCACGTCATTCTCGACATTCACACGATGATTTTCGGCGTGATCTTCACGCTTCTCGGCGTGCAAATTATCTCGGTCGGAGCTTTTGCGAAAGTTTTCAGTTATGCGGAGCGGTTTGATCGCAACACGGTGTCTCTGAAACGCGTATTAAAACGCGTCACGCTCGAATCCGGACTGCTCCTCGGCGGCGCGCTCTTTCTTGCAGGCTTTGCGGGATGCGCGTGGGTCACCTGGCAGTGGGCCGTCAGCGGATTTGGTCCGCTCGCCGAGGTTCGCCAGGTTCTTTTCTGGTCGATGTGGCTGTTCATTGGCGTTCAAATAATTTTCGGCTCTTTTTTTCTGAGCATGCTTGGCATCAGCCGTGGCACATACATCGGCGACTACGACCTAAAATAGATGCCCTACACCGGGATCGACCATTTCATCGCCAGGATGCGTTTTCGCGCTGCGTATCCTCATATTCGCCCCGGTTCGCGCGTTTGTGATCTGGGCTGCGGTTTGGAAACTGCGTTTCTGAATTACGCCTCCGACCGCGTCGCCACGGGTGTGGGGGTCGACGACCAAGTTGAAGATGGCGTGCGCGGCCGCTGGCAGCGTGTACGTGCGGATCTGTGCGCACCGCTGCCGTTTCCGGACGGCCACTTCGATCACGTGGTGATGCTTGCCGTTCTCGAACATCTCACGGAACCCGAGAAGGTGCTGATCGAGGCTTATCGCGTCATCGCGCCACAAGGCTCGTTGATTCTTACTTGGCCCTCAGAGATGGTTGATCCAATCCTGCGCGTGTTGCACACGCTGCACCTTGTGAGCGACGAAATGGAGAGCGACGAGCACCAAAAACGCATGCCCGTTGAAACCCTACAACTAATGCTTGAGCGTATCGGCTTTCGGAAGTTTGTGCATCGCCGCTTCGAATTCGGCGTCAACAATCTGATGGTTGCCTCTCGCTAAGAGTTCGGGAGCATGGCATCGCTGGCTGAAAGTCACAGATCAGGCGGCGGGGTGTAGGGTTTGAGTTTGGTGTTATCGGTGTCGGGTTCGACTAGCCAGATTTGGCGATCTTTGAAGTAAGCGAAGAGTTTGGCGTTCTGCGCTTCCTCGAGCTCGCGGGCCCAGATGATTTTTGAGCCGTCAATGTCGGCGCCGTTGTAGACCCATTCGTCGTGAATGTTGTGATCGTCGGAGTAGCGCACCATGATGAGGTGCTTTCCGGGCGCGCCTAGAAGTTGTTTCATCACCGCAGAGCGGCTGGGGTCGCCAGTGCAGGTCCACCAGAGCGGATCGCAGGAGCGACGCGCAATGCTAACACCTGTGCTTAACACCAGCAGCATAAGGAGCGCGCGGGACAACGCTACGCCCACGGGGCGGCCCTTCCATTTCATGGTGCGCAGGTGGCGGACGGACTGCGCCAGCAGCGCGTAAATGATGCAGGTCAGGGGTGCGGCATAGTGTGGCGCCGACCAGATCACCGCAAATACTCCTGCCAAGCACAGGAAAAATGTAACGACGAGCCAGCGAATCTTGCGGTCGCGAAAGGCAAGCGGCAGGGCGGGCAGCAGGAACAGTATGCCCGGCCAGAAGAATTCCACGCCCATTCTAGCCAGTTTTTCCGCCGTCACATCTCGCGCGTCCTTCCAAGTGGTTTGATAGTCTTCGCGCTCCCAGCCGTTGTAGAAATCCTCGAATTGCTGGTTGTTGTAAGTAAGTTCGGGCTTGAGATGTTCCCACAGAAACAGCGGTGTCGAGTGATACGTTCGCGTATTCAAGACGTGCGGGAAGAGCAGTGCATTGCCGGTCAGGCGCCTGTTGTAATAGCCGATGAAGGCCAGAGTTAGGACGATGACAGCGGTGAGCGGCAGGAGCACCATGCGGATGCGAGTTCCTGCGGCGTCGCGCGATTCTATTTTTCCTGCCAGCCACGCGAGGAGCCAGACTCCTGACGGAACACAGAAGAGAAGTCCCTCATAAGGACGGCTATTCGCGAGGATGGCGATGCCTAGCCCGAGAATCAAAGCGCTGCCGATACTTGCGCGCCGCCGGATGCGGGCCAGCGCTCCGAGCACCAGCGCGCCGCCGGCGCCGGCCAGCGCGCCTCCCCAGTAGCTGTTCATCCAATAGCTGGCGATTCCCAAATTGAGTGCAGCAAACACTCCGCCCAATAACGCCCATCGCGCGGGCATCCACGCTTGCAGCATCCATAAAATCGAAGCACACATGGCGGCGTCGCTGAGGACCACGCCGATCCACGGGTTGCCGAGCAATTGTCCGATGGCCATGACGAAACCCTGTGCGGGCGGGTACATCGAGGAATAGGTGGGAACCCAATTGACGTGAAAGGTCTCGAAGCTGATCCACATTGGGTGGGTTGGATTGGCCAAACGGCCGTGGGCAAACGTGTCCGCCATGAGCAGGTAGCTGAATTCGTCGTGAATGCCGGGGATCGGCACGGGCAAGAGCGGCAACACAGCCAGGCGGAAAACCGCGACGACCATAAACATCAAGCAAACAGCGAGTGTTTTGTGCCCCGCAAAATGCGAAGGAGACTTTTCTATTCTGCGAAAGACGTTTTCGCCGACGCTCGGTTTCCACAGCGCCAGAAGTCCGAGGAGGAGCGTGAGCAGCAGCGCGATTTCGGCCCATGGCCAGAAGTGGGTGACCGATTGGCTTCCAAGTGGATTCATTTTGCGAGAGGGATTCTAGCGTGAATTGCTTCCAGAATGCGCGCGTGAGGAAGCACGCCACAATGGTGGTGCAGGATTTTAAGAGTGTTGGAGCGCGATCAGCGCTCGATTTCCATCTCGATGTTTTCGACGGGCGTTTCGGATTTCTTGGCGCTGGCTGATCCTTCCGTGAAGTCCGCAAGTTCCAGCCGCAGGTTGCCTGCGTTGGTGGAAAAAGCCAGGCCCGTCTCCATGCTTATGGTGCCCGAACGGATCATTTTCTCGATTTCTCCATCAAAATGCTGCATGCCTTCGGTGTCGCCGTCGCGCATGGCATCGAGCAGGGACTTGCCTTCGGTTTCCCCCTTTTCCACATATTCGCGGGTGCGCATCGTGGAGACGAGAATCTCGATTACGGCCACCCTGCCCTTGCCGTCTTTACGCGGGAGGAGTCGCTGGGAAAGGATGTAGCGGAAGGCCTTGGAGAGCCGGTTGCGCACGCCTTGCTGATCACTCATGGGAAACGCGCCGACGATGCGCTCGACGGTTTTCGCGGCGTCGATGGTGTGCAGCGTGGAGAGCACGAGGTGTCCGGTTTCGGAAGCTTCCAGAGCGATCTCGATCGTCTCGCGGTCGCGCATCTCTCCGACCAGTATCACCTTGGGAGCTTGGCGGAGCGCTGCGCGAAGAGCGAGGGCGAAAGTTGGCGTGTCGCTGTGGAGCTCCCGTTGGTGAATCGTAGCTTTCTTGTGTTTGTGAAGAAACTCAATGGGATCTTCGATCGTCAGGATGTGAAACGCTTTTTCCGTGTTCATCATGTCGATGACCGCCGCTAGCGTCGATGACTTTCCCGAACCCGTCGGCCCGGTTACGAGGACGATCCCGTTTCTTAGCTGTACCAGGTCCCGCAGTTTTGGCGGCAGATTGAGTTCTTCAAAGCCCGGAATGCGGTCCGGAATGACGCGCATAACCACGGCCAGGCTTCCGCGCTGACGGAAAATATTGACGCGGAATCTGCCCACACCGGCAACGCCGTAGGAAAGATCCGCCGAACCTTCCTGTTCGAGCTTGCCGATGGGATGTTCATTCTTGCCCATCAAATCGCGCGCGATGTTGTCGGTGTCTTGCGCGCTGAGGCATTCGATCCCCTTGAACCTCAGCTCCACGAGCTGCCCGCTGACTTCAATTTGCGGGGCGCGGCCCGGCGAAAAAATCAGGTCGCTTACGTGGCCGTGAGCCTTCAGCATCGCGGTGATGAGCTGGGCGGTGTCAAATTTGCGTTGCGCCGGTGCTACCTGCGCTGGTGCGGCTTGCGCCGGAGCTACTTGTGTTGGGGTTCCCATTGATTCTTAACCTGGTCACCTGAGGGGTAGGTTGAGTCGCACGAGTAGTGCCAGAAGCGATTGTAGACGACGGGAAGGGCCCGCGGGATGTAACTCTCAGCAGACGTACTCAAAAGTTACCCGCAGGGGTGAGAACAAACTACGTTCCGGGACCGCGAGCATCACCGCGCCGCGTGGTTCCCTCCGGAGCCGCCGCACCTGGTCTGTTCGCACGTAACGCCTCGGCGACGCTTTCGCTGGCGGGATGCGGAGATTACTTGGGAGCGGTGCTATTTCGAGGCGCCGTCGATGAAGCTAGCGATGTTGGTTTTGAGCTTGGCAAGATCCTCGTCGCGCAGATACATCATGTGACCTGCATCGTAATATTGAAGATGAATATTTTTCTGCAGCTTTTCCGGGAGGCCCAGATGCTCCATGGTGTATTCCGTGGCGTAGAAAGGCGTGGCCAGATCGTATAAGCCATTTTCGACTTCGATTTGCAGATGCGGATTCGTGAGCATTGCCTGGATCAAATCGCCCTCGACGTTTGGAGAACCAGGGAAGCCAAAGTTGTCGCCGCTGCGATGTTTCCAGTCCCAATTGTTGCCGGCTTCGTCCGAGCCGGTGTGGTAGACCTTGTCCTGTCCGAACTTCAGGTCTTCACGAACATAAGTGTTGAAGGCTGCGGTAAAAGGGCCAGTGATCGATGTGTCCTGCGGATCGTATTCGGCAAACTCGCCAAGGAGATCGTAGCTATAGCCGGAGAAGCGGGCGTCGAGGCGGCCAGTGGTCAAACCCCGGCTGCGCTGCAGCTCTTTCATGAATTGCGGAAGGTTAACGCGCAGATCGGCTCTCACGAGGTAGTCTTCGCCGAGGCCGGTGTAGCGCGAGAGTTGTTTCGCGACTTCGGCTTTTTCCGCGGCGCCGAGTTTCGAGCCTTTCACCAGCGCGTCAAGATATCCCGTTTGTGCAAAATGGCGGGCCTCTTCGAGAAATGCGGGAAGATTGTCAGGGCGGTCCTTCAGGACCTTGTGGTACCACGCGGTCGCCGCGTAGCTCGGCAGATAAAAAACGTAGGGCATGTCTTCGCCGGGATTAAAGGAGATTGTTCCCAGGTCCAGCACGGAAGAGATGAGCACGATGCCATTGAAATAAAGACCGTCGTGCGATTGCAGGTAGTTCGAAAGAGCAGCGGAACGGAATGTGCCGTAGCTCTCGCCGATCAGGAACTTCGGCGAATTCCAGCGGTTGTTGCGGCTCACATAGGTATTGACGAACTGGGCGAGCGACTTCACATCCTGGTCCACGCCCCAGAAATCTTTGTCCTGCGATTTGCCTACGGCGTGGCTGAAGCCTGTGCCGATGGGATCGACAAAAACCAAATCCGTTTTGTCGAGAAGGCAATTCGCATTGTCGGTCAGCTTGTAAGGAGCGGGCGGCGTGGCGTCGGCGTTGACCGTCGCGACGCGTTTGGGTGAGAACGAACCCATGTGCAGCCACACGGACGCGGAGCCCGGGCCGCCGTTGTAGACGAAGGCAATCGGACGCGTGCTCGGATCTTTCACGTCGCTGCGCGTGTAGGCCGTCGAGTAGAGCAGCGCGACGGGCTCGTCCTTTTCGTTCTTCAGGAGAATGGTTGCCGCTGTCGCTTTGTAGGGGATTGTTTGCAGGCCGATTTTGATCGAGTGGTCGGTGACCGAAGACTCTTCCTTGGGGGCCGGCGATGCTGGCGCTTCCGTCGGTTTGTCAGCGGGTTTCGCGTCTTTGTCTTGCGCTTGAACGCCGCACGGCCGCGCGGCCGCAAACATCGCCACGAAAACAAACGACTGGAAGACCAGTTTGATCCGCTTCGAACGATTCATCGTTATTCTCCCCCGTTTTTCAGCCTTGTGAAACCCGAGATTGTATCTCTTTTGACGCGGCCCGCGTCATTTCTTCTCTTCGAGAAGAAACGCGAGTGCAGAGGTTCGGATCTGGAGCTCGAGAGAAAGCGCGCTCAGATCGTCGGCGATCCAATCCGCTCCGGCGGCCAAGAGCTCTTCGTCCGTCGAAGTCGTGCGCAATCCGAGCACGCGTGCGCCCGCGGCTTTGCCGGAGCGAATTCCCGAGGCCGCGTCTTCGGCGACAAGGCAATCCGCCGGGGCCATTCCCAGAACCTCTGCGCCTTTTAGATAGGGATCGGGGAAGGGCTTGCCGCGCAGGAGTTCACTGGCGGTGACCAAATGTTTCGGAATCGGCAATCCAGACGCACGCAGGCGCACTTCCGCCAGCGCACGAGTCGCGGAGGTGACAACCGCCCACCTATGCTGCGGGATCGTTTGCAAAAGTGCCAGCGCTCCGGGGAGCGCGACCACGTCGGCGATGTCCTCGATTTCGCGGCGCTCGACTTCGCGATTTTCGGCGGCGTGATCCCCATGGGGCAGCAGCTCGATGATCGTGGCAAGGCTGGGCCTGCCGTGCGCTTGGCGCACTACGTTGTCAGGAACCAATGCGTGTTCGCGTGCCCAGCTTGTCCAGACGCGAGCGACTGCCGGAGTGGAATCGACGAGCACGCCATCCATGTCGAACAACACGGCACTGCATTGAATCAAAGTCATGGGACGGGTTGTTTCCCTTTGGTCAAGAGTTCGGCCATGAAAGCCTTTTAGACTACTGGAGTCCGCAAAACGCGGGAAGGTTGGGGTGGGAGACGGGATTTGAACCCGCGACTTTCGGTGCCACAGACCGACGCTCTACCAGCTGAGCTACTCCCACCGCCGTTCGATTGACCTAGTTTACGCTACTTTTTCGCTATGGAAAAGGTGGCGAAGAAAAGCCTCCCGCGAGCGCGGCTTCTGCGGCCCATTTGCGATGAAAACGGTCCGGCCCGCTGCCAGCGGTTACCATGAACCGAAGCGCCCCATCCGAGCATCCAATTTTTATCGCAGGGATTGCAAGAGGCAGGCTCAAACGCTTACAGTACGCTATGCAAAACTCAGCCCAGGCCTGAGAACACCCTCCGTTCCGCATCTGTTCTCCGTGGCCGCTGGAAGCGGCTTACTCCGCCGCGCGGCTTGCGCCCTGCTGGCTTTTTCGAAGAGCGTCGCGAGAGCGCAGGTGATCTTCGCGTTAGGCCAGAAGCGGCTGAGGATTTTGTAGAATTGCAGGGAAGGGCATGACCAGGGCGTGCGATGACTTCGCTCCTTTAGGCCAACGAAAGCCGGCGGGGAAATTGAGATTCATATGAAAATCCTCCATGGAGTACGGCGAAGCAAACCTAAGGGGCGCAACGGAGACTTGAGCCGCGGCTTGTTGCTGAGGCTGGAGCTGCCCAGCGATCCCAGTTTGCTCTGCGCGGTGCGCGGGGCCGTGGAACGTTTGACGGAATCGTTCGGATTTTCCGCGCCAGATTGCCGCGCGGTCACACGCGCCGTCGACGAAGCGCTGACGAATATCATCCGGCATTCCTACAACGGTCGGTCCGACCGCCCGATTGAGATGCTCTTCCGCTCCGTCCACGGGGCGGCCACTCCGAAGGCTTCCGAAGGTCTCGAGATCCTTTTGTGTGATCGTGGCCCTTCCATCAAGCGGGCGCAATTGTGCATGCGTGAACTGGAAGAGGTACGACCGGGCGGGCTTGGGCTGCACTTTATTCAGCAAAGTATGGACATCGTCGAATACAAACGCGCGAATGGGACCAACCGTCTCCGCTTGGTCAAATACGTGCGCGCGCCGAAGCAGGACGTGAACTCGTAGGGGCTTGAAGGAGAAAAACTGTGCAGATTTCCCGCCGGCAGCTCGATAAGACCGCGATTTTCGATGTGTCGGGAGACATCGACCTGGCGAACTCGCCAGCAGTTCGAAAGGCGCTGTTGAAGGAAATACGTGACAATCGCACGCCCCGGGTGGTGATGAACCTCAGCAATGTGCGCTACATCGACAGCTCCGGAGTGGCTTCTCTGGTCGAAGGCCTGAAAGCCGCACGCGACGTTGGCTCGCGCTTTATCTTGTTTGGGTTGAGCACCTCCGCGCGGGAAGTCTTGCAGCTCTCGCGTTTGCTGAAAATTTTTGAAGTTTACGAAAACGAAGAACAAGCGCTTGCGGCTTAAGAAACTTGTTAGAGGGCGACAAATTTTCCGGAGTTTATTGAATTGCTTTACAAGGAATTGAGCCACACAGAACGGCGATGCAATTCGTGTCACAAATCGGCGGCGGCGTGACCAACAGCCTTGCCTATGTCGGCTCCCTCGCTTCGCTAGGAGGCCGCGCGGCCTACTATACGTTTATCGGGCCGTTTCAGGGCAAGCCGCTGCGTTTGCAGCGAGCCGTTTCGCAGGCCATGGACGTCGGCGTCCGGGCTTTGCCGATTCTCTCTTTGATTACATTCTTCATTGGGTTGATTCTCGCGCTCCAGGCCGCGTATGAGCTGCGGCGGTTTGGGGCCATGAACTATGTCGCCACGGCCGTGGCGATTTCGATGTCGCGCGAACTCGGCCCGCTCATTACGGCCATCGTAGTGATCGGCCGCTCGGGCTCGGCGTTCGCCGCCGAAATCGGCACCATGAAGGTTACGGAAGAAATCGACGCGCTGGAAACGATGGCGATAAGTCCGATCCGTTTTCTAGTTACGCCAAAGTTCCTGGCCATGATTGTCATGTTGCCTTGTCTCACGATCTGGGCCAACGCCATGGGCATTCTCGGCGGCTCGCTTTTCGGCGTAGCCCAAGCCGGTTTTACGTTTGGCCGTTATATCCAAGTTTCGCTGGATTCGCTGCTTCTTCGTGACATCCTGACCGGACTCGTCAAGAGCGTGATGTTTGGGATTACCATCACTGCCGTGGGATGCCAAGAGGGATTGGCGACCGGCGCGGGCGCGGAGCAAGTCGGCCGCTCAACGACCAGAGCCGTCGTGATGTCGATTTTTCTTGTCGTGCTGGTGGACCTGGTTTTTACGTGCCTGTTCTTTTTCGTGAGCGGAAGTTAGGAACGTGTGACCTTGCCAACGGAAATGGAAAACTCAGATTCGCTCGATTCGCAGGCGATGATCTCGCTGCGCGATGTGCGCGTGAGCTATGGCGAGGTCGAGATTCTCCACGGCATCACCTTCGACGTGAAGCGCGGCGAAACCCTGGTGATCCTGGGAGGTTCCGGCTCCGGCAAGAGCACGCTATTGCGGACACTGGTCGGTTTGGAAAAAACGAGCTCCGGAGAAATCTGGATCAAAGGCAAAAACATCGCGGCGATACCCGATGCGGAAATGGACGAGATTCGCAAAAAGATCGGCATGTCGTTTCAGGGAGGCGCGCTTTTTGGCTCCATGACCGTCGGCGAGAATGTGGCCCTGCCGCTGCGCGAGCACACCAAGCTCGAAGACTCGACGATCGAAATCATGCTGCGGCTCAAGCTCGAGCAGGTAGGGCTCGCTGGATTTGAGTATTACATGCCGTCGCAGCTCAGCGGCGGCATGAAGAAGCGCGCGGCGGTCGCTCGCGCTCTGGCGATGGACCCGGAGATTCTTTTCTTCGATGAACCTTCCGCGGGATTGGATCCGATCATTGCTGCGGGCATCGACCAGCTGATTCTCGAACTGAAGCAAGCGTTCCGCATGACCATCATTGTGGTCACTCACGAATTGGCCAGCGCTTACTTGATCGCCGATCGCATGGTGCTCATCGACAAAGGCCACCTAGTGGCCATGGGCACGACCTCGGAAATGCGTGCCAGCACCCAGCCGCGTCTGAGGCAATTCCTCGACCGTGTGCCCGAGCCGGAAGTTGCGCGCGAAATGGATTATCTGCAAATGCTCACACAAGACCGCCGCTTGTGAGGGGCACTGGCAGGGAAAGAGGACGTGATGGCAGGAAAGCGCGATCAGGTTTTTGTAGGACTGTTCGTTATCGTCGCCGCAGCGGTACTGATAGGCATGGTATTTGCCATCTCCGGAGCCTTTGGCCGCAGCGCGAAAACCTATCATGCTTACTTTCCGTTCGCCGGCGGGCTGGAGCAGGGCGCGACGGTCCGCTACGCAGGTGGCCCCAAAGTGGGCCGCGTGGATAAGTTATCCATCGACCCAAAAAATCCCGCGCAAATCGACGTAGTTTTCAGCGTAGAAACCGATCTGCCGGTGAAGACCGACAGCCACGCCAAGATCATGAGCATGAGTCCTCTTGGCGACAATCATTTGGAGATCCTCCCAGGCGGCGCGCGGACCGTGCTCGCACCTCCCGGCTCGGTGTTACCGTCGGATCCATACTTGGATTTCAATGCACTGACCGCGCAGATCAATGACCTCGCGCCGCAAGCGAAGCAACTCATTGAATCGCTAAACGATCGCTCGGCGGAGTTGAAAGTGACCGTCGAGCGCGTGAATGACCTCTTGAACGCCCAGAACCGTGCGAATCTCTCCGCGACGCTCGCGGACACGCGCGGCCTGATCGAAGAAAACCGTCCGCAGATCAAATCCACTATCCAGCATCTGGACAACGTGAGCCAGAAGCTGGAACCGCTTCTTCAGGACCTGCGCAAGACTTCCGAGGAAGCCAACAAAGCCCTCACGCATATCGACGAAGTTCTCGGAGAAAACCGTGCCGATGTACGCCAGGCGGTCGTCGAGCTTCGCAAATCCCTGACGACCCTTACCGATATTACTGGGCGCGTAGACCAAACGCTCGACGTCAACACCGAAAATATAGACGAGCTTCTCGATAATTTCCGCCGAGTCTCCCAGAATCTCAAGGAATTCACCGACACCATCAAGAAACGTCCCTACACTCTCATTCGCGCGACGAATCCCCGCGAACACCAACCGGGTGCGCACCAGTGAAGCGAGGAAATGAAGAACTTATGAGGAGGCCTATGGAAATGCCGCGCGCCGGTCGCAAATTCCTGATTTGTCGAATGACGCTAACCTCGGAAATCACGGTTTCGCTGCTTGCGCTGGCGGTTGTTTTGGCAGCCGGCTGTGGCGCAGCCCGCCCGAGCAATTACTACCAACTCACGGTGCCCGCAGACTCGGCTCCCGTGGCGAACTCCAATCCTCTGCCCATCACCCTGCTGATCGGCCGCCTCACGGCTCCCGCTCTGTATCGCGAAGACCAAATCGTTTACAGCTCTGGCGCCGAAAACATGGGGACGTACGAGTATCAAAAATGGTCCGAGCCGCCCACCGAAATGATTGCGGAGGTTATGCTAAGGCAATTCCGCGCATCGGGCCGCTACCACGGTGTGTACACTTTGCGTAGCGATATTCACGGAGACTTTCTTTTGCACGGACATCTCTATGACTTCAAGGAAGTCGGGGGGAACCCGCTCGTTGCCCGGGTCACCATGGAATTGGAACTCCGCGAAATCAAAACGAGCGCCGTGGTTTGGACGCACTTCTATACCCATGACGAGCTCGCCAACGGGAAAGACGTTGGTGCGGTTGTCGCGGCCCTCAACAAGAATGTCCAGCAAGGCATAGCCGAATTCCGCGCAAGCCTTGATCAATATTTTGCCGAGCATCCGCCTGCGCAACCCGCCCTGAAGCCCTAGCTCGGAATGGAATTTTCGATCATCGCGCGGCGTTCTCAGCCGGAGCGCCGCAGTGTCAGCAGCGTGACGTCGTCATCAAGCTCCGGGCTTCCTCTGTGATGTTGCACGCCTTCCAGCAGCGCCGCGGAAAAATCCGGCAGCCGGACTGGCCCCGGCAGTTTTGCCAGCGTCGATTCCGCCAATTGCAGAAAGCCGCGCGGCGTCAGTTGGTCGCCGGCGGGCGACTGTACTTCAGTCGCACCATCGGAAAACGCGAGGATCATGTCGCCCGGCCGAAGCTGAACGCTCTGCTCGCTATACATTTCGCCGGTGACGAAACCGAGCGGCAAGTTCTCCATGCCTTCTCCAATCTCGAGAAACTTGCCCTCGCGTGCCCGCCACAGCAACATCCGCGGATGCGCGGCATACGCAAAATTAAACTCGCCCGTCCCGCCATCAAATGTGCCGGTCACCACGGTTGTCAGCCGCAGCGCTTCACTCGACTTCTCCGAATCCAACGTAAATTCATCGTTCAGCGCCGCCAGCAGCCCCGCGGTATTCCGAATATCCTGAAACTTGTGCAGCAAGTGATGCACGTGCCGCGCCACTTTGCTGGCCACATACCCATGCCCCACACAATCCGCCAGCACCACCCGCGCAATATTGTCACTGCAAGAAAAGACCGCTGATAGGTCTCCGCCGCTCTCCGCTCCGGACGGTATGGCGATGACATCCGCTTCCAGCCCAGCCAACTCAAGCGAACGGTGGGCTTTTTCGTTACCCGCCCAGAGTTCCATGCAACCGAACGGCCGCGCCGTCGACGTGGTGCACGCAAATACTTCCGGTTCGATCTTCTTGAACTTCATAGGGATTTTGATGCGCGCACTTGCCGATTCGCTACGCCCAGCCGGGAGTCATCCCCCGCGCAGAATTATCCCCCAGTTTACGCAATCTATTACCCAGATTGGAATTCCGCCAAAACGCGCGTGGCAGGCCCGTTTCCGACGTAGGTGTTCCACGATCACCAAAGGAGAAATGACTGAGGAGTGCCCAGTTGCTTGAGTGATGAGGGTAGGCCTCTCCGAACCGGCTTGCAGGAGCGGGTTTCAAAGCAGCCTCGACGGTTGTAACCAAGAGCTATGGTCGCAAACCTGGAAGGTCTACGGGCGGAACAGCATCCGGCATAAGAGGTGGCCTGAGCTGCTCCAGATAATCGTTTTCAGCGGCTTTACAAGTCGCACTCCGGTTACGTGAATCATCAGGACCTCGCTAGTCCAAACGGGAACTTTCTGACGGCAGACATGGTTTTCAACAAGGTTCGTCAGACTGTCGAATGTGACCTATGGACGGTGATGGAATGTGGAGCAAAGTGAGATTCTCTGAATCAGACTAGCCTGCCCGATAAAAGATAGAGATTTAAAATGATTTATTATTGACAGCTTTCCGATAATTGGCTATACATATTTGCATCTGCAATACACGTAGTCGATTACACATCCCCCAGCCCAGTTTTAGAAAGGCAACTGTTGTCTTTTCCAGCCAGACTGTTGCGCCTCGGCGATTACCGTCCTCCGAAGAGCACGGGCAAATCTGCCGACTGACCGGAAGACGAACTTTAGATTCGGCGGTTCTCATCGACGCTAACAACATGTAGCTGGGGGCTTTTCATGAAAAGAATATCGACGCTCTTTGAAATCATCCTATCCGCGGCCCTATTGTTCCTTGGTCTCTATATGTTGTACGAAGGAAGCTCAAACGAACCGACCAGCGAGGCTGCGATCCTGATCGGTGGTGCAGTCTGCTTTACACTGAGCACTATGACCCTAGTCTCCGCCGTCAAATCCCTCGTTTGGCACCGTCGAATGCTGCGGCACTCAATGCGTAACGACGATCTGGACACTTCCTCTCCTGAGCACAATCATGGTTGGTGAGATGTCAGCAAGCGGCATATTTTGGGGACGGAGCTGGGGCGCCTGATTGACGCGGTAATCGGCGAAGTGCTGCTTCATCATCTTCGGTAGCACGACTTCACGTCCACTGGGAAAATCATCCGGCCGCGTCCAGAGTTTGAAGTGGCACCAAAAGGAAGGGTGCTTTCTGTCCTTCGTATGTATTTATCGCCAGAAAGTCTTGACATTCCAGTAACCAAAAGATGTTCTGTTTATACAACGTGGCGTTATAATGTTGTTATGCCACGCAGTCTAAGATGGATTAAGAGCCAGAATTTTCAGGGCTTCGGTTGCTCTGCGTGTAACTGGAAGTTTAATCCTTCTGGCGTGCCCATGGGTGCGTCGCTTGATGAAATGAAGCGGAAGTACGAAGCCCAGCGTGACAAAGAATTTGCTGCCCACGTTTGTGTGACACGTACCAATACCATCTACCAAAAAACAACATAGATCAGCAGCGGACTTTGGATTTGCCACTCCTTGGTGGTGCTCAACACGTCAGCTATACCTGATATTCGACTTTCGTAATACGATGGTCTGGTCATGTCCTTGGGAAGCCAGCAGCCCCCGATACCCGCGTTCTTGTGCATTCCGGACTGCCATGACCGCCACAACCGCGGCGTGAGCAAAGTTCGACCATGCGTCGAAGGCGATCAGGCTGCGGGTTGCCGGCAAGTGCGATTGCCTCGAGGCTGACTGCATCTGGCTCGTCTTCACGGCTAGACGGTCTGAAAGGGCGAACAACCGTGACCAGCAGGAGCACAACGGTAAATCAATGCAGCAAGCCAACAGGGTGGTTCGGCCGATTCACTCTGTGGCGAATGAATTCCAGCCATTCCAAGCTAACAGACTGGGGCTTAAAGCACATCTCGATAGAGAACCACCACACCATCCTCGATGTAGGTTGCGGTGGCGGCAGGACAGTCAGTAAGTTAGCGGCGATCGCCACGCAGGGAAAGGTCTACGGCGTCGATTATTCCAACGAGAGCGTCGCCGCCACAAAGAGAACGAATGCACCATGGATAGGTCTCGGCCGCGTGGAGATCCGGCAGGGCTCTGTTTCTCAGTTACCGTTTCCGGACGGCATGTTCGATCTCGTCACGGCTGTGGAAACACACTTCTGGTGGCCCGACTTGCCCGGTGACATGCGCGAAGTCTTCAGAGTCACGAAGCCCGGTGGCGCGCTCGTCCTCATTGCGGAGATCTATAAGGGAGCGAACACCATGGCTGCGAAGCTTGCCGAAAAATTCGCCTCACGAACGGGGATGACACTCCTGAGTGTTAATGAGCATCGCGAACTCTGCACAAACGCCGGTTACTCGGATGTGCAGGTAGTTGAGGAACGCGACAAAGGATGGATTTGTGGGGCAGGCAGAAAGCCGATAGTCAACTGATCGACGCGCTAATCGCACATCTGCTGGTGCCGCTTCCTATCTCCGGTAACGCGAGTAACCGGGCGCTCGGAGGGATGCGGCCTCCCTTTGTTTCGGCGGTGAGCAAAACTAGGATCCTACTGACAATGCTCGGGCCAGCGATACAGGCATGTCCACTGCTCTGAGCGTGCGAGATTCAACCCCGTATCTTGTCCCTAAGAATCCGGTGATGGCGGCTAGGAATACAACGCATCCCACTTGTGGGGTCGTGGGTATCCGCATATCTATTCAGACTCGCAGGACCGCGAAAATGTTCCCGGGCTTCGACAAACTGACTCACCACCCAACGGTCCACAGGATCGCTCGAACAGCAAGGAGCGCGCACTCCCGAGCGTTGCCTAAATCGTTGCAACCTGGATACGCCACCTTTCTGGGACCGCGCCTCTTGCTAAACTATTTGAGAGGAATCGCGTCCCCGCGCATGAGCCCCCATGACACGGACCGCCGCCATCTCGAGCGGCAAATCGTCTACGCTCGCCCAATCGTCGTTTTGCTTTCCATTTTGGCGTTGCTCCAGCAGCCGGATCCCCAAGCAGCCAAGCGCTCCATCTCTTTCCTCGTCGCTTATCTAATCCTTTCTCTCGCGGTCATTCCACTCGAGCGTTTCCTCCACCAACGTTCCTGGCACTTGCCGATCGCCTGCGATCTCCTGGCCCTCGGCTTTTTCATGTACATCAGCCCGCTGTCCGTGCCCGTCTGGTTTCCGTATCTCTTCATTTGCTGGGTCGCGGGCATGCGCTGGGGACTCCGCGCCGCCATTCCGCTCGCCGGTGCGCTCGCATTGATTCTGGTTCTCCTTACTGCCGTCAAAGCCGAAATTGGCTGGATGCGCGTCATTGCCTGGGTAGGTCTCGTCGGCGGCACCTTCGCCGGCGGCGCGGCCCTCGCCTTCCTCGCGGACCGCAGCCGCCACTTTGCTTCGCAAAACGACTTCTTCTCGCGCATCACCGCAACTCTGCAGGTAGACCAAGGCCTCGCCGAGTCCCTGCGCCTTCTCCTCGACGAACTCGCCAGAGCGTTCGAGGTTGAGGTCGCCCTCCTAGCCTACCGCGACACCGATCTCGAGCGCATCTACCTCTGGCGCCTAAAGCTCGGCGAGAGCGAGCGGCTAGTCCCCGAAAATTACCCCATAGCCCGCGCCGACGGCTTCCTTCTCGACGACATGGACGCTACCGTCTGCTGGAACAGCCTCCAAGGCGCCGGCAGCGGCTTCGGATGGGATCGCCGTGACGGCCGCCGCCTAAACACCCTCCCCCGCCTCCCTGGCCCCACCCAGCAAGAGTTCAGCATACGCTCCATGCTTTCCGTTGCCTTCGAACAGCTCGGCCAGCCCGCCGGTCGCCTCTTCCTAATCAACGGCCGCAAGCCCTTTGAGCGCCCCGACCTAGCCTGGCTCGAACGCATCTCCCGCCACGTCGGCCCCCCGCTCGAGAACGTCTTCCTCCTTCGCCATCTTCGCGCCCGCGCCATCGAAGGCGAACGCAGCCGCATCTCCCGCGACCTCCACGACGGCATTCTGCAAACCCTGCTCAGCATCGAAATCCAGCTCGACGTCCTCCGCCGCAAAGTCGTAGCCTCCCCCGACCAGGCCGAAACCAGCCTCGGAAACCTCCAGCACACCGTAAAAAACGAGTCCGCCGAGCTCCGCCGCATGGTCACCGACCTCCGGCCCCTGCGCGTCCAGAGTGCCGACCTCGTCGACCTCATGCAGGGTTTCGCCGAGCGCTACCGCAACGAATCCACTCTGGCCCTCGACGTCATGATCGGATCCGCCGACCTCCACGCCCCCGACCGCGTCTGCCGCGAGATTTTCCAGATTTACCGTGAAGCACTCAACAACATAAAAAAGCATGCGAAGGCTTCCCATGTCGTGGTAAAACTGACGCAGGATGACAGCCGCATGGTGCTCGTTGTGGATGACAACGGCGAGGGCTTTAGTTTTGCCGGCCGGTTTACCGGGGATGAGCTCGACCGGCTGCGGCTGGGTCCGATTTCCATCAAGGAGCATACGCGTACTGTGGGAGGAGTTTTGACCGTTGAGTCAAACCCTGGCCATGGAGCGCGACTAACAATCGAAGTCCCGCTCGGTTGACATGGCCAAAACTAAACAGCAAATTCGCGTCCTCCTAGCGGATGACCACGCTATCTTTCGCGACGGCCTCCGCAAACTCCTCGATGCCGACGATGACATCACCATCGTTGGCGAAGCCCAGAACGGCGCCGAGTGCATTAAACTCCTCGCCAAACTCAAGCCCGAAATTCTTTTGCTGGATCTCCGCATGCCCGATAAAGACGGCCTAGCGGTCCTCGAAGAAGTCAATTTCGATACGCTGCCAACACGCGTCATCGTGTTGACGGCTGCTGAAGACGACCGCGACGTTGTCCGGGCCATGCGCCTGGGCGCTCGCGGCGTGGTTCTCAAGCAGTCTGCCACGGATCTGCTAGTAAAAAGTATCCATCGCGTTCACGCCGGCGAAATTTGGCTCGATAACCGCATGACCGCCGAGGTCATGAAAGCGTTCTCAAAATCTTCCGAGTCTGGCCCGCGCCGAGAAAAGCCCCTGCTCAGCGACCGCGAAAAAGAGATCGTCCAGCTCGTTGCCCAGGGCTTCCGCAATAAAGAAATCGGCGAGAAACTTTTCATCAGCGAGCAGACCGTAAAGAATCACCTGCACAATATCTTCGACAAACTAGGCGTCTCCGACCGCCTCGAACTCGCACTCTACGCCATCCACCACCGCCTAATCGATCAGACCTAGCCGCCCCGCGATTTCTTTCCGAACGCTATCCACGACCGTCCAATCCCACCATCGTCCCGTTCCCAACTAAAGGAAAGTGCTGCCGGCTTTTACAGGATTCCCGAGATAGGCAAAAAACTCTATGTCCCTGATTGTGGAGCTGGGAGGAGAGCGGAGTAGCGAAACTCTTGCTAGAAATCGAAGGGCCGGGCCTGGCGCAGCGGTCTGCTCTGCTGATCACCCTTCATTTCAGAAAGGCCGTGCCATGCCGTTTCGTTGTCCATGGTGTCAGAGCGACCGCACCCGCAGATCCAAAAAGAGGGGTTTTTCGAGGCATTCTTGGCTCAGTTCTCGGTCCTGCCATTTCGCTGCGACCGTTGCGACTACCGCTTTTTCCGCAACGCCGCGAAACTGAAATCGCGTACCGGCTCGTCGACAAGTGCGGACCCGTTCTCGGCACTCCAGACCCCGCCTGAGACGCTGACCGTCTCGCTGCCGAGGTAGCAGCTATCCTCCATAAAAACCTACCCTCGCAGCGGTCGTGGACCTTCGCCAAAAGTTGACGAGCCCCGAATCCATTCTCTCTTGACAGCTGTCCCGGTCTTGTATATAACCAAATGGTTGTACAACCTGAAGGTTATGCAATGACTTCATCCGATCGACTCGATGCCACTTTCGCGGCCCTCGCCGATCCAACTCGCCGCGCCATCCTCGCCCGCCTCGCGTCCGGAGAAGCCTCGGTCACGGAGCTCGCTGAACCTTTTGAGATGACTCAGCCGGCCATCTCCAAGCACCTGAAAGTCCTGGAGCGCGCCGGCCTTATCTCGCGCGGCCGGGACGCGCAGCGCCGCCCCCGCCGCCTAGAAGCCAAGCGGTTCGCGGAGGCCACCGAATGGCTCGAGAAGTACCGCCGCCTGTGGGCCGCCAACTTCCAGCGCCTGGACACTCTCTCGACCAGTTGAAACTTGGTGAATTGAGAAAGAAGGAAAAGAAACCGCCACGCACAAAAAACTAGAGCAGATCACCAATGCCGAACTCTGAAATCTTGAAAGTCAAAATACCCACAGACCGCGAGATCGTCGTGACTCGCGTCTTTACTGCGCCGCGCAATCTAGTCTTCGAGGCCAGGACTAACCCAAAATAACTGCCGCTCTGGATGCTCGGCCCGGACGGGTGGACCATGCCCGTCTGCGAAATGGACCTCCGCCCCGGCGGCTCATGGCACTTCGTCTGGCGTCACTCGAGCGGCAAAGAGATGGAGATGCGCGGCGAGTATCGCGAAGTCAAACCGCCCGAGCGCGTAGTCTCCAGCGAGTCCTGGGGCCCCGACTGGCCCGAAACCCTCAACACTGTCGTCTTCAGCGAGCACGCCGGGAAGACCACCGCCACGATTACCCTTCTCTACCCGTCCAAGGAAGCTCGTGATGCCGCTCTCAAGACGGACATGAAGCAAGGCCTGGCGCTAAGCTACGACTGCCTTGAAAACTACCTATCATCGCTGACGGTTTGAGCGACACGGAAGGCCCGGAGGTCATGAACGAAACACACCAGCCAGGCCGCGCTCCCGCCGAATACAACTATCGCAACAAGGAAGAGATGTCCCGAGCGATGGGCCACGCCGTCCTTCTCGAGGGTGAAGAGCACGGCCTGAGCGTCTTCTTTTGCCCGGACTACGCCATCTTCCACACCTACTCGACCTACGCCCGCGGCACGGAATCCCTCACGGACACCTATGGCCTCCTCGACACCACACCTTATGGCCGCCAGCAAGCCTTTGAAGACGCGCCCCCCGGCTGGCCTCAAAACCCGACCTACGGAAAGCCCTCGACAGCGCCTGCCGACGGCTGACCATCGCACCGGTACTGTGGCCGGCAATTCACATGCTCGCTCGCCGTCAACCCCCGCTTGATGGATCGGGCTCTCTCAAAGGAATCTGCTCACGATATTCCAATTCGGATTCGAATCAGCGGCCTATCTCTTCGCTTTCTTTCTGCGATCTTTACAGAGTGTTTCCAGCAAATATTTCACCGACGCGCATTCCCGAATCACTGCTTCAAGCTTCGGCACCGTCGCGTTCAACTCGCTCTCTTCCACAATCCCGTCCGCCAAAGTATTGGCAATGCTTTCCAGCGCCGAGCCCACATCCTTCATGAGCTTGGAGATAACCAAAAACTCTTTTTCCGAAGTCTCTTGCGGATCTGGAATCTTGAAAGCCACTCTTCCCGCCTGCGATTCAAGCACATCCAAAGCTTCGAAATTCTTCAAAAGCATGCATACCTTCGGCAGTAGTTCCGCCGGGATGGGGCGGTCCCCCCTGAGCCAATACATCAGGGAGCGATAATTCGTTCCCAACTGCTGCGCCAATAACCGGGTGTCGTACTCTGCCCTCGCTTCCACAACCTGGCTCAGCACGTTCGCTAGTGTCTTTGCGGCCACAGTCTCTTCCTTTGTCGCGGCTCCGTCAGTTCAAAAAAGCCATCATTTTGAACAGTGAAAGGGTGCATTGTAACTGAATTGCATGCTTTCGCCGTAAGCGGTTTAATGAGCCCATCAAGGCAGAGTAGATTGCCAGTTTATTAATGGCCATACGAAGCCAATTTCCTGATTGAAAAGAGCAGCTGGCACAGTCTACGATGACCCCGTATCCCGAATAAAACGCAAGGGTTCTCTTAGCTACCGGATATGATACGGGCGGATAGTGGACGGATTTGATACGGTGAGTCCGGTCTTGCTGGCCTCGGGTTTATGAGTTGGTGCGCATCCCGGCTGTGCGAGCAGGACGGACGAAGCAAGGACGTGACCCATGCCCTTCATGGACCTGATCAAGAAGGCTATTTTTGAAGAGGAGCCGGTGGCGCAGCACCCTGCCAAGCCTGCTCCCAGCTCCGCAACGGCCCCCGGGCCCCTTGATTCCGCCGCTGCTCCCGCCTACGTGCCGATGGGCACGCGCGACAATCAGTTCTATACGCGGCTGGCCAAGCAAACCGACCTCTCCGCGGTTCCCGAGCTGGCCAAGATTGAAGCTTTTGCTGCGCCGCTTACCTCCGTCATCACCGATAAAGCACTGCGGTACAAAGCGGCCCTGGCCACCGCCCAATCGCAGGGCAGCTTGACGAAAGATGCGATCCTGAAGGGTTTTGACAGTTTGCTGAATGTTCTCAATTCCTCGGCGAGCACTTTCACCAAGCAAACCGACGATGTTTCACGAACGGAAGTCGATGCCAAGCTCGCCCAGATCACCGAAGTCAACGATGCCATTCAGCAAAAGCAGAAAGAGATCTCCAACCTCCAACAACAAGTGAAATCCCTTCAATCGCAGGCGGAAGTATCGCGTACAAAGCTGCAGGAGGCGAAAACCAATTTTGCGGCCGCGCTGGAACGTCGGCGCGCCGAGATCCAGCAACAACGCAAGGAATTCGAAACGATTTTGGGATAGGAGACACCATGGCGACCACTCCAAGTTCTCC
>Ga0210403_10000145_pt1 | contig 79205 bp, 72 predicted proteins | sample IncBWC19MmetaG_FD_150863 | JGI IMG/M metagenome (GOLD analysis project Ga0210403, IMG submission 150863) | Forest soil microbial communities from Barre Woods Harvard Forest LTER site, Petersham, Massachusetts, United States - Inc-BW-C-19-M | ecosystem: Environmental > Terrestrial > Soil >...
CCTACCGTGACGACATCGACTGGGACGCCGCCCTCGTCAAAGCAATCCCCAAGGTGAATGCTGCGAAGAACGGGGCTGACTATTCGGCGGCCGTCGCGGCCATGCTCGCCGAACTCGGCGATCCGGCTACGCGCGTTCTCAGTAGCCCGCCGCCCCCGACAACGACTCCAGTGCCCGGGGGACAGCAGTCGTTATTTCGAATGACTTCTGACGGCATCCTCGTGCTCACGCTCACCAACTACACAGACTTTCAGGACTTCATGGGCACGACTAAAAAGCTCGCTGCTGTCAAAGCGGAAATCCCGAAAGCACATGCCATTATCCTTGACCTACGTCCCGCCACGCCTCCCACCGAGGATGAGCAAGGTTTGCTCGCCTATGCCATCGCTCAGAATCGCCTCGAAGAGATGCTTACCTCTACCCCTCTGGCGGTGCCGGGAGAGCGCCGCCGCATGCACATCGGATATGTCCCTCAGGATGGCTCGAGCAGTGGCGACTACAGTTCAGGCTATTACATCCGGGGTGCCCCATCCATCAAGAATGCAGCGGGCGCTAAAGACATTCCGGTGGTTTTCGTTCTGAATGCCCACGCAGACGTGCCCATGGCAGCCCTGGCTCTGCAGGCAGCAGGCAAGGCCGCCATCGTGGCCGAGGGGGAAGCCAGCGATGAACTCGTAGTGACGACACAAGTCGTTCATCTGCCCGATGGCGTCCAGGCCCAAATCCGCCTCGGAGAGCTGGTTTATGAAGATGGCACCACGGGCTTCGCCCCCAACGTAAGCCTGAAAGTCTCCAATCTGGCCGGTGAACAGAATCCCGCATTCCAGAAAGCCCTCGAACTCGCAAGCAAAGGCAAGTTCGACCCTCCGAAGCGCTCACCATTAATGCAGAAGGCCTCTCCCTCGAGAGACAAGCCCTACGACGACATGCAATACCCACCGGCGGAATACAGGGTGCTTGCAGCTATCCGTCTTTGGTCCGTCATCGACTATTTCTTCCCCTACAGAGAATTCATGGGTGAAGATTGGGATGGCGTTCTGCGCGACTTCATCCCCCGGCTCGAGCAAGCCAAAGATGCCCTCGATTACAACCTCACCATCTCCGAGATGGTGACCCATTTTCACGACAGCCACGGCTTTATGCGCAGTCCCGTTCTGGAAGCAAAGTTCGGCAATGCCAGCCTGCCCATTCGCGTCCGCATGATCGAAGGACTGCCCGTTATCACGGGATTCACTGACCAAGCCGCGGCGAGCGCCGTCGGATTAGAGATCGGTGACGTGATCCTCAAACTCGACGGTGAGGACGCCGGACACCTTATCGAGCAGCGTTTGAAGTATCAGGCTCATTCCACTCCACAATCCGGGTTGTACTACGCCACCGAACGGAGCCTCGTACGCGGCGCCAAGGACTCCACGGCGAATGTCACAATTCGCGACATTCACGACCAGGTACGCGAATTGAAGGCGACTCGTAAAACCGAATACAACTCCAAGACGCAGGGTGATCGGGACGGCGACATTCTGCGCATTCTGCCCGGCAACATCGGATACGCCGATCTTGACCGCCTCCCAGCTTCCCAGGTCGACGAGATGTTCGACAAGTTCAAAGATTGTCCGGCCATCATCTTCGACGATCGCGGCTATCCCCAAGGCACCGCCTGGCAGATTGCGCCGCGCCTCACCGATAAGTCTGACGTGGTAGCGGCGCTATTCAAGCGCAGAGACCCCATGGCGCCGAACCTTCCGAATGGCGAACTGGTCAACCCGCAAGTCATGGAAACTTTTCTGCAGCGCATTCCACACACGGACAAATGGCGCTATCACGGCCTCACAGTCATGCTCATCGACGAGCGCACCATCAGCCAGGCCGAGCATACCGGCCTCTTCTTTGAAGCGGCCAACGGCACGAAATTCGTGGGCAGCCCCACCCAAGGCGCCAATGGCGACGTCACCAACCTATCACTGCCTGGAGGCATTTACGTCCATTTCAGCGGCCAGGGAGTCTGGCATGCCGACGGACGTCAACTCCAGCGCCTCGGCCTGCAACCAGACGTCGAAGCCCATCCCACGCTGACAGGAATCCGCGCCGGAAAAGACGAGGTTCTCGACAAAGCAATCGAGTATGTAACTCAAACGCTGAAAGCTCAAGGCAAGAAGTGATAATGGCGGACTGCAAAGAAAAACGGCGTGCCCGTCGAGCACGCCGTCGAAGTTTCTAAGTGTTCAGGCCCTTTAGGCCACCGCTTCTTCCGCATCATGCACTGGTGTGATGTCTTCCATCTCTTCCTCACGAATCGGCGAGTGCGTCTTCGCCACCAGCATATAAATCGACGGCACCACAAACAGCGTGAACGCCGTACCAATAATCATGCCGCTCACTAGCATGATACCGATGCTGTTTCTCGCTCCCGCTCCCGGCCCTTTCGCCAGCACCAGCGGGAAGTGCCCGAACACGGTCGCTGCAGTCGTCATCAGAATCGGCCGCAATCTCGTAGTGGCTGCCCCGATGATCGCCTCTAGCTTACTGAGTCCGGTCTCCTGCAAGTGGTTCGCGAACTCCACAATCAGAATTCCGTTCTTTGAAATCAAACCGACCAGCGTAATCAATCCGACCTGGCTGTATATGTTGAGCGTAGTGAACCCCAGGAACGAAAACACCAGCGCACCCGAAATCGCCAGCGGCACCGACCCGGCCAGAATGATGAACGGATCGCGGAAGCTCTCGAACTGCGCCGCGAGCACCAGGTAAATCAGGATCGCCGACAACAGGAACGTTCCCAGGAACTTGCTGCCTTCCACCCGCAGCTGCCGGGACTCGCCCGCGTAGTCGACCGTGAATCCCTGCGGCAAAACCTCTTTCGCGTCATTCTCCAGTTCCGTCAACGCCTGATCCAGCGGCACCGGCGGAGGAATGACCCCCTGAATCCGCACCGCATTCAGCTGCTGGAACTTATTCAACGATCTCGGCTCCGTCGTGGTCTTCAACGTGGCAAACGTCGAAAGCGGCACGAGCTTGTCCGCCGATCCCTTCACATAAATCTGCGAAAGCTGATCGGGTGTCAGCCGCTCGATTCGCTTCACCTGCGGGATCACCTTATAGCTGCGTCCCTGAATGCTGAAGCGGTTGACGTAGTTCCCACCCAGCATCGTCGACAAGTCCTGTCCCGCCTGGCTCAGATCCACGCCTTGCGAGCGCAACTTGTCCCGATCGAACACAACCTCGGTCTGCGGCTGATCGAACTTCACGTCCGTGTCGGCAAAGATGAAAATTCCCTTCGCCATCGCCTTCTGCACAATCTGCTCCGCCAGCGCGCTGACCTGTTGCGGCTCAGCGGCCGAGGCGATCACGAAGTCTACCGGGAAGTTTCCCCCTCCGGGTAGCGGTGGCGGTGTCAGCGGAATCACGCGAACGCCGGCAATCTTCGAGAGCGGCCCCGTCGATTCCACCAGCAGTTGCTGCGTGGTCTTCCTACGCTGGCTCCACGGTTTCGTCACCATCCCGCCGAACCCACCGTTCGGAGTCGTAATCTGGAAGGTGCTTCCGTTCTCCGGGAACGAGTGATACACGTCGTAGACCTGCTTCGTAAACAGGTTCGTCTGATCGATCGTCGCGTTCGGAGCAGCCTGAATCACGCCGAACACCACTCCCTGATCTTCCGCCGGTGCCAGTTCCCTCATCGAGAACATGTAGAACGGGATCATCAGTACGGCCACGACCGCCCAAACCGTGAGCACCACCGGACGGTATTGCAACGTCCCGCCTAGCAAGCGTGTATACAGTCCGCGCACTTTCTCGAAAGTGCGGTTGACGATACCCGGGAGCCCTTTGTGGGACGCCCCGGCCCGCAACAACTTCGAGCCCATCATCGGCGACAACGTCAGCGCCACGATGCCGGAGACCACCACCGCGCCGGCCAGAGTGAACGCGAACTCACGGAACAGTGCTCCCGTCAGTCCGCCCTGAATCCCGATCGGTGCATAGACCGCGGCCAGGGTGATCGTCATCGCGATGATCGGACCAACCAGCTCTCGCGCCGCGTCCTTCGCAGCCTGGAACGGCGTTTTGCCCATCTCGAGATGCCGCTCAACGTTCTCGACCATCACGATCGCGTCGTCCACGACGAGTCCCACCGACAGCACGATCGCGAGCAGCGTCAAGAGGTTGATCGTGAACCCGGCCACCAGCATGAGGAACACTGCGCCGATCAGCGAGATCGGAATTGCAACCACTGGAATCAACACGGATCGGAACGACCCCAGGAACAGGAAGATCACCACAATCACGATCACCAGTGTCTCGCTGAGCGTATGCAGCACCTCGTTGATGGCGTCCTGAATATAAGCCGTCGAGTCGTAAGGAATACCCAACTTCATTCCCGCCGGAAGTTGCTGCTCGATCCCGGGAAGCGTCTGCCGCACCGCTTTGATTACGTCCAGCGAGTTCGCCGTGGGCAGCACCCACACGCCCATGAACGTCGCCGTCTCACCGTTGAACTTGACGTCCTGGTCGTAGTTCTCGGCGCCGAGTTGTACGTCCGCCACTTCACCTAGGCGCACAACGGTCCCGTTGCTTTCCTTAATCACCATCTGCCGGAACTCGTCGGCAGTCCGCAGATCGGTGTTCGCGATCAGGTTCACCGACACCATCGAGCCCTTGGTGCTGCCCAGCGCCGACAGATAATTGTTCTTCGCCAGCGCGTCATGCACATCCGAGGGCGACACACCGCGCGCCGCCATCTCCTGCGGCTTCAGCCACAACCGCATGGCAAACGTCCGATTGCCGAGGATGTCGGCCCGCTGTACGCCGCTAATGGCGCTCAGTTTCGGCTGAACCGCGCGCGTCAGATAGTCGGTAATCTGATTCTGATCCAGATCCGCAGAGGAGAAGCCGATATAGATCGCCGCGAACTGCGTATCCGCGGTCTGCAGATCAATCACAGGAATCTGCGCGTCCGGAGGAAGGTCGTTCCGCACCTGCGCGACCTTCGCCTGGATCTGCGTCAGCGCCGCCGTGGTGTCGTAATTGATCTTCAGGTGGACCTGAATCGTGCTCAGCCCTTGCGCGCTCGTCGACTCCATGTAGTCAATGCCGTCGGCGCTAGCCACAACGCGCTCAATCGGAGTCGTAACAAATCCGCGTACCAGGTCGGCATTGGCCCCGACGTACACCGTGGTGATCTGCACCACCGCGATGTCGCTGCGTGGATACTGCCGCACACTCAGCGATCGGATTGCCTGCAACCCGGCGATCAGGATGACGAGGTTTACCACCATCGCCAGGACCGGACGCTTAACGAATAAATCGGTGAACTTCATGAGTGCCTCTCACTGCAGCGAACGAAAGAAATACCCCACACCTCGCTTTTCGCGCGTTCTTCGCGAAAAGCAAGCGCTTTCACGACTGTTTGCGTTTAGCTGTCCTCAGGCTTCGGAGCCGCGTTATTGTCGGGCTTCACCGTATTGTTGACCACGACCGGTGCCCCATTGCGCAGCTTGAACACTCCCGAACTCACAATTTCATCGCCCGGATTCAGACCAGAAACAACCGCCACCTGGTCCCCTCGCGATCCCTCAATCTTCACCACTTGCTGACGCACGCCGCGGAACGTGTTCCCTTTCGCGTCCTCAATATCGGTCACGACGAAGACCGAATCTCCATAGGGTGCGTAGTTAATCGCCGACGCTGGCAGCGGCACCACTTCACGCGGACTGCCTAACGGCAACTCCACCTGCACAAACATCCCGGGCCGGAGCTTGTTTTCCTTGTTGGTCACAATGGATTGCACTTGGATATTGCGTGTCTGCTCGTTGATCACGGAATCCAGTGCCGTAATCCGACCGACGAAAGACATTCCCCGGAGATCATTGTTCGTCACGCGCAGCACGTGGCCAGGGATCACCTTCCCCGTCTCCTGCTGCGGAACTCCGAAGTTCACATAGATTGGACTAAGCGTCTGCAGTGAAACGATCGCCTGCCCCGCCGCCAGATACTGCCCCAGGCTCACTTGCCGGATTCCCAAAACTCCGGAGAATGGAGCGTGAATCATCTTTCGTGCAATGGCCGCCTTAATGTCGCCCACTTGCGCCTCGGTCGCTTTCTGCTGCGCGGTCGCGTTATCAAATTCCTGGCGGGCGATGACGCCTTCCTTCACCAACTCCTGCGCCCGTCCGTAATTGACCTTTGCCAGATCCCGCTGCGCTTCCAGACTCGCCAGCTGCGCCCGCTCCTGCCGAGTATCGAGTTCGACCAGGATGTCGCCCTCTTTCACCCACTGCCCCGACTCGAAGTGAATCTTGTCGATAGTCCCGGGAAGATCGGCGCTTACCGTCACGCCCTGGATCGCTTCGGCAGTCCCAATGACGCTCAGGGTCGAAGGCCAGGTCTCCTTTTTTACGACCACGGTGGTCACCGCCGTCGGCGGGATCTTGAAGTTCTTACCCTGCTCGATCGCCGCCTCGACCTGCTTGAACTTCACAAATCCGAGCCCACCCACCAGGGCCAACATGATCACCAACATCAAGACCATCCGCTTCGCCATACCTTCTCCTGTACAAAAACAGCTAATAGTTGTGTGGTTTTAACGTCGTACGAACCTAAGTGAACCCCAGTATTGCGAATATTGATTGAAGGAGCTGCGAAAAGGATTCAGAGATGAAGCAGACTTTCGTTGATTGTGACGCCCCAAAACCGCCGTCACAGAGGGTAACCAAGCACACCAATCCCGGAGCCGCCATGTCTCTATAACCGGCTGGCGGGTCCTGTGGTTACGAAATAACCATCTGGGGGTGCCGACAAGAGGGTGCCCCATCCTTGTCGCGGTGTTTGCGGATTTTCCAACTGCGGCATCGTAGACAATTCAAAGAAATCCACAGGGCCAATGTGATATCTGCCCTTGGACCAGAAATTGGAAAAGCAGATCATTATCAAGGCGAAAGCGGTAGGTAAGCCGCTTGCAAGAAACTCGCAAGCTCTTTGAAATCAAGATTTTGACTTCTAACCCTCAGGCGCTCAATATTTTGTAGCCCATTTTTGCAAACTCCGCGCCAGGCGCGGCTTCTCAGAGGGTGGAGGGAGGGGGTTACCCAAGCACAAACGGGTTTCCCAAATTGGAACTACGTAAGTGTCACTTCTGCGATGCCGATTCCAAACTATTCTTTCGAGTGATTTCCACAGCCAGAAGATCAATTCCAGGAGAAGAAAACCGCCCTTGCAGGCGGCTTTCAATCATCAATCTAAAATCTGAATTCTTTCGTCCTAATCGATCCCGTGAATCCTCATGCTGACTAGTTTGTCGATGCTCAGGTCCTTCATCCCCCTCGACCGCATGTCGGCAATGTATTCCGGAGTGACGTTATGGATGCGCATCGCGATCAATTCGTCAGGATCCGGATGCGAGTATCCGAGCCCCTGCAACTTCTGAATAAATTCCGGCGAAACACCATGGATGCGAAATGCGATCAGCTTCTGCAACTCTAGATGATCGTAGCCTTGCTTTTTGAGTTCTTGCATCCATTCCGGAGTCGCGCCATGAATCCGCATCGCGACGAGCGTGTCTTCGTCCGGAGAATACCCAGCCTGATGCAAGCTGCGCACCATCTGCGCGCTGACACCATGAATTCGAAATGCCACCAGTTTGTTGGCATCCGAGATCTTGAGTCGCTCGGCGCGAAGCGCCTCGATGAACGCCCTGTCCACGCCAAAGATGCGAAACGCGATCAGTTTCTCTGCGTCCAGATCCCTGAGATTTTCACCTTTCATCTCACGCGCGAATGCCAGGCTCACATCCTGCACTGCCATGGCAAACTGCTTCTCTTCATCCACGGTGAACCCCAACGACTGCATCTCGTGCGGGTAATTCGCGTCCGGTTGGAAGTGAAAAATTCCCGCTCCTTCGCCATCGTTCAAGTAGCCCTCGCACTCGATCTTGCCCGCGTCGCGTGCGACCGTGAAACGCACGTCCTGTCGTCCCGACTTCGAAAAGTCGACGCCCTGAAACACGCTCGCGGGCCACGACGACTGATGGTTTGAGCTTCCGTCGCGCCGGTGTTCCATCAACGCAAACTCGACTTTGCCAGCCTCGTCCGACTTGCTGATCGCCCAACTGCCGCTGCGAACTTCATTGCGCAGCTCCGCTGCTCGGTTCTTCACCACAATCAGAAGCACGCAAGAGGCAAAAATAAAGTAAGCCAGCGTTCGACGCATTCTCATAAGAATCTCCTTTCATCCCACACGTAGCGACAGCCGGTGATCAAACACGTAGAGACAGCCGCCTTCGGCTGTCCCAAGCGAAGGCGAAGCCAAGCGCCAGAAAACGAAACCTAGATGTCCCCTTTGCTGTCCAGAATCCCCAGGTGTTTAAGCTGAATGAGCTTGTCGATGGTCAGGTTTTGGAATCCATGCTTACGCGCCGCATCAACGAACTCCGGAGTAATCCCCTGCACCTTAGCGCCGATCACCTCGTCAACGTCAGGCTTGAATCCAGCCGACTGCAGAGCCTTGACGTATTCCGGTGTAACTCCCTGTACCTTCATTCCGACGATTTCATCCGCACTCGGATTCAGCCCCAAAGCGCGAATGTCGCGGATATATTCCGGAGTCACGCCCTGCACGCGCATCCCGATAACATCATCGGTGCTCGGATTCAGTCCCTGGTCGCGCAATCCCTTCACATATGCAGCTGTGACGCCTTGCACTTTGAGACCGACAACCTCGTCGGCATCCACCTTCAAGCCCGCAGCCTGTAATTCGCGGACATACTCCGGAGTCACTCCCTGCACCTTGAGCCCGACGATCTCATCCCCATTCGCCTGAATCCCGACTGCCTTCAGCCCTTGCACGTAATCCGCAGTGACACCTTGCACCTTCATCCCAATGATCTCGTCTACATCCGGCTTGAACCCGAGAGAGCGCAGTTCCTTGATGTATTCCGGAGTCACGCCCTGTACTTTGAGTCCGACTAATGCATCCGCGTCAGGCTGGAAACCCAGGTCGTGGATGGCGCGAACATACTCAGGAGTCACGCCTTGGATCTTCAGCGCGATCAGATTGTCTGCGCTCAGGTCATTCAGGCCTGCTGACTTCATCCCGTCGATGTAGGACTGTGCGCTCACCGAATGTTCCGCAGCTTGCGGGCGTTCCGCAGGCTGAGGGTTCTGCGCCGCCGAGGGTTTCGCCGCAGGCGTAGCTTGTCTAACAGGCTGAGGTTGAGCCGCCGCACTCGCCAGAAGTACCTGAACTGGAATTGGACCTGTACCTGTGTACGAGGTGGGTTTCGAATATGCGATGCCGAAAAGCGCGTTCCCTGCGAACGCCGCCGTCACCAGAAACAGAACGCTTCCCGCCAACCCGACTTTGCGCGCGCCGCCTCCCGATGCGTTCATCCCCAACAAATGCCGGACCCGTTCCGAGAGCGGTCCGCGATTCGCCGCCATTGCGAACACCGGAGCGCTGCGCCATTCTTCCATGAGCGTCAACGCGCGCGCATACTCAACTGCGTTGCCGCAGAGTGCGACCGCAGTCTCGTCGCAACAGTGTTCGCGCTCGGCACGAATACGGCGATTCAGCCACCACACCGCCGGATGGTAAAAAAGCAGCGTCTCAACACAAACCTGGAACACGTTCACAAAAGCATCGAACCGCCGGATGTGTGCCAGTTCGTGCGCAATTACCACACGCAACTGCTCCTCAGAGAGTCCCGTCACCGCGGTTGCCGGCAGAAACACGACGGGACGAAACCATCCAATCACTGCTGGCGCCTGCAGGAACGTGCTCTCACAATACTGAACCACGCGATGGATGCCGAGTTGGCCCTGTAACGCGTAACAGATCTTGAGCACCCAATCTTTAACGACCGCCGACCGTCTCCGCCGCTCCCGCTCCAGCAGTAGGAATCCTCCTGCTGACCGCAAACTGAACAGCGCGACCCCGAGCAGCCAGATCTCAACCAGCCACGGAAGCGCGTCGAAAGACCGAATTTGTACACGCGGGGTCGTTCCGCTCGCCGCGGTGTTGCCCCTCGCAATTGGCCAAGCGGCCGCGGCAAGCGGTGACGAGTTCACAGGCTCCGGGATATTCGAGCGCGCCTGCGAGTAAAAGACGAATGTCGCGATTGGACCGACGAGCATCAGCCCAAGTGCGACGATCCCGATCAGGTATCGCGCCGAGGGCTTGCGGAATACAGCCATTGCCGCTGCCGCCAGCGCCGCCAACGCAGTCCCCTGCCATAGAAAATGCAACAATGCCCATCCCAGCGATTGCATGGTTTCCGCGCTGATCCAGTTCGTCAGAGTCGTCATCGGCGGTTCCTTTCATACTCATCGAGCATTCGGCGAATCTCCTCGATCTCGTCGCGCGAGGCCCTGTTTCCGGCCAGCGCATGCATCATGAGTTGACTGGCAGAGCCCTCGAATACGCGCTGCAACATGTCTCCCGCGAGCTGCCGCTTGGTCTGCTCGGCGGGCAGGCATGCTTCATAGACGTGCGCCCTCTGCGTTTCGTTTCGCCGCACGGTCCCTTTTGTCGTCATGATCTGGAGCAGTTTTAAGACGGTGGTATATCCCAGCGATTTCTTTTCGCTGAGCGCCTCATGCACTTCCCGAACAGTAGAGGGACCACGCCCCCATAAAACGCGAAGGATCTCAAGCTCCGAGGCTGTTGGTTTCTGCGGCGAACGCGTCATGAACGGCACAATACTACGAAGGTGTTCGTAGTGTCAACGAAAATCTTCGTAGATAGATGCGCTCCGGCTCCGCTCGCGCTTCGCGCTGGCGGGACAGCCGAGGCTGTCGCTAAGTGAGGAACGGCGGACTCGTCCAGTCCTTTCGATTGATTCTCTTGGCTTGGACGAGTAGATTGGTCTGTCCCCAATGACAGCCAGGCAGGACATTCCAGGAGATCCCCATGCTAAAACGATTTACTGTCTGCATTTTTCTGGTCGCAGGATTCTCAACTCTGACGATCGCCGCCGATGAAAACGTCTGCAAAGGCGACTCGAGCAAATGGCAGCAACTGTTTAACGGCAAAGATCTGACGGGATGGAAGCATGTCGGCCCAGGGGGCGACACGGTGGACGACGGCCTCATCCGGACTCACGGCGGAATGGGCCTGCTCTACTGGACTGGCGGCAAAATCGGCAACTGCGAGATTCATGTTGTGTTCAAGATGCGCGACGAGAACGACAACTCCGGCGTCTTCATTCGCATTCCCCTGGAGCCTCGGGAAGAGTGGATGCCCGTGCACTACGGCTACGAAGTACAGATCGACAATCATCCGGAAAAGTCGAACGAGGACGAGTATCACGAGACCGGCATGCTGTACTCCCTGACGAAGCCTTTGGTAAAGAACGCATGGAAACCGGGTCCGGAGTGGAACACAATGGACGTCACCCTGGACGGTCCACGCACGATCGTCACGCTGAACGGGAAAAAGGTCACAGACTACAAAGAGGGCGATCCGGTACCGGAGAAGAAGTTTGATTTTGAACCACAACACGGCACACGCCCGAATTTCGGCTGGTTCGGACTGCAGAATCACAGCGACAACGACATCGTGTTCTTCAAGGAAGTAGCCATCAAACCGCTCAAGAAGTGAGGATGCGAGCCAGGCGCGGGATGGTTTGCGCAGAATCATGCGCAACGATCGTGCGTTGGGTTCTTCGGCGCGGCGAGCGCGCGTGCACAGGAAGACAACTCAAACCCCTGAAGAGGAGGAATTCGGCATGAAACGCATTCTTTCCCGGCGTGCATTCTTACAAGGAAGTGCGGCCGCGGCCGGCGGCCTGGCAGTTGCGAAAACAATCAGACTGGAAGCGCAGCCATTGCGGGGGGCGGTTGCCCCCAGCGATCGGGTTCGATTTGGCATGATCGGAATCGGCATGCAGGGCTCAGGTCTGCTGGGCCAAGCAATCACGATTCCTGGCATCGAGTGCGTCGGTGCCGCCGACTTATACGACGGCCGCCATACGTTGGCGCGGGAGATCACGGCGAACCCGAGTTTGCCGACCACGCGAAAATATCAGGAGTTGCTGGACCGCAAAGACATCGACTGTATCGTCGCTGCTGTTCCCGATCACTGGCATCGCCGTGTGGTGGTCGATGCGTGCAATGCGGGCAAGGATATCTACTGCGAAAAGCCGATGTCGCACACCGTGGCTGACGGCTTAGCGATGGTCGAAGCGGCGCAAAAAAACAATCGCATCGTGCAGATTGGATCCCAGCGCGTAAGCTCGGTTCTTGTGGCGAAAGCAGCGGAACTGTACAAGGGCGGCGCAATTGGCGACATCGAAATGGTGGAACTCACGCTTGGTCGCAACGATCCGACCGGAGCATGGGAATATCCGCCGCCGACCGATCTTTCTCCGCAAACGCTGGACTGGGACACCTGGCTGAACGATGCGCCAAAAGTTCCCTTTAACAAGCTACACTTCGCGCGCTGGCGCTGCTGGAGAGCTTACGGCACCGGCGTTGCGGGAGACCTGATGGTGCACCTGATCAGCGGAATGATGGCGACTTTGGGCTGGAATGAAATCCCCCGTTCCGCCACGGCTATGGGCGGCATTTTCCGCTTCAACGATGGCCGCGATATGCCCGACTTCCATACGGTACTCTTCGACTATCACGGAATCCCCGTCTATGTTCGGCTAGACCTGGGATGTGAGACGCCGGAACTGGCGCGCTTCATGGGACCGAAAGGCGTCCTGGATGCGGGCGAATTCGAACTCCGCCACGCCTCGCAGACGGGCGTGGATACGGATCCCAGCTACTACTCTTTCAGTTTCCCATCGAAGATGCGGGCGGAGTATGTGAAGCAGTGGCATGAGGAACACGATCCGCCGCTCGGTAAAGAGCCCTTGCACGAGGACACCATTTACAAGGGACACGATTGGGACGATATGAAGCCGCACCTGAACGTGTTTTTCCAGGCGGTGAAGTCGCGCAAGCCGGTGACGGAGGATGCAGTCTTCGGGAACAACGCGGCCGTGGCCTGCCATATGGCGAACGAGTCCTATTTCCGCCAGAAGCCGGTCACCTGGGATGCGGCTTCGAAGACCATCAAGTCGTAGCCCTCGGGAGGAACCATGCGCTCGACCTCTTTGACCGGGCAGAACCGGAGAGCTATTCCGGTTCTGCTCGGAGTTCTGTTCCTGAACCTGCTTGCCCTGTCGCAGGACCTTGCTGCGGCGAAACCGGAAGCGGTCGGGCTTTCCTCCGATCGTCTGGAGCGGATCGCGACTGCGGTACAGCATGATATCGACGACAAGCGCATTGCAGGCGCCGTCACGCTCGTCGTCCGTCACGGCAAAGTTGCGTGGTTCAAGGCACAGGGGATGTCGGACCGCGAAGCGGAGAAAGCAATGCCGACCGATGCGATGTTCCGCATTTGCTCGATGACCAAGCCCATCACAAGCGTCGCCGTGATGATGCTTTATGAAGAAGGCAAGTTCCTGCTGGATGATCCGGTGTCGAAGTACTTGCCCGAGTTCAAGAATCCCAGAGTTCTGGTGAAACCCTCGTCGGGCGCGACTTACACGATTCCGGCAACCAAGGAAATCACGATTCGCGATCTGCTGCGCCACACTTCGGGAATTACCTATCAGTGGAATGACGATCTGGGACCAACTTACGAAAAGGCGGATGTGGCCAGCGGACTGCTGCAGTTTGACGGCACCATCGCTGACAACGTGAAGCATCTGGCCGCGCTTCCTCTGCTGTTTAATCCGGGGGATCGATTCGAATACAGCCTTGGCGTTGACGTGCTGGGTCGTCTGGTGGAAGTTGTTTCCGGAAAATCGCTGGATGAATTTTTCCGCACGCGAATTTTCGAGCCGGTGGGAATGAAGGACACGTATTTCTTTCCGCCCGATAACAAGTTGAATCGCCTGGCCACCGCGTACACTTACTATCCCGACAAGGGACTGAACCGATTTCCGGATACGCCGATACGGGAAGGCAGCTTCGTTTATTCTGCGGACTATGCGTCACGCGGGCCGAAGAAGCTCTTTTCCGGCGGTGCCGGTCTGGTCTCGACCGCCATGGATTACGCGCGCTTCTGCCAGATGATGCTCGACGACGGCAGAGTGGGCAACACGCGTTTGCTGAGCAGGAAATCGGTGGAACTGATGACCCATGACCAGCTCGGCAAAATCGCCTCGGATATGGGTTTTGGGCTGGGATTCGGAGTAGATGGAGTGAGAGCTCCACTGGCGGAGTTGGGATCAGTGGGCTCGTACAACTGGGGCGGATTTTTCTACACGGGCTTTTCGATCGATCCGAAAGAACAGATGATCGTGATCTTCATGGCACAATTGCATCCCACCGGGGATTTGACACTGGATCGGCAGGTGCATGAACTGGCGTATCAGGCGATCAACGACTAGGAGAGCGTTATTCAATTTTCAGTGCCGAATGAACGCCGCAAGGAGCCGGTTCTGTTCAATAATCATCAATCAACAATTCTCTCCACGGGTATATCATTTCAGTAACGAAGTCTTCTTCACTCTACTGCAACCTTCTCCGCTCTGGAGCGCGGCATGTCTACGATTCATCTCGAAATCAACGACAAGAGTTACAGCGTCGACATTGAACCTCAAACTAGTCTGCTCACAGTATTGCGTGAGTCTCTTGACTTAACCGGAAGCAAGTATGGATGCGGCGAAGGGCAATGCGGTGCCTGCACGGTGCTTATTGACGGCAAAGCGCAGCGCTCGTGCATCACGCGGGTCGGCTCGGTCTCCGGCAAACAGATCACAACGATTGAAGGACTGGCAAAAGGAGATCGCCTGCATCCCGTGCAACAAGCGTTTCTCGACGAAGATGCGATGCAGTGCGCCTATTGCACATCGGGGATGATCATGTCGGCGGTAGCCCTGTTACAGAAGAATGCGGAACCCGACGAGAAGGCGATCATTGATTTCATGGACGGGAACATTTGCCGTTGCGGAACTTATTCGCGGATCGTGCGCGCCATTCAGAAGGCGGCGAAGGCGCAGTCACCAGCCGTAGCGAAGGGAGCGAGCCGATGAGCACGAAAACGAATGCCGAGATTCCTGTGGAGCCGGAACGTTACGAACTTAGAGCTGCGGCTCCGTATCGGTTCGATTTCGATCGGCGTGACTTCTTCAAGTTTCTCGGGGCGGGTGTGATCGTCGTTTCAGTTCTCAAGCCGGCGATCGTCGCACAAGAGTCAGGCGGCGGGAGACAACGGCGAGGGGAATCACTTCCACAGCAGATTGATGCCTGGTTGCATATCGGCGAGAACGGCAAGGTGATGGTTTACACCGGAAAGGTGGAGGTGGGCCAGAACATACGGACTTCCTTGAGCCAAGCTGTAGCAGAAGAGCTTCACATTCCGATCAACAGAATTGAAATGGTGATGGGGGATACGCAGCTCACGCCATTTGACATGGGAACATTCGGCAGCCGGACGACTCCTACGATGACTCCGCAGCTTCGGAAGGCCGCGGCTGCAACGCGTGAGATATTGATGGGCTTGGCGGCGTCGCAATGGAAGACTGACCAGCAACAATTGCTCGCTTCCGATGGCAAGATCGTTGATCCGAAGAATGGTCGTTCTCTGGAATATTCAGCCCTGCTAACGGGGCAACAGATTACGCAGAGTATCTCGGCGGATCAGCGGCTCACTCCTGCGACGGAGTGGAAGGTGGCGGGACAACCTGCGCTGAAAGTCGACGGGCGAGACTTCGTCACTGGCAAGCATCGCTATCCTTCGGACCAGAAGTTGCCGAAGATGCTCTATGGCAAAGTCCTTCGGCAGCCGTCTTTCAACGCGACACTTGTGTCCGCCGACACGAAGAAGGCGGAGCAAATGGGTGCGACCGTTGTGCAGGACGGCAATTTTGTAGGAGTCGCCGCCCCAAGCAGCCAGGCAGCGGAGGCTGCCGTCGCCGCCATTCATGCGGAGTGGAAATCCGAGCCGCAGATTTCGAACAAAGAACTCTTTGACTTTCTTCGAAAGGATGCGGCGCAAGGCAAAGATCCATCGGGCGATGGCGATCATTACGAGACGGGCTCCGTGGAACAGGCGATGTCATCCGCCGATCATCGCCTGCAGCAGACCTACACGGTTTCTTACATCGCGCATGTTCCGCTGGAACCCCGTGCCGCGCTAGCCAACTGGGAGGGCGATCAGCTAACGGTATGGACTGGAACGCAGCGTCCGTTTGGCGTGCGCGGGCAGTTGGCAGAAGCGTTCCGTATCCCGGAAGATCATGTGCGGGTGCTAATGCCAGACACCGGTTCGGGATACGGCGGCAAGCATACCGGGGAGACTGCGATCGAAGCTGCACGACTGGCGCGTGCGGCCAAGCGTCCAGTTAAAGTTGTGTGGACCCGCGAAGAGGAATTTTCGTGGGCTTATTTCCGGCCGGCGGGTGTGATCGATGTGATGAGCGGGGTTCGCAGCGACGGAACCATCATGGCCTGGGAATTTCACAACTACAATTCGGGTTCCGCCGGGATTCGCACGTACTATGAGGTTCCCAACCAGCGCATTGTGTTCCATGAAGTGCATTCGCCCTTGCGGCAGGGATCTTACCGCGCGCTGGCGGCGACGGCAAATCATTTTGCCCGCGAATCGCACATGGATGAATTAGCGCACGTGTTGAAGATGGATTCTCTCGAATTCCGGCTGAAGAATTTGAAGAACGAGCGCCTGCGGGCTGTGTTTGAGGCAGCGGGAAAGCAATTCGGATGGGGAAAGAGTAAAAGTCCTGGACAAGGTTTCGGCATGGGCGGCGGGTACGAGAAGCTCGGAAATATAGCGACGTTCGCCGAAGTTAATGTCGACAACAAATCGGGTGACGTGAGGGTGGTGCGCGTGGTATCGGCGTTCGAGTGCGGTGCGATCGTCAATCCCGATAACCTGCGCAATCAGATCGAAGGATCGAATGTGCAGGGGCTGGGCGGAGCGCTGTTCGAGGCTATCGAATTCGAAAACGGCAAGATAGTGAACGGCCTGCTGTCGCAATATCGGCTGCCACGATTCAGCGACCTGCCCGCGATCGAAACCGTGCTGCTTGATCGCAAGGATATTCCTTCGGTCGGTGCCGGTGAATGCCCGATGATAGGACTGGCTCCGGCGATCGCGAACGCGATCTTTGACGCGACCGGCGTGCGGTTGCGGGCGTTGCCGCTGGTGCCCAACGGGTTGAAAGCAAGCTAGCAGACCACCCACATTTCGCAGTTGCAGTGAATTCTTTCGCAGGAGTCACAATGAGCAACTTCGTTTCCGTCAATCGCCGCGAGTTTCTCGAAAAATCAGCCGTGGCAGTAGCAGCCGGGGTTGTGCTGCCCCACACCGCGCTCTCTTATTCCAGAATCGCCGGTGCGAACGACCGCATTTCACTGGCTCATGTCGGCATCGGGAATCGCGGCAGAGATCTTGATCTGATCGCTTCGAAATTGAAGTCCAGCCACAACGTCGAGATGACCGCGGTGTGCGATTTGTGGGCGGTGAATCGCGAGAAGGCTGCGGCGACGAATGCGGGCTACTATGGCAGGCCGCCTCGTGCTGTGCAGCACGGGGAAGATATTCTCGCGATGAAAGACGTGGACGGCGTGCTGATTTCCACGCCAGAGCATTCGCATTCTCCGATCCTGAAAATGGTCGCGGAGGCCGGCAAGGACGCGTACGTCGAGAAGCCTATGGGAAACGTTCTCACCGAAGCGAAAGCAGGGCGTGATGCGGTGTTGCAGGCCAAAACCATCGTTCAAGTCGGAACGCAGCATCGGAGCGAACCGTATCAGCAAGCCGCACAGAAGATTGCGCGCAGCGGCGCCCTGGGCGACATCAGCAAAGTCGAGATCGAATGGAACTATCACGGGCCGCGCTGGCGCGGGCGTCCGGAGGTGAAACAGATTCGTGAGCAGGACACCGACTGGAGCAAGTGGCTGCTGACCAAACCGGCGCGGCCGTTTGATCCGCAGCTTTATTTTGAGTTCCGACTGTATAAAGACTTCTCCAGCGGGATTCCCGACCAGTGGATGAGCCATGCCATCGACGTGGTGCACTGGTTTATGGACGACAACTACCCGACGTCCGTGGTGTCGCATGGTGGAGTCTTTGCCTGGCATGATGGGCGCGAGAATGCCGACACATTTCAGGCGCTGCTTGAATATCCCAAGGGATTCCTGGTCAGCTATTCCACCAGTTTCGGCAACGACGCGCCGAGCTTCACGCGGTACATGGGGAAGGAGGCCACCCTGATCAACATTGGAGGCGAAGGAAGTCCGCGGTATCAAGTGATCGAAGAAAGAGGAACGCACGAGGACGATGCCGATATCGACCGAAAGAGAGAATCGAAGTATGTCTCACTGCCTGGAGAGAAAGGCTTGCCGCCGATGGGCATTGACGACCTGAGCCTCGAGCACATGGCGAATTGGTTTGAGTGCATGCGTTCGCGAGAACAGCCACATTGCACGGTGCACGAAGGTTACGCACATTCCGTGGCGTGCATGATGGCGGCGGAGTCGTACTGGACGGGCAGGAAGATTTTCTGGGACGCCAAGACCGAAACGTTTTCGGACAGCCGGCCGAGCTAGCCTTTGCACGCGTGCGTGTTGCCGAGGCATTGGCCGACTACGTGCGCGAAATCGGTAATCGCGATTTCGGGATCAGCGAGATCAGGGTGCCAGACTTTCTCCCATTCGAAGCAGTAGAAACCCTTGTAGCCGATCGATTGCAGCGCCTTGATCTGGCGCTCGATCGGGACGTTGCCGGTTCCGGTCAGAACGTATTTGCGGTCTTCCCCTTTGCCGACTGAATCCTTCAGGTGTGTGTGGCGAATCCAGGGACCGAGTTGCTTGACGGTGAATTCCGGATCTTCATTGGAAGCGGCGAAGGTGTGATGGGCATCCCACAACAGTCCAACGTGCTCGGAATCGGCCGCCTTCAGAACATCTTTTAGCGTTGCTGAGGATGTGAAGTGATCGTGGGATTCAATAATCACAGTCACGGACTTTGGACCTGCATATTGGCCGAGTTCACGGAGTCCGGAAGCGACTCGTGCCCTTGTCGGATCGTCGGGCACCGGAGCATTGTCAGATTGTGCCTTGCCGCCGAAGACGCGGACGTAGGGTGCTCCCAGAGTTGATGCCATATCAATGAAGCGTCGCGCATCAGTCAATTCCTTGGCTCGTTTATCTGAATCTTCTATGTAGAGGTTCGCGGAACTGCTGACGCAGGCGATGCTTAGTTTGTGGCCTCGAATTTCTTTTTTCGTTTGCTCGATGTGATCGGCAGCGAAGATCGCATTGGAAGGAAGATCCATGTTTCCTTGCAGTCCACGTAACTCGATAGCGGAAAAACCGTGCTGATGAGCAAACTCCAGAATTCTCGGCCAATCCCAGGCCGGGCATCCCAGCGTCGAGAATGCGATCGGGATACGGCTCTTTTCGGTCTTTCCAAACAGTGGTGACATAATCGCTTGCGAGAGTGCAACGGCAGATAGCGTTTTCAGGAATTGTCGACGGCTGCTCATGGAGCTACAGTTCCCCCTTCTTCATCTGCCGCACGGCGTAATCGCAAGCCCGGGCAGTGAGGGCCATATACGTCAACGACGGATTCACGCACGACGAAGATACCATGGAGCCTCCATCGGTGATGAACAGGTTCTTCACGTCGTGCGCCTGATTGAAGGAATTCAGAACCGAGGTCTTCCGATCGCGGCCCATGCGAGCCGTGCCCATTTCATGGATCGCGAATCCCGGCGGATCATTTCTTACAAAGGGCTCGATCTCTCTGCCTCCGACGGCAGCAAGCATCTCCGCGGCCGATATAGCCATGTCTTTGCGAAGGGCCAGTTCGTTCTCACTCCATCCGGAATGAATCTTGAGGGTAGGAATTCCCCAGGCATCGACCTTCGCCTTATCGAGCTCGACGTAATTGTTGTGGTTCGGCAGGCACTCTCCGAATCCACCAAAACTGAAGCGCCACGGGCCGGGCTCGCTCAGTGATTTCTTGAAGTCTGCACCGAAAGCCGATTGGGTGATTCCCCGGTTCCATCCGTCGCGGTGAGCACCGCCCTGAAAGCCATATCCGCGCAGGAAGTCTGGGTGCTTCGACTTCACGTTGCGAAAGCGCGGCAAGTAAGTTCCATTCGGCCTTCTGCCAAGTTCAATCCGGTCTTCATTGCCGGGAATTAATGCGGTCGCTCCTCCGGCGGTCACGTGGTCCATCAAGTTGTGTCCCAGTTCGCCGCTGGAGTTTGCCAGGCCATTCGAAAACTCGGGTGTAGATGAGTTGAACAAAATACGAACGGACTCGAGCGCCGAAGCGCACAGGAACACTACCTTGGCACGAAACTCGACTGAGGCTTTCGTCTGGGAATCAATGACGCGCACACCTGCAGCCCGGCTGGTCTTCGCATCGAAGATTACGCTGTGCACCACGCTGAACGGACGCAGGGTCATGTGCCCGGTTTTCTCAGCGGCAGGCAGGGTGGCATTCAGGCTGCTGAAGTACGAACGCGTGATGCATCCGCGCTCGCAGGGGCCGCAATAGTGGCAGGCAGCACGGCCGCGATGATCCTGCGTGAGGATTGCCGCTCGGCCGATCGTGAGAACACGCTCTCCACCAAAATGCTTCGCCAATTCCGAGCGCACGAACCTTTCCGTGCAGTTCAATTCCATCGGTGGGAGAAACTTGCTGTCGGGAAGCTGCGCAAGGCCCAAGGCCTCCCCCGAGATTCCAGCGAATTCTTCGACGTAGTCATACCAGGGAGCGATGTCGGCATAGCGAATCGGCCAATCGACTCCGATTCCCTCACGCAGGTTCGCTTCGAAATCCAGGTCGCTCCAGCGATAACTCTGGCGTCCCCACATGATGGAGCGTCCGCCAACCTGGCGTCCGCGAATCCAGCGGAACGGCTTGCCGGGATCGGTGGTGTAAGGATGCTCCTTGTCGTTGATAAAGAATTTCGAAGACCATTCGTCGCACGCGTAGCAGGTGCTCTGGATGGGTTGGTTTTCTGCCAGGTTTCGCCGGTCGCCCATGCCCCGGAACTTCATCTCCCACTGCGGAACGTGCTCCACGTAGTCTTCCTCGGGCACAATGTTGCGCCCGGCCTCGAGGACGAGCGTCTTGAGTCCCTTCTCTGTAAGCTCCTTTGCCGCCCATCCGCCCGTGATCCCGGACCCAACAACGATGGCGTCGAAGGTATTCGGTTCACTCATTGTTGCTTCGACTCCTCTTTGATGGGCTCTGCCGGGCATCCCTGATAGCTGCCGGGAATCATTTCGAAGTGCAGTTCGTCGGTCGCGCCCGCTTCGGAGGTGTAATAAGCGGTCAATGTGAGCTGACGAAACATGGCATAAGAGTTCGCGGGCGTGGAAGCACCTCGCCGTCTCTGTGGCCGGGGTTGTCCTCCAACCTCCTCAGTCATTTTTTCGCCGAGAGCCATCAGGATGTCCGACTGCTGTAGGGGTGATCCATCAACGAAGTCCTTTCCAAATAGCGCTTGACTGCGCGAATCCACATCCGCAAGCCCGGACAGGAATCGCGTCCGCTCGGCTTCTTCGTACCACTCGGTCAAAATCAAATCGATGAACTCGGCGGTACCTACATCTGAAGCGCCGGGAGTATCCGTCCGCGGAATGATCATTTCTGCCATCGCTTTCACAGTGGCATGTTGATGCGCATTCAAGGTGCGCGGTGAAGTCTGACTCTGAATCAGGCCGCGGGCCTCGCGCAATACAGCGAACAGATTGGGCGGCGCGATTTGCAGCAGGCTTCCCGTCGCAAGCAGTCGCAGAACTTCTCGTCTATGCATAGATTCGGGCCGGGCAGAGTCTATGTTACCGAATCTTCAAACGTTGTGGTGTGTCCGGGAGGAGATCGTTTATTCGTGACGGTTCGGGCCTGAATATCTGACGATGTCGGTGTTGGGATAGTAGTGCAGCAAGATCTCTCGGAAACCGGCTCCTGACTCGGCCATGGCTCTGGCTCCGGCTTGGCAGAGTCCAATGCCGTGTCCGTTGCCGACGCCTCTGAGCGAAACGCGATCGCCTTCTTTCGTTAAAGAAAAGTCGTTGCTGGGAACAGCGCTCCATCCAATGCGGCGAGCCACCGCCAGGCGAGTGGTCTCATCCGAAGCGCGCAACGATCCAGCCTGGTGCGCCGGAATATACGATGTCCAACGGATCGGATGGCGGCGGCAATATTCACAATCGACGGGGAAATACGGGTATGCCGCAGCAGGCAGTCGCAGTTCAGCCGGGGTGCGAGTCTGTCCACTGCAACTGCGTGTGTACATGGGAGCGAACGGTTTTGCCTTATACACGAGAACCAAACCGCGAGTAGCTTCAACGGCGGCGGCCTCGCGACCGGTCGCCGGCGGACCCGCGCGGAGGAACTGGCAGTGAGTCGTATCGCAGAAATCGAAGTCACGGTGCCGGCCGCGACCCGCGGCGAAATAAGAACGCGTAGCGATCGCATGCGCCTTAAGTGCCTCGGGAGGAGTGTCTGATGCGCTCTCGGCAGCAACTACCGACGCTACCGCCGTTTCAAGATCGAGCGTGACTACCGATAGCAGGTTGGCTAATGTAGGTCTGATCTCCAGCGTGCCGTGATACTGCCGCTTGATTTTGCTGGGGATCTCGAGGATGAGATCCGCGTCTTCATTCCCTCTTCCTGCAACGATAACTCTAGTCGCGTACGACTGCCACTTTCCTGAGGAGACTACGAGGTCGGAGCCGTCGATCCGCACCGTCGCTGATGAAATCCCCGAGTTTTCCAGAACGAAGCTTTGTTCGCCAGTTTGCAGAATGAGCGCATGCCCTGCTGGTGCGGTAACCACGAGTTCCCGAGGATGAAACAGACCGAACACCGAAATACTGACACGGTCGTCAGTTCGCCCAGGGGCGCCTGCTCGCGCGTATGCCATCGAAACCTGATGAACGGAGTTCGTCGTGATCAGCAGTAAAGCCAAGCAACACGCCAGCGAAAATCTCGTTGTTGGGAATCTACTTCGCACTCCGGCTACTCCTCAATGCGCCGGAGCATTTGGCCGGCAGTTCTTGCTGGGCGGGAGAAGCGGCCGCCGTCGAATACCGCGACACCGGAAACTGTTCCCACATAAGTCTTCTCACCGGCGACCACTAGCGACTGTACATCTGGGTCGGGCAGTCCTTGATCTTCCGTGAAGGTCTCGGCCTGTCCTCCATGAAAGTGGATAAGGCCGCGATTCAGGGTTCCGACCCACAGGTCGGACTCGTTGCCGGCAAGCACGGTTACATACATCCCGTCCAACGCGGGATGCAGGCGCTGAACCTTCTTTCCCTCGTAGATCAGGACGCCGCGCTTCTTGGTTCCAATCAGAAGATGCCCGGACGGAACTGCCAGAATGGCATTGATGCCGCGAGCCTCGGCACTCGCAGGCAATATCTGACGGAATGCCCTTCCGTTGAACGCGAGAATCCCATCGCCTGCGGTCGCAACCAGCAGTTCCGGTTCGCGTGAGTCTGAGAGGACAGCCGGGGCAAGTGCGACAAGCGGAGAGCCCGGCAGATCGCTGCCAACGGAATACTGTCGCAGCAAAACGCCGTCCGGTTCGTACTCAAGCAACCCGGCGGGTCCGGCAATGAAAAGATGCTCCTGAAAACGTGCGGCCTGCAGGAATATCTGGGGAGAGCTGACGACCTCGAAGCCAAGGTTGGTCGCCGGAGCATAGGGTTGAACCGTAACCGCAAATTCGTGTTCTGCGCGAACCTGCTCAGCCGCAGTACGAATCGCCTGTGAACCGCGCCAGATGAGTGCCACTCCGACGAGAACAGAGGCACTCACGGCAGCGGCAATTGCCGCGCGCACTCCTACGACCGACGCCCGCTTCACATCTCCTCGCGGCTGGGACAGTGAACTATAAACCCTGAACCGGTCCTGAGAACTGAGAAGCAAGCCACGACCCAAACTGATCTACCAATCTGACACAAGACCTTTCGGAGTCACTGACTCTTCAGTGTGTGTGTCGGAGTAGACAGCGCGTCACGCAGAACACACTTTTGGAATAGAACCGTTTTAACTTGATGCGGCGGACGCGCCGTACATCAACTCTAGAATTTGCCGAGCTTGATGCGCACAACTGCAGGATCGTCGCCGTGAAACTGTAAGCCGCGATCCGTTTCGTCGCCGTTCCACAGACGCACGGGCTTCCAGACTCCGTCCTGATACGAACCTTCTTCCGCCGAGAGGATCTGCATACGCATACCCGGCAACCGCCCCGGAACATGGAAGCTGACGCTCACATCCACGCCCGTAACCAGAAATTCATCTGGCGCGAGCTGCGCGACCAAGGCGACACCGTGCGCGTCACTGGTCCCGAGCGGACGCCTGCCGTCGTGTTGAGGAAAGCCGTAGGCGATGGTCGCCTGCCAGGGCCCGAAATCCAGTTCCTGCTGGGCCCGACCAACTTCTTCCATCGACGTTTTCAGTTTGCCTTCAAAGTTCAGTTTCGCGATCTCCCTCATCATGGGAGCCAGCAGTGCAAAATTCCGGGCATGCCCGGCGGCGGCCACATCGCCGAGGATATTCCAGCCGCGCGGATCGACGCCGAAAGGCGCAATTCCGATCGCACCTTCGCCTAGCGTCAGGAAGTCATAGCGTGCGAAAGCGTCAGGCCTTCCGATCTCGGGAACGAGCAAAGGATTGTCCGGACGATGATAAGTGGCGAGTACGTCGCGAACGAAACCTGCATCGTCCCCATAAATATCCGGAGCAATCGCGCCGATGGATGGGGCGAGTGTGCGCCACAGGCCCACCCAACGTTGCACTGCGCCTCCACTCGGATATTGAATGCCTGGAATCGCCAACCGCCGTTCCGGCAATTCCGCCGGAGGATAGCTCAACCACACGTTCATATAGAGCGGGATATCGAACTCTGCCTTCCCCGCAGCTGCGATTTCATTGAGGTAGTGCGCCTGATGATAAAGCTGAAACAACTCGTCGGCATCGCCACCGAATGCTCCGCTCCAGGTACCAGGCTGCTTATGGGCTGCGGCCAGCATGTCCGCCGGGACCTGTCCCGCAAACTCCTTGTTTGATTCCGCAGAGAAGTCGCGCACGCTTCCGACGATCCCAGATTCGTTTTCCACCTGAACCATCAGCACCGTGTGCTCGGTTCCATCGAGGGCCTTAAGGTGGCGCAAGAGGGCGACGAACGCAGCTTTGTCGGCGTCGAGATTGGAACGAGAACTTGCGGAGAGCACATCAATCGGTTCCCCGTCGGCACGAATAACGCGTGGAAACCGCTTGGGATCGGTCTTCACCCACTGCGGGACGTAATGCATGTTGCCGTTTTTCCACGTCCCAAACCAGAGCAGCACGGCATGCAGATTGTGCTCGCGCGCTCCCGTCACCAGCAGATCGACATGGTCCCAATCGAATTTGCCTTGCTGCGGCTCAATCTGCTCCCAATAAACGGGAGCCTCGACGGTATTCGCGTGCAATTCGGCGAGCGCCTTCCAGACCCTCGGCAGTTCTGAAGGCCAAGCGCTGGAATTGTGCACCTGCCCTCCAAGCATCAAATAGGGCTGGCCATCGACTAGGAGCGCCCACCGCCCATCCTTTTCAACCAACTTAGGAGCTTCGGCAGCGCCCGAGAAAACACAGGCCGCGGTCACTAACAACAGGAGAGTCAAAGCACGACGCAGTCGCAGAAGAACAGAAGTCATTTTTCCGTGGTCCCTTCGTAATTGCTGTTGCACAGGGAATGATGCTCTCTTCGTCGCGGGATCACAAATGGGACTCTTTCAGGTAGTTTTCATATTCACCCGGTAGCATTAGGCTGAGCAGGTTCCCGAAACAACTGGAGGATCTCAAATGTACTCTCGGAACGTATTGGCTGGCGTTCTCATCGCATCGTTCGCCTTTGCGCTTAGTATCCCCGCTGATGCGCAGGGCACATGGGTGGTCGAGAAGACCTTTCATATCGGCGGCGAAGGCGGCATGGACTACATCACCGTGGACGCCAAGACGAACCGACTCTATGTTCCGAGAAGCACTCACACGATGGTCATCGACGCCGATTCCGGCAAGGTTCTCGGCGACGTTTCCGGCCAGAAGCATAATCATGGTGTCGCCATAGTTCCCCAGGCCGGACGAGGATTCATCAGCGATGGAGAGGGCGCAGTCGTAATTTTCGATCTCAAAACGAATGCTGTCCTGGGAACGATCAAGGCGCACCCCGATGCGGACGGCATTATCTACGACAAAGCCAGCGGCCTTGTACTCGTCGTTTCAGGCGACGATGGCGTCCTGATGACGCTCAAGCCCGATCTCGATCCGAAAACCGGATCTCTCGATCCTGATATTGCATTGGGCGGCAAACCCGAGTTCCTCGCCGCTGATGGCGCTGGCAAGGTCTTCATCAATTTGGAAGACAAGAATCAAGTAGCCGTCGTGGACCTTAAAGCAAGAAAAGTATTGGCGCACTGGCCGGTCGCTCCCGGTGGGGCACCCGTGGGGCTCTCGATCGACCCAGGGAAGCATCGGCTTTTTGTCGGATGTCGCAATCCGCAAAAGATGATCGTAATGAGCACGGACGATGGCAAGGTGATCGCTGACCTGCCAATCACTGCCGGCGTCGATGCTACGAAATTCGACGGTCATCAGGCCTTCGCGAGTTGCCGCGACGGCAAGCTTCACGTTGCCGGCGAGACTGCGCCCGGCAAGTTCGACATCCAGCAAGTAGTGACTACTGCGGTAGGCGCCAAAACAATGGACGTTGACCCGGAGAAGCACAAGATCTATTTGCCCACAGCTGAGTTTGAGGAAGCGAAACCAGGAACTCGCCCGGCAGCCAAACCCGGCACTTTCATGATCATCGTCGTCGGGCGCCAGTAGCAGGGAGGGCGCGCACCCCATCAAATATCGAGAAATGCGCATGAACAGCGGATAAAAGAATGGTAGGCCCGAATGGATTCGAACCATCGACCTCTTCCGTGTCAAAAATGAAGTCAATCACCTAAACCTTTCTCCCTTGTTTTCCGCATCATCACATCAGCAAAAAACCTCAGAAATCGCTTAGTTTTGGTGACGAATTGGTGACGACTCCGGCGTCGTCCCAAGCAATGGGTTGTCGCGCCAACGGGATCATGCATTTAGCTGCATTATGTCGCGCCGCCGGTGTGACTGGTCGCCTGCCCAGTGCGGCAGAGCGCCCTATTGCAGCCATTTTCTTCATACTGGTACACCTGATTGGGGTGTCGGTGGCGGACCTGTTGATGCTATGAAGACCCTTCCAATCCGTTTCGCGACTCCTCATGCTTTGCGCAGCCTCCGTGGCTCAAATACCGTTGCTGAGCTATTAGACGTAACTGACCTCACAATGCGAAACGATCCAAGTTCCTAGAGTTCTTACCAGCGTTTGATGACAAAGGCCGTCTTGTCATCGATGCGGTCCTCTTCGCCAATATGCCGCAGGTACTCGTCCTGCTTAACTGCGTGTTCCAGAATTGCATTGCAAATTCCTTTTGCCGGTTCATCTTTGCGGTCACGGATCACTTGTTCCATCTGGAGCCGGTCCTGTTCATCGCTGCCATCGTAAACCCCGTCTGTATAAAGGAACAGGATGTCGCCGGGGCTCATGAGTGTGATTTCTGCGATGTCCGAGGACTTCATTTTTCGCGTCCTGAGCGCCATCGAAAGGTACTTGTTCCGGTCGGGATTGTCCTCGGGAATTTCGAGTCCGAGCGCAAGGAACTGCACCATGCGAGCCTTATCGATCTCCATGAATCTTTCGTATTCCGCAGAGAATACCAAAGGTGGAGGGTGACCGAAATTTACAAAACGGAAATATCCTCCGGGTCGTATCTCACCGTAGAGCATGGTCGCGATTTCGCGAGAGCTGTCATTCTTGTCCCGTCCCAAGGCGTTCCTCGCGGTGACGGACTGCGCGAGCCGAAGATTAACTTTCTCGAAGATGTCGGGTGTTGTTTTTCCGTTCCGATCCAGCTCGGCAAGCATGAGCGCATGAAAAGTGTCGTGAACGGTTGACGCAATTTTTGCCGAGATGAGCCCGTGCCCCTGAGCATCGACCAACAGCACTCCCGCAGTCGTGTAGAGTTCTTGCAGATTTTCGGCGATTCTCAGTTGCTCTGAGCTTTTGGCCCTTCTGTATTCGGCCGCAACAGCCGAGTTGTAGCCAGGCTTAGACTTCAACCACTGCACATGCTCATCCACCGAGGTTCGAGCAGCCTGGCCTGTGGGGAGAGGCTCCAGGTACTGCTTCGACCGTCTGAGGGCATCCGTGATACGAGCGTCAATGTTGTAGCGCTGCTGAAAGTTGATGTATTCAAAAAGATCGCCCCCTACGCTCCCGGCGGGAATCGAATTGCCATACATATCGATGCCGGCCAGCTGGGGAATCACACCCTCCGCGGGCATCAATCTCTTGCGAAAGTACTCGTCAATGTTGGGTTCTACAGGTGCCCCCATAACACTTATCCTGTGCAGTCTTTACCCCGGGTGCATCCTACGATCGACAATTAGACATGGTTTGGATTATACGGAAGGCTGCCCGTGGGACTATCGCCTGCAGGCATTGGCGTCGCTTCCAAAGAACGGGTGCACGCACTTCCAGGTTGGGAAAAGCTCAAATCGAGTCGATGAGCGTAATCGCGATGTTGCAACAGTTAAACTGTCAGGTCGAGGTTGAAAGTGAAACAAGCAGCCGAACAGTTGCTGGTGATGATGTTCGTTCTCGGCACCGACATCGTACTACCACTTGCGATCATTTATGGTTGGGTTCGCTGGGCAAAGAGCAAGCCAACTGTTACTGGGCTTTCGGCATTTTCTCTCGGTGCTTTTGCCCTCGCCACAAGCTCTGCACTCCTCGCATTCGGCGCTCTTCTCTATGCCCATCTTGTACGTAGTTTCCCGTTTCACGATCCGACCCTGATGCAGTTTTATCGTTGGGGCTTTCTTTCGTCGCTGTCGGGATTCGTGCTCGGCATCGTCGGCTGGTGGCGGCGAAGTGCCCTGCGTTGGTATGCACCTGTCTGCTCTCTAGGAGTAGTGGTCTTTTGGATCGCTGCGGCATGGGGTGAGTAGCCGCTGTACAACGATGGTGCTCACCGACCCGACAATGAGTGAAATCGCGATTTTTAGCCAACTGTCGGAAGTCAGCCCCAGCAGTAACCTTGCCGTGTCCGGTTCGGGTGGCTAACATGCGCACATGAATGCCGCACCCACAAAGATTCAGGCTCGGAGCAACAGTTTCCGAACATTGCTCGTTGCGTCGCTCGTCATCGCGGCCCTCGGAATCGGCGTACCATTTGTGACGGCACCCGGTTCTATGGACGCGGCTATCAAACTGTGCATGCTCCTGACGTTGGTGTGGATCGTATTGGTGATCTTCGTATTCACGAAGTTCAAGTGGCGCGGTCTCTGGTGTCTGCTTGGTGCGCCGCTGACTGGCTACTGGTTTATTGTGTTGTACTTGATAGCGTCCGGGTGTGCCCACAACATCAAGAACTGCCCTTAACTTTGCCACGCAACTCGGGTTTTGAGCGTAATCGAGATGTTTCGCCAATTGGCCACGCCTGTTCTAAAATTCTGCCGTCGATAGGAATGGAAACCTTCGATCGAAGTGTGTTGCCGTGGGCGTCCTACTGCTGCTTATGGCCAACGTTGAGGCGCAAACCACTCGGAGACCTCAAGCACATGCTGGAATCGTAGGAACAGTGCTCGACGAGCAAGGCCATCCACTCAAGAACATCTATGTGCATGCCGCGTTGGAACAGACGGGGATGTACATGACCACCGTGGACAGCAACGAAGCTGGTCATTTCGTGATCGAAAATTTGGAACCGGGAACATACAGCATCTTCGGCGAGAGTAACGCTGCTGCCTACCCGAACACCGCATTGTCGTTCTATCCCAACCAGAATCCCATCAAGGTGACGCTTGGGAATTTCGGCGAAGCAACCATCGTTCTAGTTCTAGGTCCGAGGGCCGGCGTGCTTTGCGGAACGGTTCTCGACAAGACGACGGGAAAGGCTATCATGTCGCAGCACGCGCCTCACTTCATCGTCAGGAAGATTTCCAATCGAGCAGATTCCATCGAGTTCGTGGGTCCCGCCAATTCCGCTGGCTGATACCGCCTGCGACCGAAGTGACTTTGGAGGTGTTCGCCGAGGGCTACAAGCCTTGGGTGTATGCCGAGCCGTCAAGCCCTTTAACGCCGATGCCGTTTCGGCTCGAATCTGGGGAAGAGAAAACCCTGAACATAAGGCTTGAGCCACAAACACGGCCAAACAATCATCCCGAGTAGAACCCTGCGGTGTTCCAACTCTGCTCGTCGGTTTCCCAACTGTCGTTATCAGGCAGTTACTTCCGAATGCGCTTCCCTGACAACAGAGCATGAGGCAGTGGAAGTATACTTTCCCACGTCGTGAGCATCGACGACTCCGAAAGCAAGAAGGATGAGGTGTGGGCCACTCTCTGCCAAGCAGAGGGATGGGTCTGTCGTGTGTGCGGTTCGGTACCCGAACGCGGTCAGCGATTCACGGACAAACTCTGTGAAGATTGCCGCAAGATCGTTCGGAACGAGTAGGTCCACAACCGGGTTGTTGGTCGCTGGCGGTTGACAATCCTCGCCACGCCCTGGACAATACCCGGCAACCGAAACGATTCCGATTGGGTACGACAGCTACACTGAAAAGCCGCAGGAAGCGGCTGCCCTCGAGTGGGAGAATTGTTAGCATGGCGCACCTACGCAAGCATGAAGACTCGACTCAGGAGGGGGTACATTGGAAATGCTCTCAATGCGGGTGGGAATCGGTGCATATGTATTTCGGGGAAGTCTTCGAGCCTGAGCATTTGTGCCCAAATGACACTTGCGAGTGCGGTCATCGCCGGCTAGAGCACAGGAACGGCACCTGCGCTGGGGGCGAATTCAGAAGTGAAGACGGGAATCCTGATCCAACGCAAGGGCTGTGCGGTTGCACCGGCTTTCAGCCGAAATAATGATGATCCGCGACCGGATCGTCATGCGTGGCCTCTGACGCGTGCGAATGTTGTCCCGCCAGTATGGCAAGACGCTCGCTGACGTCGTGGAGCCGCCCAACTTCGAGCAGGATGGCCTCATGATTAGCGCCGGTCGGGACATCGCCGTCGGGAACGGTCAAGCGACTCCTGGTGATGACGCGGGTAACGATGTCTTCGGCGCGATCCCGATACAAAGTGTGTAGGGTGCTGCGCCAGCCTACCAGTTCGCCGCGCGCGAACTCAGTTTCGACTCCGTCGGGGTCTTTCTGGTGCTCATCATGGAAGCTCTTAAGAAGGAACTCGCCCTGTTCTACCAGGCGACTGATCGTTTCTGCGTTTTGAAGCGCTAGGTGCATGGTTGCCCTCCTTGGAGCGAGTCAGGTGCAGGGCGTTTGGTGGTACGAAAAGGCGGAAGTAACTCCGCCTCCTCGCGCCAGCAAACAGAGCGTCCTTACACTGCTGCGAGGACTTCGTGCTTCTGGAGGGTCGAGGTGACCACGTCATAGGTGTGCACCTGCGGCGTGCCTTCGATAAATCTGGCCAGCGTCTTCAACACCTGCGGATAGGCATTGGTGTTGTAGGTGTCGGCGTCCTTCTTGTTGTCCCACAGACTGATCGCCATTACATCCACTCCGCCGGGACCGGCGAAAGTGATTTCGTCCAGAAAACCGTTCTGCTTACGAAGCAAAGGAAGGACATCTTTTTCAAATGCTCGCGTGTAATCGGAGAGCATATTCGATTTCAGATGGATAGAGATATTGCGTGCAAACATGGGTAACCTCCTAGATTGGAGTTGCTAAGAAAGACTGCTTCAGATGGGCTGACTTAGTTCAGAGAACCTGAAATGAGGGGAAGGTGGTGACCACCTCAATTACAACCCTAGTCTTATATAGCGGGACTGTCAAACAGCGATCCGCTTCTGCGAATCGACGCCAGCCACGCTATCGGTGTAGATCTGCCAAGTCTGTTGTGATCCGGCACCAAAACCTCCTCCGTCTCCTTTCAGCATCACGAACCAGCCTTTTTTCAGGTTTACCCGGAAGCGCGCCCCCATCACGGGGTCCACCCAGTCTCGCGAGTCGCCTGCATGGAAAGCGGGAAGCACTCCAGGACGCAAGTCGAGATTGCTCCGCAAGTGCCAATACCGGATTCCTGCAAGGCCATCCACCGCGAATTTCGGATTCTCAAATGCGCGCCCATAGATTTCTGGATCGAGAATGTACTGTTGCGAATCAGTATGGGCGCTGGAGTAGAGAACCCCAAAAGGAGTTGAGATCTCACCGGAGGACAGATTTATGTACTGGAAGTCAGTCAAGACACCAACCTGTTTCCTGCGTACGTCGAGCGCGGTCATGTAGCCGATATTCAGTTTGTCGGAAACGTCAGAGAAGCTGGCGCTGACGGGAATTGTTTTGCCTTTGACCCCCAGATAGCCGTTCACCCCACTGAGCCACAGATAGATTGGCGTCCAAGCTACGTGCCAATCACTCTGTCTGGTGGGGTCCTTTGAGGGAGATGCCGCTCCGGGTACGGAAGGGGCTCCGTTGGTCTGAGAAAATCCAGTCGTCCGCAAGACCAGGCACAGCAACATCATGAGCTCCCCCCTCTTCACAGCAACCTCGCTCCCGAACTGCCGTCACAACAGAAAGTGACCGGCCGTTGCAACCCAAATTCATCCGCTATACGTGTAAACTCAGTTCCTCCCTTAGAATCTTCCGTAGCGCCTCGACGGTTGAGGCACTACGCGGCGAAGATCATGGCAGAAGGAGCCGCTATCTAACGCGCCACCGGAAGACTGACTGGTTGTTCCAGCCGAAATTCGAGGAGGGATTCGCTCGGCACCGATACCTGTTTACCCTTGCTAGCTGCGGAGACAATAGTTCCGGCTGCAGCGCCGGCGCCTGCACCGATGGCAGCACCCTTCCCGCCGCCGGAGAGTCCGCCTATGAGCGCTCCGAGTCCTGTGCCGCCAACGACTCTTTTTGCTGTCTTGCCGCCTGCCCTTGTGAGGCTACCTGGTAAGAGCTCGTTAGAAGTGGATACGCTGTGCCGTTGATGACAATATCGGTCAGTTCGAGAGTCAGTTCGGCACCACCGGATATGTTGCCCGCTGACTTAGCGTTGGCAAGTCGGCCATAAACGGTGCTACCTCTTGGCGCCACTACCACCTCATCCACCTGCAGATTTGTCTCGAGATTGGCTGTAAAGCGATATCCCACCTGCTGTTTGCTCGAATCCACAGAATTGACCATGCGGATCAGGATTCGCGTTCCTGCAGGAACGGTTATCTTGCTTGTCGCTGCCTGCGTTTGTCCTTGCCCTGCGACCGCCAAACCCAATCCGATGAACAGAGCCGCTGCGCAAACGATTGCGTATCGCATGGTTTTTCTCACCCATTCCATCTCAGTATCCTTGCCCCACGATGGGCAAGTTCGAGGTAATTTGAAGATCGATGATTGCCAGCAACTGATCTTCAATCTGGAGAAAGCGCGCGGCCTCGATCGACCCCAGTGATGCCTTCACGCGACCGTAGTACTTCTCTAAGAGCTCAGAACGCTGCTTCCGATAATTGAACGCATTCTTGACAGACTCATCTGCCTTGGCGTCGCTCATCTGGTCGTAGTTGCGGGCGTAGTCCTGAATGTTGGCGACTCTCAGGTTGTTGAGTTTGGTCAACTCCGCATCGTACTCTTCGTAGATAGGCCAGAATTTTGCCGCCTGATCGACATTCAATACCATCACGGCGCCCATGATCTCGTCTTTCTGCTGGCGAACGTTAGAGCGTAAGAGTTCGATGTATTCCTGAAGGTTCTTTTGCTGCGTGTCCGTCAGAGCCGAGGGGGGAGTCTGTTTCTGAGCTTTTTGTGATTGTGCAAGAATCCCGAAGTTCAACAGAACAGATAGGAGTAAGAGGCACACTGCAATCGATTTCTTCATAGAAGTTCCCGTTGTATCCCGAACGTCATACGTCGCGCATACAGGCTGCATCGAAGATCAGCCGACAAAGTCCACCATGCCAGTTGCCACGTTGTACATTGCGCCGGCGATTTTGATGCTTCCCTTCTTCTCTAATTCCTCCAGGAGCGGGCTCCTCCGGCGAATATCAGAAAGACCCAGAATTACATTCGTTTCAGCAACGGCATCCACATAGCTCGGATTCTTACTGGTCTTGTCGTCCCCAAACTTGGTCGCCGGTATCGCCGGTTTGATTCGTGCCAGCAGTGCGGTGAGATTCCCGAGCACAACATCGTCGATCGCACCTTTTACCGCGCCGCAGGCTGTGTGCCCCAAGACCAGTACGACCTTGGCCCCCGAAACGGCGCAGGCAAACTCCATACTGCCGAGCATGTCATCGTTCACAATGTTACCCGCCACTCTGCCGATGAAGGTGTCGCCGATTCCTACATCAAACACGATCTCCGCTGGGACTCGCGAATCCACGCAACCAAGTATGATGGCGGCCGGATATTGTCCCCCAGCACTGGATCTTTTCTCACCTAAGTAGTCACGCGGAGCCATTTTCGCAGCTCGGAATCGCCCATTCCCTTTCTTTAGCTCGTCGATGACTTGAGATGGCGTCATGACGTCCCGCTCCTCCTTTGTAAGTGATCGACTCATGTCAGGTGCTAGTTGCATGGACAAAGAAGCAAGGCACGGGATAGCGCACGCGCCTATGGCTGCGCCGAGAAACGCGCGACGGTCCACAATTCTGTTATCTAAAAGCTTTTTCAACTCTCTGTGAACAGATTCGATTTGCATAGATTCTCCCCATTGATGATTCTGAATGACTTGGCAAGGATTGTCCGTTACACCTCACTTACCGGCTGCCGGGACCCACGCGTTGTTTGGAGCCAAGATTTCAGAGTTTGAGAGTTCAGTCTGGACATTGACCCGCTGGAAACCAGCTTTCTTTTGTGGTACCGCCTGGAACACCAAGTAGTACTGGTTGTTGAGCATCTTTTGGAAGCGTTCCAGGTAAGGCTTGAAGCTGACGAGTTGCGAGGTGCCGAGAGAAAAGCACTCCCCGCCGGTTTCGTTAGCCAGCTTAGTAAGCCCGGAGAGACCGAGGTCCAGGTCCCAAGAGCTTCGACCGGTGCGACCGACGCCCACCGCATACACCGAATAAACGAGAACGTTGTAGCGTTGACTGATTTCACTAGCCGAGCTCGCGTCGACACTAAGGGTCGGCATGCTGTGATACACGGTGGGGCCGTAGTTCGGTCCGAGACGTGAGGGCTGAGGTTTTTCACCTCGAAGTCGATCAATTCCGTCGGTCACCATCACCACAACGCGCCGGACATTCTGTTGCGGCCATCCTTTGACTAAGCTGATAAGAGACAGGTAAGGGCTGTCCATTGTAGAGAAATTGCCCCGTGGGAGCCGTACCGCTTTGACAGCGAGCTCCTTATCAGGCGTGAAGTTTTGAACGATGTTCACGCCCGCGTTCGACATATAGCCGACACCAACTAGGCTTGACGCTGGCTGAGCACTTACAAACTCTTTTATGTCATTGAGGTTATTTCCAATGGACGTATTGAGAGTATCGTCAATCAAGATCATCAGTTGGAGTGCTGTGTTATCACCCTGGGCCGGAATCAGTTGTGTGACTTGTAGGAAGTTTTTCCCCTGCTTGACCTTGACGTCTTGTTTCTGGAGAGGTGGGAGCTCTGCATCCTCTCGCAGCGCGGCGTCGGTGATCACAATGTGAACCTGTACTGTGCTAGGGGCAGTATTCTGTTGCGATTGCGCTGTCGGCCCACCGTATAACAGCAGACCAAAAGCATAGACGAGCGTAAGAAATCTCCTGTGCATGCTCGATGTCAACCTCCATTTGGTTCTGTCCTCAGAGCACGTCGTTTACGTCAAGAAGACGAGCGCCGATTTGCGAAGGACGGCTATAGAAAATTCCGAATAATTTCGCAACTAATCCATCGTCGAATTCCTGTGGGGTTGCTAACGGTTGAACGAGTGTGAGTTGCTTCTGAATGCTGCTAGATTCGGGCTTAAAGGGTATCTTTATTAATGCCTTGCACGAGAATTGCGTCGGATTCTGCGGCATAACCACCGGGCGGACAACTGGCACTTCTTGCAGTAACGCTCACGGAACCCCCCCGCCTTCCTCACAACCCTCCCTCGCCTCCCGCGCACGCGCGCTCGTGAGATTCGTCAAAGAGCGCAAGCATTGGATTCGCAGATCGAAAAGCAAAGGTCGTAATTCCTCCCCGATAGGATGGTGCATACCATTCGAGGGAGGGCCTGCAAAGGTCTGTCTAGGGTATGTGGACAAGTGCGCTGATCGCGAATGTGAACACCATTTGCTTCTGGTGGCAAATGGATTTCAGTCGATAGGAACGGGCTGATCTTCAAGTAACTGGCGAACAATTCCCATTACGCTTAAACTCCTGAATGAGTGATATGGCCTTATAGTTACTCAGCCCGAGGAAATCAGGAGATAGGATTTGCACAGCAGTGCTATCCCGTCGGCCCTGTGCAAATCTGCGTATTGGGGGATGCGGGCGCGAGGAAGGGTTCGTCCACACCATTACTAGAAGCTCTGCGGGTTAGGGCGTGGTGTCCTCTCCGTGAGTCGTTTCTTCGTCCTCCTTGTCCTCAACCCACGCAGAGGCTGGCCTTGCTCCCGCGAAATCCTTATAGTGAGCCCTCTTTACTGCCTTGTTCCGGACTTCATCTGAGTATTCGTTTCGAAGCAAAGCGCGGCCCGCGGCTCGAGATTCTGATTTCAAACATCGTGTGTTTGGCCATAAGACTCGTAACCGCGGGACGCCTCTGTCCGCTTCCATTTTAGGAAGCCCGCAGAAACTTCATCCGCAACCATTCGCACAGTGCGGCGCCATCTTTCTTTGTAATGTCAGGAAAGGAGAAGGTAGCTGTTAATGCGGCGGGAGGTGTCACTTCTGACGGAAACGCTTGCCCAGCGCGGGCGGGACGCTCGATGTAAGCCCCGTTTTGGGAGCGTCAGTATTTTGCGAACTTGCACGTATATGACCCAGTATGGCTATACTTCCCATCGCGGAAACACAAGGCGAGCTAGCCCAGACAGGAGGCTGGCAAGAAATGGCTCGTCGTCGTTTTCAGAAGGGATCTTTACGTAAACGCGGCAAGAAAAATCCAGTGTGGGAGTTGCAATGGTGGACGGACGTTATCAACCCGGATGGGACACTTGGGCGCAAGCGGGAATCCATGATTCTTGGTCCTGTGTCAGAGTTAACCCGCAAGCAAGCGTGGAGGCTCGCGCAGGAGCATTTGCGCCCGCTCAATCAGGGGAAAATTTCTCCGCTTTCAGATGTGACGTTTGGCGAGTTTATCGAACGTCACTTCGTCCCCACTTTTCTCCCAACGTTGAAACTGGCAACCCAAAAGAAATATCTCTCAACTATAAACACCCATTTGCTCCCCGCCTTCGGCTCGATTCGCTTGTGCGAGATCGGCAGGCTCGATCTGCACCGGTTCGTTCTGGCCAAGATGCACGGTGGTCTTGGCTGGGAATCAGGCGATCTGCTCCGCAACCTCATGTCGAAGGTTTTCAATGTGGCCAAGGCTTGGAATTTCTGCGCGAACGAAAATCCTGCCTCCGGTGTGATGCTGCCGGAGAAGCGACCCGTACGGGAAAAACATGTTTTGGATCATGCGCAGATTCAGAACTTGCTTTATGCTCTGCGCGAACCTTGCCGAACCATGGTGCTGTTCGGCTTACTTACCGGAATGCGCGTCGGGGAATTCTAGGCCTGCGTTGGCAGGACGTGGATCTGATGGCTTGTCAGCTTCGCATCCGCCAGACCATCTGTCGCGGCGCGATCAATACACCAAAGACGAAAGGCAGCCGGCGACTTCTGCCCTTGCCCCGTTCCGTCGTTCGGGCGCTCGTGATCATGCGACCCGATTCAACCCAAATAACCGACACAACACTTGTGTTCTCGACTGCCCAGAAAACGCCTCTGAGCGATACCAACCTGCTGCATCGTCATTTGAAGCCTGCGGGCCGGAAGATCGGCACACCTTGGCTCAGCTGGCATACGTTGCGACGGACGCACGCGACGCTGCTTCAGTTGGCGGGAGGAACGCTCAAGGACGCCCAAGCGCAGCTCGGGCACACCAAACTATCCACAACACTCGAAGTCTACACTTTACCGGCACCCAATCATCAGCGGGAGGCGGTCGAAAATCTTGCGCGAATGGTGACCAATGGTGACGAGTCGGACCAGCGCCTGGACGAGCTACCGCCAGCAACCCAGCAAATTCAATGAGATGGATGGTAGGCCCGAATGGATTCGAACCATCGACCTCTTCCGTGTCAAGGAAGCGCTCTAGACCAACTGAGCTACGGGCCTGCTGAATCCTACCGTTGAGTGATCGAAGGCCAGGAGCAATCGTCCCAGCCTTAAGAAGTTTATCACGCGGTTCGATCTACTTCCGCACTGCCCAGGCCATTCCGTCCGGACCCTTGCCGGTGGTGATTCGGCCTGTCACCGAAAACGTCTTGAGATCAACCACAGCAACTTGGCCGTCGGTGCTTACGGCAACGTAAGCGCGGGAGCCGTCGGGCACGATCAGGATGCCCGCAACTCCGCGTCCTAGATTCAGGCGCCTCATCTCTTTGCGGGCGGCAGCGTCGAGCGCGATCAGATCTCCCATCCCAAGATCAGAAACCAGAACGAGTTTTCCGTCGGGCGAAAACTTCACCCGGTTCGCGAACTTGGTATGCAGGTCGAGAGTCTGCACCACCTTCTTGCTCGCCAGGTCGATGATGGAAAGCGTTCCATCATGCGAATTGGCCGCCCACACCTCTTTGCCGTCCGGAGAAACGTCGAAACCCTCCGGCCCCTTGCCAACGGGGATGGGTGTTTGAATCCATCCGGAAGCATCTCCGTTCTTATCGCGATCAAGAATGCTGATCGTGTCGGAGTTAACGTTCGCGGTGAAAATCCGGCTTTCGTCGCGGCTGACGACCAGCATATGAGTGCGGTTTTGCCCAATACCCAGGGTCCAATCCAGCTGGTGCGTGGAGGGATCGTATCGCCCAATCACCTTGCTTCCTTCCGCCGTGAAGTAGACCTTGCCGTTCACCATTTCCAGTCCGTGAGGCGCGCGCAAGGCGCCGAGGTCTACAGCCGGCAGAGCCTTCTGCGCTGACAAGTCAGCGATCGAGATCGTGTGCTGTGGGTTCTGGAAGGCGCCATAGTTCGAGATGTAAGCATACTTTCCGTCGTCGGATGCGACGATTTCGTGCGGATCCTCCCCGGCAGGAACTCGCCCGACGACCTTCAACGTGCTGGGATCGACGATCGCCATCGACTTGTCATTTTTCTCGAGCACCAACAAGGCCGGAGACGGAATCTGGGCGAGCAGAGAATTGCCCGCGAGAAATACAAGAAACCAAAGCGATGATGCCCACACTCTTCTCAACATTTCGTCACCTCGCAAGTATCAAGGAATGCGTCGATCAACGGAGTGGTAGCGGTACAGCGCCAGACTGCGCCTTGGCCGAGACGCGTCGATACAAATCTTTGGCTCTGAGGCGCTCACTGCTTTGCTCGAAATTGTCGCGGGGTCCATTCCACCTGAGATCGTCGACGGAATCAAATACCGGAACATCGAGTCGCAAAGTGGCCAGCGTGCGATACAGCAATGCCTCATCCCAGGCAGCAAACAATGATTCCGAAAGCGGCCGCGCCCGGCGGATCGAGGGATCCCAACCTTGCCAATCTTTCGGAATGCTCTCGAGATGTAGATACCGCGACAACGCCAGTGACGCCGCCTTCGCTCCCCATCCCGAAATACCTGGATATCCGTCTGCGCTATCACCCGTCACTGCCAGGTAATCTGGTATCGATTCGGGCTTCACCCCGAACTTTTCTTCTACTCCAGCCTCATTCCGAACGATGTTACGCCTGCGATCCAGTTGCACCACGCGGTCCCCCACCACACATTGCGCAAGGTCTTTATCTGGCGTGCAGATCAAAACCTGCTTCACCCGCTCATCAGCCGCAGCCTTGACCGCCGCCGCAGCCAGTGCATCGTCTGCCTCAAAATAAGTCATCGGCCATACCGTTACGCCCATCGATCCGAGAGCTTCTTCCAGTATGGGAAACTGCGAAAGCAATTCGGGAGCAACGCCCTCGGCGGTCTTGTAGCCGGGATAAAGGTCATTGCGAAACGATTCCACCACGTGATCGGTCGCCACGCCGAGGTGGGTCGCGCCCGCCTCGATCATGGAAAAGACGGAAGTGAGCACGCCGCGAACGGCTCCGATCTCCTGCCCGCTCTCATTTTTCGAGGACGGCACAGCAAAGAAATGACGAAACAGTTCGTAGGTCCCGTCAATGATGTAAACATTCATGCGGATGCGACCCGCCTTCTGAAAGCCGAAGATGATACTAAACGAGATGAGGCGCTACATGTTGTCCATGGCCACGAAGAGATTATTCAGCGATTCGCTCAACGTGGGATGAGCATACGTTCCATCCCGCACCGCAGTGTACGGTAACTTACCCATCATCGCCGTCTCCAGCACCGACATGACTTCTCCACCTTCAATGCCGAGCACCGCCGCTCCGAGAATCTGATTCGAATCGGCATCCACCACAGCTTTCATGAAGCCCCGGGTTTCATCGACTTCCTGGGCGCGGGCTACCGATGTCATTGGCAGTTTCGCAACACGAATGTTGCGTCCCTGCGCGCGGGCTTCATTCTCCGTCATCCCGACACGGCCCAATTGTGGATCGATGAAGACGCAATAGGGCACTTGGCGATCTTTGGTGGATGCCGCTTTCCTTTCCAGCAGACTGGCGCGAATAATCCGAAAGTCGTCGTACGAAATGTGCGTGAATGCCGGCCCGCCCTTGATATCTCCCAGCGCGTAGATTCCATCAGCGGTAGTTTCCAACCGATCGTTCACTTGAATGAATCCACGATCGTCGGTCTTCACCCCCGCGGCGGAAAGATTCAGAGTGTCAGAATTTGGGATGCGTCCCGTAGCAACCAGCAAATGCGAGCCAACAAAAGAAGCTGTCTTGGCTCCGGCCTCAACTTGCAACTGAATCTTGTCTTCCAATTGATCGACGCGCGTAGCCTTAGCACTGAGCACGACCTCCACGCCATCTTGCCGCAGAATCTTCGTCACTTCTTCCGCGACGTCGGAGTCTTCGCGCGTCAGCAACTGTCTGCCCGATTGAACGATCGTAACGCGGCTGCCGAAACGGCGAAAGAGTTGTCCGAACTCAAGCCCGATGTATCCGCCGCCAAGGATCAGAAGATGTTCCGGAATCGCGCTGAGTTCCATGATCGATTCGTTATCGAGGAACCGAACTTGATCGAGCCCATCCAGCTTCGGCCGTGAGGTCCTGGTGCCGGCGTTGATGAAGATACGATCCGCGGAAACGGTTCGCTGTCCTGCGTCCTTCGTTCGAACTACGAGAGACTTTGCTCCTCTGAAACTTGCTTCACCCATGATCAGTTCGAGATTCTGGGTCTTCGCAATGCGGCTCTCGTTTCCACTTCGAAACTTCGCTACGATATCGCGCTTGCGTTGACGAACTTTCTCGAGGTCAATGGAGATTGGCCCTGCATGCACGCCGTAGTCAGCCGCGCGGCGCGCCAGATAGGCCACTCGTCCGCTCGCCACCATCGTCTTCGTCGGTGTGCATCCCTCGTTCACACAGGTGCCGCCCGCGTGCTTTCGCTCGATCAAGGCCGTGCGCATCCCCGCCTTCGCAAGCGCCATCGAAAGCGGCGTGCCGCCTTGTCCTGAGCCGATCACAATTGCGTCGTAATGCGAAGTATTCATAAAACAGTTCTCAAATTGGGGTCCATGCCCGAGGGATCAGCGGCTATAACCGGGAGGCCAGAAACAGTCCTAACCCAATCGCAATCGCATCCTCAGGAAGTGCGACGACAAAATCGCGAACTCGCAGCGACCGAACCAGCCCCACCCGTGCATGATAGCCGCCGTACGCTCCCGCGACCGCTCCCACGATGCCAGCGATGGCGCCCCACAATAGGCTGGCACTTCCCGCCACTGCAAGACATGCTCCCGTCAGCGCGCCGGTCACGATCCTCGCCGACAAACCTACCGCACCGGTTCGAGGCGGAGTGGAAGGAAGCTGATCTCCGATGAATTCCACCACGGCGAGGACCGTGAAAATGACTACCGTCCACTTCGATCCCATAAAAGCCAGCGGAGAGTTATGGAGATTGATCCAACCCAAGCGTGCAGACCACGCCACTACGGCGGGTGCGGTGAGAGAGCGTAGTCCTGCCACAACGCCAATTCCAAATGCGAGTAATAGTGTGGTTGAGTTCATCGAGCTTCTCCAGATCCATCAAGCGGTCGAAATCGGGCCCGGAACGCAACTACTCGAACTAGTTGGAATTCGCCAGCGGCAGCCACACTTGGAAGCGCGTGTCGCCCGGCTTGGAATGAATCTGAATGCTGCCGCGATGTTTCTTCACGATCCGCTGCACGGTATCGAGCCCCAGACCGGTGCCCTCACCCACGCCTTTCGTAGTGAAGAATGGCTCGAAAATCCGCGGCTCGACTTCCGGAGGGATTCCCGGCCCATTGTCGCCGATCTCTACGACCACACACTCATCCTGTCGATAGGTGCGCACTCGCAGCTCGCCCTTCCCGCCCATGGCATCGATTGCGTTGTCGATGATGTTGGTCCACACCTGGCTGAGTTCGCTACCGAAGGAATTTACCAGGAACGGCACTTTCTGATAATCACGTTGCACCACCACGCCCTTCTTGAGTTTGTGATTCAGAATCGTCAGCGTATTTTCCAGTGTCTTCACGATGTCCACGTTCTGCACCGGTGACTGGTCCATGAACGTGTATTCCTTGATGGCCTTCACCAGATCGGAGATTCTCGAAGTGCTGCTCTCAATTTCATCGAGAAGTCCAGCGATTTCAACCGAAGTGGAAATTCGTACCAGAGCAGCGCGCGCCGTACTGGCATCGAGAGCCTCAAAAAGATGTTCCAGCGACTCGGGCTTGAAGTTCCTGCGTGCAAGATCGGCGGCGAGCTGCCATAGATCATTCTGCCCATGGCTGCGCAGCAATGAATCAAGCTGGTCCTCAAGATCGCTGGTTGTGAGCGGATCCGGCGGATGCCCATCCGTCTGCATTAACGACGATTCCAGCTTCTCGATTTCTGCCTTTTGCGCTGCGGTGAGATCGCGCCTCCCCAGTTCATGGCTGGCATCGCGGATTTTTTTCAACAGGTCTCGAAGCTGGCTGGTTGCCCGTTTCGCCGCCGACGCCGGATTGTTTAACTCATGCGCTAGCCCGGCCGAAAGTTTTCCCAGAGCCGCGAGCCGGTCCCGTTGCTGTTCGAACCGCGTAGCCTCACGGATCCGATCGGACATGAGTCCGACGAGCCGCGTCGCCAGCTCGGGCATTCTCTGGACCAGCTGCGGGAACAACGATCGGGGAAATCGCAGAACGCGGGCGTCACTGGTCGCTCTCCCGCTCAGGGTGTAGTTCTTCATCCGGGAAAAGGGAAGAACGCCGGTCACCTCGCCCGCGTGCAGATCGCGCACGAACGTCTCGCCCGAAAATTCGCCGCGCCACTGGAACTCTCCCTCGAGCAGGACAAACATGGCGTCGGCAGGATCTCCTTGACGCGCGTAAACTCCTCCTGTCTTGAGTTGGACTTCCTGCGACTGGCTCAGGAACCAGTCCATTTGATCTTCGGGCAGATCGGCAAACACCGGACTCTGCCGCAGCAGTTCGAGTGTTTCGGCCATTAGACCTTGCTCAAATACTGATGGATGAATTGAACCGCTACAGATCCTTCGCCAACACCTGACGCCACTCGCTTCACCGACCCATGTCTCACGTCGCCCACCGCAAAAACACCGGGAACGTTTGTCTCAAGTAGAAAAGGATCGCGATCGAGCGTCCACTTCTTCGGCCGCTCGCCGCCTTGCATCAGATCCGACCCGGTAAGGATAAACCCGCGGTCATCGCGTTCAATCGCATCGCCAAGCCAGTCTGTTCGTGGCAAGGCTCCGATGAAGATAAACATCGAGCTGGCGGGCACTCGTTCGACTTTGTTCGTGTCCGAACAAAGCACTGAGACCTCCTCCAGATGCGTGTCGCCATGCACCTCCGCAACACTGGCATGCGTCCATAGCTGAATGTTAGGAGTCTCTTTAATTTGATCAATTAGGTATTGAGACATGGTACTCGATAGCGATTCACCTCGAACAAGGATGACCACCCGCTCGGCATATTTCGAGAAATTCATGGCGGCCTGCCCGGCGGAGTTCGCGCCGCCCACTACGTACACCATCTCGCCTTTGCAGGAGAGAGCCTCGGTCGTCCCTCCGCCGTAATACACACCGGCGCCTTGCAGTCGATCAATCCCCGGAGCCTCCAGCCGCCGCCACTGCACGCCGGTGGCGATCATCAATGCATGGCAGGAAATCTCGCTGTCGTCGGCGAGCTTGATGATGCGGTACGATCCCTCGGTTCGCATATTCACGACGGTCTGCGGCGCAAGAATCTCCACACCGAAACGCCGCGCTTGCACGACCGCGCGTCGCGCCAGATCGCCCCCGCTGAGTCCGCTGGGGAACCCCAGATAGTTCTCAATCCGCGAACTCATACCCGCTTGCCCGCCGGGAGCTTCCCGCTCAACGATCACGGTATGCAGGCCCTCCGACGCACCATACACAGCGGCTGCGAGTCCCGCCGGCCCGCCGCCCACAATGGCGAGATCGTAGAAACTCGTTTCCGCGCGCGTCCGCAATCCCACCTTCTGCGCGACTTCTGCCGGAGCACTGTTCAGCAGCTTCGCGCCATCAGGGAACAAAACTATAGGGAGCTCGGTCGCATCCGGTCCAAGCGCTTCCAGTAGAACCTTGGTTTCCGGGTCGTTGGCCGACAACTCCACATCGATCCATTGGTATGGAACATGACTTCGCGCCAGAAAATCGCGCAATTCATAGGATCGGGGAGACCATCGCGTCCCCAGCACTCGAATTCCTTGAAATGCCGGCCGGTAAGAAGCCTGCCAGTCATCCAGCAGATCGTCGAGCTGCGGATAAAGATGCTCGGTCGGAGGGTCCCACGGCTTCATGAAGAAATAGTCGATATTCGCCTGGTTGATGGCGCTGATCGCGGCATTCGTGTCGGCGTAGGCTGTAAGCAAAGCTCGCTTGGCGTCGGGAAACATCTGTCGGGCAGCTTGAAGAAAGCCGACGCCGTCCATGTGAGGCATGCGCTGGTCCGCTAACAACAAGGCGACACCATCGTTGCGAACCTTGAGCCCCTTCAGCAGATCGAGTGCTCCCAGCGGAGAATCGCTGCTGATCACGCGATATTCAGCGCCATATTGCGTTCGAAGATCCCGCTCGATCGCCCGCAGCACATCGGGATCATCATCGACCGTCAGCAAAATGGGTTTTGCCATAACTGACCAGCCTCTTTTCAGACTCGACCGTGATCATTGTCCTTAGATACCTGAGGAGAGAGTTTGGTCGCGCAAAGTTGGCGTCGCCCGCCGACAACTCGTTCTCAGTTGCGACGGTTCGAAAACTACCTACGCCCGGATTTCCCCAGGTTCCATTTCGTCCACATAGCACCAGATCCATGACTCGCCCGGCTCAATCGACCGAATCAGCGGATGGTGCACTTTGTGGAAGTGCTTAGTGGCGTGTTTGTTCTTGGACGAATCACAGCACCCCACATGCCCGCACGTCAAACACAGGCGCAAATGCACCCACGTATCACCCATCTTGACGCACTCTTCGCAAACATGTATGTCGGTGTTCTTAATTTTAATCTGGTCGAGATGCGAACATTGATTCTTCATGGCTCCTCCAGAATGATCTCTACTTCTGGTCAAGTGACCTCAGTCATGTGACGAAAGGCCACAATCATGCCACAACCGCGTCTCTTTCACTCACAATGAACTTGGAGGTCATTCATTCGTGCTTCGTCTTGATTATCTATCTTGCATCTTAACCGTCGCTTCCACGATCCTTGTAGGCCGACGGTGTTGGGAAGGTTGGGCTCTGGCCGGAGTCAATAGCGTGATCATGTGCATCATTGGATTCCGTACCGAACAGTTGGGCTTCATTCCCGCAAACGTCTTCTGCATGGTCGTGAGCGCAATCAATCTTCACGCCTGGCGTAGATCGAGGTCGTGCTGAAGGAAAGGTTTCTAGGATTTTCCTTCGTGAACTTTCGAGTCTTTAGTGGTTAGCGGCTTGGTTGTAGTCACTCGGCCACGAGCAGGTTCTCGGCAAAAGGCCACTCCTCATCCACCCATTGCACCTCGCAGCGGAAACCCGCCTTCCGCGCCGTTTCGAATATCTCATCCGTGGAGTATTTGTGGCTGCTCTCCGTCCAGATCGTCTCACCATCCCGGAACTCAACCACCACCTCCGCCGCCGGAACACTCACAACCTGCCTGCGTTTCGAAAGGAGATGCATTTCTACGCTGCGCTCCACTTCGTTAATGCGAGCCACATGCTCAAATTCAGCCAGATTGAAATCAGCTCCCAACTCCCGATTAATCCGTGCCAGCAGATTCAGATTGAAGGCCGCCGTCACCCCAAGTTCGTCGTCGTAGGCCCGGATCAGTTGTGAATGAGACTTCTCCAAATCCGTCCCCAGCAGCAATGAGTCTCCGGGCTGAAGGACGCACCGGACTCGCGAGAGGAAGTTCACACCGGCTGCTCGATCGAAGTTCCCGATCGTGCTGCCGAGGAAAAGAACGCACAGATGCTGCCCCGGCGTGCGATAGGCGGCCACTTCCAGCAATCCGTCAAGATACTCGCGCTCGAACCCAACGATGCTGATCGAGTCGATGTCGCTGAGCGCTCGCTCGCACATCACCAGCGCCGAATGTGAAATCTCAACGGGATAATACGAAGTGCGCTGCTTCCGGCAGAAGGCCTCCAGCAGCCACCGAGTCTTGCGTCCGCTCCCGCTGCCGAGCTCAGCGACAGCTACCGGGCCCTGAACACGGTCCACAATTTCGCTTGCATGTCGACGCAACAAGCGCTCATCGGCCCGCGTCAGGCCGTACTCTGGAAGATGGCTGATCACCTCGAAGAGCGCCGATCCGACGTCGTCGTAAAGATACTTCGAGGGGAGCTCCTTCTGCTCTATGCGAGTGAGGCCATCGCGCACTTCAGCTGCAAACTCATAGTTGACGTTGGTAGGGATCGCATGAACCAGCATGAATCGCTCCTCAATTTAGACGTTCACACAGCGAAAGCCCGCGTACACGTACTGGTAGTGTCGTTGGAACCAGTTGCGGAACGAGGGCCGCAGCATGCACGCGGCGGTGCGTGCACAGCCGCCTTTCATGACGAAGTGCTTTCCATCGAAGAAATCTGCGGAGTAACCACGGTAGAACGGGAAGGGCTCGAATCCCGCGAAAGGTCCGAACACGGTGGAAGTCCACTCCCAACCATTCCCCAACATTCCATCCACGCCGAATGCGCTCTGGCCGCGCGGATGCGCGTTTACCGGCACGGGATCCCAATTTTTGAAATCGAAATTTCCACGGCTCGGACTCGGAGCTTCATTCCCCCAGGGGTAAGACCGCTCTCCGCCATCGGAAGAACCGTAGGCAGCGCGATGCCACTGCACTTCGGTCGGCAGCGCCTTGCCTGCCCATCGCGCATACGCGGAAGCTTCGGCATGGCTGACATAAGCGGGCCAGTCCAGCGGCAATGGGATTTCGTCGAACATCGTGCGGTAGAGCCAGGCGCCGTCACACTTACGCCAGAACACCGGAGAAGTAATGTCGCCGGCACTCTTCCACTCCCAATCCGCGTCGCCCCACAACTCACCCCTCTCGCAGCCGCCATCCTCCAGGAACTCGCGGAACTGCCCGTTCGTGACCATATATCGATCGATCTCGAACGCGGGAACATCGACGGTATAACCTTCAAACTCGTTGTCCCATCCAAAGACGCCACTGGAGCGCTTCAGGCCAAGATGCGCGGTTCCGGCAGGAATCTTGATCATGGAATGCGCGATGGGGGAAGCAAGAACAGGAGAGGAAGCGGATTGCGGGATTTTTCTGTCCAGAGGCAACTGATGAAGCATGTACGCCAGCGTCTCTACATGCATCAGACGATGCTCAATCGCGACGTTCAGCAGAGTGTCGAGAGCAAAGCCATCGCGTTGACCACCTGTATTTCTCAGTAGCTTGTCGTCGAGGGAATCGCGAATATTTCGAACGTACTCGCGAACATGATCGAGAGAAGGCCAGTCAGCAGCCTGATCGGTCGGCAATCCTCCACCGACCGGGTCAATACCAAATGCAAAAAGGCGGTCAAACTCGGGATGGAAACTTCTCAAGCCAAAAACGCTCTCGTGCAGTAGATTCCAGTCGAATGCTTCCAGATGTCCTACGTAGAAGATGATCCGGTGACGCTCAGGAATCGGGCGATCGTACATCGCATCCGTTTGCACGATTTCAAACAGCGCGTCACTCCTGCGCCGGGCATCAGAAATTCTCTCGAGCAGCGTGGCTTCGACAACGGATTCTCTCTGAGCGGTTGGCATTCAGCCCTCCAGACAGGTCGAGTGATTAGAAACTAGGTGGTTTCCCCGAACGTGGATCGAAGAACGAAGTGACTAACCGGTAACACCGCGACGTACCCCGAATGCCGCGCGGAACGAGGGATTTGCGGCCTAGAGTCCTCAAACTATACATGGCTCACCCATGGCTCGCAACCAGCTTCGTGCCGCTGCGAGAAATTGCAAACTGTTACGCCACGATTAAAATCAACCGGGTGCGCATCCCTCTTTTCCATGTCGACGCCTTCACCGAAAAGCCTTTCCGGGGCAATCCCGCGGCAGTCTGCTTTTTAGACTCATGGTTAGATGAAGGTCGGCTCCGCAAAGTCGCTGCCGAAAATAATCTTTCTGAGACCGCATTCCTGGTCCCCGCCCAAGGCGGATACGAGCTTCGCTGGTTCAGCCCAAGTTGCGAGGTCAGGCTCTGCGGCCATGCCACGCTTGCATCGGCGCATATCCTGCTCAACCTACAACAGCCTCAGCTTGATTTCGTGCGTTTCGAGACGAGATTCCACGGAACCGTGACCGTCAAGAAAGCCGGCGAGTTTCTCGTGATGAATTTCCCGGCGCTCTTTCCCCAGCCGTGTGCGAACCCGCCTGACATATGGCGAGACACTTTGGCGCTCCAATCGCTGCCAACGGAAGTTGTTGAAGCCGATGAAACTTACATCCTAGTAGTCGACGGGCCAGAAACTGTCCGCAATGTTCACCCTAACTTTGCGCCGCTGCGGAATCTGCATCCGTATGTCGTTGCGGTAACCGCTCGCGGAGACGATGTAGATTTTGTCTCACGTTATTTCGCCCCCAGCTACGGCATTCCCGAAGACCCGGTCACCGGATCGGCGCACTGCATCTTGGCGCCGTACTGGGCCAAGCGCCTCGGCAAGTCCAAACTTCATGCCCGCCAATTATCCGAGCGAGGTGGGGAAGTCTGGTGCGAAGTTGCTGAAGATCGCGTGCTCTTGAAAGGCAAGGCCGTATTAACTTTGGAAGGATCGCTTTCAATCTAAAGACTGCGTCAGGGCACGAGGGCCTTCGACTTCAGAAACTCGCGCACAACATCCTGTGTATCCCGGTGTTGTCCGTCGACCGCGTAATTCATCTTTTGCATCTCCTCATCGGAGATCTTTCCAGCAAGATCGGCCAGCCAACGTGCGATTTCCGGATGCAACTGCAGCGTCTGCTCACGAATCACTGGAACAGCCTCGTACGGCGGGAAATAGTGACGATCGTCTTCGAGCGCGACGAGATCTAGAGCAGGAATCAAGCCATCGGTGGTATTGCCGCCAGCGAAGTCGATCTGGCGATCTTTCAACGCCCGCGCCAGAAGACCCAGGTCCATGATGCGTGGCTGCTCGGCGAAATGGAGCCCGTATGTCGCTACGAGCCCGCGATATCCATCAGGACGCTCCATGAACTCATAGCCAAACCCCGCACGCCACTGCGGAGTAAACTGTGCCGCCTGCGATAGAGTTCTAAGGTTCAACCGGCGCGCATCTTCGCCGCGTATTTCCATCGCAAACGTATCGTTGAATCCGAAGGCTGAAGCGAGCGTAAGTCCGAATTGCCGCTCATATTCATCTTTGACCCGCTCATAGACTTCCCGCTTGTCGCGCGAGATGCCTTGTTGGAGTATCGCCGTGAGGGCGGTCCCGGTGTATTCGGGGTAAATGTCGATCCGTCCCGCGAGCATCGCCTGCTGGCAGATGTAGGTTCCGGCCAGATAGAAGCGCCGCTCCACTTTCAGGTTCGTGTGCGCTTCGATCTGTTGCGCTATCAGTTCGCCCAGAATGAATGATTCGGTGAAATTCTTCGACCCCACAACAATACGATCGGAATGCGACGACGAACACGAAAGGAGGGCAACGCTGCAGACCATCAACAAGACGACGCTCGTTCGAACTGGAATCATCTGGGTCTCAGCCGCTTTTCAATCCGTCCGATACCGAAGTCTGCGAGTAGGGCCAGAATGGCCGCGGGAATCGCTCCGGCAAGAATGACCCGATTGTCAACCATCGACAGCCCGCGAAAAATAAACTCCCCGAGCCCGCCGGCGCCGATCGCGGCCGCAATCGTGGCCAGCCCCACCGAAATGACCACCGCAATCCGAATACCGGAAATGATTACGCTCAAAGCCAGCGGCAACTCGACCTGAAACAGCAGTTGCGATTCCGTCAATCCCATGCCGCGCCCCGCTTCAACCACCGCCGCATCGACCCCGCGAATGCCATCATAGGTATTGCGAATAATGGGCAGCAGAGCATAGAGCGTCAGCGCCAGAATTGCCAGCCGCTCTGCGCGGCTCCCCAACCAGGGCACCGGAAGCAGAAAGCCGAACAAGGCGAGACTGGGGATTGTCTGAATGATATTTGCTCCGGCGAGAACCGGCCGCCCGAGTTGCGTGCGATGCGCAATCAAAATCCCGAGAGGGACGCCAATGAGCATCGCAAATACCGTCGACCACCCCACCAGCCACAGGTGTTCGCCGGTGAGTTCCAGTACCTGCGTATGGTTCTGCGCGAAGAACCGAAGCAGATTCATGATGTTCCTCGATTCGCTGCCGATTCCAGACCATCGCCGAACGCCCGCACATACGCCGACGCCCACGGATCTGAAGACTTCAGGAATTCAGCCGGCGTGAGGACGGTGACTAGCTTCCCCGCTTCCATGAGGGCAACCCTCGATCCCAAACGCAGCGCCTCCCGAAGATCATGCGTCACAAACACTACGGTTTTGTGCACGCGTTGCTGCAGCAGCAGAAACTCCCGCTGCAGCTCATCGCGCGTCAGCGGATCGAGCGCGCCGAATGGTTCATCCATCAGCAGTATCGCGGGATCAGCTGCCAACGCCCGAGCTACCCCCACCCGCTGCCGCTGCCCTCCCGACAACTGATGGGGATAGCGCGAAGCCATATCCGAATTGAGCCCTACCAGTTGCAGCATCTCCTGCACACGCGCGTGAATCCGCTCCTGCGGCCAGCCCTCGATCTTCGGGACCAGCCCGATATTTCGCTCCACCGTGAAATGCGGGAACAGGCCCGCTTCCTGGATCACGTATCCCATCCCTCGCCGCAACTGGATTACGTCGACCTGATCGTTGACCTTGCCATTGACGAGAACTCGCCCTGAAGTTGGCGTGACCAGGCGGTTCACCAATTTCAGAGTCGTTGTTTTGCCCGAGCCGCTGCGACCCAGAAGTACAAGAATTTCACCGTGCGCGACCCGTAGATTGAGGCCGCTGAGCACCTGAATCCCATTCACGCCATAGGAAACGTCGCGGAATTCGATCACGAGAGTTTCAGTCCCCAGCTTAAGCTGCGCTCAGCATACAGAAGTTCGATGCGCGCACCAACCTAGGGTCGCATTTGCCTGTACGTCGGATTTGCAATGCACGCCGCTCCCAGAGACAATCTTGCCATGGAGAAGAACGCATCCACTCCGGTTCGCGGTGAGCCGTTTACAACCGGCGCCCTGGTGATCGCAACCCTCAGCAATCCCCGCGACAAATTCTGGGGAATGATCCTTGACCTTGCACCCGAAGGCCTGAGCCTGAGCGGAGTCGAATTGGCCTCGTTCGAAGACCTCACGGTCATGGTCAGAGACGGTGAGCCTTTCACCCCAGCTGTCGTTTTCTTCCCTATGCACCGAATCGAGCGGGTCGAACTCGACTCGCCCGATGGCACCCTGCCCTCGCTCTCGCAACGTTTCCTGGCCAAGACCGGCCTGGAACCGTCCACCGCCCTCGCTCCTCGTCAGGAGCCCAATCTGCATCCCGCGAAGGAGCCTGCGTGAAGCTCTCGCAAGTCTTCACTGCTCCCAATCAACTCACGCTGCTCCGCATGGTTTTTGTCCCATTCATCGTCATCCATCTGGTCGACGGACACTACCTCTGGGCCCTCGCTCTCTTTGTCGTCGCAGGCTTTAGCGATGGCCTCGATGGCCTGCTCGCTCGCCGGCTTCATCAGCAGACCCTGCTCGGCCAGTACCTCGATCCCATCGCCGACAAACTCCTGCTCAGCACGCTGTTTCTTGTGCTGTCCATACTTCACAAGATTCCGTGGAAGTTCACGGTTGTGGTTTTCAGCCGCGACATATCGATTCTAGCCGCCAGCGCCGTCCTGTTCGCGATTGCCGGTCTGCGGGATTTCCGCCCCAGCATCTTCGGCAAGGCCAATACTTTTTCTCAGATCGGTGCGTTGTTTTTCGTCCTTCTACTTGAAGTGAAACCGATACGTTGGATATGGATTGCCCGCACCGTTTTTCTTCGCGCAACATTCTTCTTCACAATCATTTCCGCGCTGCATTACGTGATTCTGGTGCAGCGTCGTCTACGCGAGCATACGCACGCGCTGCCCCCAGCGCCAACTCGATCCTCTTGAAGCCTGATTTGACCGGCATTTCGCACGCCCCCTAGAATCTTAGGTTCGTCTTGTAAACCCAATTCATATGCCCCTTCGCCTTTTTAATACGATGTCTTCGCAAGTCGAGGAGTTCAGCCCGCTCCGCGACTCCGAGGTCCGCATGTACGCTTGCGGGCCCACTGTCTACGACTACGGACATATCGGCAATTACCGCACCTTTGTCGCCATCGATCTTCTGCGCCGATTTCTGCGGCAGAGCGGTTACAGGGTCCAGCACGTCATGAACATTACCGACGTGGACGACAAGATCATTCGCAACTCGGCCCGCGATGGCGTCACGGTGCAGCAATACACGGCGAAGTACGAGAAGGCTTTCCTCGAAGATGCGGCCATGCTCGGTATCGAGCAGCCTGCGCTGGTTCGCGCGACCGAACACATTCCCGAGATGGCAGAGTTCGTTGCGAAACTGGTCGAGAAAGGGCTCGCGTACCGCGCAGACGACGGATCCTATTACTTCCGCATCGCCAAGTTCCCGCAGTACGGAAAGCTCTCGAAAAAAGATTTCAGCAGCATGCTCGATGGCGCGCGCGTCGATGTCGATGAATACGACAAAGACAGCGCTCGCGACTTCGCACTCTGGAAAGCGCCGAAGCCTGGTGAGGCCTCATGGGACACTGTCATCGGCCCAGGCCGTCCCGGCTGGCATCTCGAGTGCTCCGTAATGTCCATGGAAGAGTTGGGCGAGAGCTTCGACCTCCACGCCGGTGGTGAAGATCTCATCTTCCCGCATCATGAAAACGAAATCGCGCAGTCGGAATCCCTCACCGGAAAACCTTTTGCCCATTTCTGGTTTCATGCGCGCTTTCTGTTGGTCGAAGGCGAGAAGATGTCGAAGAGCCTGGGGAATTTCTTCACCCCTCGCGATTTGGTCCTCAAAGGACACAAGCCATCTTCCATCCGTTACTTGCTCGCCTCGGTTCCCTATCGCAATCAACTGAACTTCACGTTCGACGGCCTGAAGCAAGCCGCGGTCTCCGTCGATCGCTTAAGAAATTTCCGCCTTCGTCTTACCGCCGGGAATTTTGCGGACGGTTCAAACGAGCAGATGCAAAAGCTGGCCGCAGAAACTGTTGACCGCATGCGCGCGGCGCTCGACGATGATCTCAATACCGCCCAGGCGCAGGCCGCGATTTTCGAAATGGTTCGCCAGGCTAATACCGCTTTCGATACTGGTGGCGTCATGAAAGAAGACGTTCCGCCGCTGCTGGCAGCTTTGGAGAAGTTCGACGAGATCTTCGCGGTCCTACAAGACGACGACCTTCCGAAGATGAAGCGGGTTCTCCAATGGGCACAGGCTGAAGGACGCGAGAAAGATATACGACAGGAATTGCGCGACGCATTGCAGTCGGGGGAACGGTCGGATGCTGATATCGAAGCGAAGATTGCTGACATGAAGGCCGCCCGCACTGCCCGCGATTTCAAGAGGTCAGACGCAATCCGCGCCGAACTAGCCGAAGCCGGCATCCTGGTCGAAATTACAAAAGACGGCATCCGCTGGAGAAGAAAGTAGACCCGCCTCGCATGGTTTTGAAGGCCGCGGTTTTGAAGGGCCGCGGCTTTCCACGCGGTGTTAAGCTAAAAGCTGACAGCTTTCTTGTGAAATCCTTCGACGAATATCTCCGCGATGCCGAGCAAGCCCACGGCCATCTCTGTGCCGGCCAAGTGCTCGGCGTTCGTCTGGCCATGCTGGGCCTCCAGAAACTTGGCATCGACGATCCTCACGGCAAAGATCGCAAGCGCCTCGTAACCTTCGTCGAGATCGACCGCTGCGCCACCGACGCTGTAGGCGTCGTCACCGGATGTCGCTTGGGCAAGCGCGCTTTGAAATTCCGCGACTGGGGAAAAGTCGCGGCCACATTCGTTGACGTGACCAACGGCAAAGCCATCCGCATCGCCGCAAAAGAATCGTCCAAGGCGCTTGCCCGCCAGCTTCATCCTGAGGTTGTAAGCAAGAACGAGCAACAGATGCTCGCCTATCGCGAGATGTCAGACGACGACCTGTTCGCGACGCAATGGGTAAAAGTTGAGCTCGCTCCGGAAGAGTTTCCCGGATACAAAGGCGATCGAATCACATGCGCCGCGTGCGGCGAAGGAATTAATTTTCGAAGAGAAGTGCACCGCGAAGGCGAGATACTATGCCGCTCGTGCGCCGGTGAGTCCTATTACCAACCGTTGTAGCGCCCGACTATTTCCGGCGCCTCAAACCCGTGTCATCCTGAGCGAAGCGAAGGACCTATGCACTCGGCGGCCGAGCCACAAACCTACGCGGCCTGCTCGTAAGCGTGCGCGACGCGCAGAATCGTCCCCTCATCAAAATGCTTCCCCAGAATCTGCAGCCCGATCGGCAGTTTCTCCCGCGTCTCGCCGCAGGGCACTGAAATCCCCGGAATGCCGGCCAGATCCGCGGTGACGGTGTAGATGTCCGCCAGATACATCGCCAACGGATCGTTCGACTTCTCGCCTAGCCGGAAAGCCGCCGTCGGACTGGTCGGCGTCACAATCGCATCCACCTTGCGGAACGCCTGTTCGAAATCGCGCGTCAGCAAGGTCCTTACCTTCTGCGCTTTCAGGTAGTACGCGTCGTAGTACCCGGCGCTGAGCGCATACGTGCCGAGCATGATGCGCCGTTTGACCTCCGTCCCGAAGCCTTCATCGCGGCTGCGCCGGTACATCTCGGACAAAGTCTTCACTCCGCGCGCGCGATGGCTGTAGCGCACGCCGTCATAGCGCGCCAGATTTGACGACGCCTCCGCCGTTGCAATCAGGTAGTAGGTTGGAATCGCGTACGGGGTGTGCGGAAGCGAGACCGGAACGATCTCGCATCCCAATCCCTTCAGTTTTTCGATTGCGTTCTCGACTGCCTGGCGAACCTCGTCGTCCAAGCCCTCCCCGAGATATTCCTTCGCGACGCCCAGTTTCAAACCGCGCACCGGCCTCTCGAGTTCAGATGTGTAGTCCGGAACCGGGACCTCGGCCGAAGTCGAATCCATCGCATCGCGTCCGGCCATCGTTTGCAACACAGTCGCCGCATCTTTCACTGTTTTGGTCAGCGGTCCGATGTGATCGAGCGAGGACGCAAACGCAATCAAACCGTAGCGCGAGACGCGACCGTACGTAGGCATCAGGCCGACTACACCGCAGAAAGATGCCGGCTGCCGGATCGATCCTCCGGTATCGGAACCAAGCGTAAACACCGCCATGTCCGCCGCCACTGCCGCCGCCGATCCACCCGACGAACCGCCCGGCACTCGCGTCAAATCCCGTGGATTCCGCACCGGACCGTATCCCGAATTCTCGTTCGATGAGCCCATCGCGAACTCATCGCAATTCATCTTTCCAAGCATCACCGCGCCCGCGGCCTCCAACCGCGCCACAGCGGTGCAGTCATAAGGCGGAACATATTTCTCGAGGATCCTTGATCCCGCGGTCGTGCGCACGCCCCGCGTGCTCATCACGTCCTTGATCCCCGCCGGAACACCGGCCAGCGGCGGGAGAGGCTTTCCCTCAGCCGCTATGCGATCGATGCGATCCGCCTGCTCCAGGGCGCGCTCTTTCGACAGCGTCAGGAACGCCCCAATCTGCCCATCCTCTTTTTGAATGCGAGCGTAATGGGCCTCGGCGAGTGCCATCGCCGTGGTCTTTCTTTCCTGAATGGCTGAGCGGGCCGCATCAATTGTGAGCGAGATGGTATCCATTGAGAGTGGTCTTTCCGGCTATCGTTCGATCACTTTGGGCACTCGGAAGAAATGCTCGTCCGCATCCGGCGCATTCGCGAGAGCTTCGTCATGGGGCAGTGATTTTCTCAGCCCTTCGAGAATATCTTCGCGCGAGGCATAAGCGAATCGTTCGCTCCCCTGCTTGGCCTCATCAACACCGTAGCGGTCTGACACCTGCGCCATCGGCGGCACATCCGACGTATCGAGTTCATTCAGCCGGTCGACGTAATCCAAAATTGAATTCAGATCGCGCAGCATCCCGCGGCGCTCGTCCTCGGTCAACTCCAGGTTCGCGAGATCGGCCACGTAGGCTACATCTTTCTCGGTGACTTTCATAAGAGGTTAGGAATGATCAGCGGGCGTCTTGCTCCGACGTTTCGGGACGCATCACCACGAACTCAATCCTGCGAACCGCTTCCAGCGTGTAGCGGTTGATCGACGCCAGATATCGGGGAGCGAGACCCTGTAACTCAAACTTCCACCCCGGGTCCGTAACTGCCACTCGCAGCACACCGTCCAGAAAACTCAGGGCGCGAGTGCGCTCGGCTACAGCCGAACCGCACACCACCGGCCATGCCATCAGCGGCGCCTGGGCCGGAGGCGCTTGCCGCAACGATCGCGCAACGATTCTTTCGAGGTCTGATCCAGCTTGCTCCAACGATGACTCCTCGTCCCCTCAAGGGAAGGTTGATTTTAACATCGACGGCGGCCCTCGCTTCAGGCCGGGAATTCGCGGCGCACAAACTCCAGTGCAGCGTCGCGCGAGCCCAACCGGCCCTCCAGTTGCGCATCTTCCACAGCATTCAGAATCTCGCGAAACTTCGGCCCCGGACGATGCCCCTCGGCAATCAGATCGTCCCCGGTCACCAGCGGCTGAGGACGCATCTTCTCCGGCGGAATCTCCTCCTTCTTCTGCCGCACGAACTCATAGGTCGCCAGATTCCGATGGCTCGCCAGGCAGTCGGCCCGGTGCAGCGCCAAGTGCTCGTCAAAGCGAGGCATGCGGATAAACTTCTTCAGAGTCGATTCCTTCATGCGGGTCGCCTGTCCGAACCGCATGTGGTTGTCTACCAGCGCCAGAATCTGTTCAGTCTCGTCGTTTGAAAAACGCAGCCGCGCACAAATCTCTTCTGCCATCTTCACGCCCACTTCCATGTGTCCGTCGAACCGAATGCGTTCCGCCACACGAAATGTCGGAGGCTTCCCCACATCGTGCAGCAATGCCCCCCAGGCCAGCGTCATCGGACAAGGTTGCGGCAAATTGTCCAGTAGAAGCAGCGTGTGAACGAATACGTCTCCCTCGGGATGGAACTCTGGGGGCTGCTCCACTCCCTTCATCGCCGAAATTTCCGGCAGAACTTGCCGCAGCAAGCCCGACTCATCCAGCAGCAGGAACGCCCGCCGCGCATGGCCTTCGGTCAGCATGCGCGTAAGCTCCTCGCGCACCCGCTCGCGCGAGACGACTCGGATCTGTTCAGCGAGGTCCCGGATCGCCGCAAACGTAGCGGGATCGATCTGATACTCGAATCTCGCCGCAAATCGCACTGCGCGCAGCATTCGCAGTTTGTCCTCACCGAAGCGTCTTCCCGGGTCGCCAATCGTTCGAATGATTCCGGCATCGAGGTCCTGGCGTCCACCGACAAAATCAAGAACCTCGCCGCTCAATGGGTCCAGCAGCATCCCGTTGATGGTAAAGTCCCGCCGTGCGACATCCTCCTGTGGCGTTTTACTGAAGCGAACCTCGTCGGGATGCCTGCCATCGGAATACCCGATATCGCTGCGGAAGGTCGCCACTTCGACAGCGCTCGATTTTGCCGGGCCTTCGTCTGAAACCCTCGCGCGGCCCGCCTCTGGCGCCGGAATCAGCACCACCCCGAACTGCACTCCCACAGCGTACGTTTCGGGAAAGACCTCCATCACCTGCTTCGGAGTGGCATCGGTTGCCACGTCGTAGTCCTTCGGCTCTCGTCCGAGCAGCAGATCGCGCACGCATCCCCCGACCAGATAGGCTTGAAATCCGCGCTGGCGCAGTGTTTGCACGATCGTGGTGGCGAATTCTTTCATCATGCCTTTTATGATATCGCCTCAACTAAAGGCACGATTTTCTGATATGCATGTAATCAGGCGGGCTTACTTATGACGACTTTCACATCGCGTCCCACATTGCTCGATAGGCAGCTGTGACTAGACGCGATACTGATTTGCGGTCGATTTTTTCCGGCAAGGTGGACGCTCTCGCGGCTTCCTCGCACTCCGCAAACAGTTCTTTCGCCATCGCCAGCACTTTCTCCATTGAATACTTCCCGGTGCGCACTTTGATCAGGAAGCCTCGCTCCGGCCGCGGTAACGTGATCCTGTGCTCCAACATCAGTTCTTTGCACTCATAAAGCAGGCGCAGCGTATGCATAGCTGCCTTCACGTCGTAGCCATACTTTCGTTCGATCTCAGGCCTCTGCCCTTTCTTCCCGCGACCCTTCTTCCCGGTCATGCGCTTCAGTTGGTCATCTGCGAATCCCAGAAACGGTTTCACAAAAGTGCGCGATAGGAAAATCTCCCGCTCGCCCGCGATCTGTTTCCAAATCGAACAGCTCATCACGCTTTCTGCAAATAGAAAATGCAGCGCCGTAGGATTTCCCTTGCACGCCAACCCGGCCCATTTCTTCAGCGAGTAAAAGGTGATATCGACATCATGCGGCCCATTCCGCCGATCATTTCCTGCCGTCGACCACACAAAGTGCGGAAAAGACTCCAGCCCCAGCACAAGGTCAGGCGGTTCGATGTATAGGCCGTAAATGTCCAGATCATCTGTGCCGTGAACTTTGGCTCCGTGCAACTCTGAACCCCCGACAAAGAGGTGAATCACTCGTTCGGGAAACGGAAATTCCGATTCGCGTACGTGTTGCATCAAATCAGCCATGAGGATTTCTAATAATATAGGCACATGCGCGACGCCTACATCCTCGGCATCGAGAGTTCCTGCGACGAGACCGCCGCGGCCGTCGTCCGCTCGGGCGAGCAGCTCATCTCCAACGTAGTCGCCTCCCAGATCGCCACACACCAGCCCTACGGCGGAGTCGTCCCGGAACTGGCTTCCCGCGAGCATCTCCGCGCCATCGTGCCGGTAGTGCGTCAGGCACTTGCCGAGGCCAAACACACCTACGACTCCCTCGACGCAATCGCCGTCACTCAAGGACCCGGTCTCGCCGGAGCATTGCTGGTCGGCATCAGCTACGCGAAGGGCTTGGCTTTCGCTCTGGAAAAACCGCTCATCGCCGTCAACCACCTCGAAGGCCACATCCATGCCGTCCTGTTAGAAGAGCGCCAGAAGGGCAACCACGACTTGCAATTCCCCATTCTGGCACTGGTAGTGTCCGGAGGCCACACGCATCTTTATCTCGCCGCCCAAAAGGGCGACGCGTGGACGTACGAAAATATCGGCCACACTCGCGACGACGCCGCCGGTGAAGCCTTCGACAAAGTGGCCAAACTGCTTGGCCTCGGATACCCTGGGGGCCCCGTGATCGACCGCCTCGCCCCGCATGGCGATCCGCATGCCGTGAAGTTTCCTCCGGCGCAGATCAAGCACCGCGACCGCCGCAGCCGAACCGACGGGCGTAGTCTTAACACAGACGACGATCGTCCGCGTTTTGATTGTTCTTATAGTGGTATCAAAACCGCCATGCTGCGCTACGTGGAATCGCACCAGATGCACACCGCCGTGGAAGCACGCCGCAAAGCGTTGGCGGGCATTCCCAAGCCCAAGCTCGAAGACTATCTCGCCCACTGCGACAAACTGACTCTCGATCTCGTCGCATCATTCCAGCGTGCGATGATTGAAGACTTGGTGGGCAAGACGCTGGCCGCCGCCGAAGCCTACGATATTGCCACTCTCTTCGTCACGGGTGGAGTTGCCGCCAATCAGGAATTGCGAGGAACTTTCGAACGCGAGGGAGCCAAGCAGGGTCTGCCGGTTTTCTTTCCGTCGCGGCCGCTCTCAACCGACAATGCGGCCATGATCGCCGCCGCAGCCTATCCGAAATTTTTGGCGAGAGATTTTGCCCCGATGGACTTTTCGGCTGAAGCAGGAATGGTTTTGAGGTGAGTTTGGGCTTTCGATGCCCTACTTCCCGTTCGCCTGTCCGCGGCTTTTGTTTTCCATTACCGCCTCCAGCGCCGCATCCAGCTGCGTGTCAACGTCAATATCCTTGTAGATCACAAAGTCCGCGCGCTCATCTGGCCCGCAGGAACCATTGGCTTTGCTGGTCACGACAATGACCGGAATTCGCGCGGTCTCTTCTTTGCTCTTGAGCGCCGTGATGAACTCGCTGCCCGACATCTTCGGCATGCGCATATCCGTCACCACCAGATCGGCCCGCACGCGTGCGAGCAGTTCCACGGCCTCAGCTCCGTTCACCGCAGCCTCGACGGCGTAGCCACGCGATTCGAGGAAGCGGCAAATGCTATATCGGATCAGCATCGAGTCGTCGACGACGAGGGCGACTTTAGGCATAAGTTGCGAGAAAGAGGGCGGACTAGTCCCGGCGGACCCCTTTTCGCGAAACTAACAGGCACACTCCGACAAGGACAACTGGAAACCCGGACGGAACGTTACATGAGTCACTGCGGGGAAGGCTCAGATCTCAGGATCCTGAATGCGGTCCTCAATGTTCATGTCCTTGAATTCGCTGGACTCAAAGATCTCGCCGCATTCTTTACACTCCACGAATTCCGATTCCTCGTCGCGGCTCACAATCTGCACACGTGGGTGCTTGCAGGGCTGCTTTGTGCTTACGTTCGAAGGAGGGACAGGCGACTTTGCGGTCATGTTATCCGGATAGTCCCGAAGGGTGTATTCGTTCAGGGGCAATATTGCGCCGGAATTTTTGGGTATTGTAGAACGGCCTGATGCCTTGTCAAGCCCTCTTCCGTCGACCGGCTGTAAATTCGTAACCGGTTACCAGGTGAGGAAGGAAACACCCTTCATGATGATTTCCGACCCTTTTTGTCGCATAATTTCAACCCGTTCAGCCCAAAGTACTTACCATTCGACACCCCTTACCAGCTGCTCCCTGCTTCGACTTGCTCCCGGATTCTCTGGTAACGTACAATAAAAGGCGACGGAAACAGTCGGATTTATGTCCGACTATGACGGTCGGGTATAACAAAGGGAGCAACCTCTGCTGAAGCTGACAAAAAAAGCCGACTACGCACTCATGGCGATGAAGCATCTCGCCGAGTGCGCCAGCGAGGGTTCCCGCAGCGCCAAGGATGTATCCGATGCCTATGGCATCCCTCCCGAGGCGCTGGCCAAGATTCTGCAGCGGCTGGCCAAGGCGCGCCTGCTGCAGTCGCAGCACGGGACCAATGGCGGATATACCCTCGCCCGACCCGCTCATACGATTTCCGCCTTTGAGGTCATCCAGGCGATTGATGGCCCGTTGTTCATCACCTCCTGCGTCACGACGCGCGGAGAGTGCGACCAGAGCGTTCGCTGCAACATCCGCGAGCCCCTGCGCAAAGTGAACGAAAGCATTGAAGCGGTACTGAAGCGAATCAAGATCTCGCACATGCGAGAGGAGCCCGAAGAGGTTGCCTCAGTGGTTCCGAAGACCAAGGAATTGGTCACGATCACCTGAGCCTATTGGAATTTGAAGTCATCAAAAAGAAAGAAGCGAAGTTAAAGAGCAGGAGAGCCATCAATGAGCACGGATGTAACGATCCCCCAGACCGACACGCAGGCGCACAGCACCAATGGCAACGGTGTGAAGCTGCCCATCTACATGGACAACCACGCCACCACACCGATGGACCCGCGTGTCCTCGAAGAGATGCTGCCCTACTTCATGGAGAAGTTCGGCAACGCCGCCAGCCGCAATCACTCCTTCGGCTGGGCCGCGGAAGAAGGTGTCGAGACCGCGCGCGAGCGCATCGCCAAACTGGTCGGCGCGACCACAAAAGAGATCATCTTCACCTCTGGCGCCACCGAGAGCGACAACCTCGCCATTAAGGGTGTGGCCGAGATGTATCGCGAGAAGGGCAACCACATTATCACCGCGGTCACCGAGCACAAGGCCGTGCTCGACACCTGCAAGCGCCTCGAAAAGTATGGATATCGCGTCACCTACATGCCCGTGCAGAAAGATGGCCTGATCGATCTCGATGACCTGAAGCGCGCCATGGACGACAAGACCATCCTGGTGACGATCATGTACGCCAATAACGAGATTGGCGTGATTCAGCCGGTGGTTGAGATTGGCAAGCTCTGCCACGAACGCGGCGTGATCTTCCACACCGACGCGACTCAGGCGATCGGTAAGGTTCCCGTCGATGTGGTCAAGCAGAACATCGACCTGGCATCCATCTCCGGTCACAAGATGTACGGCCCCAAGGGTGTTGGCGCGTTGTATGTTCGCCGCAAGAATCCGCGAGTGCAAGTCTCTGCCATCATCGACGGCGGCGGCCACGAGCGTGGCATGCGCTCTGGGACTTTGAACGTTCCCAGCATCGTGGGCCTAGGCAAAGCATGCGCCATCGCCCAGGAAGAGATGCCGCAGGAGTCCTGTCGCTTGGCGGGCCTTCGCAACCGCCTGCGCGACCGCATCATGGGCAAGCTCGACGAGGTTTACATCAACGGTTCCATGGACCACCGCCTCCCCGGCAACCTGAACATCAGCTTTGCCTACGTGGAAGGCGAGTCCCTGCTGATGGGCATCAACGATATCGCGGTTTCCAGTGGATCGGCGTGCACCTCTGCGACGCTTGAGCCATCTTATGTATTGAAGGCTCTCGGCACCGGCGACGACCTGGCCCATAGCTCGATCCGCTTCGGCATCGGCCGCTTCAATACCGAAGCCGAAGTCGACTACGTAGCCGACCGCGTAATCGAAACGGTTGAACGCCTCCGCGAGCTCTCTCCGCTCTATGAGATGGCGAAAGAAGGCATCAACCTGAAAGACGTAAAGTGGGCCGGAGAAGCGCACTAGTCACAAGGTTTCAGCCGCGTAGCGGCGACATGTAAAAGCCCTGCACGGAAGTGCCGGGAAGAGGTCGGAAGATAGAAGGAGTCCCGTAGGGACGGCACAATCAAGTTTAGGAGAACCAAATGTCATATAGCGACAAAGTGATCGACCACTACAACCACCCCCGCAACGTCGGCTCGATGGACAAGAGCAGCACCGACGTTGGCACCGGCCTAGTCGGCGCACCCGAGTGCGGCGACGTGATGAAGTTGCAGATCAAGGTGAACCCGCAGACGAACGTCATTGAAGACGCCAAGTTCAAGACCTTCGGCTGTGGCTCCGCGATCGCCTCTTCGTCGCTGGCCACCGAGTGGGTGAAAGGCAAGACGGTGGACGAAGCCCTTGCCATCAAGAACATGGACATCGTGAAGGAACTCTCGCTTCCTCCGGTGAAAATCCACTGCTCGGTGTTGGCGGAAGACGCCATCCGCGCCGCCATCGGCGATTGGAAGAAGAAGCAGGAAACCGGCAAACCCGTGGCTGCCGAAGCGAAATAAGCGAGAGCAGTGAGCAATGAGGCCTGAGCGTTCGGTTAGCTCATTGCTCATAGCTCATTGCTCATAGCTGGTTTTCTTATGACGACTGCAACCGAAAACGCGACTCCGCAAGCCACCGCCAAGGGTGTCACGGTCACCGAAAAGGCGATCGCAAAGATCCGCAGTGCGCTGGCCAAGGAGGGCATCTCGCCCGAACAGGGCGGCCTACGCCTCGGTGTACAGGGCGGCGGATGTTCCGGCTTGAGCTATAACATCCGCTTCGACACGCAGCCGCGCGAGCGCGACCGCATCTTCCAGTTCGACGATGTCCGGGTGTTTGTAGATCCGAAGTCGTTCATCTACTTGCACGGCATGATTCTGGACTATCAGGAAACGCTGATGCAGCAGGGCTTTGTCTTCGTGAATCCGCAGGCGACAAAATCCTGCGGCTGCGGAACATCTTTCTCCGCCTGATGCCTGCTCCCGTGTGGCGCGGGTCCCTCGCCCGCAAAAGCATGCGCCACCGGGAAATCCCGGGAACAAGGATGCAGTCGGTTGTGAGAGGAATTAGAACGTGAACACGAAATCGACCCTAACCGCGATTGGCGCCAAGCCGCTCCCCGACGACACGCATTCGTGCTGGTCGTGCGGGGCGATGCGAGCCGCTCATTTCTGTGGCTCTTGCGGAAAGGTGCAGCCACCCGCTCCGGTGGACTATTTCACGTTCTTCGGCCTGCCACCCAAGCTGAACGTAAACGTTGCAGCGCTCGAAAAAGACTTCTATGAACTCAGCCGCAAACTCCATCCCGACCTGAATGCCCGCGCCGGTAGCCAGGAACAGGAATGGAGCCTCGAGCAGAGCTCGCTTCTGAACGACGCGTACCGCACTCTGCGCGATCCCATCAAACGTACGCAGTACTTGCTTCGTCTCGAAGGCATTGAACTGGAAGAGCAATCGAAAACTGCGACCGAGCAAGCCCGCGCCACCGGAGAAGTAAAGAAACAGATCGTTCCTCCGGATCTTCTCGAAGAGGTCTTCGAGCTCAACATGCAACTCGAAGAACTTCGCATGAACAAAAAGGTAGGAGAAGACGACCCCAATCTGGCCAAGGAAATCGGCGCCCACAAGACCGCCTTGGAAGCCAAGCACGATGCGCTTTTGAAGGAATTGGAGAAATATTGGACTGACTGGGATGGCCTCATCGAGCGCAATCACGGATCAAAGGCCCCAGCCGAAGAACGCGCCACCATTACTGCAAAGATGGTGGACGTGTTGAACCGCCGCAACTACATTCGCAACTTGGTTCGTGATGTGAATGTAGTGCTGGAAGATTGAGAAATTGGGAAATTGAGTAATTCGAGGTCGTAAAGGTTCTCAATTACGCGATTACTAAATTACACGGGTACACAATGGCATCAGATCACATCGTCGGCATCGACCTCGGCACCACGAACTCGCTCGTGGCGTTCATGCAAGGGGAAACGCCTGTCGTGATCCCGGGCGACGACGGCTCCAACCTGGTTCCTTCGGTTGTCGCCCTCGACGGAAACAATCAAGCAATCATCGGAAACTCTGCTCGCCGATATCTGATTGAAACACCCGAGCGGGCTGTCTACTCCATCAAGCGCCTCATGGGACGCGGCGTCGAAGACATCCAAGAGGAGCTGAAACTCTTCCCATTCCGCCTCGCAGAAGATCTTCAACCAGGCGAAGTACTCCGCATCACACTCGGTAATCACACATCAACGCCGCCAGAAATCTCCGCGCTGATCCTGCGCCAGCTAAAGCGCAATGCCGAACGCTACTTCGGAGCCCCGGTCAGCAAGGCAGTGATTACAGTCCCCGCATACTTCAACGACGCCCAGCGCCAGGCCACCAAGGATGCCGGCCGCATCGCTGGCCTCGAAGTCCTACGCCTCGTCAATGAACCGACGGCGGCATCGCTCGCGTACGGCCTCGACAAGAAACAGAACGGAATCGTCGCGGTCTATGACCTCGGCGGCGGCACTTTCGACATCTCGATCCTCAAACTACACGACGGCATCTTCGAAGTTATCGCCACAAACGGTGACACACACCTCGGTGGCGATGACATCGACAACCTGCTGATCACCATTGCCCTGGACGACATTCGCGGCGATCTCAGCCTCGACCTCCGCCGCAATGCCGAAGCGGTCCAAGCCATTCGCAAGGCGGTGATCGAAGCCAAGATTGCGCTGTCATCGCAGGCGAAAATCAGGCTCGACATCGAACTTCCGCAAGGCAAGCGCTACCAGCGTGAAATCACCCGCGACCAGTTCGAACAGCTGATTCAACCCATCATCGATCGCACGGTCGGCCCCTGCAAGCAGGCGATGAAAGATGCCAACCTCAAGCCAGAACAGATTGATGAAGTCGTCCTGGTCGGCGGTTCCACACGCATCCCAAAAGTTCGCGCGCTGGTAAAGGAAATGTTCCGCCGCGAGCCGCACATCGATCTCAATCCCGACGAAGTTGTCGCTCTGGGGGCCGCGGTTCAAGCCAACATCCTCGGCGGAGGCTCGCAAGCCACGGAGAACATGCTCCTGCTCGACGTAACTCCGCTCTCGTTAGGCATCGAGGTCGCCGGAGGCGTGACCGACAAAATCATTCTTCGCAACTCGACTATCCCCGCTTCGGCGACTCAGTTCTACACCACCCAGATTGACGGACAGGCCAACGTCGCGATCCACGTACTGCAAGGCGAACGCGAATTGGCCAAAGATTGCCGCTCGCTCGCCCGTTTCGATCTCAAGGGCATTCCTCCCATGGCCGCCGGCATCCCGCGAGTCGAGGTGAAATTTCTGATCGATGCCAACGGCATCCTGAATGTCTCGGCTCGGGAGCAACGCAGCGGGAAGCAGGCCGAAATTCAAGTGCAACCGAGCTACGGCCTCACCGACGAGCAGGTCGAAGGCATGATTCTCGACTCTTTCGACAATGCCGAAGAGGATTTCCGCAAGCGGCAGTTGATCGAAGCTCGCAACGAAACCGAGACAATCCTTATTGCGCTCGAAAAAGGCAAGAAGAGTCCGGCATGGGGACTCCTCACGAGCGATGAGAAGAAGCAGATCGCCAAGATGGAAAAATCCCTGGCTGCGGTCAACAAAGAAGATGATTACCAGGCGATCCGCAAAGCGATCGACGCCCTGAATCAGGGCACAACGCGCTTGGCAGAACTCATGATGGACACAGCAGTCTCGAGCGCCCTGAAAGGCAAAACCATGGACGAGACCGACCTGGGCGAAGGCCCCACCGCGCCTCATCCCATGGCGAAAGCAGAATTCAAGTAACTCTGTGCACCTCTGTGCCCTCTGTGGTGAAGGGTTTTGAGACCGCTCCAGAGCCGCGCAGAGGAAGGCAGCAGAAAGACCAGGAGCAGCATGGCAAACGAAAAATCCCAAGGTACCGGAGCCGCCACCGCAGAGGCCCCGGGCGAAAACACGGTTCAGATCACTTTCCTTCCCGAAGGCAAGACCGTCACCTTCGAGCACGGCAAGTTGCCCTATGAGGATCACGGCAAGGAGGAATCCATCCTCGACATCGCCCTGAACTTCGGCATCCCGCTTGACCACGCGTGCGGCGGGAACTGCGCTTGCACCACGTGTCATGTGTGGGTAAAGGAGGGCGCCGAAAATCTCTCTGAGATGGACGACGACGAGGCCGACCGCCTGGACATGGCCGCCGATCTCCAGTTAAACTCACGCCTCGGTTGCCAAGCGCAGATCACCAAGCCCGGCAAAGTGGTGGTAGAAATCCCCGCATGGAACCGCAACTACGTTTCGGAAGAACACTGAGGAACCCACAATCAACGCTGGAGGGAATGCCTCCGGACGTTGAATGCCGAGTGCTGACCGCTGAGTGCGATTGCAAAACGCAAGGAGCGATGCGATGGCTAAGACACTGACTTGGGACGACGCCGAAGACCTCGGCATCCAACTTTCCGAAACTCACCCCGACCTCGATCCGCTAACGGTCCGCTTCACGGACCTGCACCGCTATGTGACCGAACTACCCGATTTCGGCGGTGATCCCAAAGCCTCCAACGAAGGCAAGCTGGAAGCCATCCAGATGGCATGGCACGAGGAGTATCAGGACCGCACGCAAGCCTGAGCCGTTTTCTTTCGTCTACCTTCATGCCCTTTTTGGTTAATGACTTTGTGCGCCGCCCTGGGAAATCTTTCGATAAAACTTCTGCAGCGTATAGAACGCCATCTTCCGCTGGCCACGATTCGAGATTACTCCCTTGCGATTGTGATAATCCTGCACTCCGGGCAACATGCGAAGCGGCGAGCGAAAATCCATCAGCACCCAAGGACTCATCCCGGCCAAATTCGGCATCCGCTCCACCATCCCAAGCTGGTGCTGATACAGGTTTTCTTGATACTCCTCGGTCCACCGCTCATCTGCGTCGCCGTGCCGCCCGTATGGCGCCCCGCCGCCGAATTCGCTGACGATGAGAGGCTTGTTCCACGTCAATTTCCACTGCAACTTGTCCGCATCCTCCGGACGTCCGCCGTACCACCCCAAATACTCGTTCAGCCCGAGCACATCCAGCACCTCTCCCAGAGGATCGCTCAGCGTGCGTTCATCCGCACCCGTATTGTCGGTGTGGTTCAGGGCCGATGTAATCAGGCGCGTCGAATCCAACTCACGCGCGTCCTGCGCCAGCCGCTTTAGGAAGGTAAGCCGTTCCGGTTTCACCGGAGTCTCATTCGAGAGCGACCACAGCACCACCGCTGCCCGGTTATGATCGCGCGCAATCATGTCGCGAAGCTGCGCCTGCGCGTTCGCCATCGTCGCCGGATTCGACCAGTCGATATCCCAATACACCGGAATCTCCGACCACACCAGCAACCCCATGCGGTCCGCCAATCGAATCTCATTTTCGTTGTGCGGATAGTGCGCGAACCGCACGAAGTTACATCCCAACTCCTTCACCCATCCCAGCAGCGTCTGCGCATCTTCTGGGCTGAAGGCGCGCCCCTCGCGAAACGGAGCCTCTTCATGCATCGAAATCCCACGCAGGAAAATCGGCTTCCCGTTTAACAGAATCTTCGCGCCCTGAACCTCAATGGTCCGAAATCCAATCTGATCGCGAACTATCTCGCCACCACTTGTCAGGATCACGTCATAGAGCTTCGGATGCTCCGGTGACCACAACTCTAATTTCGCCGTGAAACGAAAGCTGGCCCGCCCATTCGCATCGCTACTGAAGCTTTCCCGCACATGCGCTTCCGGAATCTCCAGCGTAACTTTCTGTGAAGATTTCGCGCCATTCACTTGCACCCATCCGGAAACTTCGTTCTCGGAACCACGCGCCAGTTGTACCCAGTAATCCTGGATGAAGACCTCCGGCACCTCCACCAGTTCCACGTCCCGCGTGATTCCGCCGTAGCTCCACCAGTCGAACCGCATTCCCGGCACACCGTCCGGCCGCCGCGTATTATTCACCTCCACAATCAGGAAGTTGCCGCCGTCGCGCAGAGCTGAAGTAACTTCGAAATTAAAGGGCGTAAACCCTCCTTCATGCTCGCCCTGTTTCTCGCCATTTACATAAACCACTGCCCGATAGTTCGCAGCGCCAAAATACACGAACACCCGCGTGCCCTCGCGCTTCCGATAGTTGAACTCCTTCCGGTACCAGACCGGCCCTTCGTAAAACATCAACGCCTCTCGCTGTGTGTTCCAGTCTCCGGGTACATTTAACACAGGCGACAGATCGAAGCTGTACTCCACAAGATCGCTTTTATCCTTCGGCTTCGCATCCTGAGAGAATCTCTCCTTGCCGTTCTCGAACGGGTCCACAATTACATGCCACGCCCCGTCCAGACTTACGGTGGTCCGTCCCGGAATGTTCGCGATCAGACTGGAAGGAGTGATTGCAGCAGCTGCCCAACTCGCCAGTAGTAAGGGAATCCAGCAGAACCTCATGCCAACCCTGCCTTTCGCAGTGCGCCAGCATCATACAAAGTTTTTACATTCCGATGACAACGTCCTCGGCCCACCAGCCTATCCTTTACCCAATTCGGGCTCATAAAGCCCCTCTCTCTCCGGCCAAATGGAAAGGGCACGGCCAAATGCCGTGCCCCTTTTTTCTTGGCTAAATCCGGTCAGCCGATGGGAACTGCCACTGTCTCCTCGACGTTCGCCTCTCGGAGAAACTTTGCAGCTTCCTCCGGCGGCGTCGGGTTGATATAGAAACCCGTTCCCCACTCGAATCCGGCCGTCTTGGTTAACTTCGGCATGAACTCAATGTGCCAGTGATAGTGATCGTTCGTTGGATCCTGCGCCGGCGAAGTATGAATCACCAGGTTGTATGGAGGGTTGTCGAGCACCCGGTCCGCCCGCATCAGCAGGTTCTTCATCGCGCGCGCCAGATTCTCAAACATGGCCGACGACGAGTTCTCGAATGCCGACTCATGCTGCTTCGGCAAAATCCAGGTCTCAAATGGAAACCGCGGCGCATACGGCGCCAGCGTCAGGAACTTGTCATTCTCTGCCACGACGCGCGACCCGCCATCCATCTCTTGCGCGATGATGTCACAGAACACACACCGTTCCTTGTACAGGAAGTACTGTTTTGCGCCTTCCAGTTCCTGGGTGACGTTGATGGGAAGAATCGGTAGCGCGATCAACTGCGAATGCGAGTGCTCCAGCGATGCTCCCGCTGCTTCGCCATGATTCTTGAAGATCAAAATGTATTTGAACCGCCGATCCTTCTTCAGATCGAGAATGCGATCGCGAAAAGTCCACAACACATCTTCAATTCGCTTGGGAGGTAGACTGGCGAGGCTCGCCGTGTGATCCGGAGTCTCGACGATCACCTCGTGCGCTCCAATGCCGTTCATCCGGTCGAACATCCCCTCGGCCTGCCGATTGAGAGTACCCTCGATGCCAAGCGCTGGGAACTTATTGGGAACCACGCGGACCGTCCATCCCGGCATGTCTCGCTGTGGGGCCGGCCCGCCGTTCGGGTTCGGCCGATACGCCTGAATCTCAGGTGGCGTCTTGCTCTCATTCCCGTAGTAGAAAGGACAGAATCCCCCCTTGATCTTCATATTCTCCCGAGCAAAATCGGTGGGGCGCTTCGCCCGGTCGGTCGAAATAATCACCCAGCGGCCAACAATAGGATCTTTTCTAAGCTCCGGCACTCCCTACATCCTTTCTTGGAATATTGCGCAAACTTTATATTTTACGACGCCAATGAGGCGTTTCGAAAGATTTCGATTTGGGGGCGGGAAGTACGACCGACATAGTATACGCTCACGATATCGAAGCGCCACTGGCACGAAACGGGTACGAAACGGGTAGCCTCTTCAGATATTCGCGCGCCACTTCTGCCACTTCCCGTCTCTTATGCCGGTCCACCGCGGCCTCAGCAGTCTTTACATCGTGCGATGTCCTCAATAAAACAGAGGGTATCGCCTTCCCATCCGATCAAGTCGATCTCTCCATGGCAGCGTGGCGAACGGAAGTTACGGGCCACGATCACGTAACCCATTCGTCGTAACTGGAAGTAAGCTTCATCCTCTCCTCGCACACCAATTCGCAAATGTTCAGGGGACGTCTCACCAGCCGAAAACTGGCCTCCTAGAAAATCCAGCACCCGCACCAACGCCCGCGTCCCGCGTCCAGCCAACATATGTTCGGAGGTTAAGGCACCCGCTGCGCCGGCGACTGTGACCAACCGCACACCGAAAAAACGAGACGGCTTTGCAGTTCTGAAACGGGAAAACAGGGAGAAGACCAAGGCCAAGTCCAAGTCCCATTTTCGGTTCCAACCAATGAGCAATGAGCCGTGAGCGATGAGCAGAACAGGTTATTGCTCATTGCCCACTGCTCATTGCTCATCACTCCTCCCCTTGCAGGGAACACCTTATTGTTTGCACCGAGCGCGCCACTTATGCTGATTTGACAGATAGTTACACGAGTTTCTGCGTGCAGGACCGAAAGACGAATGCGACTAGGTTGAGGATGCAGACACTACCGCTTCCAGCCTCACTTTTAAGCACGGAGGGTTTAGCGCTACTGCACGATAAATCGATCCCCCGAGGTACGAATGCGAATTGCTCAGGTGTCGCCACTTTACGAAAGCGTGCCACCCCGTCTTTATGGGGGCACGGAACGAGTTGTGTCTTGGCTGACGGAGGAGTTAGTCAGTCGAGGCCACGAGGTAACGCTGTTCGCCAGCGGCGATTCCCTCACCAACGCCCACTTGGTTCCCGTCTGCCCGCAAGCTTTGCGCCTTGACCCAGATTGCTGGGATCCTCTCGCTCACCACTTATGTCTCGTCGAGCAAGTCCTGCAACGAAAAGATGATTTCGATATCGTCCACTTTCATATCGATTACCTGCACTTCTCCATGAGCCGCCGCGAGGATCTTTCGCAACTCACCACGCTCCACGGACGTCTGGATATTCCTGATCTGGTCCCTCTGTTCCGCGAATTTTCCGAGATGCCTCTCGTCTCGATTTCCGATGCTCAGCGGCAGCCGCTACCCTGGATCAATTGGCAGGGCACGGTTCACCACGGCATGCCAGAAGATACATTCACTCCCTGCTCCGATGCAGGAAGCTACCTCGCATTCCTGGGCCGAATCTCTCCGGAAAAAGGGGTCGACCACGCCATCGAAATTGCGAAACTGGCTGGCATGCCGCTCAAAATCGCCGCCAAGGTTGACCGTATCGACAAGAACTACTTCGAATCTCACGTGAAGCCGCTGCTTGACCACAAGCTTGTCGAGTTTGTTGGCGAAATCAGCGACTTGGAAAAGAACGAGTTTCTCGGGAATGCTGCCGCCCTCCTGTTTCCCATCAATTGGTCAGAACCCTTCGGCATCGTGCTGATCGAAGCCATGGCGTGCGGTCTTCCCGTCATCGCTTACCCGCGGGGATCTGTCGCGGAAATTATCGAGGACGGCGTGTCTGGCTTTCTGGTACATAATGTGGAAGAGGCGGCCCGCGCAGTGAAGAACCTCTCCGCCATCGATCGCCGTACATGCCGCCGCGCTTTCGAGGACCGTTTTTCCGCAAAGCGCATGGGCCAGGACTACCTGAACATCTACGACCGCATCATCAAACGAGAACCCGAATCCATCGCGCTCACTGACGGAGATCTCAGTTGGACGAAGTTGGCACCACCCAGCAGTACTACATAGCCGCCGGATCGTCCCCTTCCGAGGACCGGACGCGAGTACTGAAATACGGAAAATGCTTCGCCGTTTTCAATCGCTACGGCGATATCGAGCCTCTCGGCCTCGGCGAGCATGGCATTTTCTTCCGTGGCTGCCGCCATCTCTCCGAGTTCGTGCTCGGCCTGTGGGATGCGCGCCCGCTGCTGCTGAGTTCGAACGTCAAAGCCGACAATTTTGCATTCGTCGCGGATCTGGCCAATGTCGACGTCGCGGAAAATCAAAGCATCGCGGTTCCGCGTGGCACCCTGCATCTCGTCCGCTCGCGCTTCTTGTGGCGTGACGTCGCCCATGAAGAACTCTGCATCGTCAACTATGGCCTGACGTCGCTACGCGTGCCGATTCAGATTGGGTTCGCTGCCGACTACGCGGACATCTTCGAAGTCCGCGGCATGCGCCGCGAGCGGCGCGGACGCCGCCTCGAGGACGAAATCACCGCCAATTCGATTCTCATGACCTACGAAGGTCTTGACCACGAATTTCGTCGCACTTGTATCCAAGCCGATCCCGCCCCGGTCGCGATCACTGCTTCCGACCTCCAATTTGAGGCTTCTCTCGGTCCGGGCAAGTCTGCAACGTTTCATCTCTCGATCGACTGTAATCCTGAGACCAGGCATCGCTCCATCGGATATGCCCGCGCCATGGCTGGAGCCGAGACTGAACTCAAGGCCGCATCGTCCAGTCTATGTAGAATCTCGAGTTCCAATGATCGCCTGACCAGCTGGGTCCGCCGCTCCCTCGCCGACGTCGAGATGATGACCCTGGGGAATCCCGAGACGAATTATCCTTATGCCGGCGTGCCCTGGTTCAGCACGGTTTTTGGCCGCGACGGCATCATCACCGCCCTGCAGATGCTGTGGATCGCCCCGCAAATCGCCAAGGGCGTTCTTCTGTTTCTCGCTTCCACCCAAGCCACGGAAAGCGACTTGAAGAACGAGGCGCAGCCCGGCAAGATCATCCACGAAACCCGCCGCGGAGAAATGGCCAACCTCGGAGAAGTTCCTTTCGGCCGATACTACGGCAGCATCGACAGCACGCCGCTGTTCCTGATTCTTGCCGGACGCTACTTCGATTACACCGGGGACGTGAAATTCCTCGAGCACCTCCGTCCCCACATCGATATGGCGCTCGACTGGATCGATCGCTACGGCGACCTCGATGGTGACGGCTTTGTCGAGTACGCGCCTCACGGCGAAAAGGGCCTGGTGCAGCAGGGATGGAAAGATTCCAACGACTCCGTCTTCCATGTCGACGGATCGATTGCCGATCCGCCTATCGCGCTCTGCGAAGTGCAAGGCTACGTCTATGCGGCGAAAATGGCTGCTGCGAAAATCTACGCAGCCTGGAACGATACGGAACGCCAACGATCGCTGGAGAGCGAAGCCGCCGAACTGCAGCACCGCTTCGAGGAAGCCTTCTGGTGCGACGAAATCTCCACCTACGCCTTAGCCCTTGACGGCCACAAGCAACCATGCCGCGTGCGCACGTCCAATCCCGGACACTGCCTCTTCTCCGGGATCGCCAGTTCCGAACGCGCGAACCTCGTGACCCACACCCTGGTCAGCCAGGATTTTTTCAGCGGATGGGGCATTCGGACGGTCGGCTGTCATGAGGCGCGCTACAACCCGCTCTCGTACCACAACGGTTCGGTCTGGCCGCATGACAATGCCATCATCGCTGCGGGAATGGCCCGCTACGATTTTCGCGAGTTTGCCGGCCGCATTCTGATGAGCCTGCTCGATCTCAGCGCCTCGGTCGAACTTCAGCGCCTACCCGAATTGTTCTGCGGAGTCGATCGTCGTCCTGGGCAAGGCCCGACTCTCTATCCGGTAGCCTGCTCGCCGCAAGCGTGGGCCGCCGGCACGGTGTTCATGCTCCTGCAGTCATGCCTCGGCATCAGCGTCGATGCCAAGAACCGGCGTCTTGTGCTTGATCGTCCCTACTTACCCCAAGGCATACCGCAACTCTCGATCCGCGATCTGCGCATCGAGGATTCCCGCGTCAGCCTCTTCATGGAACGCGAGTCCGGCCCAGTTCGAACCCAGGTCGTAGAGCAGCACGGCGAAGTCGATGTGGTAGTTAAGTAAGGCGCCAAAAGCAATCACCACAAAGGGTACGAACGTACGCGAAGCAATTCTTGGTTTTGCGTTCGTGTACCTTCGCGCCTTTTGTGGTGAATGGCCTTAGTCTCGTTCTCCTGAATCTACAAGTTCTTCCCGACTGCCGAAATGCACTCCTGAAGCACGTCGACGGCAACGTCAGCCTCTTCCTTGGTCACAACGAGCGGCGGACACAGCCGGATCGTGCTAGGACCGCAGCCCAGAAACAGGATGCCCTTCTCGAACGCCATCTCGACAATGCGATCGCGCTCGGCGGCGCCATACTCTTTTGTGACTTTGTCCTTCACGATATCGACGCCGATCATCAACCCGCGCCCGCGGACATCGCCCACCAGTTTCAGCCGCGAAGGCCAATCCGCCATCCGCGCCAGAATGTGCTTCCCGACTTTCGCCGAGTTCTCGAGCAGATGTTCTTTCTCGATCACATCCAGCGTGGCCAGCGCCGCAGCGATGGCGACAGGATTTCCGCCGAACGTTGAAGCATGCGATCCCGGAACCCAGTCCATGATTTCCGCGCGGCTCATCGTGATGCCCAGCGGCATGCCCGACGCTATGCCCTTCGCCATGCAAACGATGTCAGGCTCGACCCCGGTGTGCTCCACCGCCCACCACTTGCCGGTGCGACCCACACCGCTCTGCACCTCGTCGACAACGAGCAAAATGCCGTGGCGGTCGCAGATCCGCCGCAGCTCTTGCATAAAGTTGGTCGGAGCGACAACATATCCGCCCTCGCCTTGCACGGGCTCGACGAAGATCGCCGCCACTTCCTCGGGAGGCAGAGTCGTCTTGAACAGCTTCTCTTCGATAAATCGCGCGCAGCCGAGCGCAAACTGCTCCGCTTCCTGCTGCCCGCCGACGCATCCGCGGTAAACATCGGGATAGCGCACGTGCGTCACCCCCGGCACCAGCGGAGCAAACCGCCGCCGCTGTTGCGGCTTCGAAGCCGTCAACGAAAGAGCTCCCATGGTCCGCCCGTGGAACGCTCCGAAGAACGCAATCGCGTTCTGCCGCTTGGTGTGATAACGCGCCAACTTCAGCGCGCACTCGATCGCCTCCGCGCCCGAGTTCCCGTAGTAAATGCGATGCGGCCCCTTCAGCGGCGCGATCTTCGACAGCCGCGACGCCAGTTGCACCATGTTCTCGTAATAGAAATCGGTGCCCGACATGTGAATAAGCTCGCCCGCCTGGCGCTGGATGGCAGCGACTACATCAGGATGGCAATGTCCCGTTGAAGTCACGGCAATGCCGGCAGAAAAATCGAAGAACTCGTTGCCGTCGACATCGGTGACGACGATCCCGCGTCCGCTCTTGGCTACCAGCGGATACGACCGGGTATAGGACGGCGAAATGTATTGCTCATCGCCCTCGAGCACGCGCTTGGCGTTCGGCCCGGGCAGGGCGGTCTTAATCTTGGGACCAATCGTAGCCGTCATTGCAGTCATGATATTCCTCCGTTGGGAAGGGCACGACTTTGAGTCGTGCCGCGTATCGCCGCCTTTGAAAAAAGACAACGACTCTAGAACCGTGCCGTCTAGCCTTTTTGCAAGGCGACGTTAGTCGTGCTTTATCGCCAGCTTTTGAAAGGGCGCGACTTCAGTCGAGTCGTCCAAGGCCGTTGTTTGATGTCGGGCTTTAGCCCCTGAGGGCCGCCACATCTGGGCCATTGGACAAATGGATCGGACTCGTCCGCACGTCGTGATTCAGTCGAAGTACCGTCGAGGCAAATCCGGCGAAGGAAGGAAAACTAGTCGCTACCGAAGAGCGAGGGACGGAGCCGCGATGGCAGGTTAGCCCGATACCGGCGCGGACAAACCAGTGAGTGCAGCCAGCACTCGCCCGCTTGGGCATAGGGAACACGCGGATTGGTATTTTTGCGCAGCATCGTTCGCGGTCAACATCACTAATTGATTATAGCCGCTGGATGTCCGCCAGCGGAACCCCTTTCTAGTGACGATGGTCCCAGGCTTCTATCGTCCTGAGGATGCATGCTCTTACGTCCGAAGGACCTGCACCCGCTATGCCACAAAGACGGCCCCCTGACGGTGACAACACGGGCTATCCGTCTCCATTTGAGACGTTATTACAATTTTTACAATCGTTTTGCAATCCTTTTACAAGTCCTTTGCGGTTTGCCGAGTCTCGGACGGGCCCGACTGACTAGAATGCTCTGCGCAGCAGTGAATGAAAAATTACGCTAGTCGGAGGGCCTCACCGGCCCACAGTGGACTAGCGCAGCTTTAGTCAGAGGCTGCTGCTTGGGCGGCGTTTTCTTGCGTGAAGGGTCATCCCCCGGGAATTCAGAAACTCAAAGATCGGTCAAATCCAAGATCGGATGAGGAGTTCGGAATGCGTGTCGGGACACGGTCTGACGTTCGCTTGATTCAATCTCTTGCAACCTCGGCGTTGATTCTAGCTTTTCTAATCCTCAGCGGCAGCCAGTCCGCGAATGCCCTTCCGGCCTTCGCGCGTAAGTATGGAATGCGATGTTCCGCCTGCCATGAAACCTGGCCCATGCTCAATTACTTCGGCCAGAAGTTCAAAGACAACGGCTACCAACTGATGAACGACAAAGACGCTCCTATCTGGCAGAACCCGGGGTACTGGCCGGTGACGATGCGCATTACGCCCTTCTGGAGCCGCGAGAGTACCAACAAAATCGCCGCTGATACATCGACTGGTGTGGCCGGCCTGGCGACCACCGGATTCAACCTCAGCGGACTGGATATTCTGACCGGCGGCACGCTCGAGAAGAACATCTCATTCCTGCTGGTTCCTTCCTCCGACGAAAACGGAGCTTTTCACTTCGAATCCGTGAACGTCCGCTTCGACAACTTGTTCCATAGTCCATGGCTTAACGTAAAGGTCGGAAAATTTGAACTGGACAGCTTCATCTCCGAGAAGCGCACAGTGACCTTGTCGGGAAGTGGCGGTCCCTATCAATTGTTCCATTTCATTCCGGTCAACGATGGCAACATTTTTGGGCAGCTGGGAGACAACCAGCTCGGTGCCGAATGGATGGGCCACTCGTTCAACGACCGAACACGGTTGTCTGCCGCCGTGTTCAGTTCAACCGATGGAAACGTGGACTTGCCCTACGGGCAGAACTCCTACACGGCATTCTTCGCCGGGAGCCAAGCCTTTAGCGCAGGAAAACTGGGCGTCCAGCGCCTCGGCGGGTACGCGATGGTGGGCCAAGCCCCGACCACCTATTTAACATCCGGAGGCGTTCCCATTCCGGGTTCGGGAACGGGAAACAAGAGCTTCAGCCGGGTCGGATTCGAAGGCCTGTTCTATTTAGGTCCGCACCTCGACTTCCAGGTCTTCACCCAGCACGGGTCGGATGATGCCTGGTTCGGGGCATGTTTTGGCGACATCATCGATGGCGCCACACCATGCACGACCAACAATGACGGTACCGCCCCGAACGCTCTGCCGCAAGGCGCCCGCAATCCCACCTGGAATGGCGCATTTGTTGAGACCCACTTCGTCTGGAACCCGCAGTTCACCATCTTCCAGCGATCCGAGTGGGTTCGGATGTCGCAGCAAGCCCTTCCTACAAACCCGTCGAATCTGGGTGACATCGACAACTACGTGGTCGGTTATCGCTATAACCCGTTCATGTCGAGCCGTGCCGGGTTTGCCTTCCACAACGAGTACTCCTGGATCCGGCAGCGGGGCAC
>Ga0210403_10000146_pt1 | contig 79188 bp, 65 predicted proteins | sample IncBWC19MmetaG_FD_150863 | JGI IMG/M metagenome (GOLD analysis project Ga0210403, IMG submission 150863) | Forest soil microbial communities from Barre Woods Harvard Forest LTER site, Petersham, Massachusetts, United States - Inc-BW-C-19-M | ecosystem: Environmental > Terrestrial > Soil >...
CCCAGCCTTCATCGCCAGCCCGCGCAGAAAATCCGTCGCCGCGCCTCGCGCAAAAAACAAAACCGGCAGCCACAGCGACACCATCCCCACCACCGCGAAATACGTGAAGTACACGTTCTCGATCATGCGGTCGCCCAGAATGTCCAGTTGCGCCCCGACGGGCGTGGCCATTTTCTTCTTCCGCGCCAGGTGTCCATCGAGCGCATCCAGCCCGATCGACGCCACCGTCAGCACCACCGCCGCTAGATTCGCCCATGCTCCTCGCCCGAACAGACACACCGCCGCAAAGCCCACCGCTACCCGCAAAAAGGTCACTTTGTTCGGCGTCCATTGCAAACGCATCTGCCACGCGCCTCCCGGGGGCCAGCTGTTGAATCGCACTCGCCCTGCCACTCCACGTCGCGGCAAACCACTTGCAATGAATCACTTACAGACGCAGCTCAGTGATTCCCCTGCGCTTCGCGCCAGACAATTCCTTCAACTGTCGCCCATTCGCTTGACCGTCAGGCCGTGTCGCTTTTTCCCTCGCTCCGCGTCTAATGGAGGGTCCGCAACTGGCTCCGGGAATATTCCTTGAAATTTCGGGATTAACCCTATTGAAGGTATGATTCGACTATGACCGATGTCTCCCTAGCAGGGGCCTTTCTCGCCGGCCTGGTTTCCTTTCTCTCCCCCTGCGTTCTCCCGCTCGTCCCCGGCTACATCTCCATGCTTTCCGGCATCGGCATGGAGCAGCTCCGCAAAGGCGACGTCCCCTCCTCCGGCCTTTTCTCTTCGGCTCTCGCCTTCGTCGCTGGGTTCTCCGTTGTGTTTATTTCTTTCGGGGCCTCCGCCAGCGCCGTCGGTCATTTTCTTCTCCAGAACCGCGCGCTCCTCGCTCCCATTGCTGGTGCGCTAATCCTTCTTTTCGGCCTTCACCTCATCGGCGCACTGATCAAGCTAAACCTTCGCATCGGCATCATCTTTGGCGTCATCCTCGTCGGGCTCGGCATCGCCGCAATTCTCCGCCACGCGCCGCTGTTCGCCGGACTCGGCGCCACCCACTTTTTCTCACTCTCGCTGATCGGCTTCTTCGGTCCCGCCATGGCTCGCTGGCTCAATCGCGACGTTCACCTCCGCAGCAGCGCAGCGCAGCCCGGTATTTGGAGCGGCTTCTTCCTCGGCTTCGCCTTCGCGTTTGGCTGGACTCCTTGTATCGGCCCGATCCTCAGCGCCGTGCTGATTCTTGCCGCTCGCAGCGACACCATTGCGCGCGGCGTCCTTCTGCTCGCCGTCTATTCCGCCGGCCTGGCCATTCCTTTCCTGCTCACCGCTCTGGGCATCAGCCAGTTCATGGCTTTCTACAAAAACTTTCGAAAATATCTTCACGCTGTCGAACTCTTCAGCGGCGCTTTGCTTTTGTTCGTGGGAGGCCTCGTTTTCGTCAACAAGCTGACCTGGCTCTCCGCTAAACTGACGTTTCTAAATCGCTTTTCACTTTAGAGGAGTGCGCCTGAACACTTCGGCCAAGGAAAAATGAAAAAAGTTCTCTTGATCATTTCCACCGTGCTTGTCCTCGTCATCGCCACGTACTTCGCGGACAAAGCCACGCGCGTCAAAACCAGAGTTCCCGGCGGCACGGTCAAGGCTGACACTCCCCTCGGCACTCCTGCTCCCGAAGTCACCTTTAAGGATCTCGACGGCAAGGAGGTTCCTCTCAGCCAGTACAAGGGCAAAGTCGTCCTGGTCAATTTCTGGGCCACCTGGTGCGAACCTTGCCAGATCGAAATCCCATGGCTCATCGAGATGCAACAGAAATATTCCGCGAAGGGTTTCACCATCCTCGGCGTGGATGTCGATGACGAAGGCAAGGCCGCCGTGGCGCCCTTCGTCGAAAAAGAACGCTTCAACGTGAACGGCCAGAAACTTCCGATGAACTATCCGATTTTGCTCGGCAACGACTCCGTCGCCGACAAATTCGGCGGCCTTCTCGGTTTTCCCACCAGCTTCCTCATCTCCCGCGATGGAAAAATCATCAAGAAAGTCCAGGGCCTCGTCAGCTACGACGAAATCGCTAAAGCCATCGAGTCTCAGCTCTAGGCCCCAGCCCCGGCTTGCAGGAGCGTCGGCGCCCCGCGCCAGATCTTTGGTACAATCGGGCCCATGAAACGACGCACACTGCTTCAAACGCTCACCGCCGCGGCGCTTTTGCCGGCCTCCACCTGGGCCGCCCCTTTTTCGGAGGAAAAAATGTCGCCAAAGAAAGATAGCCCCTCACCAGCCGCAACAACCGTCTACGAACTCCGCATCTATCACGTCATCGAAGGCAAGCTCGACGACCTGCTGCGCCGTTTCCGCGATCACACCATGCAGCTCTTCGAAAAGCATGGAATGAAGAACCTGGCCTATTGGACGCCGACCGACGACCCGCTCAAGGGCAAAACTCTCGTCTACATCCTCGCGCATCCCAGCCGCGACGCCGCCACTGCCAACTGGCAGGCCTTCCGCGATGATCCCGAATGGCAAAGCGTCCGCGATAAATCCGAAGCCAACGGCAAGCTCGTCGAAAAGATCGACTCCACCTATCTCGCCTTGACCGACTTTTCCCCGCCGCTCCACTAGTCTGTTTTCTTTGATGATTTCCGGTTCGAATCCTGCAAGTGGCGCCGCCATCCTTTGCTGTTCCACCGCTCACCGGCAACAGTTGTCCGTCACTGGACAGGATCTCCCCCTGGCCTTCGCTTGCCGCCCAAAATCCCGTCAGGTACTCTAAATGCATGCTCGATGAAAAAGACTTTCAGCGCAAAGCCGACGCCGCATTCGAGGATCTCAAGAAGCGCCTGCTCACCGCCGGCGATGAACATGGCTTCGACGTCGAAGGGGAAAGCGGCAAACTCGAGGTTTTGTTCGAGGAGCCCGAGGAAGTGAAATTCGTAGTCTCGCCAAACACTCCCGTCCGCGAAATCTGGATCTCCGCGCTCTCCACCAGCTTCAAGCTTGGCTGGAACGAATCGCGCAACGCCTTTGTCCACGAAAAAAGCGGCGAAGATCTCCGCGCCGTCATGAGCCGCGTCATCTCGCAGCAACTCGGCGCCCAGGTGACCCTGTGAAACTCGCGCGCAAATTGCTTTTCGTTGCCGTTCTCGTTCGGCTGATCGTCCTCACGCCTGCAGCAACATCGCAGGTCCCCTCCGGCCGCGACGTGGTGAAACCGGAAATTTATGCCTCGCTGGACCCCGCCGCCCGCGGCGCCTCCTTCCAGATCGCCGTGGTTATGAAAATCCGGCCCGGCTTCCACGTCAACGCCCGCGAAAAATCCGAAGAGTACCTCATCGCCACGGATCTCAAGGCCGAACTCCCCGCCGGCTTCAGCAGCGGCGAAGTCGCCTATCCCAAAGGCAAACTCGAAAATTTCTCATTTTCGAAAAAACCGCTCAACGTCTACCAGGACACGGTAGTTCTCCGCATGCCCGTCAACGCGCTTGCGAACGCGCCGTTAGGCGAACAGCACATTCCCCTGAAGCTCCGGTATCAGGCCTGCAGCGCTGAAATCTGCCTCCCCCCCGTCACGCTCACTCTGGACGCCGCGATCAACGTCGCCGCTTCCGCAGCTGACTCCAAACCCGCGCACGCAGACTGGTTCCGTCCCGGCGGAGCCAGGCAGTAAATCCGGGAAGTTGTCGGAAGGATTTACGCTTTGCGGAAGCCAGCAACCGCGTCGCGCAATCGCCGGACAACGCGCTGCTGGCCAAGCACAACCATGGTGTCGAAAAGCGGCGGAGCCACGGCCTGCCCGACGATCGCCACGCGCGTGGCATTGATCAGCAAGCCCGCTTTGACGCCCCCTGCTTCCGCGACAGCGCGCGAAGCGTGATCGCACGCGTCATGATTCCACTCCGGCAGCGCCTCGAGCGCATCCGCGAGTTTGCTGAGAAGCTCCGGCGCTTTCGGATCTTTCCAGAATTTTTCCTTGGCCGCAGGGTCGCGTTCGAATTCATCGCTGAAAAACGCCCGCGACCAGGTGGAAAAATCCGGAAGCAATCGTATCCGCGGCCGCAACAGATCCACGGTCTTGGAAAACCACGCGTGATCCCTGCCATCGGGGCCGGGAGCAGCGCCAGTGGCCCACTCCGGTTTCCACAAGCCGCTGCGCTTCAATTCGTTTTTCACTTCCGGCAGCAGCTCCTCGATCGGCAGCTTCTGTAGATACTGGGTGTTGAACCATTCGAGCTTCGGCCGGTCGAACACTGCGTTCGTGCGGCTCACGCCCGCGAGCGAAAATTTCTGTATCAGCTCCTGCGTGCGCAGAAATTCCTCATCGCCGCCCGGCGACCAGCCCAGCAGCGCGAGAAAATTCCGGAACGCTTCCGGAAGAAATCCCTCGGTGCGGTACATGTTCACGTCCGTCGCGCCATGCCGTTTCGAAAGCCGCGATTTGTCCGCTCCGAGAATCAGCGGCACGTGCGCAAACACCGGCGCTTCCGCCCCCAGCGCGCGATACAGCAGCACCTGCTTCGGCGTATTGGAAATGTGATCTGCGCCGCGAATCACGTGCGTGATGCGCATGTCTATGTCATCCACTACCACGCCCAGCTGGTACATGGACTGCCCGAACTCTTCCGCGCCTTTTCCGGAACGCAACAGCACGAAATCCTCGATCTCATCATTGGAAAACTCGCGCTCGCCGAAAACCGCATCGAAGAATTTGGTCGTTCCCCCCACCGGCACTTTGAACCGCACCGCAGGCTTAGTGTCCGGCGTCGAAGGCCTTCCATCGCGGCAGCTGCACCGCGCCACGCGCCGCATTCCGCCGCCCTTTGGCTCTTCGTCCTGCGCAGGTTCGGAATAGTCGCCGCCCGCGTACTTTTCCGCCGGGCAATAGCACAAAAACGCGCTGCCGTTCGCCAAGCACGTCTTGGCCGCCGCACGATACAACTCCGTCCGCTGCGACTGGTAAAACGGCCCCTCGTCCCAGGCCACGCCCAGCCACTTGAGTCCATCCAGAATCCCCTGCACCAGTTCAGGCTTGTTCCGTTCCGCGTCCGTATCCTCCACGCGCAGGATCATGGTGCCGCCCTGATGGCGGGCGAAAAGCCAGTTAAACAGAGCCGTCCGCGCCCCTCCCACGTGCAGATAGCCGGTGGGTGAAGGAGCAAACCGCACTCTCACTGTTCCTGTCTTGTTTGCTGGGTCCGCCATTGTCTAGTGCATCTTTCTGGTGCAGCACAAACTCTCAGTGTAGCGAAACCGCATCTGTCCGTCCAACCAGCGATTCCGCGTGTAACTGGCAGAATTCTGTATCTCCTTTTGTATTGAATCGGTTACCCTTGCGATGCTGTCTTTTTGGCTACCAGTACCCAGGTACGCTTGCTTACAGAAAATTTGGTAATCCATAATCACTAGTACTTTGGCATGTGTATTTCCGTAGCTCTCCCGCTTCGACGCGCCCTTGTCCTCAGGCGCGCGCCGCAGAGTCGCAGATACACGCCGAAGGCCAAGCGTTTTCGCTTCCTTTTTGTTCGGTATTGGCGCCGCCCGTGACGCGGGCGGAGAATTGATCGTGCTCTTGACACATCAGAGTTTCATTTCGCTGGCGCTGCTCGTGGCTACCATTTTGGTGGCCGGCTTTTTTGCCTATATTTACAGCATCAAGCGCCAGACCTACCTGTTCCTGTGGACCGCAGGCTGGTTGACCTTTGGCCTTCACTACGCGGGACCGGCGCTTGCGGATTGGGCATTGAACAGTCCGCTGCAAAGCGCCCTGAATCATTGGCTGTTTGGAATTTCCGGTTTGCTTTTTTTCCTTGGCGCGCAGATCTACTCGCAGCGCAAGCCATGGAAAATTCCAGCGCTGGCCGTGGGCGTCATCCTGGGACTCTGGGCCGCCGCGAATGCCTCCAACGCGATTTCATTTTCGGTGATCATTCCCGCGTCACTGGTCTATATCGGCGTCGCCGTGGTGTTCTGGCAGGAAAGCCGGAGGCAGGAAACGCTCGCCGACCGGCTGCTCGGCGTTTCCTTCGCTTCGTGGGGCGTTCTTTGGATCGCCCTGCAATTCCTGAATGCCACCCCGGAACTTCAGGGCCCGGGAATGAACGTGGTTGCAGCGGCGCCGTGCGCCTTTGTGGCCATGCTGATGGTGATGGCGCTGTACGAGGAAGAAAAACGCCGCATCGAGCGCAACATGCTCGCGCTTTCGAATCTCAACCTGGCAACCTCGAGTTTTGTCGGCGGTGAAATCCAGCGCATGCTCTCGCAAGCGCTGGACCGCGTTCTCGGCGTCGTGCGGCTCCCGGCCGGCGCGCTCTTCCTGCATCACGGCGACACGCAAGGTCCAACCTCGGTCGTTGCCGTGGGCTTGAGCGATGACTTCTGCCGCGCCGCGCAGGAAGAAGGCCTCGACGACTATTTGGTGGGTCTGGTGGCGCGTCTCGGCGGCTTGCTCGGCTTCCGCGACCTTCGCGACGATTCCCTCTCCGCCCTCGAAAAAGAACAAGCCATTCGCCGCTTCCGCGAATTGGCTCTCGGCCAGGGACTTCGCAGCGTCGTGGCCATCAGCCTCCAGGCCAAAGAACACGCCTTCGGTGTTCTCCTTCTCGGAACACCCGACAGCCGCCGCTTTGCTCCCGCGGAACTCCGGCTGCTCCTCGCTCTCGGCCATCAAATCGGCATGGCCGTGGAAAACAGCTACCTGATTCAACAAACTTCGCGCCGTTCCGAAGAACTGCACGTTCTCAATGAAATCGGCCGCGCGCTCAGCTCCACCCTGAACAAGGAAGACTTGACGCGCAAAGTCTGGGAAGAGCTGCGCCGCTTGTTCGACGTCGAAAATTTCTACATCGCCGAACTCGATCCCCTCCGCGACGAGATGATTTTCGATGTGGAAATGATCGATGGCGTTCGAATCCCCAAGCGCACGCGTCCCGCCGGCAACCACCTGACGGAATACATCATTCGAACGCGCCAGCCCATTTTGATCCGCGACAATTTCGTCGCCGAAGTCAAGAAACTCGGTGTCGAACCGCTCCGCAGCAAAGGCTGTTTCTGCGGCGTTCCTCTGGTTGCTTACGACCACGCCATCGGCGCCATGGCTGTTTTTTCCGATCATGAGCGCATCTTCGACGAAGGGCATCTGGAGCTCCTCCGTGTGCTCGCCAGCGAAGCCAGCATCGCCATCGAAAATGCCCGGCTCTTCAACGAGGAGCGCACCAAGGCGCGCCACCTCTCGCTGCTCAATACCATTTCCCGCAACGCCATCGCCACTCTTAATCCCGATGAGATGCTCGCCAAGATTACGGAGCAGCTCGAAGCCGGCCTGACCTACGATCACATCGGAATCGGCGTGCTGGACTATGCGACGCGCGAAATTGTCGTCCAGGCCGAAGCCGGCAAGCGCCGCGGCACGCTCGGCCAGCGCATTCCGCTTGGCGCGGGACTGATCGGCCACGTTGCTCGCAACGGCCACTTGGCCGTTTACCGCGCTGCTTCTCTTGCAGACAACGCGCTGAAGCCCCTCCTGCCGGATTCGGTCGCGGCTATCGCGCTGCCCGTCTTCTACGCCGAACAGCTTCACGGTATTCTGCACATCGAATCCTCCACTCCCATCGAGTTCTCCGAAGAAGAAGTCTTGCTCTTGCGAACGCTTGCCGACCTCATCGCCGGCGCCTTGCACAACGCCCTGTCGTTCCAAAAAGCCCAGGAGCAGGCCATCACCGATGGCCTCACCGGCGTCAAGACCCATCGCTTCTTCATGGAAGCTCTCTCCGCCGAATGGAAGCGCTCCACGCGCGCCGGCCGCGCCTTCGCTCTGGTGCTGATGGACCTCGACCGCTTCAAATTCGTCAACGATTTCTACGGCCACCTCGAAGGCGACCTCGTTCTCCAGCGCGTCGGTCACATCCTCGAAACCAATTGCCGCCGCTCCGACGTCGTCGCCCGCTACGGCGGAGATGAATTCGTCATCCTCATGCCGGAAACCAACATGGAGCACGCCCGACAGCTCGCCAACAAGCTCCGCGGCTGGGTATCGGCCGACCCGCTCCTCCGCGAGAAAAACATCAGCGCCAGCTTCGGCATCGCCTGCTACCCGCTGCATGGCTCGTCGCCGCAGGAACTGATCCAGGTCGCTGACGCTTCCATGTATCTTTCGAAACATCAGGGCGGCAACGCCGTCTCCACCGCGGATCACTTCGATCCCAACGAAGCCAAAAAATGGAAGCGCGATGTTCTCGAAGCGTATCTGGGGGTCACGCTCAAGCGCCTTTTCTCCACGGGCCCCGAAGCCTTTGAAGAAATCTATCAGCGCCTCACGCAGTTTACAGAATCCCTGGCCGCCGCCGAAGGCGCCAACGGGAAGCCCGTCGTGACCGGCTCGCAAGGTCCTCAATCGCTGCCCCAGGCCGTGCTGGATACGGTAACTTCGCTGGCCTTCGCCATCGATGCCAAAGATCACTACACCCAGGGCCATTCGCAAAAAGTCTCCGCCTACGCCGCCCTCATTGCGGAAGCCATGGGCATGAAAGACGCGGAAGTTGAGGAGATTCGTCTGGGCGGAGTGCTGCACGACATCGGCAAGGTCGGTATCCCGGAAAATATTCTGAACAAAAATGGCCCGCTGAATCCCGATGAGTGGGAAACCATGAAGTCGCACGTCAGATTTGGCGCCAAGATTCTCGACCCGCTCACGCCGCTCGCGCGCATCCGCGAGATGGTCCTCCACCATCACGAATACTTTGATGGCTCCGGTTATCCGGACTCCCTGACGGCAGACAAAATCCCGCTGGGCGCCCGCATCATCGCCATTGCCGACGCCTACGACACCATCACGAGCGACCGCACCTACAAGAAAGCCCGCAATTCCGGCGACGCTCTCGTTGAACTCGAGCGCTGCGCCAACGCGCAATTCGACGGCGCCATCGTCGAACTTTTCGTGCGAACTATGCGCGCCCTCCCCAACCCGGTCATTGAAGTCGTGGCCACCGGCGGCCCGCGCAACCCGTAAAGCGCTTTCTCCTCGCGCCTGCTACCGTTTCTCATCTCTGTTCCGTCAAACAAGGATGTCCGGGGTCTACCCGAATTTTCTTCAGTGAATGTGTGATTCGAATCGTTTAAGGAGGTTTTTATGAACCTTCGTAAAGCCGCCCTCCTCTGCGTTTCCGTGGTCCTCGCGGCCGCGCCGCTCCTGGCCGGCACTCACTCCGAAGCTGTTTTCAAGAAACTGCTGTCTCTGGCCGGCGATTGGGAAGGCCAAGACGACCACGGCATGCTCGTAAAGACGAATTTCCAGGTGCTGGCGTCAAAAACCGCGGTCATGGAGACGCTCTCTCCTGCTGGAATGGAAGAGATGATCACGCTGTACAGCATGGATGACGACGGAATCGCGCTGGTGCATTATTGCCCCACCAACAACCAGCCGCGCATGCGGGTGGTGCCGCAATCGGACGACGTCAAGGAGCTCAGCTTCGACTTCCAGGGCGCGGGAAACCTAAAGTCCCCTTCCGCCGGACATCAACATCATCTCGTCATCCGCTTTGAGGACTCCGATCACCTAACCGAAACCTGGACGTGGCGCCAGGACGGCAAGGACATGCCTATGGTCTTCCATCTGGCGCGCAGGAAAAAATGAACATTCAGGTGCGCAGGACAGCTCCCCTGACCGCCTCGCGTTCCTGAGCGCAGCACGCCCGGCACCTGGAACCCGAGAAGACGTCAGTGCGCGTCGAGATCCAAGTCTTTGATGGGCAAATCCCAGTGAGCCTCCAGAATTTCGAACCGCCGCTGCTCTTCCTTTTTGTACGTCTCCTGATCCGGATAGAGCTGCTTGATCACCGCGGAGCTGTCGAAGTTATCGTTGGCAATGGATGCGTTCTTGAAGACGATAGTCACGCGATAGTCCCAGCGTCCATCTTCCGTCGTGTGATATCGCGGAACGGCCATCGTCACTCGTAACATGCGCCCCAGCTCCATCTCCTTCTTCAGCACCGGATAGTGGTTTTTCTTGAAGAGCGCCAGAAATTCCTCCGCGTGGCCCCACTTGGCCTTGTAGTAGTACTCGATCGCAAACGGCTGCGGACTCCCTTCCCCCGCCTGCAGAACTGCGCTTCGCGCCACACCACTGCGCGGCGCGCCGGCCAGGAGAAGCATGGCCACCAGCGCCGCGATCGCCCCAGCCCGCATAAAGTAGTTCCGGTTTTCAAAGATCATGGATCCCCTCCGCGATTGGAAGACTTCCCGCCGAACATCCTATCTCCCCTTGCCCCGCATAGCGAGCGCTTGCCGCCACCTGCTATTCTTGTTTTTCCCCGAGGAGGCCACATGCAAACCGGAACCGTGAAGTGGATTGGCGAGGAAAAATTCGTGGCCACCGGCCCCTCGGGCCACGCCCTGCCGCTCGATTCCGACCGCAAGTCCAACACCGCGCCGGGACCAATGGAATTGCTTTTGCTGGCGCTGGGCGCCTGCACCGCCACCGACATCGTCATCATCCTCGAAAAAAAACGGCAGAAGCTCGAAGCGCTCGAAGTTCTCTGTTCCGGCGAGCGCGCTCCGAAGCCGCCGGCCGTGTGGACCAAATTCGAATTGGTCTACCGCCTTCGCGGCCAGCTCGATGATGCCGCGGTGAAGCATGCCATCCAGCTCAGCGAAGAAAAATACTGCTCCGTCGCGGCTATGCTCAGCAAGACGGCGACGATCGCCTGGCGCTACGAAATTCTCCCCGCACGGTCCTAGCGCGAACGTTCTCGGTTCTCCGGAGGTAAGCAAAGGATCTCCTCCCCGAATGCCTCAAAACCCTCCCTCGGCCGTTTTTCTTTCACAAAACAACTTCTCTGCTGCGATACTGAGCTGGGCCAGGCCGTGCCTTGAATCGCCAAGGCGCTATCGCATAAAATTCAGTTTCTTTTGTTCCGGGAAGCCATTCGCAAGGAGCTTCATGTCCCACCGCATCGCGGCAAAAATTACGGGTGTAGCCGGCTACGTTCCGCCGAAAGTGATGACCAACGCGGACCTGGAAAAACTCGTCGAAACCAACGACGAATGGATTCGCACGCGCACCGGCATCCGTGAGCGCCACATCGTCGAAAAGGGCATGGCCAGCTCGCACTTGGCGACAGAGGCCGCCAAAGCCCTCCTGGCGCAAACCAGGACGGATCCCAGTGACATCGAGATGATCGTTCTCGCCAGCGTCACCCCGGACATGTTTTTCCCCGCCACGGCGTGCCTGGTGCAAGAGCGCATTGGCGCAAAAAAGGCTTGGGGGTTTGACCTGTCCGCGGCCTGCTCCGGTTTCGCTTACGCACTGACCGTAGGCGCGCAGTTTATCGGCGCGGGCACGCACAGGAAGGTGCTGGTCATCGGCAGCGATGTGATGACTTCCATTCTCGACTACACGGACCGCTCAACTTGCGTGCTGTTTGGCGACGGCGCGGGAGCAGTCTTGCTCGAGCCCGCGGGTTCGAACGAGGGCATCCTCGACTTTGAGCATGATGTGGACGGCTCGGGAGGAGCGTTTCTCTACATGCCAGCCGGGGGCTCGCTGAACCCTTCGAGCCAGCAGACCGTCGAAAAGCGCATGCACTACGTCCACCAGGAAGGCTCGCAGGTGTTCAAATATGCGGTGCGGCGGATGGCCGAGATGGCCACGCATCTTCTTGAAAAGAATGGCTTTACCAAGGATGACCTGAAGCTGCTGGTCCCGCATCAAGCCAACCTGCGCATCATTCGCGCCACCCAGGAGCGCCTGGGCATCGCCGATTCCAAAGTGATCGTGAATATCGACCGTTACGGAAATACCACCGCGGGAACGATTCCCCTCGGTCTGCGTGACGCCGTCGAGCAGGGCCGTCTTCACAAGGGCGACCTGGTGCTGATCGTTACCGTCGGCGCGGGATATACCACCGGCGGCATTCTCCTTCGCTGGGCCTACTGACGCCCTCGGGCCGCTCTGCCCCGCATATCGCACACGCGAATAAAAAGCCGCCCCGGTGTGACCCGGAGCGGCTCCTCATTTCTAACGGCCGGAAAGATCAGAAGCTAAATTTCCCCCACAAAACGACGGTGCGGCCGCCGTTGATGGTGATCGCTTCGTTTTCGAACGCCGTGCCGCTGGTCAGCGCCAGGCTGGGAATCCCAAGATTCGGATGGTTGAAGGCATTGAAGAAATCTCCGCGGAGCGTAAAGGCATAGTGCTCCTTGAATTTCACTATTTTTTGCACGGAGAGATTGGTGTTAATGGTGCCGGGCGAAATAAAAGTATTGCGGCCCACATTGCCGTTCTGGCCTAGAACCACGACGTAGTGGAACTGATTCTTGGTGGCAATAAAGTTTCCTTGGGCGTCTGAACCGAAGGAAGAATTGAAATCCACAAAGTGCACTCCGTCGACGCTAAAGCCGACGCCCGTATTGCAAAACCCGGTCGGGGTCAGGCAGGTCGCGCTGTAGTTGATGGGAACGCTTGCATTCGCAAGGGAGGGCCGGTCGTTGCCTCCGTAGCCGTCGCCGTTCGCGTCGAAGCCATCGTGGAAGGTCTCCGGTGCGCCGCTGCTGAACGATAGCGTACCGGTGGTCTGCCAGCCGGCAGTGATGGCATTCAAGGTGGCCATCAGGGCCCCTTCATGGTTGTGAAAGTGCGGCAGTTCGTAAAGATAAGCGATGGCCAGGCGATGGCGGCGGTCAAATGCGGAAAGCCCGCGATCTCCGCCCTGGTTCAAAAGGTTCTGGGCGCGCGAACTGCCGCCGCTGGTCACGAAGACCTCGGACATGTCGTCAATGAACTTGGAGTAGGTGTAGGAGCCGCGGACCAGCAGCCCATGAGAGAAGGGCCGCTCCACCTTGAGCTGGCCGGCATGATAAATGGAGTCACCGCCATTGGTCCGCGCGCTGACAAAGCTGAAATTGGGATTGGTGAACAGCTGGTTGCCGTTCGCGTCGGTGCCGACTCCGGGATTGAAATCCTGATTGACAAAGAGGTGTTCGCCGCGCGTGCCGACATAGGCGGCGGTCATGATGATGCCTCCCGGGAGCGAGCGCTCAATATCCACATTCCACTGATGGGTCAGAGGATTGCGGAGGTTCGAGGCGATGGTAAAGATGCTGCTCTTCGGCGATTGCGTTGGCTGCAATCCCTGCAGAGCGCCGGTGGCATTCGCAAAACCCCGGCCCGTCGCGCCGCCGCCGCCCACAAGCGTCTGGAGGACGCCGTTGGGCGAACCGCCGGCGGTGTTGTCCAGGATGTTGGTGAAGAGTCCGTCATAGAAGATTCCGTAGCCCGCGCGGAAAACAGTCTTGTCCCCGCCTAGGATGCGGTTCCAGATATGCGGTGTGTAGGCGAGCCCCACGCGCGGTGCGAAGTTGTTCTTGTCCGGTTGCTCCTGAGCGCCGTAGCTGCCGGGAAAGGTTGCGCCTGCAAGGCCAACCGTCACTTTGGAAGTGTCCAGGGCGGGAAATTGCAGCGCGTTTTCCGGAGTCCCCCAGTATTCGTAACGCAAACCGAGATCGAGAGTAAAATTCTGTTTGATGCGCCAGGTATCTTCCACATAGGGAGCGTAGTTGGGCGCGAACGGCTGAACGGTGGAGTTTCCGAAGAACCGGGAGACGCTTCCGCCCTTGCCTGAGAAATTGTCGATGTAGTTTGCCAGGCCACTGCACGTGATCGTGCCGCAGGTGCCACCAGGAAACACGGTAAAGGCTCCGCGAGTATCCACGGGAATGCCGTCCTTGATGGAAACCAGCGCTACGTCTCCGCCGAATTTGAAGGTGTGCTTGCCAAAGGACCAGCTGAACCCATCCTGGAACTGGTAGGTCTGGTGATCGCGAGAGGCAGGCTCGTTGCCGGGAAGGCCAAAGAAGGTATTGCTCGTATCGGGGTTGGAGATGTCATTGAAGACCACGGTGAAATGGGTGCCAATGGGACTGGCGAGGGTCGCGGCCGTCGGGGAAAAGGAAAAGTTGATGGTCGCGTAAGAGAATCGCAGTTCGTTTAACATGCGCGAGTTGACGGTGTGCGTCCAAGCCGCGTGAAAATTCGAGCTCGGTCCGCCCTGCTGGGTCTCGAAACTCGGGAGTTCACCCGGGTTGTTGAAAAAATCCGGGGTTAGCGTCGAGGAATCATGGAAAAAACGGGCCGTCAACTGATCGTGGTCGGAGACCTGGTAGTCCACGCGGAAACTCCATTGCAGATCGTTCGCGACAATGCTGGTGTCGCCGCGCAGCAGGTCGCCAAATTCGATGGAGGGACGCGCGGGACCGCCGGGGTTGGGGTTGACGCCGGCGGAAATCATCTGAATGCCCGTCGAGCCGCCGCGGAGATTGCCCAGGGCCGCCAGCAGATAATCAATGTTCGCATTGGCTCCCTCGTTGGCTTCGATTTGCTTCAGTGCGGCCACGCCATTGGCGGTTGGCAGAGATAAGACATGGGCATTTGCGCCGGCATTCGCGCGGAAGCGATTCCACTGGGGAGTGGCAAAGAAGAAGAGTTTGTTTTTCTTGATCGGACCGCCGACGGAAAAGCCAAATGTGTTCGTGATTTGAACGGGAATCTTGGTTATGCCGCTGAGAGCGAGATCGGCGGGAATCGCTGAAAGCTTGGACGGCTGGACGATATCCCAGCCTGAACCGTGCCAGTTGTTCGTGCCGCCTTTAAAAATCTCATTGGTCACCGAACCGCCGCCGCGGCCGAACTCGGCGGAAGCGGAATTGGTGAGAATGGTGACTTCGCCGATGGCTTCATGATTGATCGTTTGAACGGCCTGCCCGGCGATCTGTGAATCGTTGTTGTCCTGCCCGTCAATCAAGAAGTTATTCGCCCGCGGGCGGGTGCCATTCACGGAGAAAGCCACGCCATTCGTTAAATTGTCCCGGTTGGCAACGTCCTGCACTCCAGGCTCCGTCAGAAGTAACTCAATGGGATTCCCGGACAGGTAGGGAAGGCTCACAACTTCCGAGGTGCTGATGTTGGCGCTGATCTCCCCGGATTGCGTCTGCAGCTCCTGGCCGACCGAGGCCTCCACGGTGATGGTGGAAACCGCCGAGGTGATTTCAAGAACAGCGCTGGCGGTGGTTTCAAGCGAGCCGCGAACCTCCAGGTCGTTGATCACCGTGGCAGAAAACCCGCTGGCCTCGATGGTGACTTTGTACCTCCCCGGAAGGAGAGAAGAAACGCGGTAGCTTCCTACGGAGTCGGTCGTCGCGTTGTGTGTTTCGCCGCCGCGATCGACGCTGACAACTTTGACGGACGCGTTGGCAACCGCGCCGCTGGTCTTATCCGTCACCGTGCCCACGATGCTGCCGTTGCTGGACTGGGCAAACGTACTGCCCGTCGAGACCAGCAGGCCCCCCAGCAGCAACGCCAACACACAGGTCAACAAATTGCGAAGTTTCATGGAATTCTCCCCCATCCATTTTCGGCCGCCACATCCCGCTCCTGGCTGCAAAACGGCAGGTGCAAGCATCCAAACGCTCTGAACCTGTCGAGACGTGAGGCCACGGAATGAAGTGGGAAAGTGCACGAGGAATTCCAACCGGGCAGCAATTGCCTAGGGAACTCCTCCGAAACGCTAACGAGTTGCTTCTAATGAAGTTATCGCTATTTTACGAGTGCGATGGAAGCAAAACTGGCAACTAAATTTCGCAAAGATATGGAGAGTTTAGATGCCAGCCATACGGAAACAAGAATCCTGCCGTTTTCTCTAAGAAAGATGACGGATCAAAACTCGCTGAAGAGTTGAGAAGAATGCAGTCGGGATGAACGGTATTGAATTCGAATGGCGGCCCAACCCGCAATCTCCGCATTGCGAAAGACAGAGTAATCCAAACTTGCGCTGAGTTGAAGTGGGCCGGAATCAGCAGGAGCGAAGGGAAGCCGCGAGTTCGAGGTTGGCTTGCAGCCGGCGGCCCACCTGAACGGCGGCGTAACGCGCGCAGATGACGCGTTCGCGCTCGCTCCAGGCGGCAACCGCAGGCATGCGGCTGCCAACGATGGAATTCAGAGCCCGGACTGCACGGAAGTAAAAGCGCACCAGACCCAACCCGCCACGATTGGGAAAGAGATCCGGCGTTAGATCATGGAGCCCGGCAAGAGTTTCGAAATGCGCGGAGGTGAGGCGGCCGTTTTCGACATGCGCCGCGGTAAGCACCCGGTCGGAGACCGGCTGCGCTGCAACCCCAGCCAGAACCGCTCGCCAGTAGTAGATGGCGAACTGAGACAGGGCCACGATGGAGATCAGAAATAGCATGGCGTTGAACATCCCTCAGCCTCTAAAGGAATTCTGGCAGGAGAGAAAATATCTACCAATAGTCCCGAAGTACCAGAGTGCTGGAACGAGCAGGAGTAACGCCTTCGAAACACGGAGCCAGACCGGTTGAAACGCTTCGCAGAAAGGCGTTCTTGTCTACCTGCCCAGTTTCGCCTATCCTCTTAGGATACAATGAGTTACAAAGGAGCGTAGCTATGCGGACGATTCGTCGCTGGGTATTTTTGGCAGGTGCGTTTGCCATCGGTATTTTTATATTCCTGAACAGGCCGGCACCCGCTCGAGCCGCGGTGGAACATGGTGCTGACCGAGAGGCGATCACCGCGGTCCTTACATCCCAGCAATCCGCTTGGAACCGCGGCGACGTGGATGCTTTTTTGACCGGGTATTGGCGTTCGCCGGAGCTCACCTTTTCGGGAAGCAGTGGAGTGGCACGCGGCTGGGATGGCGTGCTCGAGCGCTACAAGAAAAACTATGCGGACCGCGCGGCCATGGGGCAGCTTGATTTTTCGAATCTGGAGTTTCGGTTTTTGGGGCCGGAGGCAGCGCTGGTTTTGGGCCATTGGCATTTGAAGCGAGAAAAAGATGACCTCGGAGGAGTGTTCACGCTGGTGTGGCAGCGCTTCCCGGACGGATGGAAAATCATTCATGACCACACGAGCGCGGTGGCCCCGGCAGAATAGAACGCATGAAAGAGTTTGACCCGTGGCAGAGGCGCGCTTCCGCCTAACAGCGAAGCAACGGAATCAACGGCTACAAAATCTCTAGAATCTCTTCGTAGCGCTTGAAGGGCGGAATCAAATATGCGCCGGCGAGTTCGGTGCGGGCCCAGGCGAGCATGTCGCGGGCAACGGCGAAGCCGCAGTCGCGCGCGGCGGCTCCAGCAGCTTCCATGGATTTCAACAAGGACTGCGGGATGACGATGCCGGGGACTTCGTTGTTCAGGCGCAGCGCTTGTTTGTAGCTGTTCAGCGGCCAGATGCCGATGAGCACGGGAATCGCGGGCTGGCCGCCGAGTTTTTTCAGGAAGGCGTGCCAGTGTTCGGGATCGAAGAGCGGCTGGGTCATGGCGTAGTGCGCGCCGGCTTCGACCTTGGCGTGGAAGCGTTCGATTTCGCTGTCGAGATCGTCGGCGACGGGATTGACGGCAACACCGATGGCAAAATTCGTCGCGCCGCCTAACGTTTTTCCGGCCCAGTCGGTGCCCTGGTTCAAACGGTTTAGGACTTTGACCAGTCCGACGGAATCCACTTCGTAGACCCCGCTGGTTTCCGGGTAATCGCCGACCGAAGGCGGATCACCGGTGATCGCGAGGACGTTGCGAACGCCGCCGACGGTCCAGGCGCCGAGAAGCGCGGCTTGAAGGCCAATGATATTTTGATCGCGTGTGGTGAGGTGCGGAACGGTTTCGACGCCGCGCGCTTCGAGAGCCCCGGCAACGATCAGCGCGTCCATGCCGACGCGGGCCATCGCGCCGCTGTTGATGTCAATGGCATCCACTTTTTTTGAGGCCATGACTTTGTCCACTTGCTCGAAGATGCGATCGAGCGAGAGGCCTTTCGGCGGATCGATTTCCACGCAAACCACGAATTCTTTTTTCTGAAGCTTTTTCCAGAATTTGCTTTCCGGATCTCGGTGCGCGACCGGCGCGGGCTTGGCCAACACCTCGACAGAATGCGCGGCGGCATGGGCCTTCGCGGGCCGCAGCGATTTGACGGCCTCAGCCATGGCGCGAATGTGCGCGGGCGTGGTGCCGCAGCAGCCGCCGAGGATGCGCACGCCGAGCGCGGCGGCTTCCCGCGCGAAAAGCGCAAAGTATTCCGGCGACGACTTTGGATATACGATGCGGTCGCCTTCGCGCTTCGGGAATCCGGCATTGGGCATGCCACTGACGCGAAGATCGTCCACCGTGGTAAGTTCCTGGAGAATCGGCAGCAGCGCTTGCGGGCCAAGCGTGCAATTCGCGCCAATCACCTGGACATTTTTGTTTTTCAATTGCGCCGCAGCGTCGGCGGGGCGGACGTCACCGTAGGTCGTGCCTTCCTCAGAATAGGTGAGCTGCGCGACGATGGGCAAACCGGAAAACGAGCGAATGGCGTCAACGGCGAGGAGCACTTCCTCGATGTAGGAAAAGGTTTCGAGGATGTAGAAGTCCACGCCGCGCTCTTCGAGCGCGAGCGCCTGCTCGTAGAAAATATCCTGAATCTCTCCGGGCTCCGGATGGCGCGACTGCACGCCGAGGCCGAGAGGGCCGATCGAACCGGCGATGAGCACTTCGCGCGCGGCGGATTCGCGGGCTTCACGGGCGATTTTGACGCCGCGGCTGTTGAGCCGCTGCACTTCGTCGGCCAGGCCGAGCGGCGCGAGCTTGAAGCGGTTCGCGCCGAACGTGTTGGTTTCGATGATCTGTGCGCCGGCTTCGATGTAAGCCTGGTGCACGCGGAATACCGCTTCGGGCTCGGTGGAATTCAGCTCATCGAAGCAGCGCTGTGAGCCCACCGCTTCATGCAGCATCGAGCCCATCGCGCCATCGGCGATGAGAATCGCGTCCTTCAGCCGCTCATTGAAATCGAGGATTTTCATTGCGCTGTTTTCGGTTCATTCCATCAGCAAATAGAGATCCCGCCGGGAGCAATAATCGCCAGCTTGTACCCGGGCCAATCCAGCAGGCTCGACCAGACGGCTCCGATAAACGCAAACGACCAGAAACGAAGGCCGGACAAATCCGTGCGCTTCGAAAAAAAGAACAGAACCAGTGCCCAGACGAGTATTCGGACGCAGAACAGGATTGCATAGACTCCGTATAGACTTGTGTCCGGAGCAAAAAAACTGGCCAGCCAAACCGCTGCGACCGTAAATAGCGGGCCGATGACCACGCCCAGGCCCGTTCTGGCGACTGCAATCTTGAGAGACGAAGCTGTGATTGCAGGCTGTAGTTTCTTGAGGGCCACGGCGGCGAGAAAATAACCACCGAATTTTATGCCCACAAATACGGCCGCACCTAAGGGCCCTGGAATTCCTCCCGGCAACTCTGCTCCTTAGCGTTTCTGTTCCATGAGGCTGGCAACGGTGCTCATCAGATCGTACTTGGTGAGGATTTCGAAGTGGCCGTTGCCCATCTCGACGAAGACGGCGGGATTCTCGTGGCTGAGCATGTGCGTGACGCGCTCGACGGGCGCGGTTCTGGGAATCTGCGGGAGCGGCTTGCTCATCACTTCGCGGACGACCAGCTTGCGCAGATCCTTGCCCTGCAGCGCGAGATTCAAAATCTGATCTTCGTAAATCGTGCCGATGGGAAGGTTTTCCTCGAAGACCGGAATCTGCGAAATGTCCTGCTCCTGCATGGTTTTTAGGGCGTGGAAAACGGTTTGGTACGGACGCGCGATAACCAAGTCGCGGACTTTGCCGGCCTGATGCTTGGCGTGGACGACTTCAGCGGCGGTGATGGCCGTGGCGGTGTCCACGTAGCCGCGTTCCTGCATCCACAGGTCGTTGTACACCTTGCTGAGGTAGCGCATGCCGGTATCCGGAAGCAAGGCGACAACGAAATCGTTTGGGCCGAGGTCTTTTGCGAGGCGCAATGCGCCGGAGATGCAGCCGCCCCCGGAGCCGCCGGTGAACAGGCCTTCCATCTTGGCGAGGCGGCGCGCGACGACGAAACATTCTTCGTCGTTGACCTGAATGATGTCGTCAAGAATTTTCAAATTCATGGTTGTCGGAAAAAAATCTTCGCCGATGCCTTCAACGACGTAGGTTTTGGCCTTGATGGTTTGCCCGGTCTTGACGAAATCGTAGTAGAGCGAGCCGTAGGGATCGACCCCGACGATTTTGACGTTGGGATTTTTTTCCTTCAGATATTTTCCGACGCCGCTGACCGTGCCGCCGGTGCCGATGCCGCAAACGAAATGCGTGATTTTGCCTTCGCTGTCTTCCCAAATCTCCGGGCCGGTGGTGTGATAGTGCGCTTCCGGATTCATGGGGTTGTCGTACTGGTTCGGATAATAGGAATTCGGGATTTCGCGGGCGAGTTTTTTTGCGACGGAATAGTAGCTGCGCGGATCTTCCGGCTCGACAGCAGTAGGACAGACAATTACTTCCGCGCCGAGAGCTTTGAGCAGATCGACTTTTTCCTTGGATTGCTTATCCGTGGTGGTGAAAACACATTTGTAGCCGCGCACGGCGGCGACCAGCGCCAGCCCCATGCCGGTGTTCCCGGAAGTTCCTTCGATAATCGTGCCGCCGGGTTTGAGAAGCCCTTTTCTCTCGGCCTCATCAATCATGGTGATGCCGATGCGGTCCTTCACCGATCCGCCCGGATTGGTGAATTCAGCCTTGACGTACATCTGCGGCTTCAGATCGCGATTGATGCGGTTCAGCCGGATCAACGGCGTGTGCCCGACCGCGTCCAGGATGTTGTTGCACTTCATCAGTCGTCTCGATTTCTCCGCCAGAATTCCATCAGTTTAGCATTATCTGAATGCGTTCCCCTATTCCGCGGCTGCTGACATTTTCGTACGTCCAAACAGGAGGAGAGTAGATTATTCTGTCCATACTTTCGAAGAAGGGGAGATCAAGATGACGCGTGAGAATATTTCCAGCGGAACGGCGTGGGAGCCGATTGTGGGGTACTCGCGGGCGGTGAAAATCGGCAATACGATTGCTGTTTCCGGGACGACGGCGACGGGGGCGGACGGAAAGATTGTTGGCGTGGGCGATTTGCGGGCGCAGACGATACAGACGATACAGAACATCGAGGCGGCGCTCGTCAAGGCGGGCGCGGGCTTGAAGGACGTGGTGCGGACGCGCATCTTTGTGACGAACATTGCCGAGTGGGAGAAGGTGGGCCGGGCGCATGGAGAATTTTTCGGGGAGATTCGTCCGGCGACGAGCATGGTGGAAGTGAGCAAGCTGATTTCGCCGGAAATGCTCGTCGAGATCGAAGCCGACGCGGTGATCGAGTGAAGGAAAAGAGGCAGCGGAGCCGCGGCGTCTCCCGTTGAGCCTGGTGACCGGCAAAGGGAATTTCATGGGTTCAGAGTTATACGATTCGTTTATCGCGGATTACTACGATGAGTCGCCGGTGGTGCAGGGGCGGCTGCAGGATGTGGCGTTTTACCGCGATGCCGCGCGGGAGTTTGGCGATCCGGTGCTGGAGCTGGGGTGCGGCACGGGGCGCATTACCATGGCGCTGGCGGAGGCGGGCAAGCGCGTAACGGGACTTGATGTTTCCGAACGCATGCTGGAACGGGCGGTCGAAAAGCGCGCGGCACTGCGCGTGGAAGCGCGCGAGCGGGTGCATCTGGTTCAGGGCGACATGACGCGGTTTGATCTTGGTGAAAAATTCCGTCTGGTGATTATTCCTTTCCGGCCGCTGCAGCATTTGCTGGAAGTGCGGCAGCAGGTGGATTGCCTCGAATGCGTGCGGAAGCATCTTGCGCCGGGCGGGCGGCTGATCCTCGATGTGTTTCAGACCGACGCCGAGCGGATGCACGATCCCGTACACCAGCGAGAAACGTTGATTTCAGAGTACAAGACCCGCGACGGGCGCGAGGTGCGGATCAGCGAACGGGTAGCGGCGTTTCACCGCGCAGAGCAGCGCAACGAAGTGGAGATGATTTTTGCGGTCGGTCATCCCGGCGGGCGCCGGGAGCGGCTGGTGTTCGCCTGGACGCTGCGGTATTTCTTTCGCTATGAGGTCGAACACCTGCTGGCGCGGTGCGGGTTCCGCGTTACTGCGCTGTATGGCGATTTCGACCGGGCGGCCATTCGGGACGAATCTCCGGAGATGATCTTCGTGGCGGAGAGGCAGTAGAGAATAGGCTGCCTGGGACTCCCCCGGGGTTGCGCCCAAGAAATAACTCGATGGCGCCGAGGTGAATCTCCGCGGGCCAAAATAAAGAGCGGCAGCCGAAGCTGCCGCTTGGGCTGGGAACGGCTCAGGCAGGCGCTTACGGAGACTGGACAAGTTACCAGGTCGCGCGGATGCGGTACTTGAGCACCGAGGTGCCATCCTTGGCGACGGGCACGATGAATTGGGCGGCGAAGGCCGCGGTCTTTGTGTACTTGTAGGTGGACGAGAGCATCTCCCAGGAGCCGCCGATAGGCTCGTTGACCTGGACAGTGACGGGACCATCCTTGTGGTTGCGCAGGGTAACTTCAAATTCCATTTCCCAAGTGTGGGTGTCAATGCGCTTGTAGTCGGTCTGCTTGTGTTCGGCGACGACGTCGAAGGCATTGCCAATGTGGATGTTCACGAATTCATCCTTCGGGGTGTGATCGATGTGGTCTTCGCCGGCGAACAAAATACCGCCTTTGGAATCTTTCTGATAGACGCGGACGTTGCCGGCGGGGAGCGGGATGCCAAGCCCGGCTTTTTCTTCGTTTTTGAATTTGTAATAGACCAGGACGGGATCTTTCAGCGGCGCTCCGGGAGCTTGCTGATTGCGGTAGTAGTAGCTCTGGCCGTTGACCATGTAGATTTTTTCGACCGGAACGCCGGAGCCCTGGAGCAGGCTGATCTGCTTGGTTTCCTTGTCTTCGACAGAGGTTTTGCGGCCGAGGGAGTAGAGATGGTATTCGCTGAAGGCTTCCTGCTGGAATTGGGGAGCTGCGGTTCTCGCTTTCGCAACCATAGTCACGTCCATTTCCCGCATCGCCCCCGCTTGCGGCAGACGATTCAAGTCGCCGGCGACGAGTTGGAGACGGGCATTGTGGAAAGCGGTGCCGCAGTTGTTGACGACGGTGACCCAGCCGTCGAGATCGGCGGCTTTGTCGTCGCGCGCGACGGTGAGGACGTAGTCGGCGTTCCAGGACAGATTGCTGGCGAGGTAGGAGGCTTCGATTTGCTGTTTTCTCGGGCCAGAGTTTTCGAGTGACATCAATAGCGTCGGGCGATCGTAAAGATTCGCGGGCACTTCGGGAAAACGATAGCTCTCGGCAAACATGCCGGTGACGATGTCGTTGCCAATTTTCCAGACAGGGCCGTTGTTGTCGGAGAGCAAGACAGCTTTGATCTCTTCGTGCTTGGTGGTGCCGCTGTCTTGATAGGTGCGCACCAGGGTGACTTCCTTGCCGACGTATTTGTGAAGAAGCTTGGCGGGTTCGAGAAGATCGTATTCGTAGTTTTGTTCGATGACGCCGAGTTTTTCCGGATCGGTGAGCGAACGGAAGTGGACCGTGGCGGGATTCACGGTGGCGGCGATGTCCATGAATTTCAGACGAAAGGTGCCGGGGGGAAGGGAGAGATTGCGGACGTCGCGGATCAGCGCGATGTTGGAATTATAGACGGTGACGTTTAGATCGGTCTGGTCGTTGAGACTGGTGGACTGATCGCCGCTTGCGCGGGCCGATTCCTTTTCTTGCGCGGCGTAGACGGTGTTGCCGCGTGCGGCGAAATGCTGGAGCGCGGCGCCGCCGGCGAGAAGCGCGGCCGTGGCCGCTATCCAAAACAGCCGGACCGTTCGTTTTGCCTGTGAGACGTTCATACCTTTCACCTCAATCGAAGTTTGCCTGCTCCGTTAGAACGGCGGGATTGGAGTTTCTTGCACGCGGCACGGAGCTATCCGGGCGGATGCGAATCAAGGATTGCCGATCCGATTCCAGGTTAGGCCGCCATCGCTGGTTTCGATACTCTTGGTGCTGCGTACATTCCAGATGGTGGCGTGCCACGCATCCGTGGCTTGCACTCCGCCGAGATCTTCCTTGAGCGGCGAAGAAATCAGCTTCCAGGTCGCGCCGCCATCGGTGGTGAGAAGGATGGCGCCGACGCGGCCAACGATCCAGCAGATTTTGTCCGAGGGGGCGGAGCCGGACAGCAGTTCGACGAGCACGCCGCTGCGCTGGCGCGACCAGGAGGAGCCGCCGTTGGAAGAAAACTCGATGAGGCCGGAGGGACCCGTGCGCCACTGGGAATGCGAGCCGGGAGCGAAGATCATGTGAGGATCCGAGATCACCATCACTGTTTCTGACGCAGCCCCAATTTGATTGCTGGTGGTCACCGCGGCTACACCGCCTGCGACGCCGGCCGGCGCCGAAGGAGTGGCAGGCGCGGGCGCGTTCGCTTCGGACTTCTCTCTGGCTAGAGGCCGTGCCTGGGCTTGCGATAGCGGCGCCGGGCCCGGGACTTTGGCGTTGGACTGGTAGTTGGAGACGGGTGCGGATTGTGCCTGGACTTCGACGCTCTGCTGCGCTCTTCCGGCCGCTATCTTGGCGTCGAGATCGGCTTGATTTGCTCGGCCATCGAGAGACACGGAGGAATCGCGCAGCTCATCTTTTCTGGCGCCCTTTTCCTTGTCTGCAGAAGGCAGTGGCGCTGTGAGCTTCGGAGAGCTTTGAGCCCTCTCGCGCCGCTTTAAGGATTCCGACCCGAGCGCGCCACTGGAGGCAGTGATTTCATCCGTAGCAGCCGGCGGGTTTGGTTGAGTGAGCCGCGCGGTGGGCGCACGCGAAACCGTGGAGGAAGGCGGCGCGGGAGGTTGCTGCTTTTTTGTGATCTTGGCTTCCTCGAGGCTGGGGAAACGCGGCTGCTGATTCTCGTGGAGGGAGATCCAGACGAGCAGGCCGGCGGCGATAGCGCCTGCAGGAACGAGCCAGCGCCAGCGGGGTCGAGTATCACGCACCACACGCGCTTTCGGCGACGGAGCAGCGGCGGCGGCCGGCCCCGCATGGATCACGGCGGCAGGTTTTTGTTCGTTCATCGCCGGGGCTTCTGCCGTTTCAGCGTGATGCAGAGGAATGTTATCGGTTGCTTCCAGCTCGGCGAGAACCATCTGGCAATGCGCGCAGCCGACGATGTGCTCCTTCCAGGAATTCATTTCGGCGGGAAGCAGCGAACGTTCGTGATAGGCGGCCAGCGTTTCGGCGTCGGGACAGGTATCCGCCTGCAGACCAAGCTCCGCGGGCAAATTCGCGGGCTCCTCGGATGGCGCGGCGGGGCGAAAATGGCGAGCCAACGCTTTGTCGAAATTTTGATCGCGCGGGTCAGGCGCCATGAGCTTCTCCATCCATAGAACGGCGCGCGGCCGCTTTCTTGCGTGATGCACTCATAACCGCCGCTTTCCGGCTGCCGGGCGCTGCGGTTTGGAGCGCGGCAGCAGTTTTTCCAAATCGAGCGGCGTATTTTCCGCGCTGTACTCGATGCACAGAGCGATTTCGGCGTCGCTGAGACCGGGCTCCGCCGCGGAGCCATTGGCCGCGGAAAAACCGCGGCGCAGAATGTTGTCGACATCCCGGCGGAGCTCGCTGCGCGCGCGGTCCAGATGACGCGACACGCTGGACTCATGCTCCTCGAAGAAGCGGCCAATCTCCGCGAGGGTTTTTTCTTCGGCGTAGTAGTAGCGGAGCCGTTGTTGTTCTTCCCGCGGGAGGCGCTGGAGCGCGGCTTGAAGAGCGCGAGTGAAGAGCGCCACGTATCGCTGGCGATGGGGATCGGCAAGGGACGCGTGCGGGGCGGCTCCCGGGAAGGAAGCGGCTGCCTGCGAATCGTCGTCGCCCAGTTCCTCGAAGCGGCGGCCGGCGCGGATCGCATCGATGTGGCGCTGCGCTAAAACCGCGCGAAGCCAGGTCTTCAGAGAACTGCGCCCATGAAAGTAGCGGAAGAGCGATCGCTCCGTGCCCTTGCCGCCATCCAGGCCGTAGAGATCGGCAAAAAGAGAATCGGCGAGATCGCATGCTTCCGGTGAACTGGCATTGCGCTGCAGAATCGCGGCCGCCGCCGTGCGGAGGTAGACGCGATAGGTGGCAAAAAACTCTTCCCAGGCGGCTTCGCAACCTTCCGCGCACGCACTGGCCAGCGCCAGGTCTTGCAGATGAAGTGCACGGAGGTAGTCTTCGAGCTGCCGTGGAGTTGCGGCAGCCGGGGAGAGGCGCTTTTTGGCGCTGCGTTCCAGGGCGGCGGCCCAGCGCTCGGGCGAGAGACCCCAGCGGCCCGCCTGCGCCTGAAGATACAAAGATTCGAGAAGGGAGGCAGAGCCGTGCAAAGAAAGGAGGGAGTCCTCCGGTGGAGCCTTTGAGCGGCCATCTGGGGCGTCTTCGGTCATCTTCCCTTCGGTCTTAAGGCCGTCGAAACGCGGCAAACCTAAACCAACGCGGGGGTAGCCCCCTGCATCCTAGAGCATAAGCCCGAGGGACGGAAGACGGTGCGCAAATTCAGGGCACCCAACCGGAATTTGAGGTATCCTATCGGGGTGTTGCGCCCCCAGACTCGCAACTGAATCGGCCTCGCCGGGTTGGAATTGGGTGCGCTGCGTGCGCTCGCGGGAGCATTAGCGACTTCGCGACGCTAGTACGAAAGTCCTATTCGGACTCCCTCAGCCTCGTCAGTACGCTGGTACTGCTGGAGCGCATTTCCTATTCTGCTAGCGAACCTGGGACCCTCAGGAATTCGTCGGGTGCCCATTTTTCGCACCACGGAGTGCTCACGAGGCGGCACGCGGATGACAACCATGATTGCAGATCCACCACGCAAGACGACGATGGGCGTAGGTTTCGAGGCAAACCGCAGCCGCACCGCCAATACGCAAGCCTGGAAGCAAGCCATCGGGACGAAACCGATTGGCGCGCGCCTGGCAATGCTTCCGGAGTCCAAACCGCGCTGGGACCGTATCGGCATCAGCGCCGTGGGCCAACTGGCGATCCTGACATTTTTATTGCTGATCCCGCTCGTGTTTCCACAGCAGATGAGAACTGCTTTGAACCTGCGGCCAACGGAGCTAATGCAACCGGTCACCTTGGTGCCGGTCGCCCCCGAGCCGCCTCCACCACCGCCGCCGAAGGTCAAGCCCAAGGCTCCGCCGGTCGTAAAACCGGAAGTGCCCGAGCCGGTCAAATTGAATCCGAGACAGCCGCACGTGTTCTTGACGGCGAAGGTTGAGCCGCCGAAGGTGCGCACGGTGGATGCCAAGCCCGTCGAACTTAATCCCGCATTCGATCCCGTGAAAGTTGACATACCTACGAATCAGCCGAAGCGCCCGAAAGAAGACGTAAAGGTGGGAAATCTGGGCACAGGCAGCGCGGCGCCCGCCACAGTGGTAGCTCCCGTGAACAAGGTGCAGACGGGCGGGTTCGGCGATCCTAATGGAATTCCTGGGAAAGGCGACCCGAACAAAGCGACAAACGTGAATCGTCTGGGGTCACCTGCGTTGCCCGGAGGACCCGGATACGGAAACGGGACCGGCGGAGACAAAGGAATTCGCGGAACGGTAGCGAGCACCGGTTTCGGGAACGGCACGGCCAATCCTCCTCCGAGCGGCGGCAAGCGCGGCACGATTCAGTCCACCGGTTTTGCGGACCAGACAGTGACGAGCGACGCTCCGAAGAAGAAAGCCGTTTCCGGCGAAGGGGCCACAACTCCTGTTGACATCTTGGAAAAACCACGTCCTGAGTACACCGCGGAAGGGCGTAAGCTGAAGATAGAAGGTGACGTAGTTATTGAGATGGTGTTCCTGGCGAATGGCAGCGTTCAGGTGAACCACGTCATCAGCGGTTTGGGCCACGGTCTGGACGAGTCGGCAACCCGGGCAGCGCAACAAATCAAGTTCAAGCCAGCAAGACGCGACGGCCAGCCGGTGGATTTTCCGGCACGCGTACGGATTGAGTTCCGTCTGGCGTATTAAGGATTAGGGGGAGAGAGAAAATGCGTAAGCTAGCTACAACCATCCTCGTTCTGGTCCTGAGCGGGCTGGGAGCCATCGCGGCTGCGGCGGCGCCCAAGCCAGCCGACCAGCCGCGGACCATGGAAGACGTCGTGGACCGGGTGATCACCAATGAAAACCGCGCCAGCCAGCAGATCCGCCAGTATTCACCGCTGGTGGAGACCTACATCCAGAACCTGAAGCCGGACAAGGAGCTTGGTTATGTTCCTGCAGGGGACAAGTATTTTCTCGGACGCGCCGACTTTACGAAGGGTGTCTCGCTGGTTTCGCTGACGGACACCAACGGCAAAGGGAAAAAGATCTTTGGCTCGATCGGAAATTTCTTTTCGTTCGCGCTGCAGTTTGTGCCGGATGGCTTCCTGCAGATGATCTTTATTGATACAAACGGCTTCGACAAGCAGCACTACAAGTTTGATTATGTGCGGCGCGAATTCCTCGGCGAAGTGCGCTGCCTGGTGTTTGACGTGACGCCGCAGGATAAGAGCGGCAAGGGCCGTTTCCTCGGGCGCATCTGGGTGGAAGATCAGGATTACAATATTGTCCGCTTCAACGGTGCGTACAGCGGAAACGGACACTCCAGCTGGTGGTTCCACTTCGACAGCTGGCGGACGAACGTGCAGCCGGGGATGTGGTTGCCTTCCTTCGTGTACAGCGAAGAAAAGGACATGCACTACAACCTGACGAAGAAACTGGATTTCAAGGCCCAGACGCGCTTGTGGGGTTACAACCTGGGCCATGCCAGCCAGGAACAGGAACTCAGCAAGATTCTGGTAGAGAGCGCGGTGCAGGACGATACCAAGACGGCCAACGACCTGTCGCCGATCCAGGCCCAGCGCTCGTGGGACCGCCAGGCGGAAGATAACGTGATTGATCGCCTGGAGCGCATCGGACTGATCGCGCCGAAGGGTGACGTGGACAAGATTCTCGAGACGGTAGTCAACAACCTGGAAGTGACCAATAACATTGACGTCGAACCGGACGTGCGCTGCCGCGTGATGATGACCTCCACGCTGGAGTCTTATACGGTGGGACACACCATCGTGCTCAGCCGCGGTTTGGTGGACGTATTGCCGGATGAGGCCAGCCTGGCCACCATGATCGCGCACGAACTCAGCCACATCGTGCTGGGCCACCGGCTGGATTCCAGCTATGCGTTCTTCGATCAATTGCTGATCGAAGACAAGGATACTTTCCGGCACTTTGGATTTGCGCGCACACCCGACGAGGAAAAAGCGGCCAACGCCAAAGCGCTGCTGCTGCTGAACAATTCACCGTACAAGAATCAGCTGGGCAACGCGGGGCTTTTCCTGACGGCGCTCAGCACGCGCGAGAAGGAAATTCCCAACCTGATCAGCCCGCACCTGGGCGATCGTGTGCCGACCATCAGCGACCTGCGGTCCTCGATGCCGGCGGACCAGAAACAGAACTCGCAGATGATTACGGCGCTGCCTATCGGGGGACGCGTCAAGCTGGACCCCTGGAACGACCGGCTGGATCTGATCAAGAGCAAGCCGGTAGGCACGGTGGCCGAGCGTGAGAAGATGCCGTTTGAAGTGACGCCGTTCATGCCGTACTTGACGCGCTACGGAGCGGACGCTGCGAAGCCCATTGCGGCGAGTGCAGCTACGCCTTCCGATGCGAAGCAAGGCGCCGGGGCGGCAAGCAAACCGTAATACTTGTTTTCCAAATTGAAAACCCCGCGGCCCGGTGAGTCCTTCACCGGGCCGTTTTCTTTTGTGTGCCGGACTTTCGTCCGCGAGAGGATCACCTAGCGCCGCGAGGATAGTTCGCGGATCAGCTTGTAGTGGAAGTCCACGCCGTCGTAGAAATCCTGGACTCCCAGGCGTTCGTCCTTGCCGTGCGCGCGGATGTCGTTGCGGTCAAAAAACATGCAGGAGATTCCGTAGGTGGGGATGCCGGCGATGCGCGTGATCCTGCCGTCGGTGGCGCCTGTGGACATCGTGGCGATGAGAGGCACGCCCGGCCAGGAGGAGCTGAGCGTTTTCTCCAGGGCGTGCATGACTTCCGGAAGGAGCGGAGAAGGTGGCACGCCCACCACGGGAACGATTTTCCCGTCCGCGGAACGCTGTGCAACCACGGTGACTGCTACTTTGGGATCGTTGGCGACGCGTTCGAGGGCCTTGCGGACATCTTCGGGATCTTCGCCGGGGAAAATGCGGCAATTGACGTTGGCGCGGGCGGTTTGCGGAAGAGCATTGGGGGCGTGGCCGCCGGAAAGCAGGGTGGCGACGCAGGTGGTGTGCAAGAGCGAATTGTAGTAGGGCGAGACGGAAAGGCGTTGCTCTGCCGCATGCAGTTGGGCCGCGTCGGGCGGCGGATACATGGCGATCACTTTCATGTCTGCCGCAACCTGTCCGGTAGTTGTCGCCGCGGTCTTCGCGAAAAAGTTCCGCGTGATCTCGTTGATGTTCAGGGGGAAGGAATACGATTGGAGGCGGGCCAGCGCGCCGGCCAAGTGGTAGATGGCGTTATCCGGGCTGGGGACGGAGCTGTGGCCGCCGGGATTCAGCGATTCGAATTGATAATCCACGTAGACTTTTTCGCTGGCTTGAATGCTCGCCAGCAAGAGCTTGTCTTTGTCCTTTTCGAATTCACCGGCGTCCAGATTGATGCAGTATTCGGCGTCCACCCAATCGCGATGCTCCTTGAGCAGCCAATCCACACCGTTGAAGTTGCCGCCTTCTTCGTCGGCGGTAAGCGCGAGAATCAAGTCGCGGTCCGGCAGATAGCCTTCTTTTCGGAGGCGCAGGAAGTTGGTGACGAGGATGGCATCGCCGGACTTCATGTCCTCGGTGCCGCGGCCGTAGAAGTAGCCGTCTTTTTCGAGGAATTCGAACGGATCGGTGGTCCAGTCCTCGCGATGAGCTTCGACCACGTCAAGATGGCCGATGAACAGGATGGGCTTGCGTTTACCGGTGCCGTGAAAACGGACGACGAGATTCTTTTTGCGTTCGTTTGGCCCGGCGACTTTTATGTCGTCTTCCGCGAATCCGCCTTCGCGCAAGCGCTTAGCCATGGCTTCCGCGGCGGTCGTGACGTTGCCGACGGAATCGGTCGTGTTGATTTCAATGAGCTGTTTGAAAATCGCGCGTGCCATCTGCTTCGTCTGCTCCTGGCTTTGCGCGCGGCCCGGGGGCGAAACAGCCACGATCAACCAAAAAGACAAAATCCAGCGCATCCCTTTTGGCATTTCTTCTCCTTCGAATGCAGCTTCATGAGAAAGGCAGTTGACCCGGCGGCGATCCCGGTGGTTGTGCCGTCCTCGACTCCAGAGCGAGGCGCAGACAGCGGGACAGGTGCGAGGCGGACCAGAACAGCAAAATCATGCCGAGTCCGCGGTCCAGCACGAGGAAAACTACAAATGCAAAGAATACCGCCAAGCCAGTTCGATCGGGCCGCAGGAGTGGCACTTCTAGACGCGCATTCACAAAGCGAGCCAGCTCGCGCGGCCATTTGTAAACCCAGTACAAACCATAGATGGGAATCAGATGAAACCATGCCGCGCGCAGCGGCTTGATGGGATATCCGCCAGCGGTGGCCTGCGCGAGGACGACATGGTATTCATAGACACAGACGAGCCAGTAGACCAGGCTGATGAAATTGGCAAGAAACAAATACAGCGGAGGGATGAGCAGCGGTTCCTTGGCAAGTTCCGGGTGCAGGGTGATGGCAACCATTTCCGCGACCAGCGTCGCGACACCCAAAACGTAGCCGATCCAGATGCGCGGGAACGGCGGCAATGCGCCGGGTTGCGCCTGTTGCTCCTGCGATTCTCCGCCAGACCAATCCATTTCGTCCTCGAGGAAAGTGCCTTGGCAGCGTAACGGCCTGGCTATTGCTACGTCAAACCATTTGGAGACGCGACGGAGTGGCGTGGTTCCGGAAAGTTGCCTCGCCTTGCGCGTCTTGCTTACACTGGCGGAGAACGTTTCGCGGAGGAAGAGATGACATCGGGCATAAAACGCTGCATGCAAATTGCGCTGGGGGCCGGATTGTTTCTTGCGGGAGCCGCGGCGGGTTCGCTGCACGCACGCAGCGCGGCGGTGGTGAACCGCTTTGGACAGCCGAAAACCGTGCTGCACTTCGTAGTTTATAAGTTTAAGGACAACGTTTCGAATTACGACCGGGAAAAAGCCATCAACGGCATCAAGGACATGGCTGGAAAAATTCCCGGCATCAAGAATGTCTGGCTGAAAACCGAACGGAACCAGATCAAGGAGTTCAGCGGCGTCTATGCTATCGAATTTACGAGCGCGGAGGCCGCCGCGGACTATGCCGAGAGCCCGATTCATGAGGCTTGGTCGAAGACATGGCAGGAGCAGCGGGAGAACAGTTTGTCGTTCCAGGTTTCAAATCCCTAGACATTGGCGGTCACTTTTCGCGCGTGATTCCGTACCGCTTGCGAATCATGCGATCCGCGGCGCTATCCGTGAGCAAGCGCTTGGCCCACTTGGCGAAGGTCGCGAGCGACGTTACGGTGTAACGTGCCTTGGGGCGCGGCGCTTCGATGGCTTGCAGCATGATGCGCGCGCAATCCTCGGGTGTGGTTTTCGATTGTGCGCGCGTGCTGCTGGCGTTGCCCATGTAGGTCGCGTAGATTTTGGCGTAAGGCCCGGTCCTGATTTTTTCCTGGTAGGCTTGCGCCAGATTCATGGCGGTGCTCTGAATGCTGGTGACGATGTAGCCGGGCTGAATCAGAATCGTGTGGATGCCGAAGGGATAAAGCTCGTGCCGCAAGGCGTTGCTTAGCGCTTCGATCGCGTGTTTCGAGGCGCTGTAGGCGCCTTGTGTCGGCGGGGTAATGAATCCTGAGACGGAGCTCATCATCAAGATGCGGCCTTTGCGGCGCTCGCGCATTTTCGGTAAGACGGCCTGGGTCACGCGGATTACGCCAAAGAAGTTTGTTTCGAATTGGCGGCGCCAGTCTTCCATGCGCAGGTCTTCGACGGCTCCGGGGTAGACCAGCCCGGCATTGTTGATCAGCACGTCGATTTGGCCGGCCTCTTGATCGATAGCGGAGACGGCCTTTTGCACGGAGCCGTCGTCGCAAACATCCATGTCCAGTGTTTTGAGCGGCAGCTTCTTTTCCTTTGCCAGTCGTTCAAGTTGCGCGCGCTTCTCCGCCGACCGGCCGGCGGCGAAGACGCGATAGCCGTGCTCGGCAAGCAAAAGAGCCGCGGCCTTGCCCAATCCATCTGTCGCACCAGTGATTAAAACGGTGTGAGTTCCGCGCTCCGCGCTCATTCGTTCCCCCTTTTGGCGAAGGTATCGTAACGCGGAATGGAGCGGGCTGCGCCGGAGGTTTTGGCGTCTCGTTTTCGGCACAGCCCACGCACGCAGCGCCGTTTGAATGGAACAAGCTTGCTAGACTAAAGGCATCTCCTACGATTGAATCGAACCGTTTCGGTGAGCCCGCATGCCGATTGACGAAAATCTCTCTGTCGCTGAGCCCGGTCGAAAGTGGAAGCTCGGCTTTTGGAGCCTGATCGCCACGCAGTTTCAGGGCGCGTTCAATGACAACGGCCTGAAATTCTTCGTCATCTTCCTCATCCTGGGTACCAACCCTACGGAAGCGCAAAAAGACCTGCTGGTCTTTGTCATTGGGAATCTATTCGCTCTTCCGTTCCTTTTGTTTTCGATGGCGGGCGGGTACCTGGCTGACCGGTTCAGCAAACGAAGCGTCGCAATCGCGACAAAGATCTTTGAAGTATGCGCGATGCTTTTCGCCATGTACGCCTTCGCACGCGGTAACTCGCGAATGGCGTTTGCTGTCATTTTTCTGGCCAGCACACAAGCCGCCTTCTTTGGCCCCGCGAAATACGGCTTGCTGCCGGAGCTGCTGCCGGACAGATTGCTGTCCTGGGGCAACGGGATTCTTGAGCTCACAACGTTTCTGGCCATTATTGCGGGTGCGGTTGTTGGCCCGCTGCTGGCGCAGAGCTTTCACGGGCGTGAAGCAATCGCTGGATTAATTTTCGGCGCGTGTTCTTTGTTTGGCCTGACGACGAGTTTCGCGATTGCTCGCGTGCCTGCGGCGGACCCCTCCAGGAAATTCCGCTTCAATATTTTGGGTGACCTGAAAAAACAGGTTCAGCTTGTCCGTCCGGACCGCGTATTGCACCTCGCTATTGTCGGCAATACCTACTTTTGGTTTCTCGGCGCGCTGTTGCAGTTCGTGATTGTCTTCTACGGGCGCGAGATTTTGCATCTTGACGAGACGCGCGGCGGGTATTTGCAAGCGGCTCTTGCTATTGGCATCGGCGTGGGGAGCTACGCTGCCGGATTGCTTTCGGCAGGAAAGATCGAGTACGGGCTCATCCCTCTTGGCGCCATCGGGATGTCGGTGTTTGCGTTTGCCATCTCGATCCACGGGCTGAGTTTTCTTCAAGTGCTGATTTTCTTGGGGGCCCTCGGATTTGCGGGCGGATTTTTTGTCGTTCCCATCAACGCGCTGATCCAACACCGGCCGGAGGAGAGCCACAAAGGGAGCGTGATTGCCTTTGCCAATTTTCTGTCCTTTGTTGGCGTGATTGTGGCGTCCGCCATTTATTCAGGATTCACGCACTATCTGCATGTCGGGCTGGCGTCCTTCTTTCTGTGGACAGCAGTCCTGTCGCTCGCGGCCACAGTCTACGTGGTGTGGCTGCTGCCGGATTCGCTGCTGCGGCTCTTTCTGTGGATTCTGACGAATACGCTGTATCGGCTGGATGTCGAGGGGCGCGACAACGTGCCGGCGCACGGCGGAGCACTGCTGACGCCGAATCACGTTTCCATGGCCGACGCGGTGTTCCTGATTGCCTCGCTCGACCGGCCGATTCGCTTCATCATGTTCAAGGGCTCCTACGAGCATCCGCTCGTCAAACCGTTCGCGAAGATTATGGGCGTAATTCCCATCGCGTCAGATCAAGGCCCGCGCGAAATGATTCATTCGTTGCGCACGGCCACGGACGCGCTGAGGAGCGGCGAAATCGTGTGCATTTTCCCGGAAGGGCAGATGACGCGCATCGGCCAGATGCTGCCCTTCCGCCGTGGGATGGAGCGCATCATCAAGGGCGTGGATGTGCCGATCATCCCCGTGAACCTGGACGGCGTGTGGGGCTCGATTTTCAGTTTTTCCGGCGGACGTTTTCTTTGGAAGCTTCCCCGGCACATTCCGTACCCGGTGCGAGTGACGTTTGGCAAGCCGTTGCCGCCGACGGCAACGTCGCTGGAAGTCCGCCGCGTGGTGCAGGACCTCGGCGCGGAGGCGTTTGCGCGCCGAAAGAAGCGCATGCACACGTTGCCCGAATCGTTTATTTACACGGCGCGGCGGCATCCGTTCCGCTTTGCCATGGCGGATGGGCAAAGGTCGCAGCTGAACTATTTTTCGGCTCTGGTGGGAGCGCTGGTGCTGGCGCGGCGCTTGCGAAAGCAGTGGCAAGGGCAGGAAATGGTGGGGATCCTGCTGCCCCCATCGGTGCCGGGCGCGCTGGTGAATTTCGCGGCGATGCTGATGGGTAAGGTTCCGGTCAATTTAAACTACACCGTTTCGAACGAGACGCTGGCTTCCTGCGCGGAGCAGTGCAATTTGAAGACGATCGTGACAGCGCGGGTCTTTCTCGAGAAGGTGAAGATACAGCCTCCCGGTGAAATTGTATTCATGGAAGACGTGGCCAAGGACGCTGGCTTTGGTGAGCGTGCGGCCGCCGCGCTGGTTGCCTGCCTATTCTCGAAACAATCGGTCGCCAAGTTTGCGGGCGCCGCGCGGCCGGCGACTCTCGACGACATTGCGACGATTATTTTTTCCAGCGGTTCGACCGGCGATCCCAAGGGGGTGGTGCTCACGCATTACAACATCGCCTCCAACGTCGAGCAGCTCAGCCAGGTTTTCATGCTGCATGCCAACGATCGCATCATGGGCATCTTGCCGTTTTTTCACTCGTTCGGGTTCACGGGAACACTTTGCCTGCCTGCCGCGACGGGCATCGGCGTGGTCTTCCATCCGAATCCTCTCGATTCGCGCGTGATAGGCGCTCTCGTGAACAAGTACGCGGTCACGATGCTGCTCGCGACTCCTACGTTCCTGAATGCCTATACGCGCCGCTGCACACCGGAAGAGTTCGGCAGCCTGCGCTTTGTGATGGCCGGCGCTGAGAAATTGCCCGATCGGATTTCGCAGGCCTTCGAGGATCACTTTGGCGTTCGACCTCATGAGGGTTACGGCTGCACGGAATGCTCGCCGGCGGTCACCGTGAATACCATCGATTTTCGCGCGGCATCCTTCCGGCAAGTGGGCGCGAAGCGCGGCACCATCGGCCACCCGTTGCCGGGAATGACGGTGAAAATCGTGGATCCGGACACGTTACAGCCCGTGGCCCGAGACGAGCCGGGTCTGCTTCTCGTCCGCGGCCCCAACGTCATGCGCGGTTATCTCAACAAGCCGGAGAAGACCGCCGACGTTCTGCGCGACGGCTGGTATAACACCGGCGACATTGCGCGATTGGACGAAGACGGTTTCTTGAAGATCACCGACCGCTTGAGCCGTTTCAGCAAGATCGGCGGAGAAATGGTGCCACATATAAAGGTCGAGGATCTGCTGCAGGAACTGGCCGGCGTCACGGAGCAGACCTTTGTCGTGACCGCCGTCCCCGATGAGAAAAAGGGCGAACGCCTGGTCGTGCTGCATATTCTCGATGAACCTCAGCTGGAGGAATGCCTGGAAAAACTGGGGAAGAGCGACTTGCCTGCGCTGTGGCGGCCGCGGCCTGACCAATTCCTGCGCATCGAGAAGCTCCCGTATCTCGGCACGGGAAAGCTCGATCTGCGGAAAGCGCGTGAATTGGCGCTGGAACTGAAGCAGCGCGTTTCTTGAATAGCTTCAAGCGTTGCCGGCGCGCGGAAAGCGATTCATGACGCAAGCGGAAAACTCAGGACCGTGGCGGAGATTGATCCTACGGCTGATTCTAACGGCCATCGTTCTCACCATCTGGTTCTGGACGCAATCGCTCATCGGCGCTCGGACTGCTCCTCCTTCGGGGATGGGCGATGCGCTCCACAACGTGACCGCTGGATACAACGCCTACTTTTCCCAACACTCCTCCGCAGCCAACGCGCTGCTCATCGTGAGTTCCGCACTGATCGACGCACTGGGCTTTTTCCTTCTCGGCCGCTGGCTGTTTGGAGGAAGCGTTCGCCCTTTCCTCGGATTATTTCTGCTGATGGCCTTGCGCCAGGTGATGCAAGCCATCTGCGCGCTCCCTCAACCGCCCAACATGATCTGGCACTATCCTGGGTTTCCCTCGCTGCTGGTGACCTATCAGGTGGCCAACGATTTTTTCTTTTCCGGGCACACCGCTATCGCTGTTTTTGGGGCGGTCGAGCTATCCCGGTTCCGGCGGAATTGGCTCACCATCTCAGCTGTCCTTATTGTCGTTTTCGAGGTCGCCACGGTCTTGATTCTCCGCGCGCACTACACCATGGATGTGTTCACGGGGATCGTCGCGGCGCTGTGGATCGCCCGCCTCAGCGAACGGGTTTCTCCGGGCATGGACCGTCTGTTGGCTGGCTCCAAGTAAGGCTCCGGATGCGCGAAACGCAGGAGTGGATCATGTCGCACCGGCGATTTTGATGAGTCTAGTGGCGGTGACCAAGGACAACGGCAGGCAGACCGTCATCCAGGACGGTTTCCAAAACCTCGAAACGACTCGGAAGAACTTGCCGAAGGACCAGTGGCCTACGTCAGTTCAAAGCACGCGCGTCGCCGCCGATGGCTACTTCAAGCCCCAGAACGAGGCATCGGGCTTTACCAATTCGAATCCGGCATCCCACGCTTCGTGGCTGCGCCAGACGACTTCGGCATCCGCCTTGCGCCCTGTTTCTGGATGCACCAGGCGAACGCGTTTGTGAAGCGGCAGGTCTGCTCCCACGACCGCCATGCACCCCGAATGACTGACGTCCACGGTGACGGCGTTGGCTTGCGACTTTGCTCCAGACTCTTCCCACTCGACAAGCAACTTCACCCGGGAAATGATGCGTTTGTGGCTTCGTAACCGTTCCCAACGTTCTTGTGCGGCTCTCGCTGCGGGATTGTTGAGCGTGATGGTGGTCATCTCTGGCCTCGCTGTGGAAGAAAGTACCGGGCCCGGGGGGTAGAAGATACAACCTAATGCAGCAAATTGCTGAGGTCAATAGTACTTTTTCGAATGCACCTTCCTGGTCAATCGCCTGCTTGATGGAAACGTCATCGATTGGCCGATCTGTTCCAATACCTGGACCCGGAGGACTCTGGGAAGCGTGCCCCCTGTGGAAAAGTGGGACTTCCGGCAGTAAAACGCGTGACGGAAGCGTTGTACCGAATGGGAGCACCAGCAGAAATTGACGCGCAGCCTCAATTCGAACTAGCGCCTTTTGGTCAACACGTGCATGCGCGAACACGGGCTGGCGTTTCCAGCCAACGTGTCAGGTTCGGTGCAATTGGCTATTCTCTGGATTTTTCGCTGAGCTCGCTAACTTCCGCCAACGCTCACTTGCCTATGTAGCTGATCCGCCAGATGGATTTTGAGCCGTCATCGGTAACCAGGAGTGAGCCATCGGGCGCGACCGTGACGCCGACCGGGCGCCCCCATACGTGTCCATTGTCAACGACAAATCCCGTCATGAAATCTTCGTATTCGCCGCTGGCGTGTCCGGTCTGATGTAAAGGCACGCGAATCAGTTCATAGCCCACGCGCACCGAGCGGTTCCAGGATCCATGTTCGGAGGCAAAAATGTCGCCCCGATATTCCGCAGGGAATTGTTTGCCGTCGTAGAAAGTCAGTTCCAGCGAAGCGTTGTGGGGATGAAGAATCACATCGGGGGTGATGACCTTGTCTTTCAGTTCAGGGTGTTTGCCCTCGTGCCGCGGGTCTTGATGGCCTCCCATGTACCACCAGGGCCAGCCGTAAAAGCCCCCGTCCTGCACATGGGTGATGTAGTCCGGGACCAAATTGTCGCCGAGTGCGTCGCGTTCGTTGACCGAGCACCACAGCTCGCCGGTTTTCGAATTGACGGCCAAGCCGACGCAGTTGCGGATGCCGTACGCGTAAACGCGCATCCCCGAACCGTCGGGATTGAATTCGAGAACGTCCGCGCGATTCTTTTCGGCAGGCGTGGTATCGGGGTCGTCGATATTTGAGCGAGAACCGACGGAGACAAACATTTCCTTGCCATCCAGGCTGAACTGGATGTCGCGCGTCGTGTGGCCCTCCGGCCCGGGCAAATCGGCGAGGTGCTCGGCGGGTCCAGTAGCCTTCAAATCGCCGTTGTGATAGGGAAAACGAACCAGCGACTCCGTGTTAGCGATGTAGATCCACTGAGGGTCTGGCCCTGGAGGATAAAAGTTGATGCCGAAGGGTTCTTTGAGCCCCGTTGCGAATGTCTCGGTTTGCTGTGGCTTGCCGTCGGCCGTAATGCCTCGAAAAACGAGTATCTCGCCCGCCCGCGTCTCGGCGACAAACACATCTCCATTGGGCGCGGTGCGGATCAACCGCGGGTCATCAAGCCCCGTCGCGTACAGTTCCACTTTGAAGCCAGGCAGAACCCGTGGCCACGCTTTTTCTGGGCGCGGCACGAGTTTCGGGCCATTGCCGGCCGACGCGGTGGCAAGCGGGGCGGGCAAATCGTCCAAGGTGATTTTGCGAATCGTTCCAGGTTTCTCGAAACGGTAGTCGGTAAACGGAGCTTTCGGCGGAGGCGAGCTATTGCCCGTCTCAATGGCTTCGTCGGCGGAAAGGGGCACGCGAGGAGAACCGGGCTTAAGACTGCCGAGCACGCGGAGATAGCTGATGATTTCCCATCTCTGCCGTTCCGGCAGACTTGCCCAGGACGGCATGCCATTGTTTATATCGCCCTTGGTGATGTACCAAAAAAGTTCGCCGTCGCTGGCCGCCTGTGCCTTGCCGGTGGCCAAACCAGGAATGTTACCCGTGCCTTCTCCGTTTTCTCCGTGGCATTGTGCGCAGCGAAGATGGTACCCCTCCCTGGCCGAGCCGGAGTGCTGGCCCTCGTAAGGGTTTTTCTCCCCCCTCACTGACGCCGGGGCATTGTGAAAACCCGGATTTTGCGCCGGCGTTGCTTCAAAGAGCAGAAACGAAACCACGGTGCACTTCGCAAGCGAACCAATAAAAACGCGGATGGTGGCTCTCAAGATGGTAACGACCTCCTAGGATGTCACGGACTGCACCGGTTTTTCCGCCCCCACGATTCGAACGGCCTTGGCTCCGGTGAACGGAACGGTCAGCATCTGCAGAACTGCATCGTACCGATAATTTGCGCCGCCCTGCAAGGGCGTTCGGTCTTTCGTCAGAAACCAATGCGATTCAAGCTGTCGGTCGTACGCTCGGCGCGAGGTACGAGACGCATGTTAGATCGGGCGTCTGAGTCCGTGCGAAAGTGAATTTCCTTGCGGAAGTATCTGCCACAAAGCATCTCCATTGTTGGAGTCGCTCTCATGCGTGCGCTGCTTGAGCCAATTCCTGCATCTTGCGTTCGTCAATCTTCAGACCGGCAGCAGCGACGTTTTCTTCCAGGTGTTTGACGCTGGAAGTTCCCGGGATGGGCAGCATGACCGGAGATCGCGAGAGCAGCCACGCCAGCGCGACCTGCGAGGGTGTCGCCTTCAGCCGCTCGGCCACGCGACCAATGGGACTGTCTCCACTCGACAGTTGACCAGCCGCCAGCGGGAACCACGGAATAAACCCCATGTTCTCTTTTTCGCAATATTCCAAAACATCTTCCGCACCGCGGTCGGCCACGCTGTAGCGATTCTGGACGCTGACGATGGGAACAATCGTTTGCGCGTGCCGAATCTGCTTCACGGTCACTTCCGACAAACCGATGTGCTTGATTTTTCCTTCCGCCTGCAGGTCCTGCAACGTGCCGAGTTGGTCTTCGGCCGGAACTTTCGAATCGATTCGATGCAGTTGATAAAGATCGATCCGGCCGAGACGCAACCGGCGCAGGCTCCCTTCGCAGGCAGCTCGCAGATGTTCCGGCCGTCCGTTTTCGACCCACCGGTCGGGGCCCGGCCGTTCGAAACCGCCCTTCGTTGCGATCACCAGGTTTGCCGGATACGGGTGCAGAGCTTCGGCGATAATTTCTTCACTCACGTGCGGGCCGTAGGAGTCCGCGGTGTCAATGAAATTGATTCCCAATTCGATGGCGCGCCGCAAGACGCGGACGGCTTCCGCTCGGTTTGCCGGCGGACCCCAAATTCCCTTTCCCGTGATGCGCATGGCTCCGAATCCCAGCCGCGTAACGCGGAGATCATGTCCGATCTGGAATTCGCCGGCCTTCGCGGCAAGTCCCTGATGCGTTGCCGATTTAGTGCCCTCCATACTGTTTCTCCCCTCCCACGAAAACGCTGAAAATTGCCGATCCGATCTTCTCTCCGAGAACGAGGCGCCGGCCCCGCGTGGCCGGGTGAGTCGTTAGATTCTCCGCCGGGGACGTTCGATACAAATCTAGGATTCCATCCCCGGATTAGCCCATCGTTCCTATATTCACCGCAGTGGAGGCCGGAAATCAGACCGCGCTTATATGACACGATGGCTGTTTGGAAGGAAAGGATTAGAAGCGGAATGCCGCAACTGGTTGATCAGAAAGAAGTTGGCCTTTTGTAACTGCTGAGGAAAAGTGCGCTTGCTCAGCCAATATGCAGCGTCACCGATTCCAGCAATGCTTTGATCCCGTTCCAAGCAATCTGCACACCGATGCAAACCAGGAAAAACGACGACAATTGCAGGATCACCGTCATCCCCGTTGCTCCCAGGATTTGTGCCAAGCGGTCGGCAAATCCATAGCAGAGCCAAATGCTGATGGCGATCAACACCAATCCAATGAGTGCGGCTAAAATTGTCAAAGGATGGTACGAGTGATGGTGGGCCGCATTCGCGCCCAGGGTGATCGCCACGGAGATGGATCCGGGACCTACCGTCAGGGGCATCGTCAAGGGATAAAATGCCTGGCGGAAGGTGTCCTGCGGCTGGACGGTTCTGTGCACGTCGTGTTTTTCGTCGTCTCGCTGTTTCAGAAGCGTCCATCCGGTCGCGATAACGATCAGGCCCCCACCGACCTGCACGACGGGCAGCGAAATCCCAAAAAAGGCGAGCACGTAGGTCCCGACAAAATACGACCCAATCAGCAGGAAAAAACTGTTCATGGCAATGCGCCAGGACAATGCTTTTCGCGCTTCCGGCGCGTATTCCCTGGTCAGCGCCAGAAAGAACGGGCTGCCACCGAGCGGGTCCACGATGGGAAAGAGCGCAACGAGAACCAGGAGCAGATTTTTCGCCGCTTCTTGCATGGGTCCGGTAACTTCTCTCCCTAAGTGAAATTCCGTTCAACGGCATCGCCATGTTTGGGAGCAGAGACTCAGCCATTGCCCAGTTCCGCAGATTGCGACCGTTCAAGCATCCGGCTGCTGATCTCGGAAAACTCAGACACTAATGCGTTTGTACTCCTCCCGGCCAGCGTTGCGGCATCTATCTCAGTACTCAACAGGATGGCCGTTGCCAAGTCTGCGCTACACTCCAAACAAGCTTTCTCGGGTCTTCCGGGAAGTTCGAATAATGCCTCGATACGGCCACAAACGCTACACTGCGCAATCGAATCCTGCTCCGTACCCTTTGGCCCACTCGACATGATAGTTCCTCCCCTGACCGCAGTCATTTCCGATGATAGGAAAAAGGCTTTGAGGAACTCCTGAGCTTTTTATCAGGAAAGCATAAGGGGAAAACGCCGGCGCCCCGGTTTTGAGCCCATTCTAAAAAGCGATGCTTTCACACATTTCTGCTGAACTGCGCCTAAGCGAAGTGGCTCCGGATGCTTCGCGCGCAGTCCCTGCAAAGTTAATCTGGAATGCTCAGTTATCTTTTCCACGCACCAGCGCATGCGCGTAGGCCGGCGCTTTGCCGGCATCTTCATGCTTGCAGTAGGCGTACACGTTCACTCCCTTGCCAAGCCATTCTTCGAAACGCTTGCTCCAAGCAGCCAATTGCTTTGCAGTGTAGTTTTCACGTCGCAGGCGCACATACGTAAAATCGGCCGTGAGGACTTCCAGAGGCGTTTCCTTTTCCGTCTCGGCCAAACAAAGGGCCGTTCCATGCCGGCGAAGGACGGCGTACGTTTCCTCGGTGTACCACGATGGGTGACGCACTTCAAAAGCGAACGCAAAGGCCGGCGGGCGAAGGGCGAGAAAATCTTCGAGCAGCGGCTGATCAAATTTGAAGTGGGGCGGAAGCTGCACAAGGACCGGGCCGAGGTGGTCCCCATCGTTCAGCACGCTGGCCACTTCCAGGAAGCGCTTCAGGGTGTCTTGACAGCCGCGCAGCCTCTTGATGTGGGTAATCTGCTGGTTTGCCTTTAGAGCAAACGTAAAGCCTTCGGGAACGCTCTTTGCCCACTGCAAGAGCAGATTCTCCGTTGGCATGCGGTAGAAAGAATGGTTGATCTCAACTGTTTTGAACTGTCCGGCATAGAAGCTCAGCATTTCGCGGTCCGGGAGCTTTTCCGGGTAAAAACTTCCCTTCCACTCCTTATAGGAGTATCCGGAAGTGCCTACAGAAAGTTGGCCCTTGCGAGAAATCGTAACCTCCCTGTTTTGGCATTTAACCACGGCTGCGGCACCGGGAAAAGACAAGGGTGGCACCCGCGGGTCGGATCAGGGCATCTTTTTCATTCTTGGCGGTATGCGGTTGCTCAAAGCCTCGATGGCTCCCTCCAATCTCTGGCGCGTCTTCCAGAAATCGCCCCAGAGGTCGCCTTTTTCCTTCAAGCGCGCAAAGACCGTCTTTATGTTCAACGCTTCGGGTCGCAAGCTGGGACGCAATTCGCGGGGCAACAGGGGAGCGGAAACCGGCGCTTGAGGGAATGCGCGCACGGAATACGCAGCAGCCAGCGGCCGGCCGTGAGCGTTTTGCTGGACGTCGATCAACACGCGCCCCGCCGGCCTCTTCGCCACGATGCGTTCGCTGGTGACCAAATTGGGGTGCGCGGCAGTCACCATCCGCGCAATGATCTCACCGAACGTGCGCAGCTGCTCGTAAGAGTAGACGGGCTCAACGGGTATATAGATGTGGATTCCCGTAGCGCCCGAAGTCTTCAAGAAGCTTGCCAGCTGCAGTTCTTCCAACTTCTCATGAAGGGCTTGAGCGATGCTGACAACCACCGAGAATTCCGTGCCGTCGGAAGGGTCGAGATCAAAGAAGAAGTAGTCGGGATGCTCAAAATCGCCGATGCGGTTGGACCACGGATTGTGGTCGATGCAGCCAAGCCCGGTCAAAAACAAGAGCGAAGCGCGGTCATCGGCGGTTGCGTAGTGGATATCTTCTCCTTTTTTTTCCGAATCAATCGGAACGGTCTTGAACCACTCCGGCACTCCTTCGCGCAAATCTTTTTGAAAGAACGCCTGTCCCTTGATTCCGTCGGGGAAGCGCCGCAAAACCAAAGCTCGATCGCGCAGAAAGGGCAAGATGAAATCCGCCACGCGGTAGTAGTAAGCAAGCAGATCCCGCTTCGTGTAGCCGGACTCCGGGAAATAAACCTTGTTCAGGTTGCTAAAGCGCAGCCGTTTGCCATCCAGTTCGATGGTGACGTTTTCCGAGCGCCCCTTGAACAATTCCGCTTCGATCTGTGCTTTTGTGCTGAGCACCTGGCCAACGACTTCCGGCGCGCGAACGACGGCCGGGGCGGCGGCAGGCGTGGCAGCAGCCACTTCGTTTTCCCATTGGCAATCCGCGGGACGCGCATCCTCACGAAGCGCGAGAAAAACAGGATGACGCAGGGAGTGCTCCTGCGTCCATCCGCTGAATTTGACGCGCGCGACGAGGCTCGGAGAGACCCAGGACGGCTTTTCGTTCGTTTCGGGCACGGTGTCGAACGGGGAAGCGGGAACTGCCAGTTCCTTGAACGTGCTACTCAATTGGCTCAGTTTTTTCGCGTCAAATCCGCTGCCGACGTGTCCGATGAATCGAAGTTTTTTACCCTGATACAAGCCCAACAGCATTGAGCCAAAGGGAAGAGCGGAGGTGCGAGCTTCGGTCCAGCCGCCGACGACCGCGTCTACTGTCCTGGAAATCTTCAGCTTTACCCAGTAAGGGCTTCGATCGGAAACGTACGGGCTGTCGGCTCGCTTCGCGACGATACCTTCCAAACCATTTTGTTCCGCCAGCGCGAACAACTCTTTTCCGTGTTCCAACTGATGGTCTGCGTAGCGAAACCGTTCGGAGGTGTAAAGCAAACGCTGCAGGAGCTGCTTGCGCTCGAATAGCGGGGCCTCGCGAAGGTCGTACCCGTCGCAGTAGAGAAGATCGAAGGCGAAGTAAACGACGGGTATTCCTGCGACCAGATGCTCGCCGGGAGCGCGCACGTGCATGCGTTCCTGCAAGCGTTCGAAGTTGCTGTGACCTTGGGGATCCAGAGCGACGATTTCTCCATCCAGAATGGCCTGGCGGGCGGCTAAGGCCTTGGGAAGGGACGCCAGTTCGGGATAGCGCTTGGCGGTGTCAACCGCGTTGCGAGAGCGCAGCGCCAAATCGCCATTCTCGATCCGGGCTAGCGCGCGCACGCCGTCCCATTTGATCTCAAAGAGCCAGTTGGGATCGGAAAAGGGTCGGTCGGCAAGTGTGGCGAGCATGGGTTCCAGGCGAGACGGCATTGCGCCCTTACGCGCGCCTTGCAACTCAGCCGGATGAATAGGGATTGCCCGGCGTTTAGGAGGCAGTTCTTCTTTAATCTCTTCCAGCGTACGTCCGGTAACGGCGGAACCGTCGTGCTCGTCGATATTCCAGGAGGAATCTTCGGCGGAGTCCTTATGCTTGATCATCAACCATTCGTTGCCTTTTTCGCTTTGTTTCAGTTTCACCAAAACAAAACTGCCCCGTAATTTGTCCCCGTTCAAACTAAACTTGATTTCTCCCTTTTCCAGTTGCTTTGGCGCGTCGAGATTGCCCTCGACATGAAAGGTCCCGCGGTCCCATACCATTACCGTTCCCGCGCCATAATTGCCTTCCGGGATTTTCCCTTCGAAGTTGGCGTAGTCCAGCGGATGATCTTCGGTCTGCACCGCGAGCCGCTTGTCAGCGTGGCTCTGGGAAGGTCCCTTGGGCACGGCCCACGACTTCAGCGTCCCCTCGATCGCCAGCCGGAAATCGTAGTGCAGCCGCGTTGCCCGGTGCTTCTGAACCACGAAGGTATCGCCATGCTCGGCCCCGGGATGGACTTCCAACTGCGGCAGTTTCGGCTTTGGCAGGCGCGTGCGTTTGGCGGCCGGGGAAGGCTGGTCCCGGACCGTGCCGACGACGGGTTGGGGCTCACCCGAAGGCTCGGGAGTCCGGTCGAAGCGGCGCTTCCGCCGGTATTCTTCCAGCTTGGCCATGGATGCATTCTATCCCAGACCGTTCTTAGGCTGGCGGGCTTGCTTTTTTGGAGTTTTGGCCGAGATTTCGCCTTGCCTCTAACCCGGCAGGCGTCTAATCTAGAAAGACTCGGTCACAAATCCTTGGTCGTAGCGAAGGAGAACTCACATGGCCACGACTGTCTGGAAAGGCCATCTCACCTTTGGGTTGATTTCGATGCCTGTGCGCATGCATGCGGCAGCCCGCGGCGAGCGAATCAGTTTCAACCAGCTCCATAAGGAATGTCATTCGCGGCTGAAGCAGCCGCTGTTTTGTCCGGTCTGCAATCGGAACGTGGAACGGTCCGAGATCGTGAAAGGCTATGAGTACGAAAAGGATCAATACGTGCTCTTCAGCGAGGAAGAGCTCGACAAAATCGAGCCTGCCTCAGCCCGCGTTATGGAAATCCTGGAGTTCGTGAAGCTGCAGGAGATGGATCCACTCTACTTCGACTCGTCGTATTACCTCAGCCCCGAAGACGCGGGGGTAAAGGCCTACCAGTTGCTCATGAAGGCCATGGAAGAGTCGGGTTACGGAGCCATCGCGAAGCTCACCATGCACCAACGGGAACACATCGTGATCGTGCGGCCCGGGACAAGAGGAATGACGCTGCACACGATGTTCTATTCGAATGAGATTCGCGCGGCGGAGTCTGTTCCGACCGACAAAGTAGAATTGAAGGATCAGGAAAAGAAACTCGCGCAACAATTGATTGCAAGCCTTGCCGCTCCTTTCGAGCCGCAGAAATATCGGGATGAATATCAGGAAAATCTGCGCGCGATGATTTCCGCCAAACTCAAAGGCCAGCAAGTCACCGAAGTCGCGCAGCCCCATCTGGCACCGGTAATTGATTTGATGGAAGCTCTCAAAAAGAGCCTCGCAGAGAAGCAAGCTCCGGCCGGGGCGGCCGCCCTGTCTTCGGCGGGACCAGTGTCCCCGGGCAAAAAACCTCCAGCTCGCGCCATGCAGCCTGTGCCCGTTGCGCAAAAGAGGGCAGGTAAGAAAGCGGCCGGCTAGTCCCGCAATGGGTGCGTCAGATCGATTCAGTCCAGAACATGTCCAGCGCATCCTCGGTTTGACCGGGAAGCAGCTAGACTACTGGGACCGTTTGCGCCTGGTCTCTCCCCGAAGAGAACAGGGAAATCGTTTTTACGATTTCCGCGACCTGATTGGCCTGCGCACGGTGAAACAATTGGTGGAAAAAGGAGTGCCCGCTAGTCGCCTGCGGCGCGCACTGGCCGCCCTGGATGAGAAGCTCGTTCAGGTCCAGGCGCCCCTTGCGGAGCTTCGCGTACTTTCTGACGGAAAAGATGTGATTGTGGAACGCCATGGCGCACGGGTGGAACCCCTGTCCGGCCAGTTTGTATTGAATTTCGAAACGCGTGAACTTCGTGAACTCGGCGAAAAGGTATGCGTCATTACCGAGCGCAGCGCTGACGATTGGCTGGCTTTGGCGCTGGACTACGAAGCCGTCAAAAAGACAAGAACCGAAGCGATTGACGCGTATGATCGCGCGTTGCGCCTGGATCCTGCAAAGGTCGAGGCGCTGCTCAATTGCGGAACACTGCACTATGAGGACGGGAACCTCGAAAAGGCTTCCGAATATTTCGGCCGTGCGATTTCCTCCCAGCCCGACAGCGCCCTGGCACACTTTAATCTAGGAAGCGTTCTCGACGAACTGGGGGACGTCCAGGCGGCTGCGAAACACCTCCGCCGGGCTGTTCGACTTGATCCGCAGTATCCCGATGCCCAGTACAATCTTGCCTACGTCTGCGAAAAGCTGGGCGCATTTGCCGAAGCGCGGGAGCACTGGCAAGCATACCTGAAACTGGACCCCGCCGGCCCTTGGAGCAGCTACGCCCGGCAGAGGCTTTCTTCCCCCATGCAAGCAAAATCGGCCGGCAACATCTGATTTGGATCACACTGGAGGCTGCACTTCTTTGGTCAATGTAGGAAACGTCTCGGCGTCAGGAGACGCCCGCGGAACATCTGTTCTCCGACCACGGCGGGAAGAGGATCATCGTCGATTTTTCGGCGCACCCACCGGGTTGACCGGAAAGCACAAGGAACGGCCGGTACCATGTTCATGGCTGAACGCTGTGCGTAACGACCAGACACTGTAGAGAACCTTTCCCTGCTGCACCGGGGGCTCGAATCCTCTCTCCGGCAGGTTACGGAATCGTTGGCCTACGACCACTCCGGAAGAAACCGCCTTGTGGCCATAAGGTCTGCGAGTGTTCTGATTCGCGGTCGTTTCCGGAAGTCTTTTTTTCGGATGCTTGGCGCTCGTAACTTGCGGCCGTATAGCAAACAGCCCGATCAAAGAAACGACCAATCAATGTATCGAGTTCTTGCTGTTGATAGAGCTCTATTGCCGAGTCGGCCAGGCCGTATGCGTCCAGGTACTCGAGCAAACGGTCCTTGGTGAAAACCAGCGCCCACAAGACTTCGGCCAGGGGAATGCCCTCTTGGCAGCGTCTCTCCCCGAGCTCGTTGAACCGCGCTTGAATCGCTTCCTCTGACTTCTCCCATAACCAGCGGCCGAGATTGCGGTAGACCTCATAACACCGATCGTATATTTCCATATCGGGGAGCTTGTGATACGACTCTGTTCGTGGACTGCTTCGTAATTTCTTGACAGTGCTCTGGGCGAATTCTTCCGCACTGCTTTCGATGGTCCTGATCAATCTGTCTGAAAGATGTCTATTTTGATTTGTCAAAGGATGCCTGTTTTGCCCTTCCTTCCGTATTTCAAGAATTCGATTTGACAACCGCAAGAAGATGGAGCAGGCGGTCGTCGCTGCGGATCGATGCATGACGGCCTCCGGGTGCAGCGACTTATGTGGAATAAACTGCATCCGACATCACGTTGCTCCCTTGTCGCGGCGTCAGATGGTTGGGATCGTTTCGCGGCCGATATACACTCTGTGGGGTTTCGCGGGTTCACGTGAAAGTTTGGTCTCACGGTCGACTAGCCGGCTCACGATGGCGAACAGGAAGCTCGCCGACAACCCGCACATCAGCACGCCGATGATGCTTTCCACTGGACCCAAGGTCCGCCACATTTGGGGAAGAACGATATCGCCATAACCAACGGTGGCATAGCTGCTTGTCGAGAAGTAAAACGCGGACTCCCACAATGGGAAACAAACCCAGCGATAAAACGCCGCCCAAAGCAGAATCTCGAGTATGTGCAGAACAATAAACGCCGTCATCAATCGCACCATGAGCAGAGCGGAACGGATCGGCCCTGGTCGGAGATGGTCGGGTGCCAAACTAGGCTTTGCAAAGGAAATCAGCGCGGCCATCCCAGCGCACTGCAACGAAAGCGTAAGCGTTGCCAGAACGACTGCCGCTCCAGCTTCGCGCACAAAGCTACTCATTGTTCTTGCCAGCCTCCACCGAGATTTCGGTAAATGCTGACCAGGCCTAAAAGTTCGTTCAACTGAGCCTGAGCGAGTCCCAACTCCGCATCAAAATAATTGGTTTCGTTCGTCAGCACCTCCAAGTAGCTTGTGGCGCCGCCGCGATAGCGCATTTCGGAAAGTTGCGCCGCGTCTTGCGCGGAGAGTGCCAGTTGCTGCTGCTGCTCTCGGAACTCCCGGTCCTTGCGATACTCGACCAGCGCATCCGAAACTCCACGAAAAGCCTGCTGGATGGTCTGCTGATAGATCAGGAGTGTTTCCTGTTGCCGGGCTTCGGAGAGCCTCACACCGGAACGAATTCTTCCCCCGGCGAAGACAGGCTGCACCAGCGATCCTCCGAAATTCCACAAGCCGGCTGGACCCGTAAACAGGTTGGTAAGCGCTGAACTCTGAAATCCGCTGCTCGCGGTCAAGCTGATTTGCGGGAAGTAGGCTGCTTTCGCTACTCCAATTTGAGCGTTGGCAGCGATCAATTGTGCTTCGGCCTGGCGAATGTCGGGCCGCCGCTCCAGCAGGCTGGAGGGGAGCCCTGCGGGAATGTCCGGCGAATGCGGTTGTTCCGTCAACTTCGCACCACGCGCGATGGGACCGGGATTGTTTCCGAGGAGAGTGCTAATGAAGTTTTCCTGCTGCTCAATGCGTCGCTCCAGGTCGGGAATGGTTTCGGCGGCAGTGAATACCAACTGTTCCGCTTGCCGGACGTCAAGCATGGATGTGGCCCCGCCGTTCGCTAACATTTGCGTGAGTCGCAAGGAGTCCTGGCGCGAAACCAGCGTACGCCGGGAGATTTCGAGCTGCAGGTCGAGCTCACGAAGCTGGAAGTAGGCTGCGGCAACGTCACTCACCAGAGTGCTGATGACTGCTTCACGCGCCCACTGAGTGGCTAACAGGGAAGCCCGCGCGGACTCGTTGGCGCGGCGATACTTTCCCCAGAAATCGAGATCCCAGGCCAAGGAGAGATCCACCTGGTGCGCGCTTGTGTCGAATGCCGGGAAGAATTTTTGGCGCGCAGACCGTTGATCGAAAGACTGAGCTCCGGCATTAATCGTCGGCAACCCGTCGGCGCGCGTGATGCCGGCTTGCGCCTGGGCTTCGAGGATTCGCGTTGCCGCTATGCGAACATCGTAGTTTTGTTGGAGAGCCGTGTGGATCAGCTCTTGAAGCTGCTTGTCTTCGAAGACCTCCCACCATTTTTGGTCGCCGAGCGATTCCGGCGCAGGGTGCGGTGCCTCCTGCGGCATCGTTCCACGGTACGCACCAGGAACGTTGGCGCTCGGCCGCTTATAGTTGGGCCCCACAGCGCAACCCGAAGTAAGGAGCAAAACTAGGGAAAGAGCGAAAAGCATTCTCACGTCAGTCCGCCTCCGCTGGGCTGGGTTGCGCAAGAGCGGGACTGTGCGCGGCGCCGCGGCGATTCGCCAAACGCTCGACCAAGACGAACAGCGCGGGAATAATAAAAATGGCAATCCCGGTGGCGGCCACCATGCCGCCAATTACGGTAGTGCCCATGATCTGACGGGCTACCGATCCCGCGCCGCTGGCCGTCCAGAGCGGCACGCAGCCGAGAATGAATGCAAACGAGGTCATCAGAATGGGACGCAGACGAAGTCTTGCCCCTTCGAGTGCTGCCTCAACGAGAGGCTTTCCCCCTTCGTACTCCTCCTTGGCAAACTCAACGATAAGAATCGCGTTCTTTGCCGCCAGACCGATCAGCATCACCAGCCCGATTTGCGAGTACACATCGGTCTCGATCTGAACCATGTACGCCGGATAGAAAGCGCTAAGGACAACCCGGCGCAACCACAACACCGCAAAGGCGCCGAATACCGCGACCGGCGTGCTTAGCAGCACGCTGAAAGGCAATGACCAGCTTTCGTAGAGTGCTGCCAGAATCAGGAACACGAACAACAGCGAGAAGCCGAAGATCACGGAAGCCGGGACCCCTTGGCGTGCCTTTTGCTCTTGATAGGACATGCCCATGTAGTCGTAGCCCATTTCCCGAGGCATGGTCTGCCGGAAAACTTCCTCCAGTGCCGCTGTGGCCTGGTCCGAGCTATAACCCGGCGCGGCGCTGCCGTTGATTTGCGCGGAGCGATACTCGTTGTAGCGCATCGTGAATTCGGGGCCGGAACGCGACTCAAACCTCATCAACGCAGAAAGCGGGACCGATCCGCCTCCGTTGTTGCGTACGTAGAACTGTCCGAGGTTCTCCATATTCGACCGGTAAGGCGCTTCGGCCTCCACGTATACCTGCCATGTACGGCCGAAATCGTTGAAGTAATTGATGAACAGCCCGCCCATGAAAGCCTGAATCGTTCTGTAAACATCGCTGATGGCCACCCCTTGCTTCAGCACCTTCTCCCGGTCGACCTCCAAGAATTTTTGCGGCACGCTCGGTAGAAAGGAAGAGGATATCGAGCCAATTTCGGGACGTTTGCGAGCGGCGGCCAGGAATTTCTCCAGGTTGCCCGCCAGAAACGGGACGTCCCGCCCGGCACGGTCTTCCAGCACGAACTGAAATCCGCCGGATGTGCCGACTCCGGGGATTGCTGGCGGCGAGAAGCTGAAAGCGGTTCCTTGCGGAAGGTTCTGAAGCTGCTGATTCAAGCGCACCTTGATTTCCTGGAACTGCTCCGCGCGTGTTTCGCGGCTGCTCCAGGGCTTCAGCGTGACGAAAAAGAAGCCGTTGTAAGTAGTCCGCACAAAGCTGAGCAAGCTGAAGCCAACAACGCTCGTGGTGTATTCCACGCCTGGCGTGTTGGCGAGGATCTCCTCAACCTGTCTCGCCGCCGCGCTGGTGCGCTCCAGTGAAGTCGCGTTCGGAAGGTCCATGTTGACGTATACGTAGCCCTGGTCTTCATCGGGCAGGAAGCTGGATGGCAGGAGGCGGCCAAAGAAAAGTCCGGCAAGCCCGCAGCCCGCAAGCACCACCAGCGCCAAGACGCTTTTGCGGATCATCCCGCCGGACAGCCGAAGATAGATTTCCGTGCCGCTCCCGAACATGCGGTTGAACCAAGCGAAGAATTTTGCGAGCAGCCCGCGGCTTTCCTTCTTTGGCCGGAGCAGGAGCGCGGCAAGCGCCGGGCTCAGCGTGAGGGCGTTAAAAGCCGAGAGAACCACAGAGATCGCGATGGTCAACGCAAATTGCTGGTAGAGGCGTCCGGTGATGCCTGGGATAAAGACGGTGGGGACGAAGACCGCCGAGAGAACCAGGGCGATACCGATAACGGGGCCCGAGAGCTCTTCCATTGCTTTTCGAGCTGCGTCTTTTGGAGCAAGACCTTCGTCGATGTGACGTTGGACGCCTTCGACGACGACAATGGCATCGTCCACCACCAAACCGACGGCCAGCACCAACCCGAACATGGAAAGGGTATTGATGGAGAAGCCGAACAGCGGGAAGAGAACAAACGTACCGACCAGCGAGACGGGAACGGCAAGCATCGGGATCAAGGTAGCGCGCCAGTCTTGCAGGAAAAGGTAGACCACTAGGATCACCAGCACGATGGCGATCAAGAGGGTTTGAATAATCTCCTTTATGCCTTCCGTCACGGCGCTCGTCTGGTCAAGCGATATGGCGTAATCCATGTCTTGCGGGAAGCGCTGCTTCATCTCGGCCATCAGCTTTCGGACGCCTGTGGCCGTTTGGACGGCATTGGAACCAGGCAACTGGTAAACGGGAATGACGATGGCGGGCTTGCCATTCAAGCGGCTGACAACGCTGTAGTCCTGTGCGCCCAGCTCGACGCGGGCCAAGTCTTTGACTCGAACCGTACCGCCATCCGGCGTTTCGCGAACGATCACGTTTTCGAATTGTTCCGGGGACGTCAGCCGGCCCTGCGCAAGCACGGAATACGTAAATTGCTGGTTCGCGAGAGCCGGCTCGCCACCCACCTGACCGGCAGGATTAACGGTATTCTGCGCCTGCACGGCACTGACGATGTCCGTAACGGTGATGCCCAGCTTCGCCAGTTTGTCAGGCTGTACCCAGAGCCTCATCGCATACTGCCCCGCTCCAAAAACCTGCGTCTGGCCCACTCCGTACAAGCGGGCGATGGGGTCATTGAGGTTGATATAGGCGTAGTTGCCGAGGAACTTTGTATCGTAAGTGCCCTTCGGGGAAAATATACCGACCAGCATCAGCGGAGCGGTCACGGACTTTCTGATGGTGACCCCGTAGCTGGTAACGTCCGGCGGAAGCTGACCGGCAGCCAGTTGCTCGCGGGACTGCGTGAGGATGAGGTCCGTGTTCGGGTCCGTCTTCAGGTCGAAGTCCACGACCATGGTAGTTTGCGAATTGCCCGTGGCATTCAGGGAATACATGTAGTCCATGTTGTCCACGCCATTGATTTGCTGTTCGATAGGCGTGGCGACGGATTGCTCCAGGGCCTGTGCGTCCGCCCCGACGAAGCTGGCTTGTAGCTGAATCTCCGGTGGAACGATGTTAGGAAATTGCGCCACCGGCAGGCCTGTAATGGTGACCGCGCCCACAATCACCGTAAGGATGGCGATCACCATCGCGACGATGGGACGATTGATAAAAAATTTTGACATAGCTCAGTTTCCTTCCCTGGGAAGAGGCATAGGCTTGGGAGTAACGAGAGTTCCTTCCTTGAGTTGTTGCAGCCCCACGACTACAACTTGCTCACCCGGCTTGAGGCCCTCTTCAATAACCCACATCGTCCCGACCGTCTCGCCGGGCTTCACGGTGCGCATGCTGACTTTGTGATCGCTGCCGACAACTGCCACCTGATAGCTCCCCTGCGACTGCGCAACGGCGCTCTGAGGCAACAGCAGAGCGCCTTTTTTCATGTTGGTTTCGACACGCACACGTCCGTACTGGCCGGGACGGAGAACGTTGCCGGGATTGGGAAAGGCTGCAATGATGCGAATCGTACCCGTGCTTGGATCCATTTGCCGGTCCGCCAGCAAGACCTTGCCTTTTTGAGGGTAGTTCCTGCCGTCAGCAAGGATCAGTTCGACCGAAGTTCCGTAAAAACGGATAGTGTGGTTGCTGGAAATGGCGTTGCTCTTCTCCTGTGCGATGAGATACTCATGTTCGTTAATCGGGAAAAAAGCCTTGATGGGATCCACTTGCGAAACGGAAGTCAAGATAGAGTTGGCTCCGACCAAGTTGCCGATTTGGACTTGGGCAATCCCCGCGATTCCGTCTACGAGCGAGGTGACTTTGGTCCACTCCAGGTTGAGTGCGGCTTGCTCCACGGCTGCCTTGGCCGATTCGACGGCCGCTTGTGCACCTAACTTGGCCTGAACTTCGTTATCCAATTGGCTCTTGGCGATGGCCTTGGCTTCTGCAAGAGGTGTGTCGCGCTCTACATCAAGGGTGCTTTTGCCGAGCTGTGCTTGCGCCTGCGCAAGATCGCCCTTTGTACGGTCGAGTGCCGCCGTGAAGGGCCTCGGATCTATTTCGAACAGAACCTGGCCCCTCCGAACGAGCGAACCTTCCGTGTAGTTTTGCTTGATTATGTAGCCTGAGACCTGGGGTCGGATCTGGGCGTTCACATATCCATCCAACGTCGCTACCCATTCGCTGTACATGGGGACATCGCGCGTTTCTACCGTGGCCACTCCGACCTCCAATACTGACGTCGTTGTTGTTGCCTGACTTTTGTTGCACCCAGAGACAAAAATGCCGAGGGCGGCGAGGGCTAAGAAGCCCGCGCCAGAGCGCAGTCGCGGTACTTTGCCAAACCGAAAGCGGACGGCATAATTCACAATCTCCTCCTTTTGATCCCGAATTCGTAGGAACGGAGCTTCCTGCCTCCACCAAGTTGGATCGGCTCCTTGTTCTCGCGCGATCGGCGCATGTGCGTGACCGCGGCCAGCACGGGGGCTCGGCCGACCATGATTGCTAGAATCACCAGCATCGTCATTGGTTTCTCCCTTCCATTTTTTCCTTGCGCTGAATGTCAATTTCCATCCTCGGAGTCGGGTTGGCGTTGCTGCCGAAGACGATTCCAGCCTCGTTTGAAAAGTGCGACCTTTTGGAGTTCACGTTCGGCCCTGAGCCAGTCTTCAAGCGCATCGCCCGGGAGGCCATTCCGCTCAAGATAGATTTCATAGGCGCGGCACCTAATTCCTTCGCGACTTGGTGAGTGGTTTGCAGAGGAGTCGTCTGCATCAGGCTGAATGGAACTTGCGCCAGGCTCGAAAGTCACCTTTCTCTTGCCATTCCGTGTCATACGCGGGCCTTGTCCTTTCGCGGCTGAATTGCTCTCGGGCTCAGCGGCCCCCTGACAACTCCGCGCCGCGGGCCCCGACGGGGGTATGCCAGGACCCGTGGTCACAATGACGGTATCTTTGGTTCAGAAACGGAACACGATACCGGCGGAGGGCTGGGCCGTGTGCGTGGTCGCACCGGAGTTTAATGTGGCCAGATCAAAGTCTGGCCGTTCGTAGACGAAGCCCCGGTATTCGGCGCGAAGCGTGAAGTGCAAGGTAAGTTCGTAGTCGGCGCCGCCTCCGTAGACAAACGCCGCCTTGGCCTGACTCTGTGCGCCGGAAACAGATCCACCCGCGTTGCCCGTGGGATCGAAGACGAGGGTGCCGGCACCTGCGAGGGCGTATGGGCTAAGTCTGAAAATACGGTGTGGCGCCGTCACTACGAGCGCGCCCGTAGCCTGGTGCACATTGGCTTGCACGCGGAGTGGGCCGGAGGAAGTGAAATTCTGTTGCGTGTTCCGGGCATAGCCGTAGCTTGCATCAGCCGCCAGCCAGCGGGTGAAGTGATAGCGGTAGCTTAGGAGGAACCCGCCCGTATCTGTTGCCCGTTGGTTGATCCCATCTCCGCTGGAATCCTTGGTAAAAAAACCTGTTCCTTGGACGCTAATTTCCTGCCAGCGCCCTTCCTGGGCCATCACGCCGGAGGCGCACAGCAGGAGTCCAAGAACCATTGCCGCTACAATTTTCCGAACCATCCTTCTCTTGCTCCCTGTGCTGGATTTCGTTCACAACCACAAAACCAACTCGATTGAATGCACATCGGTCGGGAACCTGTTCTCTCGACGGAATGGTGTCGTCACCTGCGTGATTCAGTGACGATGCCGTGGGCCGGAAAAACCGTCCGGGCCTGTGAAACACAGGAATCCCAACACCGCCAATGCGGCGATAAACAGAAACGCCACCATGAGGGTCTCCCTTCGTCCCGCTTTAACCACACGCATTGCAGGCGACCTGATCTTGCGAGGTATGCCTCGTGTTACCTATCGTTTGTGAACCGTGCTTCCTGGACGTCCATGCCAATCCGACAAAGTGCTTCAATCTCTCGCGCAATTTCCTTCGTCCATGAAACACTCGGGCCTTTACCGCGTTAACGGAAATTCCCATGATTCGAGCGGTCTCTTCCGTCGACCGCTCGTCAAGCTCACGCAGCTGGATGGCCCTCCGTGTTCCGTGCGGCAGCTCATTCAAAGCCGAGAACAGAATTCGCTGCCGCTCCCCCTGTGAATAGCTGTCTTCGGGATTCGGACCTGAATCAGGGATCTCCAGCGCGAATCGTGCTTCCTCGCTCTCGCCTGAATCGTTGATCAACACCTCGCGCCGCCCACGACTCTTTCGCAGTGAGATAAGGGCTTCGTTGATGGCAATGCGCGTTAGCCAAGTGGAGAAAGAGGATTTCCCTTCGAATTGGCGCAGGTGGATGAATGCCTTTTGCCAGCTTTGCTGCGCGACATCCTCGGCGTCCTCTCGTGTGCGGGTCATTCGCCGCGCTGCAAAGGAAACCTTTCGTGCGTGACGTTCGACCAGAATTTCAAATGCTTGACGATTCTCATTCTTCGCAGCAGCAACCAGAGTCATGTCTCCGTTGTCGGAAAGGCTGTAGACGGAAGCAGTCGCGACTCCTTGTTTGTTGATGTCGTCTACGAATTCTGGCGATGCAGTTCGGTCCTTTCGTGATTTCATCTTTCGCCCCTCTGTTGAAGCAAATGCCTGATGTAGATACCGCTGGCGATAAATTGCGCGCCCTCCTTTGACATGGTTCGCAAGAGCCTCTCACCATTCCTATCGATAAGCGTGAGGTCATTGACATCGACGATGCACTTCAGGTTGTTGTCGGTTCGATGGGTCTTTTTCCAGCATTTCCTCAGCTCGCCAACCCACAACCCAACTAGGCGGCCTTGCAGAATCCATTTCTCTTCTGCTGATGTCTCTGTCCTCGTGATCTTCAACACGTCAACCTCTTTTGTTTTGACGAATTGATTCATTCGCTTGGCGACAACGGCGGCGCAGTGCCCAGGCCTGTTCGCCGCGCCGGGGGACTATTTTGTTGGCGCCTCCTACTCCACTCCTGGCTGGCGTCTCGGTGCCTTCCGCATGCGGACTTCGGTGCCGCCGCGTTCAAAAGAAACCTCGTCCATCATGCACTTCATCACCCAGATGCCACGCCCGTGGTCGTTGTTGATGTTCTCGGCAGCCGTGGGATCGGGCACCGCGTTCGGGTCAAATCCTTGACCTTGGTCCGTAACGACGACGGAAACCCCCTTTTCCAATTCACAGCGGCAATAAATTTGAACCAACTTGTGGCAGTCCATACGGTTGCCATGAACAACTGCGTTGTTTAGGGCTTCCGCAAGTGCGAGTTCGACGCAAGGTTCCCCACCCCAAACGCAGTGGGACTTCTCGATCAGTCGCATCAACCCCTCCACCAGGAGGGAGATGGCTTTGATTTCACTCGGGATCCAAGCCTTGATCTCGAACAGGACCCGTGTGTCTCCCGGCAGACTGCCGCCGGAAACCTGACCGTTCGTTCGCGGTTTGGATTTGAGCCATGGCAAACGCCACATGCTCATGGAAAATGCATCGCACGTGCCAAAGTCCCAAGTGTTCCTGAACCAGCCGAACTTGTTGAGTTGTCGTGAGATGAGGCGCGGAGAGGTGACGGGCTTAATCAAACTGCCAGGGTGGCAGTGCCAGCTGCGTGGTACGCTGCCAGTTCTCTGGCACATGAACTGGGTTACGTCAGCATGGCGATTTTGCAGTAGACGGAAAGTGAAAATCAGTTTCCCGCATCTCAGCGGATACCCGAAGCCGGTCGAGGTTTCCGGCTCCAACAGTGTGTCGGAGCCGGAAGCAAGATAGAACTACGAACCGAAAAACACTAGAAGTTGAACTTCAGCGCAAACTGGATAATCCGGGGGCGATTCGCCGTTGACAAAATGGCGCTCGATCCGTTTGCGATGTTGACCAGACCCAAATTGCCGGTGGCTGATCCAAAGCCGCCGGATTGTGGACCCGAGAATACCGGGTGGTTAAAGGCGTTGAAGAACTCGGCGCGGAAATCCACCGAAGTGGCCTCCGTGACTCTTGTATTTTTCGTGATGGATAAATCCCAGTTCTGTTGGAACGGGCCGCGGAACGTATTGCGCCCAACGTTTCCTATCGCTGCGCCAGCGGCTGCGGGGTTTGGAGCGCCGTTGATCTGGCAGGGCACCACAACGTTCTGGTTATTCACGCAGTTGCCGCCGGGCGTGAAAGCGTTCAGATTAAGGAAGGAACCGAGGCGGCTCTCGACACCCCCAGAAGGGATGGCCGACGCCAGGGTTGCACCCGGCGCAAGAGTCGCAAAGTTGGTCCCGTTAATGCCCTCAAGATCCTGAAGCGTAAAGGTGGAGCCGTCAAATACTGTGATGGGCGTTCCGGATTGGAAAGTGGTGACGCCATTGACCGCCCATCCGTTCACCAGCCGGCTCGACCCATGGCCGCGAAGGAGCCTCGCAACCGGCAAATCATAGTTGTAGCTGACAACAAGACGGTGCCTGCGGTCAAAATCCGAAACCGCCCGCTGTCCGCTCGGGTTCAGGAGGTCGCCATACTGCGTCAAGCCATTTAGCTCATCGCCAAAGACCGATCCGGAGCCATTGTCAATGGATTTCGAATATGTGTAGGCGGCCTGGAAATAAAGGCCACCGTTGAACCGGTGACTCAACGTAGACTGCAATGCGTGGTACGTTGAGCTGCCGTCTTGGAACGCGAAGAATCCTCGAGAGTTCGCAAGCCCGAGGAATTGCGACGGTACTCGTGCGTCGAGGTTTGCCGCAGTACTCCCCGTGATGGCGATGGTTCCATCTGGGTTCTTTGTTACGAATGGGGTGCCCGCGGGCACGTTCACATTTCCAGCAATGGAAGGCGGAATGATACAGGGTGCGGCCATTGTGCAGATCCGGCCTGGATTTGCAGGCCGGCCGGTCCCCAGCAGGTGTGACCCGCGGGTGCCTACATATCCCACTTCCAGTAGCCACCCCTTCCCAAGATCGCGCTGGATATTAAAGTTCCATTGTTGCGCGTAGGGCGGACGGAAGCTTCGAATGGGGAAGAAGAAGAAGCCCGAGAGCGGCCCTCCGCTTGCGCTCTGGAAGATAGGCGCGCCAGTCGTTCCGTTAAATCCAACAAGCGCGGGCACCACTTGATCAGTCGATAGTGGAAATGCGGAATTTGGCAAGATGCTCGGGAACGGGTTTTGAGGCGTCACAGAGAATTTCTGCGCGCTGATGGCTTCGGAGAACGGCAATCCGCCAGCGGTCTGCAGAAGCGACTGGTTCGAAACGCGCTGATAGTAAATGCCGTATCCGGAGCGAATTACGGTCTTCTGATTGCCAAATATGTCCCATGCATAGCTGACCCGGGGCGCAAAATTACCGGCGCTGAAGCAAGTCGTCAGCGTGCAACTGGAAACTCCAGGGGTGCCGACGTTCGCGGCCCCCGAAGGGTGAATGATGCTGATCGGCCCTGGCTGCCCATCTTCGAGGCCCCGGAAGTTCGAAAGGAAATTGTTGAGTTCATGAGCGGTGCTCAATCCCTCCCAGCGCAATCCGAGGTTCAGCGTGAAGCGGGGCTTGATTTTCCAGTCGTCTTGGACATAAGCAGAAAAGTCCAAGGCCCGGAAGTGAAAGCTGGAGAAACCGGCTTCCGCCTGTGTCGTATCCACGCGGCCCAATAGGAAGTTCTGGAAGCCGCTCAGGGCCGGGGGATTCGGAACACCCGGTGATGCATCTCCGGCCGCCGTGTTGCTGAACGTGACGCTGCCGCGTTGCGCAAAATTATTGAACCGATTGAGTTGGTATCGGCTGGCATCCATTCCGAAACGGAGCAAGTGTTTTCCCTTCGTGATAGAAAGGTCATCTGCTCCGTAAAACGTGTTAAAAGCCCCGCCGCGATTGTCATTGACGCCCGTTCCAATGACCAAAGGAAGAGCACCCGTGATAATCAATTGATAGGCCGCGGGAAACTGCGCAGAGTTAGCTCGGGTGGCCCCAATGTCCGACAGTTGAATCGGCTCGGAGGGGTCTTGAGCGAAAAAGAACCGGCTGAAACCGAAACGGGCATCATTTACGACGTTGCCGGAGAAGACGCGCGTCCAACCCAGTTTGAGAAAGCGGTTTGAGCCCGGCAGCCCTTTCGCAAATGGAAGACTATTCACGTTGTTGGCGCCCGTCCCGAAGGGTTGCGAAGCATTGTTGTCCGAAAAAAACCACCGCGCGGTCAGCTTATCCTTTTCCGTAAGTTGTTTGTCGACAGTGAGCGTGTACTGATCATCCTGAAACGCTCCCAGACTGCTGGCCGTCACGTTGCCGAGGTTGGGGTTGTTTAGGGTCGGGGCTACGGTCGGAATACAGAACTTTCCGTCATTGAACAGAGGGCACTTTGACGCTGGCAAGTTTAAGTAGGCTAGGGCGACAGGGTTAATCTGTGAAGCCGAAAAGCCCGCGGGCAGAAACCTGGCCGCCAACGTGGCCGCGTCCCGGCTCGCGGGGAGAACTGGAATCTGTGAGTTCAGCACCGTTCCAGCGGAAATCCCGGAGGCCTCCCGGGTTCCTTGATAATTCAGAAAGAAAAAAAAGTCCTTTGCTTTCGGAACAGGTCCGCCGAACGAGCCGCCGTACTGATTCTGCCGCAGAACCGGCCGGGGGACCTGGGGAGTTGCCGCGTTGAAGAAGAAATCGTTGGCATTCAGGACGTTGTTGCGGAAGAACTCGTAGGCATCTCCGTGATACTGAGCCGTGCCGCTCTTCAGGTTTACCTGGACATTGCCTCCGCCGTTGCGGCCCGACGACGCGTCGTAGAGTGACGTTTGTGTCTTGAACTCTTGGATGGTATCGGGGTTAGGGAGCGGCACGTTGTCCAAAACTGGCAGGTTTGCGTCGTTTGCGTTGATGCCTTCCAGCTGGAAATTGTTGTTGGTGGGCCGCTGTCCGTTGACGTTAATTGTAACCTGTCCCCGGCCAAGCGCAGCAGAGTCAAACAGTTCCGTGTTGGCACCCGCGGATAAAGTAAGAAGCGTCAAAAAATTCCGTGTGGAAAGCGGTAGCGTGCTGGCGGTCTCTGCGCTAATCGTCTCGCCGGTCGCTGCCGAGGCGAGATCCACGGGCACAGTCACACCCTTCACCGTAACGGTTTCAGTGACCTGCCCGATACTCAGGGTGGCGTGGACGCTCGTTGTTTCCGTCACTTGAACAAGGACGTTGGCCATAACAAACCTGGAAAATCCTGTGGCTGTGATTTCAAGGCTGTAACGGCTCGGGGGAAGGCTCGGAATATTAAACGTTCCCGCGCCGGTGCTTACGACTTCTCGTTCCTTCTGGCCGGTGGCTAGGTTGGTCACCACAACGGTTGCCCCGGCAATTGCGCCGCCTTTCTGGTCTAACACCGTGCCCGTGATCGCTCCGGTTGCTCCGGCTTGTGCCCGTATGTCGGCAGGGCTGAGAAGTGCGACGGATAACACCGCGAGGAAAATTGCCATCAACATTTTCATTTTGCTGGTTCCCCTATATTTAGTTTTGTGCGTATGGACACGTCGGGTTACGAGAGTCGGTTATCCACACTCCAAATCGACTTCTAACTGGGTGATGAACCTCCAAACGTCTTTCAGGAGGCACCCTGGCGGTGGGACTGAGGAACAGTCAGAGCTGGCCGGATTACTGGTCGTTCCCTTCGGTCAACTCCGTCGAGACCGAAGTCAAATAACCAAGCAAGCCTCCCGAGCCATGGTTTGGTCCAGCAGTGAAGTACATTTGTGCGGCGGGCGCGGCGGCGGCATCGCTGTTATTCGGGCTGACATTTCCAGGGCTGAGTGCCCAGACGCCATTAATGGCTAGCGGCTTCCCGCTGGCATCCTGCAAAAGTCCGTCAAATTTTCCAGTAGCCAGGTCGTAGGCAGCGATAAATCCACTCGATTGGGTTTCCCCCCCGCCCGCGAACTGGCCGATGAGCAAATCGTGGCTGAAGCGTCCGAAATCAACTGGAGCCAGAGCCACGCCCCACGGAGCGTTCAGCCAATCACCGTGTTCGAGACGGCGCAAGAGCCGGCCCGTGGAACTATAAATGTCCACAAAGCCCAGGCCTGGGCCGTCGGTTTCAAAGCGTGCACCTTCTTCGTGGAGCGCATAGGTGACAATAATGTCGTTGCCGATGGCTTGTACGTTGAAAGGCACGTAACCGCGTGGCAGGTTTTCATCCATAAAAGAATTTTCGGAGGACCGGTCGCCGTCATCGCCAGCATTCCTATCGGAGTGCTCTGCGGCCAGTTTTACAGCGCGAAACGCGTTGTCATAAACATCTACGCGGCCTTTGGTGAAGTTTGCTGCGTACAAGAATCGATTGCCATCGATAAAAGCGCTGGTCAAGCCGGTATAGCTAGATCCGTCGGTGGTTTTGACCACCGTCACGGCAAGCGTCGCAGCCACGGTTGGATTCCATCCGGCTATCGTTCCGTCGTTCGTGCAAAAGAGGAAAATGGCTGGTTTGGCTGGGCCCAGTAAGAAATCGGTTTGACTGCCGTTGAAGATGGTGCCGGTGGGTGTCCCCGTCGGCGTGTTTTTGTTATTCGGATCGGCTGGCGGGATGGTGACGATCAGCGACTGCTTGGCTCCGGCACCATTGTAAAGCGTACTCAAGCCGGTTGCGTTGTCTGAGACCCACCACGGGCTGCCGGAGCCGCGGGATATTCCCCATGGATTAATCAACTGAGGATCGGTGACCGGCGCGACCCCTGACGCGTTGGAAACAAGATTGGTCTGGGTGTAGTGCTGCCCAAAGCAAATGGCCCCCATGATCAATGACAAGATTCCACTGGCGGCAAAACGTAGCGACTTCTTCATCTGCAAATCTCCTTTGTATTTAGAACAGGTTCTCTAACTGGGGTTATGGGGACCGAAGATCGCATAGCCATCGTTGATGGAAGGAGCGACTCCAACGTCATCAGTCTTGCTTGCGCTGATCGCCAGAGTGGTCGTCGGAGTGTCCGCCGTGATCCTTTTCGCCGGCCAGAGTAAAGGCATAGACTTTGTTGTTTCCGATTCCAGGTGGGATATTTCGGTAACCGGATCCCCAATAGAGGGTGCCGTCCACGATAGACGGGCCGTCGATTACCGAGCCACCGCTCGCGAAGTTCCAGAGGATTTTTCCGGTTCTCGTGTCCAGCGCATACATCTGCCCTGAATAAGAGCCCGCAAACAGGACGCCGTTGGCAACGCTCACCGAGCCGGTATCAATGGCCCCTGCGGTGGGATCCGCCGTCTGCCAAAGGATGTTTCCTGTGGCAACATCTAGAGCGCTCCATGCACCCCAGGTTATCCGCTGTCCTGACGGCACCAACGTGTAGGGCAGATGGTCATGATTCCCGATAGCGACATAAATCCGCTGACCGTCGGTCGCGGTGCCCCACTCGATGCCTCCGAGCGAACTGCCAGGCCCAACCGGTGTGCTCCAAACGATGTTGCCGTCATCGGGATTGAGTGCCCAGTAGATGCCACTCTTCTGACCAAAGCCGACGAGATTACCCACGAGATTGGGGCCTGCCCCTCCAAAGTCGAAATCCGGGCTACCGGGTACGGGGCAGTTCGGGTTCCCTGAAGTTGGATTGGCAGGTCCGAAACCGCAGGCTCCTGTGAAGGTATCAATACCCTGCAGCCTCTTTGCCCACTTGATCTGCCCGCTCTTTGAGTCCAACGCGAGCGCAGTGTCGAAGAAATCGTCAGCCGCGGCGCAGTTCGCCGTAGGAGTTGCTTTCTGGCAAGCTTCCACGTCAGCGGGAGCGGTGTAGTTGTTTCCAGTGCCGACGAAGAGCGTACCGCGCTTGGGATCAATCGCGGGTGGTTGCCAAACCGCACCGCCGCTGTAGCCCCCCGGCTTTCCGCCATTGTCAGGCATGTCGAAAGTCTTCCAAAGCATGGCACCGGTTTTCACGTCAAGCGCGACAACACTCCCACGAAAGCTGCAGCACGGATATGCCGGATCGAGTGCCAGAGTTTCTTCGCTCGATGAAACTCCTATGTAAACAACGCCGTCGAAAACAACCGGAGATCCAGTAATGATTGCCGCCGGATGAGTATCCACCTGGGTCATCCACCGAAGTGTTCCTGTTTGCCGATCGACGGAGATCACGTTCGCGCCGTTGTGTACCTGCTTCGAATTCGGAATGTCTCCAATGATTACCTGGTTCCCGTCGACGGCAGGGCTAACACGAGAGAAAGCTCCCTTGACGCCGTCGTAATCGGAGATCTTGTGAGACCAGATAAGGCGGCCACTGTTCTTCTCGACTGCGAAAAGATTGCCGCCCCAATCCGGGAAATAAACCGCGTCACCGTCCACCGTAGGAGTAGCGGAAACATCGCCGCCCGTTGTGAACACCCATTTCGGCGTGAGCCCATTTACGTTGGCAGGAGTGATGGAGCGCTCAGCTGGTTGGCTCCAACTGTTGCTTAGATTCTGTCCGGCGATTCGCCATTGGCCAGACCGGGACTCATCAGATTGGCCTTGCGCGCTTAGCGCTGAGACTAACAAAACAACAGTGATCAACGCCGTCTTTGGCAACGGCACGTTACGATTCTTCATGGGCATCCGCATTCTTCTCCTTGAATTCGGTTTTGCGATTACGCTCGCGCCTATTTCTGTAGCAAGCGTTGGAGCAGAGCTCGGAGTTCTTCCGGCATCAGATCTCCCCGCACTCCAGGGAATAGTGCAGTACGCCTGCCAAGGCGCGGAAGGATCCCAGGCTTGCGGAACTTGCTGATTTATAGTGCGATGGCGAGCCGAAAGACGGTTCCCGAGATCAAGGTGCCAGCGTGGCAGTGCCAGCAGGATGGTAGCCCGCCAGTTTCCTGGCTCGTGAAGAGAAGCGCTCGTGAGATTAGATGGGGCAGACCGATTTTTTGAATTCTAGTGAACCGAGACATTCCCGCTCTTGCCTGGTTCATTTCGTTTCAACAGAAATGAGCCGACAAACATAATTGCCGAACCCATCGCCAGGAGCCAATACACTTCAACGTAGGAGAGAACCGCAGCCTGGGACTGAACCAAAGCGTACATTCGGGCCAGTGCCTGTTGTTGAGCGGCATGCATGCTCAAGCCGGCAGTCGTCAGGCGCATTGCAAGTGCGGAAATAGCGTCGTGGAACCGGCGGGAAGCCGTGTACCCTGCTAACACGGTTTGATGATACTGACTGCGCCGGGCAATGAGTGTCGTGACAGCGGATGTCCCGATGCTTTGGCCTATGTTGCGCATGAAATTCATGAGCCCGGCGGCAGCATTTGTTTTTTCCGCTGGCAGGCCGACGTAGCCGGCGAGGGTGAGGGGGACGAATAGAAAGGCCACGGGAAGGTACTGCCACACACGCAATATGGTGGCCGAGCGGAAACTCATAAGCAGATCGACCTGTTTGCACGATATGTACATGCTCGCCGCAAGACTGACCCAACCAAAGGCTAAGAGATAGCGCGCCTGGAATTGCGTGGTGAGTTTACCTACCATCGGCAGCGCGACTAGCACCACGAGGGCGCCGGCCGAAAGCACCATTCCCGCCTGTTGAGCCGAATACCCCATAAGGGTCTGCAGGAGTTGCGGCATGAGAACTGTGGAACTGAATAGGGCCATTCCCAGCATCAGGAACATCAAGTTGCTTGTTGCCACATTGGGGATCTTGAACAAGCGCACATCCACGATGGGCTCTTTCTGAAACCATTCCCAAATGACTAAGGAAACGAGGCCCACGGCGGCGATTGCAACTAAGGTGGCAATGAAAGGAGATCCGAACCAGTCGTCCTCCTGTCCCTTGTCGAGGACAATCTGCAAGGCACCTACGCCTACGATCAGGAGAGAGAACCCGATGAAGTCGAACCCGGAAAGCCGCTGTTTCAGGCGGGATATGTAAGGTGGATCCTCGACAAGCTGATAGACCAGTCCGAGTGCTAAAGCGCCAACTGGGACGTTGATGTAGAAAATCCAGCGCCAAGAGTAGTTGTCCGTAATCCAGCCTCCGAGCGTCGGACCAATCGCAGGAGCGCAGATGGCGGTGACTCCGTAGAGCGCAAAGGCCAGCCCGCGCTTCTCGGGGGGGAAGGTATCGCCCAGGATGGCTTGTGCCATCGGCTGCAAGCCTCCTCCGAACGCACCTTGCAAGACTCGAAACAGGAGGAGAAATCCAAGATTGGGCGCGATCCCACACAGAAAGGAACTGATTGTGAAAAACACAATGCACGTCAAAAAGAACTGCTTCCGCCCAAGCCATCCGACCAGCCATCCGCTTATTGGCAGAACGATTGCATTGGAGACCAGATAGCTCGTCAACACCCACGTGCTCTCGTCATTGCTAGCGCCTAGATTCCCAGCGATGTGGGGCAAGGCCACATTGGCGATGCTCGTATCGAGAACCTCCATGAACGCCGCGAGCGAAACTGCAACGGCGATGATCCAAGGGTTGCCCTTGGGCTGCCAGATTTCTTTGCCTGAGGTTTCCGTTCCGTCCGCGCTCATCGGACCCCCACATCGCGTTCAACGAACAAGCGAGAAATGAGTTTGAGGAGGCCGGTCTTGCCTTCCGGTTTCAATTGATTGAGTACACGCCTGATGTAGGCACCCGTGGCGATGAATTGCGGGCCTTCCTTCGACATCGCTCGCAAAAGTCTTTGTCCTCTCTTGTCGATGAACCACAGATGGCAAGCACCTGAGCTCGGGAGAAATGCATCACGGGAGCCAAAGCGGGAGGGCTGCCGAGATTGCGGAACTTATTGATTTCGATTGGGATAGCGAGTCGAAAGGGCGTTCCTAACTCAAGCTGCCATGGTGCCAGTGCCAGCTACATGGCAGGCCTGCCAGTTTCCCGGCGTAGAGAAAGCACTAGTGGCCAGGCGGGAACTCTTAGAAGAGGTGTGCCTAGGGCTGGTGCCGCGGCTCTGCAGAACCGCGCGCAATCCCGAGCTTATGGATTCTCAACTGGAGAGTGGATCGCTTCATTCCGAGATGTGCCGCTGCCCCGTTGGGGCCGGCCACAACCCAATTGCTCTCTTTAAGAGCTTTAAGAATCTGCTGACGCTCCGTTTCTTCTAAAACGTCGTGAAGGGCGCCATTTGTTGATTTCGGAGAAGCGGGTTTTTCTACCGGGGGGCCGGCGTTGGGAAACTTAAGATCGCTAACATCGACAGTAAGGATGGGACTCGCCGAGATGATTACGGCGCGCTCAATCACATTCTGAAGTTCTCGTATGTTCCCCGGCCAGTGATATCGACAGAGGGCGTCCATCGCCGCAGACGGAATCGCATCCATGACCTTTTTCATACGTCTGGAAAACTGCTGCGTGAAGTGCCGCACCAGCAGCGGAATATCCCCCTGGCGTTCCCGCAAGGGAGGAACATGAACGGGAAATACATTCAAGCGAAAGAAGAGATCGGATCGGAACTTCTGCTCGGCCACCATCGCTTCTAAATCGCGGTTGGTCGCGGCAATCAAACGTGCATCCGTTCGAAGCGTGCGCGAGCTTCCCAGCCGCTCGAACTCTCTCTCTTGCAATACTCGGAGAAGTTTGGTTTGCAATTCGAGAGGAATTTCTCCTATTTCGTCGAGGAAAATCGTGCCGCCATCGGCCACTTCGAAACGGCCAATGCGTTGCGCGATCGCTCCTGTGAATGCACCTTTCTCATGTCCGAACAGCTCGCTTTCGAGCAAGCCCGTCGGAATGGCCGCGCAGTTGAGCTTGACGAAAGGCTTCGCTCGTCGTGGGCTCAAATCGTGAATGGCGCGCGCGATCAGTTCCTTTCCTGTGCCTGTCTCGCCGTAAATCAGGACCGTCGAGTCCGTTGGCGCTACCGTTTCCACATGTTTGAGGACTCTGCGCAGAGAGGCACTATTTCCAATGATCTGAGCAAAATTCATTTCCGTGCGGATTTCATCTTCCAAATACAGCTTCTCTTTGGAGAGCTGGTCTTTCAGCTCTCGAATCTTGCTGAACGCACATGCATTCTCCACGGCAATCGCAACCTGATTTCCGATCTGGGTCAGAAACTCGATGTCCCCAGCGAACGCGTTGTTCTGATATTTGACCACACCGAATGTGCCCAGCACGCGACCCCGGCTGACAAGAGGAAGGATGCAGACCGTTCCAACTTCGGCTTGCGAGGTGTCCTTCATCCCCAAGCGCCTCGCCTCCTGAACGCTGCCGTACCAAAGTTTGCCGGTGCGAAAGACCACTCCCGAAACATCTTCATCGATAGGGACAAGGCTCTCCTCGTGGTGTGATTCGTCTTTGAATGGAAAATCCAGGGCATGGATCCGCAAGTGTGTTTTGCCGGTATCGGGGAGAGTAATGCCGACGCCATCGCAGCCCATAACCCGGCGCGTGCTCGCCACTGCGGCTCGGAGAACATCCCGGAACTCGAGATTGGAAACAACGTGATTGGTCAATTCAAGAAGGAGCCCAACACGCTCATTCTTCTTTAGAAGTTGCTGCTGCGACGCTTGCAATGCATCAAAATGCAGCGCATTGTCGAAGGCGAGAGCGATCTGATCACCCACAACCGAAAGGAAGCAAACTTCCTCGGCTGTATAGATATCCGGAGCTTTGCTCGCAAAAGTAAGCGTTCCGACCTTGCTATGGGCTGTGGTTAAGGGGAGAGTGCATACACAGCGGACTCCATACTTCTTCAAAATCTCTTGAAACTTGGAAGACCGAGCATCCCGGGCTTCGAGTGAGGTGACCCGAGGCTCTTGATTCTGATAGACCCACCAGGCATCGGATTCCTCCATGGCCAGTTCGGGGTCTGGAGGGATAGCCGCTTCTGTCTCCGCATCGACGGAATGGCGGTGAAACGTATTCGATTTCTCGTCGCGAATGGTCACACCGATATAATCAAACCGGACGACTCGGTGCAATTCCCTCATTAGCGCGCTAAATAGTTCCTGCGGATCTCGATGCGTTCCGATCGCATTCGATACACGGACGAGCGATTCGAACCGCGCAGCAGCTGAAAGCCGAGACCCGTCAGCAACTTCTTCCGTTCGCATCCGACGAACCCCTCACACAAGTGTAGCTGCTGCATTGGATGTCGGAATTGCTGAGTCGGTTAGAAACTGAAAAAGCTCCTGGAAGTTCATGGGTCTCCCGATCCTAAGAGTTCATCCTCAAATTTGTACCTGGCGGCTAACCACTCTGCTTCAGCCTGGGCGCGCAGATGTCGGGCTTGCTCCCGGCGACGTCTTACCTCTCTGGCAATTTCTTCCTGTACCTCGGGCTTCGGAACGGGAATCACGAGATCGACTACGTCGTATTTGGCCAGGCGCGGGTGAGTATTCCCCGTCATCATGTGTTTAGTTTGCGCAAGAATTATACTGCCACGAAGGACAACCGCGAGGTAATCGGGAAGAAGTGCGTGAGAGTCGCGGACCCGCAGAACATGAAACTCTGGCGAACAACAGCCGTCCATTTCCGCGCGATAAACTTTGTTCAGATACGGTCGAAGCCGAGCGAATAGCACATCTCCTGTCTTGAACATGGAGCATGCCCCGGCGGCTTCCTCATTGGCTTCTACAAGCTCGCCCGTATGGCTCTGCACATTCGCAAGACTTAGATAGTTTACCGAAGGTGTTTTGACCTGGTCACGAATAAAATCTACGGCATCCTCAAGACGGCAACCATTGAAGTTTGCAGCGGCCCTATCTAAGCTGCGCAATGCCAGGATACGTTCCGGATGAAAATAGTCCGAGTTAAGTCGATGTTCCTGCTGAACTTGGCGTCGATGAACAGCGAAAACCTTCCGACTATCCCTCGGGGGTGATTCCAGGGCGAGTAAGCTAAGAAGGAATCCGTCGAGACCGGCAAGAAGTTCATCCGCCTCTTTTAGCTTTTCGTTTCGTGAGGTCCGCATGATATCCATCGCGGCGACGAACTCTTGCTGCTTTTGCTCGTTCTGTGGGAGAGGTACCACAATCTGCCGAAGCTCCTCCGCATTGATGTTGGTCATCCCGATAATCTGCCGCGAGAAACGATCAATCTGAAGCCGCCCCGCACTTGTGGCGAGAAAGTCAGAAACAAACTGGGGCGACACACCTGCCGTTAAACGCATCCTGATTAAATACGAGGCGAACACCCAGTCGCCGGGCTCACGAAACACTTCGCACTTTCCGACAAGTTCCTTGGAGTTTGTGCGGTTGAAGAGAATGTCGCCTGCTTTAAGGCGGTAAGTCTCAAGCTCGCCTTCGGGGAGTTCGATGTACTTCAGATCGTTTAGGTCCCATCCATCTTTCTGAAGATTGTTCATGCGCACCATCGGGACGCCCCGACGTTCCGAGCTCGCAAGCGACGAGATACCGTACTGAACAAGCTCGACGATCTTCCCTAACTCCACCAACGGGAAGCTCGGCTTTGCGAACCTATGTCGGAATAGGGGGGTAAGACGCCAAAAATTGACATCCACCCGTCCTGTCAGTTCACCCCGCTCCAGGCCAAAGCACAATGCGTTGCTGCGCTCGGCGGGGCTCAGACGAAAAAAGGCTTGGGGTCCTTCTGGAACGCCCGCCATTGCGCCACAAGGCCCGTGTTAGGAATAATTTCGCGATGACGTTCGCGCCACTCGGGCTTCTTTGGGTTTGTGGTACTCCACTCGTAATACACGCGGTAATCGAAAAGGTCACTTCGCTGAATCTCGCTTTTCTGTTTGCCCAACTCCTCTTTCTCAACTGTGATTTCAAAAGTCTTTCGACCGGTTGCGTCGTATCCGATATTCTCGGCCAGCGCCATGAAAATGGGGGTATCGTCCGGCACCCGCTCGCCATCTTTAAGGCGGCGCAGAAAGACAATGCTGGCTTTCACTCCAGCGTCATAGTGCGAGAATGCGAACTGCGGGAGGCTAACCACGGCCAGCAACTGATAATGTCCCAGTAGCCAATCGCGCACTCCTTGAAGGGACGAGTTGGTGAGAATGCCGTCCGGTAGAACGATCGCCACTTGACCTGTGCCAGGTTTGAGAAAGGACCACACGCGTTCCAAAAACAGTATCTCCGTCTTGATACTGGCTCTAGCCTTCAGCCCCTTCGCGCCGCCTTTGCTTCCCTGCTCACTAGAATCCGATTCATCGAGGCCCGCTGCTGACCCCGACTTTCCGATGTAGTGGCGCAAGTCAAACTGTTCGAGGTAACCTTCGCCCTTCTCCGTGCGCTTGATCACGGAACCAAATGGCGGGTTGGTGAGGACAAGGTCAAATTTCTCCTGGGACAACCCAGCGTTCGCACTACTTAGCTTCGGCAGGAAGTCCAGAGCATCGCGGCCGACAATGTTAGTGTGACCGTCATCATGGATAATCATGTTCATCTTCGCGACGCGAGCAAGCTCATCGTTCACTTCAATACCGAACAGATTCTTCTCGGCGAACTCATGCCAATAGTGGTAGTGATCCAAACGTTGCTGAGGATCCGTCTGGCTCTGCGGGAAGCGACGATCTGCCTCACGGCGCACGTGGTCAAGTGCGTACAGCAAGAATCCTCCAGAGCCACAAGCTGGATCGAGCACGAGTTCTTTGCGCTCCGGGTTAAGGATTTCGACCGCGAACGCGATCAGCTCGCGCGGAGTGAAGTACTGGCCAAAGTCCCCCTTAAAGAAGCCTCCCATAAATTCCTCGAAGGCCACGCCCTTGGTGTCAAGTTCCGTGCGGTCAAGGGAAATTCCTTCGAGATGCTCAACGCATTGCGCAAGTATCGGAGGTTCCACGTTGAGCTGGTCTGTGAACACGTCTGGCTCACGCTCCTTCTCGGCTTCGTAGAGCTTGTAAATGCGCTTGGCAAGCTCGGCTGCAGTTTCGCCGTCTCTGCGCTGGAAAGAGTATGGCTTCCCGTCAATGCGGTCAGGGTCCTTCTCGTCGCGATGTTTCACGAAAATGATTTTGCAGAACTCGCCGAAGGCAGCAATAGGGCTGCGTCGTCCCCCCTCCCAAAGCGTTTGGTGGCACTTGCGAATGGCCGCTCGAAGCTCTTCCCTCGGCACGGCAGATAAATCCTGGCCTGGCTTGTTCTTATAGAAACGCCACTCAGGCGGTCTCCCATAGCGTTTGGGAATGTCTGTCAGATGGTTCTTGTCGCGCTCGCCCGCCGGAAACTTATCGAATCGCAACAGGCGGCGAGTAAGGCCTGCAATCGCTCCGCAGAAATTTGCTCCGAGACTGGCCCGGTTGCCACAAGCCTGCTCGATAGACTGCGCAAATTCAGCATCGCTAACATCCGACCGCTTGCATTCGAAGACGAAGTAAGGGGATTTAAGTCCATCGTCGTTGTAGATTACGAGCTCGGCATAGTCGTTTGGCGTCCGTCGGGGGACACTTACCTCGAAACGGAGGCGTTCGGGCTGGTACTCGTATTTGTAGATGAGTTCCGCCCAGAATTCTGCGCGGCCCTTCTCCTCCGGGTCGGCCCAGCGTTCGGAATGTTCGGCAGCTCTGTAGAGGATGCGCTCAATTCTTCCCTCGCCAGTAATCTCGGCGTGGCCATCTGCGATCGCGCGTTCAATGTATGTCAATTCGTGTTCATTGAGCATTTTCCATTTTCCTCTTAACGGTCCGCATGAGTTACGACATTGGAGCTTACACGGCAATTGATGTCCTTGAGTCCGTGACCTAAGGTGCCACAGTCAAGCTGAGCAGTTTCCCTATCCTGCATTATCTCTGCTAGCTGCGAAATCGCGGTGACGCGGACTTCTTCGCACCGGTCGACCGCTTGGTGCTCCGGAGTGCCCTTGACCAACGCTAACTCCGTGCGACTGCCAAGATTGCCAATCGTTTCCTAGTCACGCTGGGGACAGATCAGTTCCCATACTATTGGCAGTCGGGACGCTCGAAGCTGTTCTGCGAATCAGGATCTTGCAAATACAAGAAGCGACTTGACGTCGTTCTCGTCCGTATCAAGCGCTCGCAGTGCAGCCAGATAGGCGGCGCGCGCGCCCCCTTCCGCAACAAGATTTGCTCCCGCGCCCCAGGAAAACTCGTCCTGCCCATGTTTTACGGCAACCACGTCCGTAATCATGCGCGCGTGCCGGCCGTTTCCGTTTGCGAATGGATGGATTTTCACAAGCTGGTGATGGAATCGAACCAGGCATTCGTCGATGGGGAATGCCTTGTGCTCCAGCCAATGCTTCGCGTTGGCAAGAAGCTGGGGAATACGCTGTACGATTTCTGCGGGATCACACCCGTTGCTCACTTCATGCGTGCGATAGGTGCCAGCCCATTTCCAAACCTGGTCGAACATTTTGCTGTGAAGCGTGCGGACGTAGGACTCCTCCAGCGGGTTGGCCGATGTCATGGTTCTGCTGTTGAACGCCCACGCGTGAGCCTCCAAAATGTTCAACGCTTCGTATTCGTTCAACTCTCCCATCGTGCTGATTCGAGGAATCAATTGCTCTGCGTCCTCTTGTCGAATGGGGGTGTTCCCATCTGCCCATTTGTGATTGAGGACGAACTTCATCGTGGTTTATTTCGATTCAGCCGCCGCTGAGCCTCATCCTCGATCAGTTGGTCTGCGTTTCGAGGCTTTTGGTCTTCGAGCATCATTGTATGCACGACGCTCTTGACGTCCCGCGCCGCGCGGTCGCGGACCGGGCGCTCTGCAAGCTCGGCGAAAGTGCCCGATTTCGGAACCAGTGTGTACACCAGCTCGCAGCCCATCGCTTCGGCAACGCGCCGGAGAGCACCCAAGGTGACCCGGTCAGTGGCTTCGGCTTTTTCCAGCTGTTGCACCGCCTGCCGGCTTGACCCGATTTTCTTGCCGATCTCGCCAAGAGTAATGCCGAGAGCTTCGCGGACGGACGCGGCCCATCCACTCGCCGGGCGCGGAGGAAGAGTCCGCACATCGTTCAGGCTTCGGTCGAGTTGCGATAGTCGAAGTTGTCGGAATTTGCTGTTCATGGCGTTGTCCTGTCAGCCTATAGCTTGACAGAACAAATACGAAAGTCAAGTTATAAGTTGACTTTCATCGATGAACGGCAAGTAATACCTTGACACAATGCAGCCAGCGTCAACTTATACCTTTACGAGGACAGCCTGGGGCGCAAATGTGCCAAATTCCCTGGTTCTATCTGTGAATTGCTGGTACTTGTCCGCGCAGGCGTATCCACAGCTCAAAAGTTTTCCGCCCGTCGGCGCGTTCGCGGTAGTAGTGGAAAAATGGTCCGATGGAATGCCGGCACCGAGCCTGTGAAAATCCAGCGCAAAACCGGCGCCACCCTTTCGCAAGCGCGAAAAGATGGGCCACCCCGCGAGCCGACATTACTCCTTGGCTGGCTCCCAAAGCTCGATCGGATTGCCATCCGGATCTTTAAGCCACGCAAAGATCCCCATGGAGGGATATTCCTCGGTCTTTTCGATTGCCACGCCTTTGTTCTTCAGATGGCTGAGGACTTCTTTCATGCTTTTCACCGTGTAATTAATCTTGCCCGTTCGTGGCTTATCCTTGATGTCTTGATCCGCGGGCATAATCGCCCACGCTATCGTTCGCTTGATCTCCGGGTTTGCAAGATCCCTGTATTCGAACGATGCATAGATGGAACTGCACTCAGCATCTTCGCCCTGAGGAACGATTCCGAGACAATCGCGATACCAGGCTGCCAATCTCTTTGTATCGTTAGAAAACAGAAAAGCGCCGCCAATTCCGTCGATCATAAGTTCCTCCCGTGAGCAGTGACTCGTTTATTGTCCTTTGTTTCGATCAGCCCAGATTTTCGCCTGCCAGAGTTCGAACTCCTAATCTCCGTCAGTTTGTGAACCGGCAAGCATAGTTCCAATTCAAAATGCGACCAATCCGTCGCCCTTTCTTTGTCCAAGAAAACCTCAAGTGCTGGTGCATGCTCGGGCTCGTGGACACTGTTGATAAGCCAATCTCTGTAAAGGTAGTCCCAAGCCGTAGCCACCTTATGGATATCGCCGGAAACCTTTATGGCGGCGTATCGCATAGCTGGCATTTTCAATTTCGATATTCCTTCCATGCACTCGAACGGAAGAGACGACGCAATACAGACCTCGTATCGATAAAGATGTTTTGGGGTCACGTGTGGATCGTCTACTGTCATTCCGAAAAGAATTCCGTGCGAAAAAATATTCTGGGATTTGGCCCATTCGATCAGTGTCTTGAGGGCGGCAAGTACCCTGTCCAGTTCGAAGGCATTCGTAACACGAATATAGGCGACTTGCCTTTCGGGAACGTCGATCAATCTCACTGGAAACGCGCCTCGCTTTTCTTCCGCGCTCATGGGGAGACCATATTCGTCTTTCGGAAAGAGTTCTTTGCAAATCTTGCTCTTTTTGATCTCGCCGCTTTTTCGAAACTCGCTTGGCGAAGTGTCGTAGCCGGATCGGAAGGCACGTGAAAACGTGGCCGACGATGAAAAACCGCAATTCAAGGCTATATCGGTCAAATTTTGATCGGAATAACGAAGAAGACGAGCGGCCTTTTCAAGACGAAGCCGATTCGTGAAATTATTCAGGGTTTCGCCAGAAACCGCTCCAAAAATCCGATGGAAGTGAAATTCCGAGAAACAAGCAACCTGAGCAAGCTCACCTAGCTTCACCGGGCGATGCAGATTCTCGCGAAGATAGTCAATGACCCGATCAATTCTTTGGGCATATTCGCTGTTGGCCTGTCGCTTTGCGTTTGGCACGGACTCTACTGGCATTGTGTCGTAGAAATACCACAATTGGCCCTATGCGGTCAGCATCCAAAAATCTGACTGTCATTCGTCGTCAAGCGTATCGGAGGAGGTGGCGTATTTTGCTTTAAGGAAGATCATCGAAAAAGAGATAGAGCGAAGCAATGCGACCGTTCCGAGCGACGATAAAATCAGTTCCCGCGTAAGCTGGTGGTTTGCCGGGAGCGCCCGATACCCATAGAACCCGTCCGCCATCACCTAATTCCTCCGGAGGGAGGAGGGGCTGATATTCGAAATCTGGATGTGTTGCTTTTATCAGACCAGCAATACGATCAATCTCGTCTCGGCCACGAAATATGCCGCCTTTTGGGTCATAGAATACTGCGTCTTCGTGAAAGATCTCGTCGATTGCAGCGCGACGACGCACGGGGTCATTTTCGCCAAATACGTCGCTCAGATTACGAAGCAACAAGGTCGATATGCTGTTGGACATCGTGTTCTCCGTTTTCAGATCGTAGCCCGCGAGCCACCCGACCTTGGCTAATTTTATGACTTTTGTGGTCGCCACATTAGCGTTCTTTAACCTTAGACAGTCGAGGCAATCAAAGAGGTTCGGCTCCCCCGGGTTAGATTCGAACTAGCAACCCTTCGGTTAACAGCCGGGGAGTGGCGAAAATCTAAGTGCCCTATCTGGTGTCGCTTGCGGGAAATCGGGAGCCATTTTTTCCCTCTCTAGCTGCAGCCAATGTTGCAGCCAAGATTCAGGCGGCGCGCACCGAGTTCTGCCCGGCATTGCGGAGACGGATAGCAGAAGAGCATGGAAATCCTCTTGTCGGAAGGCGATGAACTCCCGAAATTCTGTGCGCATAACAGAAACCTTTTTCGACGGGAGGGTGCATGGCGATTCGACATTGCAATTATGCTATGGCATGGCATAATTTCAAGGTAATGATTGAGCGAGCGATCAAGCCAGTTATCAAGGACCTCTTGACTCGATTCCCCGCGGTCGGGCTTCTCGGGCCTCGCCAAGTCGGCAAAACCACGCTGGCCCTGTCCCTGGCTTCCGAACTGAAACACAGCTCCGTCTACCTTGACTTGGAACTACCGTCGGACCGGGCGAAACTGTCGGATCCAGAACTCTATCTCGGGCAACACGAGGAAAGCCTCGTGATCTTGGATGAGATTCATCGTCTGCCCGGCATCTTCAAGACGCTTCGGAGCCTTATCGATAGAAGACGCCGCAAAGGGAATCGTCGGGGGCAGTTTCTGCTCCTGGGTTCTGCTTCGATTGATCTACTTCAGCAATCGGCCGAATCGCTGGCAGGACGCATCACCTACCAGGAACTACGGCCGTTCTCCGAGCTGGAGATTGCGCATGTCAGACCAGACGCGGGAGACCAACTCTGGGTGCGGGGTGGCTTTCCGGACAGTTTCCTTGCAGCGGATGACAAAGAAAGCTTCGAATGGCGGAGCGCTTTCATCCAAACCTATTTGGAGAGAGATGTGCCCGCTTTCGGACCCAGAATTCCAACCGAGACTCTCCGTCGTTATTGGCAGATGCTGGCTCACAATCAGGCGCAAATGCTAAATGCCGCACAGTTGGCGAGCGGACTCGGGGTGAGCGGTCACACCGTGGCCCGTTACCTCGACATTATGGTGGACCTTATGCTGGTTCGGCGGTTGCCGCCTTGGTCGTCAAATGCAAAGAAACGCCTGGTGCGAACACCGAAAGTCTTCGTGCGAGACAGTGGTCTTGTCCATGCTTTGCTTGGCATCCGCGAGCGCGAGGAACTTATGGGACACCCTATCGTCGGGGCAAGTTGGGAGGGAATGGTCATTGAAAATATACTGGGTGCGCTACCCGCCAGCGCTCAGACATTCTTCTACCGAACATCTGTAGGCGCCGAGATCGACCTCATCATTCAATTTGGCGCAAAGGATCGGTGGGCGATCGAAGTCAAGCGATCCATTGGAAACCCTGCACCAACCAAAGGGTTCTACATCGGATGTGAAGACATCAGAGCAACCCGGCAGATCGTGCTTTATCCTGGCACGGAGAGATACAAGTTGGACCCAAAGACAGAAGTAATGTCCCTGGAAGTGCTTCTACGCAAAGAACTGCACCGAGCCAAGTAGCCCAGGACCCATTACAGAGTGTTACGTGAAGATGCTGGAGTTCAAGAAAGTGGCTCAAGCTAGCGTTCATCCACCGGGTTCAGCGGTCTGTGACCCATAGCGCGCTTGTCGCTGCGACCCTACGGAGGTTCTCGTCACATACAGCGCAAATTGCGTATAGCATCTCAGTGCGGCCATGCCCGACCAAGAACAGCGTGATGAAATGCATGCAGACGTCACACGTGTGTCCCAGGCGCACCCGACCGAGGTTGGAACCGAATGGAGTACATGGCGGCCGCTGCGCCTGCCTATGTTCCGGAATCTGCTGGTTGCCGACCTGGTCTCAGATATGGGCACGTTTATGCAAGGTGTTGGTGCCGCATGGCTGATGGTTTCGCAAGGGGCCGGGCCGCTGCTTGTGGCGTTGACACAAAC